>Ga0302322_100006332_pt1 | contig 10479 bp, 8 predicted proteins | sample Fen_T0_2_FD_203757 | JGI IMG/M metagenome (GOLD analysis project Ga0302322, IMG submission 203757) | Peat permafrost microbial communities from Stordalen Mire near Abisko, Sweden - Fen_T0_2 | ecosystem: Environmental > Terrestrial > Soil > Wetlands > Permafrost | place: Sweden: Abisko... | reverse complement strand
GCGGCGGTCCCGCCGGCGCGGTCGCGGCCGACGGTGTCGCAGGCGCCCGCTTGACCACGATTTCGAGGTCGCGCGCGAGGGTGAGTTGCGGGTCGGGGAGGTCGCCTTCCGCCGCGCCGGCCGCCGACGCAAACGCCGCGCCGATCGAGGCGACCAGCAGCGACTGCGGAAGGGAGCGGAATTTCATCAAGGCAGGCACAGCCGGTTTGCTAAAATGAAGCATTCTAGCCCGACGCCATGCCCGCACCGGAGGTAACCCGCAGTTAACTGAGGTTGCCTCCCTCGACATGGTGCGCCGGGACGCACCTCCGGGGTTTGTGGCCCGGGTTCGAAGGCCCGCCCCGCGGGTCATATCGCCAGATCTCGATGAGCCTCCCCGACGCCGACCCGCGCTTGCTTCTCCTTGCCGAATGGCTGGCCACGAGCCTCGACTCGAGAGCATTCACGCTGGCCCCGGCATCCGAGGACGCGAGCTTTCGCCGCTATTTCCGCGTGATGCTCGAGGCAAAGCACGCGCTGGCGCCGGGCGCCGCGACGCTGATCGCGATGGATGCGCCGCCGCCGCGCGAGGACTGCCGGCCGTTCGTGCACGTCGCCGCACTGATGCACGCCGCGGGCGTCCACGCGCCCCGGGTGCTCGCGCAGGACGTGGAGCGCGGCTTTCTGCTGCTGACCGACCTCGGCCCCACCACCTATCTGCGCGCGCTCGACGCAGATAATGCGAACGCGCTGTTCGGCGATGCCATCGACACGCTGATCCGCTGGCAGTTGGCGTCGCGTCCGGGCGTGCTGCCGCCCTACGACGAAGCGCTGCTGCGGCGGGAGCTGGAACTGTTTCCCGAGTGGTACGTCGGTCGTCACCTGGGCCAGGTGCTCACGGACGACGAGCGCACCGACCTCTCGCGCGTGTTCGCGACGATCATCGCGTCGAACCTCGCGCAGCCGACCGTGTACGTGCACCGGGACTACATGCCGCGCAACCTGATGGTGTCCACGCCGAACCCGGGCGTGCTGGATTTCCAGGACGCCGTGTACGGGCCCATCACCTACGACGTCGCCTCGCTGTTTCGCGACGCCTTCGTGAGCTGGCCCGACGAGCGCGTGCTCGACTGGACCATCCGCTACTGGGAAAAGGCACGGCGCGCCGGGCTGCCGGTCACCACGGACTTCGCGGAATTCCACCGCGACTGCGAGTGGATGGGACTGCAGCGCCACCTGAAGGTGCTTGGCATCTTCGCGCGCATCCGCCATCGCGACGGCAAGGACGGCTACGTCGAGGACACACCGCGCTTCCTGGCCTACGTGCACCCGGTCGCGGAACGCTATCGCGAGTTCGCGCCGCTCGCGCGCCTGCTGGACCGCCTGGAACGGCGGACGCGCACGGTCGGATACACGTTCTGATGCCGGGCGCGATGATCCTCGCCGCCGGCCGTGGCGACCGCATGCGGCCGTTGTCGGATGCCACGCCGAAGCCGCTGATGGTCGTGGGCGGCAAACCGCTCATCGCGTGGCAGGTCGAGGCGCTGGCCCGCGCGGGGTTCCGCGACATCGTCATCAACGCCGCCTGGCTCGCGCCGCAGATGGTGGCCGCGCTGGGAGACGGCGATGCCTTCGACGTACGCATCCGCTGGTCGCTGGAGCCGGAACCGCTGGAAACCGCCGGCGGCATCGCGACGGCCGTTCCGCTGCTGCCTCCCGGCCCCGCGCTGATCGTGTCGGGGGACATCTGGACACGCTTCGACTACGCGACACTCGCCTCCCGCGCCGATGCAATGGCGCGCAGCGCGGCCCCGCCGCGCGTCCACCTGGTGATGGTTCCCAATCCGCCCTACCATCCGGAGGGCGACTTTGCCTTGGACAACGGCCACATCGGTCTCGACGGTAAGCGCAAGCTGACATTCGGCAACATCGCGATCTACGACACCGCGCTCTTCCGCGAACTTCCGCGCGGCACCAAGCTCAAACTGCTGCCCTTCTTTCGCGACTGGATCGCGCACGGATGGGTCTCCGGCGAACGCTTCGACGGCCCGTGGGCCAACGTCGGAACGCCTGCCGATCTGGCGGCGCTAGACAGGGCAATCACCTCTTCCCAAGGAAACACGAATGAATGACCTCGCCAATCCGCTGCTCGATTTCTCCGGCCTCCCGCGCTTCGACGCGATCCGCCCTGCGCACGTCATGCCCGCCGTCGACGCGCTGCTCGCCGACGCCCGCGCGGCCGTCGAACGTGTGGCGACGGATCCGCAGCCTGCCACCTGGAACCGCGTGGTCGAGCCCATTGCGGATGCGCTGGACCGCCTCGATCGCGCGTGGAGCGCCGTGTCGCACTTGAACGCCGTCGTGAACTCGCCCGAGCTGCGCGAAGCCTACAACGCGAGCCAGCCGAAGCTCGTGGCGTTCTACACGGACATGGCGCAGGACCTGCGGCTGTACGCCAAATACCGCGCGCTGCGCGATGCGCCGGCGTTTGCCGCACTCGAGCCGGCGCAGCGCACGCTGATCGACAACGAGCTGCGCGACTTCAAGTTGGGCGGCGCGGAGCTTCCCGACGCGGACAAGGCGCGGCTCAAGTCGCTCAATGAAGAACTCGCGGACCTGTCGACGAAGTTCGAGGAGAACACGCTCGACTCGATCGACGCCTGGGCGCACTACGTCGACGATGCGCAAGGCTTGGCCGGCGTGCCGGCCGACGTACTGGCAGCTGCGCAGGCCGCCGCGGAGGCCGAAGGCAAGCCCGGCTGGAAACTCACGCTGCAGATGCCCTGCTACCTGCCGGTGATGCAGTACGCGCAGGACCGCGGCTTGAGGCGCCGCCTGCACGAGGCCTACGCCACGCACGCGTCCGAGCTGGGCGCCAATCCGGCGTGGGACAACGGACCGGTCATCGAGCGCATCCTCGTGCTGCGCCGCGAGGAAGCGGTGCTGCTCGGCTACCGCAACTTTGCGGAGGTATCGCTGGTGCCGAAGATGGCGCGCACCCCGGCCGAAGTGACGGCCTTCCTGCGCGATCTCGCGTCCCGCGCGAGGCCGTTCGCAAAGCGCGACTACGCCGACCTGCTGGCCTTTGCCCGCGAGCAATTGGGGCTTCCCGACCTGGCGCCGTGGGACCTCGCATTTGCCTCCGAGCGGCTCAAGGCGGACCGCTATTCGTTCTCCGAGCAGGAAGTCCGCCAGTACTTCCCGGAAGACCAGGTGCTCGCGGGCCTGTTCCGCGTCACCGAGACGCTCTACGGCGTGCGCATCCGCGAAGCGAGCGCTCCCACGTGGCACCCGTCGGTGCGCTTCTTCGACATCGTCGACGGCAGCGGCACGCTCGTCGGCCAGTTCTACTTCGATCTCTATGCGCGCGAGAACAAGCGCAGCGGCGCCTGGATGGACGACGCCATCAACCGCCGCCGCAGCGGCGCCTCCTTCCAGCATCCCGTCGCCTACCTCACCTGCAACCTGTCGGCGCCGGCGGGGGGCAAGCCTGCGACGTTCACGCACGACGAGGTCCTGACCATCTTCCACGAGTTCGGTCATGGCCTGCATCAGCTGCTGACACGCGTGGACACTGCCGGCGTCTCCGGCATCCAGGGCGTGGAATGGGACGCCGTCGAATTGCCATCCCAGTTCATGGAAAACTTCTGCTGGGAGTGGGACGTGCTCGCGCACATGACGCGGCAGGTCGACACCGGCCTCCCGTTGCCGCGCGAACTGTTCGACAAGATGCTCGCGGCCAAGAACTTCCAGAGCGGATTGGGGACGGTCCGCCAGCTCGAGGCCGGCCTCTTCGACATGCTGCTGCACGCCGACTTCGATCCGGTCGCGCGCACGCCCTGGGCGTCGCCGAGGGACCTGCTGGAAGCGGTGCAGAAGGAGGTCGCGGTGGTGCCGCGGGCCCCCTACGACCGGCTCCTGCTGAGTTTCGGCCACATCTTCGCCGGCGGCTATGCGGCCGGCTATTACAGCTACAAGTGGGCCGAGGTCCTGTCCGCTGACGCCTACAGCTTGTTCGAGGAAACGGGCGTGCTGTCACCGTCCGCCGGCGCCCGGTTCCGGGATGAAGTGCTTTCGCGTGGTGGCAGCCGGCCCGCGATGGAGTCGTTTGTCGCCTTCCGGGGACGCCCGCCCCAACTCGATGCGTTTCTGCGTCATAATGGAATGACGGTGTCATCGTGAAGGAGGCCCGGATGGCCACGCGGAACGTACGGATTGCATTGGGAATTGCGGCACTTGTCGTCGCCGGCGGAGCATTCGCGCAGGCCCAGGTCTACCGCTACACGGATGCCGACGGCCACACCGTCTACTCCGACCGCCCTCCCAGCAGCGAGGTCAAGAACCTGCAGACCAAGAAGCTGGGCGCCAACTTCATCTCGACCAGCGAGCCCGGCTACGCGGCGTCGCTCGCCGCAGAACGCTACCCGGTGACGCTCTACACGTTCCAGTGCGGCGAAGTCTGCCAGAACGCCGAGACGCTGCTCAACAAGCGCGGCGTGCCGTTCACGATCGTCAACGTCAGCGAGCCCGACGGGCAGACGCGCCTTCAAGCGGTTGCCTCGGAAGGGGTCGCCCCGGTGCTGACCGTCGGCGACAAGCAGGTTGCCAAGGGCTTCAACGAAGCCCGCTGGCAGGCGATGCTGGACGAGGCCGGGTATCCGAAGACGCCCGCGCCAAAGCGTGCAGCGCCCACCGCCCGTGTCAGCGAACCGCCGCCGCCGGTCCAGGAAGGCACGAAGGCCGTGGGAATGCCCCCGCGCGGAGGCGATTATCCCAAGTGAGCGAAGTGGTGAGCCAAATGAGCGAATTGAGGCATCGCGGTTTGCTCCCGACCTGTCCGTCCGGAATGCCCGATGATCTTCGCCGCCTGGAACGTCAATTCGCTCAACGTGCGCCTGCCGCGGCTGCTGGCGTGGTTGGCCGCGCACAAGCCTGACGTCGTCTGCCTGCAGGAAACCAAGCTCGAGGACCACAAGTTTCCGGTGGTGGACATCGCGGCCGCCGGCTACACCGCCCATTTCGCCGGGCAAAAGACCTACACCGGCGTGGCCATCCTCGCCCGCGACGGACTGCCGGTGGCCGATGTCGCCGTGGGCTTTCCCGGGTTCGCGGACGAGCAGAAGCGTGTCATCGCGGCGACGGTCGCCGGCGTGCGCGTCGTCGACTTCTACGTCCCCAACGGGCAGTCGGTCGACTCCGACAAGTATCGCTACAAGCTCGATTGGTGCGCGGCGGCGGCCGCCTATTTGCGCGACGAACTCGCGCGGCACGCCAATGTCGCGGTGCTGGGCGACTTCAACGTGGCCCCCGAAGATCGCGACGTGCACGACCCGGCACTGTGGGCCGGGCAAGTGCTGTGCACCGTCTCCGAACGCGACGCGTTTCGCGCGTTTCTCGCCGCGGGCTTGAAGGACAGCTTTCGGCTTTTCGACCAGCCGCCGGCGACGTTCAGCTGGTGGGACTACCGCCAGCTGGCGTTCCCCAAGAATCATGGCCTGCGCATCGACCACATCCTGCTGTCGGCGCCGCTGGCCGCGCGGTGCACCGCCAGCCGCATCGACCGCAACGAGCGCAAGGGCGAAAAGCCGTCCGACCACGCACCCGTCCTCGTTGAACTGATGGATTGACGCAAAGTCGGGGTCGAACGCCGTTGCGTATGCTGCAACGCCCTGTCCACCCCGGGTCCACGAGAAGTTTTCCCCATGGTCTTCGCGTCGCCGATATTCCTGTTCCTGTTCCTGCCGCTGACGCTGGCGGCGTACTTCGCCTTTCCGCAGCGCTGGCGCAACGGCGTGCTGCTTGTCGCGAGCCTCGCGTTCTATGCCTGGGGAGAGGCGCGGTACCTGCCGCTGATCGTCGGCTCGGTGGTGTTCAACTGGACATTGGGGCGCACCATCGGGCGCACACCGGACGGACCGGCGCGCAGGCGCTGGCTGGCACTTGCGATCGCCGGCAACCTGGCCGCACTGATCGTATTCAAGTACGCGAATTTCGCCGTGGCCAACGTCAACGCGCTGGCGCCGGTGCTGGCACCGATTTTTCCACTCGGACCGCTCGCCGTCGCCGCCATTCCATTGCCGCTCGGCATCTCGTTCTTCACGTTCCACGCCATTTCGTACGTCGTCGACGTGTACAAGCGCAACGCGCAGGCCGAGCAGAACGTTCCCCGCTTCGCGCTCTACATCCTGCTGTTCCCGCAGCTGATCGCCGGGCCGATCATCCGCTGGCGCGACATCGCGGCGCAGCTCACCGTGCGCGAACAGCGCGTCGCGGATTTCGCCTGGGGCGCGCGCCGCTTCGTGCTGGGGCTCGGCAAGAAAGTGCTGATCGCCAATACGCTGGGCCGTGTCGCCGACGCGATCTTCGGGCTGCCGGCGTCCGAACTGTCGCCGCCGCTCGCCTGGCTCGGCCTCGTCTGCTACACGCTGCAGATCTACTTCGACTTCTCCGGCTATTCGGACATGGCCATCGGTCTCATGCGTCTGTTCGGTTTCCGCATCCTGGAGAATTTCAACTATCCGTACGTTGCGCGAAGCATCCGCGAATTCTGGCGGCGCTGGCACATTTCTCTGTCGAACTGGTTCCGCGACTACCTCTACATTCCGCTGAGCGGCAACCAGCGAGGAGAGCGCCGCGCCTACGCAAACCTCGTCATCGTCTTCCTGCTGTGCGGCCTGTGGCATGGCGCGAGCTGGCCGTTCGTGCTGTGGGGCGCATGGCATGGCGCGTTCCTGGTCGCCGAACGCGCGGGCGTGGACCGATTGCTGCGCCGGCTCGGCTCCCTCTCTCCCCTCATTTCCCGCCTCACTTCCCACCTCTATGCGCTGCTCGCCGTGATGGGCGGCTGGGTGCTGTTTCGCTGCGACACGCTCGCGCATGCGATCGGCTATTTCCAGGCGCTGGCGGGTTTCGCCGCGGGTGATGCCTCGCAGCATCCGGTCGCGCAGTTCCTGGACCCCCAGGTCATGTGCACGCTGCTGGTCGCCGTCGCTTTCGCAACGCCGCTCGCCCGGCAGATCGGCGCATGGCGCGACCGCGTGGCGACGAAGCCTGGATGGGCCGCCACCGGTGTCCTGGGCGCCGACGTTGCGTGGCTGTCGTGCGTCGGCATCGTGGCCAGCGCGTTCCTCGCCGCGGGAACCTACAATCCGTTCATCTACTTCCGCTTCTGATGCGCGCGACCTTCGATCCCCTGGCGTTGCCGCCGGTGCCGCCTCCCGCACCGGCAACGAACGCGGCGCGCGACCGTATCGTGGCGGCGCTGTTCGCGGTAGCACTTGCGGTGCCGCTCGCGGCGCTGGCGTTCACGTGGTCGCGGACGACGACGCTGTTCGAGAAGCGCCCGATGGCCCCCTGGCCGGCGTTCACGATGTCGACGGCGTTCCCTCCCGCATTCGAGAGCGCGTTCGCCGACCGCTTCGGCGGACGCGACGTGCTGATCCGCGGGCACCATGCGGCGTTGCTCGAATTGTTCGGCGTCTCGGCGCTGACGACGGTGATGCCCGGCGGCGGCGGCTGGTATTACTGGCTGGGTGAGGATGGCCTTTCGCTGGACAGGCACTACCGCGGCGTTGCCGATTTTCCGGCAGCCTATGTCGACGCGACCGCCGCGGAACTTCGCCGCCGGCACGAGTGGCTGGCCGCGCAAGGCATCGGCTATGTCGTCGTGATCGTGCCCGAGAAATACACGATCTACCCGGAGCATTTGCCGGCGTGGGTGGCGCGCTCGCCGCAGCCGTCGCCTTATGATCGCCTGGTCGCCGCCGTGGCCGGGTCCGGCGTCGCGCTTCTCGACCTGCGCCCGGCGTTGCGCGCGGCGAAAACGCGCGCCCGCATCTATTACCAGACGGATTCGCACTGGAACTACAACGGCGCCTTGGTCGGCTACGACGCGATCATGCGCGAAGTGCAACGCGCGCTGCCGGCGGGCCGGATGCCGTCCGTGGTCCCGCCGCAGGTGCCGGCTTACATTGCCGGCGTCGACTACTACAGCGGCGACCTGATCCACATGCTCGGCTTGCCCGGACGCATCCGCGAAGACGACGTCGCGCCGCTCGGAAAGATCCTCGGTGACACGACGACTCGCTGCGGGAAGCGCGACGCCGCCGCATCGCAATCCGGCATCGAGGTCTACACGTGCGATCGCCCGGGCCTGCCGCGTGCCGTCGTCTATCGCGACTCGATGGCGATCCCGCTGATCCCGATGCTCGCGGAGAATTTCTCGCGGGTGCTGTTCGTCTCGGGCATCCCGTTCGATCCCGCGCTGATCGAGCGCGAGAAACCCGACATCGTCATCGAGGAAATGGTCGAGCGCGGCCTGCACGGACCGGGCGCGCAGCCGATGCAGCCAGCCGGGAAATGAAGGCCCTCAACCGCTACCGCTGCCGCCGCTCTCGCGTTCGCCCTTCCGCAGTTCCGGCTCGAGCCCCAGTTCCTGGATCTTGCGCGTCAGCGTGTTGCGGCCCCAGCCCAGCCACGCGGCCGCTTCCATCCGGTGACCGCCGGTATGCGTCAGCGCGCGCCGGATAAGCGTCTTCTCGAATTCCTGCTCCAGCCGGTCGCCGACGTTGCGTTCGCCCCGCGCGAGCGCTTGCGCGAGCTCGCGGTCGAGCGACTGCTGCCATCCGGTGTCGGCGGCGACGGCCGCATGCGCCGGTTGTTCGCGCAATTCGGGCGGAAGGTCTGCCATGTCGACGCGCTGGGCCGGCGCCATCACCGTCAGCCAGTGGCAGATGTTTTCCAGCTGGCGAACGTTGCCCGGAAAGGCGAACCCGCACAGCGCCTTCAGCGCGTCTGCCGTAAGCGCCTTCGGCTCAACCGCCAGGTCGCGCGCGCTCTTCTGCAGGAAATGCCGGGCCAGCGGCGGGATGTCGTCCGGCCTCTCGCGCAGCGGCGGCAGGCGCAGCCGGACGACGTTGAGGCGGTGCATCAGGTCCTCGCGGAACAGGCCCAGCCGCACGCGCTCCTCGAGATTCTGGTGCGTCGCCGCGATGATCCGCACGTTCGAGCGCAGAGGCGAGTGGCCGCCGACGCGGTAATACTCGCCGTCGGCCAGCACGCGCAGCAGCCGCACCTGCAGGTCGGGCGGCATGTCGCCGATCTCGTCTAAGAACAACGTGCCGCCATCGGCCTGCTCGAAGCGGCCGCGCCGCAGCGCCTGCGCGCCGGTGAACGATCCGCGCTCGTGGCCGAAGAGTTCGGACTCGAGCAGGTCCTTCGGAATGGCCGCCGTGTTGATCGCGACGAACTGGCCGGCCACACGCGGGCTGTGCCGGTGCAGCGCGCGGGCGACCAGTTCCTTGCCGGTGCCGGACTCCCCGGTGATGAGCACCGTCGCATTCGATTGCGACAACCGGCCGATCGCGCGGAAGACCTCCTGCATCGCGGGGGCCTGACCCAGGATCTCGGGGGCTTCCGAGGCCGTGGCAGGAACCTGCGCCATCACCGGGGTCTCGTTGGTCGCGCGCCGGATCAGCGCCAGCGCGTGGTCGATGTCGAAGGGCTTGGGCAGGTACTCGAACGCGCCGCCCTGGAACGCGGCGACGGCGCTGTCCAGGTCCGAGTACGCCGTCATGATGATGATCGGAATGTGCGGGTAGCGCTCCTTCACCTTGTTGAGCAACACCAGTCCCGATTCTCCCGGCATGCGGATGTCGGACACCAGCACCTGCGGCTGGCTGACGGCCAGCGCCTGCAGCACCTCATAGGCGCTGGCAAACGTCTTGAACGGAATGCCTTCGCGCGCGAGCGCCTTCTCCAGCACCCAGCGTATCGACCGGTCGTCGTCGACGATCCAGACTTCCTTCAATCCAACGCCGCGCGGCGCATCGTAGTCGTAGGCGAACATCGCTTGGCTAGTCCCTCGTGAAAGGCCGCGTCATGCCGCGTCCCGCGTCATTTCCAGCGGGAGCAGGATCGTGAAGACCGTGCGTCCCGGCGTGCTTTCCCATTCGATCGTGCCGCTGTGCTGCGACACGAAAGTCTGCGCGATCGTGAGGCCGAGCCCGGTGCCGCCTTCGCGACCGGAGACCAGCGGATAAAAGATGCGGTCCCGTATCTCGGGAGGGATCCCGGGACCGTTGTCCTCGACGGACACGGCGAGCGCGAGGCGATAGCGCTTCTTCGCGAGCGTTATGCCGCGCGCCACGCGCGTGGTCAGGTGGATCGAGGGATTCGCCGTCGCCGCCGACAGGGCCTGCGCGGAATTGCGCGTGACGTTGAGCATGACCTGCGTCAGCTGTTCGGGATCGGCGTCGAACTCCGGCAGGCTGATGTCGAAATCCAGCGTCACGTCGATCGCCGGGAATTCCGCCTGCACCACGCTGCGCACACGCACCAGGATCTCGTGGATGTTGGTCCGGCGATAGGCGGGCAGGCGGTGCGGTGTCAGCAGGCGGTTGAGCAGCGACTGCAGGCGGTCCGACTCGCCGATGATCACCTGCGTGTATTCGATGAGGTGCGGGCGGTCGAGCTCGCCCTCGAGCAGCTGCGCCGCACCGC
>Ga0302322_100006331_pt1 | contig 10480 bp, 10 predicted proteins | sample Fen_T0_2_FD_203757 | JGI IMG/M metagenome (GOLD analysis project Ga0302322, IMG submission 203757) | Peat permafrost microbial communities from Stordalen Mire near Abisko, Sweden - Fen_T0_2 | ecosystem: Environmental > Terrestrial > Soil > Wetlands > Permafrost | place: Sweden: Abisko... | reverse complement strand
GTTTTCCCATTTCCCCCCGTTGGGGGTGCACTCCCGCCCCGCAAAAAAAAAAACCCACCGGCGGCGAACTGTACCCCCCCCCCCACACCAACAGATAGGGGCTACAATATGCGCGTGGCAACCCCGGCTCCGAACAAGCCTGTTCCCGACGACAAGCACCATCGCCATCCCATCTATGCCGCCGAAGCCACCGGCCTGCTGATTATGGCGCTTCTGCTGCTGGTATTGATCCTGATCCGCTTCTGGTCGAACATCCCTTGGAGCGCCCGCTGAACTTGCCCCATCGCGCGCCGCTGGCCGTGGTCGTCCTCGGCCCCACGGCCAGCGGCAAGACCGCTCTTTCTCTCGCCATCGCGCATCGCTTTCGTGGTGAAATCGTCAACTGCGACTCGGTCGCCCTCTATCGCGAGTTTGAGATCGGCACCGCCAAGCCAACCGCCGCCGAGCGCGCCCAGGCTCCGCATCATCTTCTCGATGTTGTGGATCCCGCCAGCTATTTCACCGCCGGAGAGTATGCCCGCCAGGCACGGCAGATTCTGCACGAAATCGCCGGACGCGGACACTTGCCCATCGTCACGGGCGGCACTGGGCTCTATCTGCGCGCCCTGCTCGAAGGACTCTTCCCCGGCCCGCAACGCTCTGAAGTCTTGCGCGAAAGATTACGTGCGCGCGTCGAGGCACACGGCCCCGGGCATCTTCACCGGATTCTCCGCCGCCTCGATGGTTCCGCGGCAGGACGCATCCATGCCAACGATGTTCCCAAGGTGATTCGCGCGATCGAAGTGTGCCTGGCCGCGCGCCGTCCCATAACGGATCTGTGGCAGGAAGGACGCGAGCCGCTGCAGGGTTTCCGAATTCTGCGGCTTGGACTCAATCCCGAACGCGAAGCTCTCTACGCGCGCATCAACCAGCGGGCCGCCAAGATGTTCGATGAAGGGCTGGTCGCTGAGACCGGGCGCCTCCGCGAAAAATACGGGGAACAAATACGCCCGCTCGTCTCGCTCGGTTACAGGCAGGCTTTGCAGTTTTTGCGCCGTGAAATCAATCGAGAGCAGGCGCTGGAAGCGGCGCAGCAGGCGCATCGCAACTATGCCAAACGTCAGCTCACATGGTTCCGCCGCGAACCGGATGTGCGTTGGCTCGCGGGCTTCGGTGACGATCCCGGAATTCAAGCCGAAACAATATCTGTCATCACGCAGCACAGATTTCCTGAAACCTGATACCTGACACCTGACACCTGATTTGTTATCGTCAACCACATGCTTCGACATCTTCTATTGACGGCCATCATGCTCACCACCGCGTTCAGTTTCGCCGCGGTTAAACAGAAAAGCAGTTTTCAGCAGCCCGGCCCCATCCGTCTCGACAAGGACGGCAAGAAGTGGGTGGAGAAGACCCTCCTGAAGATGTCGCCCGAAGAGAAGGTCGGCCAGCTCTTCATGATCTGGGTGCGAACGCAATTCTTCAACGAGCAGGATCCCAACTGGCTTCTTCTCCGCGACAACGTCCGCAAGTACCACATCGGCTCGCTGGCCATGAGCGTGCCGGTGGACGGCAACGTTCTCCTCAAGAACCAGCCTCTGGAAGCGGCTGAACTGCTGAACCGGTTGCAGCAGTCATCGCAGCTGCCACTCATCTTCGCCGCCGACTTTGAGCGCGGCGTTTCCATGCGCCTCTACGGCAGCACTGTGTTCCCGCACGCCATGGCATTCGGCGCCGCTGGAAGACTCGACGAAGCGGAGGCGTTCGGCCGGATCACCGCCCTCGAAGCGCGCGCCATCGGCATCCACTGGAATTTCTTCCCCGATGCCGATGTCAATTCCAATCCCGCCAACCCCATCATCAACACGCGCTCGTTCGGAGAGGACCCGAAACAGGTCGGCGATCTCGTCGCCGCCTACATCCGCGGCGCGCACTACGGCGGCATGCTCACCACCGCGAAACATTTTCCCGGACACGGTGACACCGCGACCGACTCCCACCTCGGCGTTGCGCAAGTTACTGGGGACCGCGCGCGCCTCGACGCGGTCGAACTCCCGCCCTTCCAGCGCGCCATCGCAGCAGGCGTTGACTCCATCATGGTGGCGCACGTCTCGATCCCGGCGCTCGAACCCGATCCCAACCGCGTCGCCACCACTTCGAGCGCAGTCGTCACCGGTCTTCTGAAAAACGAGATGGCGTTCGGGGGCATTGTCGTCACCGACGCCCTCGACATGGCCGGGTTAACTCGCCTGTACGCCAACGACATCGGCCGCGCGGCCGTCGAAGCCTTCAAGGCCGGCAACGACCTTCTCTTGATCCCCGCCGACCTGGATGCCTCTTACCGTTCCATGATTCAGGCGGTCAAGAGCGGTGAGATTCCGCGCCAGCGCCTCGACCATTCCGTTCGTAAGATACTGGAACTAAAGGCCTCGCTCGGGCTCCAAAAAGCGCGGCTGGTGGACTTGGCGCAGGTCCCCCGCCTGGTTGGCAAGCCCGAAAACCTCGCTGCCGGCCAGCGCATGGCCGACGAAGCCGTGGCCCTGGTCCGCGACAACAGCCGGGTACTCCCTCTGCTCGCTGCGGGAACTACTGGCTCCGCGCTTCCGTATCAGTCTGCAGTGGAGGTGCGCAACCACCTCGTCGTGATCATTTTTTCGGAAGACCTGCGCACCGACTCCGGACGCATGCTCGAACGCCAGATTCTCGCCCGTGTTCCCGACGCGCACGTCCTCTACGTCGATCCCCGTTCCGCCGCCGGAATGAGCGGCCCGGTTATCGAGGCGGTGGATGCCGCCGAGAAGGTGGTCGCCGCCGTCTACGTGATTCCGACCGCGGGCCGGGCCATTCCCGCTGCTGGAGGCCTGACCAATACCGTGTCCATGGCGGATGCAAATGGGGCCTTGCTCAATGCCATCCTCACCCGCGCCGCCAGCCGCACCGTCGTGCTCGCCATGGGCAATCCTTATCTGGCGCAGGATTTCCCCGCTGTTCAGAATTATCTCTGTACCTTTTCCAACGCGACCGTGTCGGAGTTGTCGGCGGTGAAATCGCTTTTCGGCGAAATGCCGTTGCGCGGTCATTTGCCGGTGACCATCCCCGGAGTCGCATCCCGAGGCGCGGGCATCGAACGCCCCGCCCAACCGAGTTCAGGAGGCTCTTCCCATGCTCAGCCGTAGCGTTGTAGCAAAGTTATTTGCCAAGCTTGCTCCTGTCGTACTGCTGGCCGCTGTCATTGTGTTGCCGGCCTGCAGCATCAACGTGAAAGACAAGAAGAATGGCGAAGGCGAGTCGCGCGTGGATATCAAGACCCCGATGGGCGACATCCACGTCAACGAACAGCCCGATATTCGCGAGACGGGCCTGAGTCTCTATCCCGGCGCCAAGCCTGCCGAGAAAGACAACAGCGACGACAAGAAAGGCGCCAACGTGAACATCTCCGGCCCCGGCTTTGCCCTCAAGGTAGTCGCCGCGGAGTTCACATCGGAAGACGCTCCCGACAAAGTCATGGCCTATTACAACAAGGAACTCCAAAAGTACGGCAAGGTCGTAGAATGCCACGGCCGCTGGAACGGAGCCCACATGGGTAGAACCTCAAACGACAAAGGCGGCTCGAAGCCCGTGGCGTGTTCGGACAATGACAAGGGAAACTCTGTCGAGCTGAAGGTGGGGACCGAGGACAACCAGCACATCGTGGCCGTCGAGCCGAGCGGCAATCACACCAAGTTCGCCCTGGTCTACGTCCGCACCCACGGCAAGGACGACACGATCTAGAAATACAGTACCCAGTACCAAGTACCCAGACAGAAGCGCACTGGCAACTGGGTACCGGGTACTGACGGCCGGGCGTCTCCCCGACTTGCTCTCTCCCAACGTCTGCGCTAGTTTCAATCGGTGGAACACCCCTGCGAAAAATGCGGCACCCCGGTCGAGGACGGCCGACCCTTCTGTCCTCAGTGCCGCGCCCCGCAGGTGCGGGTCGAAATCGCTACCCAATCTCCTCTCCCGAATTTCGACATCCCGACCGAAGCCGAATCCGCCCGCGATCCTTCGGATCGCCCACCCACACGCGCTCCGTTCGAGCGCACCATCTTCCGCACCGCCTTGCAGGCGGGACTGGTAGGAGTGGCTGCCAACCTCATCCCCTTCGGCGTGGGGATGGTACTCACCGGCGTCCTGGCGGCATGGCTCCATCGAAAGGCCGTGGGACGAAAATTGACCACCAGAACCGCCGCCCGGCTCGGCGCCGAAGCGGGAGCCATTGCCTTCGCAGTTTCGGCGCTGCTCACGGTCGTCAGCATCGTCCTCCTCCACGCTCAACAGCAGTTTCGAGATCTCATGATGAAAGCGGTGGAGCAGCGCGCAGGTGGCGCGCCCGATCCCGAGATGCAAGCCGCATTGCAGTGGCTTCACACCCCTGACGGCTTCGCGGCAGCGCTGGCTTTCAGCATGGTGGTTCTTCTGTTGTTGTCCGTGCTGCTTGCCGCAGTCGGATGTATGGCGACTGCAGCCCTTTCCCAGGATCAAAAGCATCCCTCCTGAAAGCCGCACTCTGCCGCCCGAGGGGAGGCTGCGCAGCGGGGCGCCTCGTCTGGGATGCCCCCTATCTGCAACCATCGCAGCCCCTTCCGTGCCAGCTTCGCGCTCCTTGTTGTTCCCCCACCCTACCGCAGACCCCTGCGTGTGTGCATAATCTTGCAACGTACACACCCCAACACCTAGCTGAGAGATTTTCTCCAAGAAACTGCTTGACTATCCAGCTCGACTTGTAGCATGATCTGCCCAACGTAAGGGGTTGTGTAGCGCCCTGGTTTCCCCGCAGTTGATTCCCAATTTGTTGTTCGTGTAAGTCAGTTTCCCCGTTGTCACAAATGAAAACCTTCCAGGAGAAAACTATGAAAAAGACGATGTTCGCCCTCTGCATGCTGCTGATCCTCGGCTTCGCTGCCACCGCCAGCGCCGCCCCCACCACCTACGCTTTCACTTTCCACGACACCGCCGGCAATCCGTATTGCGACGGCATGATCGTCCAGCTCTACGGTACCCCGAAAGCTGTGGTGGGCGGATATCACTTCAACTATGACTGCGCCAACGCCAGCTCTGTGGCCGGCTTCAAGCATGGCCTCCCGGCCGTTTACCAGTATGCCGCCACGGGCGCAACGCTCGACATCTCGGACCCGGCATTTGCGCTTGGGGGTTCCAATCGCTCGGAACAGTACCTGGTCAACACCACGTACCACACCTGGATTCTCTGGTCCGGCAGCGATTTCGCCACCAACTCCGTCGTCAACTACGGCACGTGGGTTAACGGTGTTAAGGCTGATGTGAAGAGCGCGAAGCCGTCATCGCAGCGGTAGTCAACTCTCACTCCGGAAAAGCCACGCTGTTCGCATCTGCAGCGTGGCTTTTTTTCTCGCCTAATGGGAAACTCACTTATGAACGTGTGGTCTTGCAAGCTAGCCGGGATCTGCTCCATCGTGGCATTGACGATTTGCCTTCATGGCCAAACGCAGCAAAAGGTAGATGCCCAGTCTGGCGGCGCGGGTGCGCGGAATCCATTCGATGGATTCCGGTCTTTCTCCGCCACCATGAACGGCGGCATCGGCGGAGATCACGACCGGAAGATTTACCGCCTGGGAGATTTGATGCGTGCGGATTTCGACGATTCCTACCGCATTACCGATCTGCAGAAGCTGACCATGTGGGGCGTCCAGCGCGCCACCTGCTCCGAGTTCGCGATGCCCGATGCCGCTGCTTTTCCTTTTTCCGCCTACCACGACCATAAAGTTGCGCGCTCCCCGACTGCGGAAAAAGAAACGGTTGATGGCCACGTGTGCGCAATCGAAAACGTCACCTTTACACCTTCCAACGGGATGCCCGTCGTCATCAAGATGAAGCTGTGGGAAGCGGAAGACCTGGAAGGATTCCCCGTCAAGATTGAAGCCGAGGCGAACGGCCGCAAGATGAATATCGCCTACACGGACGTGAGTCTGAAAGCTCCCGACGCGAAACTGTTCCAGCACCCAGCCAAGTGTGCATCTGGCCCGCAACCGGGGCAGAAGGGCACGATCAGGCTCGACGCCCCCAAGACCGCGCCGAAGCAACCACAAAAACCTCCGCAGCAATAGGCAGGGCGCTGGCTGCTCCTCGCCGGCTCGGGCAAATTCGAGCCTCAATCGAAGCCCCGCTCGATACGGGGAAACAAGCAGTGTTCGCCGCAGTCTGCCCGGCCTCCTTGCCCCGAACCTTCCCGCCCGCGTATGATGCAGCGTTTATGAATTCACGCCACCCGGAACGTTCCTCTGAGATTCGCGAGAAAACGCAATTAATGTCCGCTTCGGAGATCGAGCGCACGCTGATCCGCCTGGCCCATGAAATCGTCGAGAAAAACGACGGCACCGACGATCTGGCATTTGTCGGTATCCGGCGGCGGGGCGTGCCGCTGGCGCAGCGCCTGGCAAAGATCATCCAGCGCATTGCCAAGAAGCCGGTTCCGATGGGAACGCTCGATATCACGCTCTACCGGGACGATCTTTCCACCCTCGGCCCCAAGCCGGTGGTCCAGAAGACCGAGATGGAGTTCCCGGTTGCTGGCAAATCCGTGGTCCTGGTGGATGACGTTCTCTACACCGGACGCACCGCCCGGGCCGCCATGGACGCCCTGTTCCACCACGGCCGTCCCAAGCGCGTACAACTGTGCGTGCTGATCGATCGCGGCCATCGAGAGCTTCCGATCGAAGCGGCTTTCGTGGGGCGCACCGTACAGACCACCGCGCAGCAGATCATCGAGGTCCTGGTGCAAGAGGTGGACGACGCCGAAAAAGTTCTGCTGATGGAGAAGCAGTAGTGCGGCGCGGGCGCCCTCGCCCGCGGACTTTGTAATGGAATAAGGATTCATGAACCCAGCTCGCGGTTCCCTGCTCGGGATCGAACATCTCGACACAGCCGAGATCCTGAAAATTCTCAAGTTTGCCCGGCGCATGAACCCGGACAAGCCGCGGCCCCTCCTTAAGGGCAAGCGCGTGGTGCTGCTTTTTTACGAGGCCTCCACTCGGACCCGCAGTTCGTTCGAAATTGCCGCCAAGGTGATGGGCGCTCACACGGTCCTCATCCAGTCGGCCGGATCCAGCATCGAGAAGGGCGAGTCCCTGCTCGACACCGGATACACTCTGCGCGCCGTCGGCGCCGACATCATCGTCATCCGCCATCCCAACGCGGGCGCGCCCCTGGTCATGGCGCAGCACATCGATGTTCCGGTCATCAACGCCGGAGACGGCCTGCACGAGCACCCTTCGCAGGCGCTGCTCGATGCCTATACCATCTTGCGCAACAAGAAGAGTTTCAAGGGACTCCAGGTGTCGATCGTGGGCGACATTTTTCACAGCCGCGTCGCCCGCTCTGCCTGTCACCTGCTCGGCAAGTTCGGCGTGAAAGTCATCCTCTGCGGGCCGCCTGAACTGGTGCCCGACATCGCAGCCACCATTGCACCCGGAGTGCGCGTCACCCGGCATCTCGAGGACGCTCTCCGCGGCACCGACGTCATCATGCTCCTGCGCGTGCAAAAAGAGCGCCTGGCAGGAATGCAGATCGATCTTCCCGACTACATTTCGCGATACCAGATGACGACCGCACGTCTGAAAATGGCCAAGAAAGACGCCATCGTGCTGCACCCTGGCCCGATCATCCGCGGCCTGGAATTGACCAGCGAAATCGCCGACGGCGCTCAAACGCGCATCCTCGACGAGGTCCACAACGGCGTCCCCACTCGCATGGCAATCCTGGCGCGCGCCGTAGGGAGGATGCGATGAGACGTCTTGCTTTTGTGTTCTTGCTCTGCGCAGCAACCGCCGTGGCACAGCAGCGGTCACGAGTGATTCTTGCGGTATTCGCTCACCCCGATGACGAGTCGTTTGTTGGTCCGGTGCTCGCCCGTTACGCCCGCGAAGGCGCTAAGGTTTATCTGGCAATCGCGACCAGGGGCGAGAAAGGGACAAACGAGCGCGCCGGCATCCCGGCGGGCGAGCCGCTGGCCAAAGTGCGGCGGGAGGAAGCCTCGTGCTCGTGCCGCCAACTGGGAATCGAGCCTCCGATCTTCCTGGAGTTGAACGACGGTGAACTGGGCGCCATGACCAGCCCGCTCGGAGCAAATGTCCAGTCGGTGGCCGACAATGTCGAAAATCTGATCGCAAAGTTGAGACCGGACGTGGTTGTCACCTGGGGGCCGGAGGGAGGCTATGGCCATCCCGACCATCGGCTGGTTTCCGATGCTGTCACCCAGGCGATTCAGGCCGAGAAGGCATCGCCCAGGCTTTTCTACCTCGGGTTTGCAAATGATCAAGTCAAGCCACTGAACACGGTTTGGGCAGCTTCCGTTTTTTCCTGGCACGCTACCGATCCAACCTATCTCACGGTCCGCGTACCATTCACCAGGACCGACCAGTCGGCGTATCACCGGGCGCTTGAGTGCCATAAGTCGCAGTTCTCGGCGGGCGAAATGGAGAAGCTGGAAAAGGCGCTCGACACAGCGTGGGATCAGGGTGTGTGGTTTCGGCCTTGGTTCGGTGACTGGAAGTCGAACGATCTTCTGAAATGATGCGGTCTATAGGATATGGGTAACCACAAATCCAAGTCGGGATCATCGCTTCTGATCAAAGGCGGCCACCTGATCGACCCCGCCGCCCGCATCGACGCGCCCATGGACATTCTCCTGAAGGATGGCCGCGTCGCCGAGGTTGCCGCGCCGAACCAGATCAAGGGTGCCGACGAGAAATTCGATGCCCGCGGCCTGATCGTCGCTCCCGGCTTCATCGACCTGCATGTGCATCTGCGCGAACCAGGCCAGGTCTACAAGGAGACGATCGCCACCGGCACCGCCGCGGCCGCCGCCGGGGGCTTCACTTCCGTCTGCATCATGCCGAACACTGCTCCGGTAGTCGATTCGCCCGAGTGGGTCCACTGGCTGCGGGAACCGGAACGCGGCGCTCAAGTCAGTGTCTTCCCAATCGCCGCCGCCACCCTCGCCAGCAAGGGCGCCATACTGACTGACTTTCGCGCCCTCCAGCGAGCGGGCGCCATCGCCGTCACCGACGATGGTAAACCCATCCTCGACGACGACATCATGCGCGAAGCACTCACCCGCGGCGCCGAACTGAATCTGCCCATCGTGCAACACGCCGAAGACGTGCGGATGACAGAAAACTGCGCCATGCACGCCGGCGCGAAATCCTTCCGCCTCGGGCTGCGCGGCATGACCGCCGCCGCCGAAGCTTCCGTTGTCGAACGCGATGTCCACCTGGCCATGCAAATCGCCAAGTCTCGATACCACGTCGCTCATCTCTCGACCGCGGATGCGCTGAAAGCCGTTCGCCGCGGCAAGCGGGCCAATGCGCGGGTCACCTGCGAGGTCACCCCCCACCACTTCTCGCTGACCGACGAAGACGTTGGCGACTACGACACCAACTACAAGATGAATCCCCCGCTGCGCTCGGCTTCCGATCTCGAAGCGATCCTGGCCGCGCTCGCCGACGGTACCGTGGACGCCATCGCCACCGATCATGCGCCCCACGCCGCCCACGACAAGGAAATCGAGTTCGAGCGCGCCGCCTTCGGCATCACTGGGCTGGAAACCGCCCTCGCCCTGGCCATCACCAAACTGCACCGCGAAAAGCGAATGCCGCTCGCACGCGTGGTAGAACTGTTCACCGCCGGCCCCGCCCGCTGTTTCGATCTCCGCGGACGAGGCTCCCTCGGCCGTGGCTGCCACGCTGACGTCACCATATTTGACCCCAAGAAGAAGTGGATCTTCGAGCGGGCCAAGTCGCTCTCAAAATCAAGAAACACTCCCTTCGACGGCTGGAAGCTAACCGGCAGAGTCGTAGCGACGATTGTGAGCGGGAAGATCGTCTATCCCGCTTAGCCACCAAGAACCAGAAGGCACTCGCGCTTCCGTAAAATTTTCTGAGAACTGAGAACCGGGAACTGAGAGCTATTTCAGTGCTAAAATCCGCCGCCATGAGACGTTTTGTTCCGCTTCTTCTTCTGCTGCTTACGGTCGTCGCGCTCGCCCAGCGCCCAGTCGTGATGATCACTGCCGAGCCTTCGCACCATCTCGCCCTCGAAAATGAGTACGTGCGGGTGTTCAAAGTCGAAGTTGCGCCCAAGACCGCCACCTTGCTTCACTTCCACGGCCACGATTATTGCTTCGTTACGCTGGGCGATTCTCATGTCTCCAACGAAGTCGAAAACAAGGAACCGGCCGATCTGAAATTCGCCGACGGTGAAACGCGCTTCGTTCCCGGCAACTTCGCCCACGCCGCAAGAAATCTCTCCGATCAGCCGTTCCGCAACGTGACCATCGAACTCCTGCAGGACGAAGAACTGCGCAGCGCGCCCTCTCCCTGGCCGATGGAAGGCGGAGACAAGGATTTTCCTGGCGGACACGTGAAGGTCCTCTTCGTCCACGATGGAGCTCGCGCCTTGCAGGTCGAACTTCAACCGGGCG
>Ga0302322_100006330_pt1 | contig 10480 bp, 7 predicted proteins | sample Fen_T0_2_FD_203757 | JGI IMG/M metagenome (GOLD analysis project Ga0302322, IMG submission 203757) | Peat permafrost microbial communities from Stordalen Mire near Abisko, Sweden - Fen_T0_2 | ecosystem: Environmental > Terrestrial > Soil > Wetlands > Permafrost | place: Sweden: Abisko... | reverse complement strand
GAGCGCCCGTTTCTGTTGCTGCGTGACCGGGTGGACGTCTCTCGCTTCTTGCCGAAACAAGATTATAACTTGGCGGATGTTTCGGTCGCGGTGATTCGGACGTTGCCACCGGGTTGATGCGTGATGTGCACGGGCAGCACGGCTTCAATTGATTCTAAAAGTCCGTTGAGGTCTTCCAGGCTGTAGCGGCCACCAAGGCGCAGGTTGGCGGCCTTGGCGTCCACGGTGATCGCCCGCGCATGATAGGCTGCGAAGCGTTCGATCGCTTCGCTGAGCGGCGTGTCGTTGAACACAACCTGCCCTTGTCGCCAGGCAATCACGTCTTGGGCTGTTCCATCGGGTAGCGCATGGAGGGTGACGGCGTTCCCGCTCAACACAGCCTGCAGACCGGAAGTCACCGGCTGTTCGTGCGTGACTTCGCCGGCGGGGCGGACACGGACAGTACCTTCGAGCACGGTGACTTCAACGCGTTCGGAGTTGGCCGCACGCACGTTGAAAACGGTTCCGGTTACACGGACCGAACCAGTTGATGTCTGTACAAGAAACGGCCGTCTCGCGTCTTTGGCTACGGTGAACAACGCTTCGCCGCTCACGAGGCGCACTCGGCGTTCGTCACGGGTGAAGCTGATGCTGAGCTCTGTCCGTGCGTTGAGGTCGACCTTGGTGCCGTCGTCCAGCATGGTCACATGACGTTCGGCAGTTTTTGTTGCGAGACTCAGCGGGCGGCCCGACAGCACCGTGATGAGAACCGCGATCGCTGCCGCCGTAGCAAAGGTTGCGGCGAATACGCGTTGTCGTAGGCGCGAGGTTTTCCGTTCGCGAACGACGGTTTCTACGGCCGCGCCCAACCGCGCTTCGACGTGCGTGTCGATTCGGGCGGAGAGTTCGCGGTACTTGTCGAAGGCTCGTTGGTGTTCGGGGTTGGCCTTCAGCCAGGCGGAGAGTGCGGCTTGGTCGCTGGCGTTTAGATCGCCACTGTCGATGCGGGTGGCCCAGAGCGAAGCTTCTTCGTCGATCTTTTGGAAAGGAGTAGGGGATTTCATGATGTCAGTGTCCGGCCGCTTCGTTGCCGGCCTCCGGGTTTTCCTGGCTGTTGGTTTGGCTGGAGTCTTGCAGTGCGGCGCGCAGGAGCCGGAGGGCACGGGCGTATTGTTTCTCCACGGTGCTGATGGCGATGCCGAGGGTAGTGGCGATTTCGGCGTGGGAAAGTTGTTCGACTTTGCGCAACAAGAGCACTTGGCGGCAGCCGGTGGGTAGGCGGGCGATGGCCGACTCCAGCCGAAACCATTCCTCACGCGCCATGACGATGCGATCCACGCCGGGACCTTCTGCTGGTGTAAACTCGATGATATTGGAATGGCCCATGCCCTGGACCGGGGCGATCTGGCGGCGCTTGATCTGGTTAAGCGCGAGCCGTCGCGCGGTGGTGAAGAGGAAGGCTTCGGGATGGTCGGGCCACTTTGCGTTCATGGCCTTGTAGACGCGGGCATAAGCGTCATGCGCGATTTCCTGGGCATCGTCGTGACTCCCGAGCATACGCGCGAGATAGCGCCGGAGCGGTGCGATCGTCGCTGCGTAAAGAGTAGGGAAGCGCGCTCGACGGTTTTTAGGCATGTCAATGTGGTCGTGGCGGGTGGGTTCAGAACTCCCAACTCAGTCCGGCGCTGGGGAGGATGGACAAAAGCTTGCCCGGAGTCTTCACGACGACCAGCTGGCCGTTCGCAATGTAGCCATAGTGGTTGTCGAAGCCGGCCGAGTTCTTGCGGTCATAGGCATTCCAAATGTCGACGAAGACTCGCAACGTTCCTTTTTCAAACCGATAGGTCCGGGTCGCACGCAGATCGAGCCGATGATAGGCGGGCGCACGCAGGGCGTTGGTTTGGCCATAGTACCAGTTGGCCACCATGCCGCCGTTGTTGAGTCGTTGCAGATAGAAGATCTGGTCGGTGTAGGGCCAGCCGGTGTGAAACTGCCAGGCCGCGCTCAACTGCCAGTTGCGCGCCGGCACATAGGTCACGTCCATATAGAGCGTGTGACGCTGGTCCCAATAGCGGGGCATCCAGCGGCCTCCGATTTCGTCTTCGTTCACCGCATAGGCGTAGCTCGCGCCCCAACCAAAACGACCGCGGTCGCGATGCTGAACGAAAAGCTCGACGCCGCGGGCCCGGCCGCGCGTAGGACTAAACTGGACGCGATCATAGAGGGATTCGGGAAAAAGGTTATAGGGTTCGGTCAGGTTAATCCAATAAGGCCGCTGGTGCGTGGTCAGACGTTCGTAGGCTTCGAGACGTAGTTCGGTTCCAGATTTGAGTTGATGCGAAATGCCGATGACACGCTGTTCGGCTCGCTCGGGTGAGTGAAAGGTTGTCTCGCCGTCGCCGACGGCAAGCTCATGCACACCCTGCGCCTGTTGGTAGATACCCCACGCGGCGCGCACTGCCGTGCGACCCATCGTGTACGAGGCGTTGAGCCGAGGACTCCAAACGGACTCGCCGGTTTGCGTGTCGCGATCGAAGCGGACGCTCGGCTCGATGATGAGCGGCGTCCACGGTTGAAAGCGCGGTGCGATGTACGCTCCGGTGTGTTCGCCGTAGGGCCGCCGATACGCGTCGATAGCGAGAGTTGCGGTGCCGAGGTTGCCGTTGCTGAAACTGTAGCGGACGCGGGACATCGCGTAGTCGTAGCGAGCCTTGGCCGCTTTGAACTCGAAGCCGGTGCGAATCAGCGCGTGTGCAGTCAGGTTAATCGTCCAGTCGTTGCGCAGGCCCAAGACATTGAGTCGGCGGTCGTCGCGCAACGTGAAGGGGTGAGTGACGTAGCTGTCCACTTCATCGTGCTGGCCATCTCCTTGGCGGTGCCAGTCAAGTTGGGAAAACGAAACCACCGCTTCGCTGGAAACGCGGTCGCCGAAATTGCCGAGCCATCGACCCCAGAGAAAGGTGCTATCGTAGCTGCTCCGCAGATCGGGATCCGGATCGTTGTGCAGACTCTCGAAGGTATCGCCGGCGTGTAACACGTGCAAGGATAGGGTCTGGTTCGGGCTGAGCCGGTACAGCACCTTTCCGGAAACATCGTAATAGGAAGGCGAGTCCTTGATATCGTTTCCACCCAGCTTGAGGGCCAGGTCGATGTAGCCGCGCCGAGCGGTGACCAACCATTGGCCGTCGCCGTCGGCGAACGTTCCCTGGTTGGTGGCGCGTAGGTTGGTGACGCTCAGGCCCAGCGTCGTATGCAGGCCCGGTTCGGGATTGGCCTGTGTTTCGATCGTGAATACGCCGGCGAGCCGATCGCCGTAGTCAGCGGTGAACCCACCCGTGATTAAGTTGACGCTGCCGACTGTCTCGAGATCGATGATCGAAAGCGCGCCGTCGTAGTCCTTCAGGTGGAAAGGCTCGATCAAATCCACACCGTCAAAGCGCGAGAGCACCTCGCGATTCGGCGCACCCCGCACCATAAACATCGCTGAACGCTCATTGGTGCTCAGTCCGGGCAGACGGGTAACGGTGCGGTAGAGATCTTCGCCGATCTGGGGCAGCGGTTGCAGTTCCGCACTGGTGAGAGTGACGTTGCGCGCGATCCGGTCGTCGCCAATGCCGAACTGACTCGGCGTCACCACGAAGGCCGCCAACCGGATGACCTCCGCTTTCTCCGGCAACGCGCTGGTCGACGGTCCGTCCTTTTCCTGCGGTGCAGTTGGTTCGGAACTCTTGGGAACGGTGGTGGGTGGCGGCGTGCGTTCTCGGCGGACAACAAATTTACCGGAGGATGTCGGTTTGGCCGACAGGCCGGTGCCATCGAGCATCAGTGCGATGGCCTCGGCGGGCTCGTAGATGCCGACCACCGCCGTCGTCCGCAGATTCTTTGTGTCGGCGGAAGCGAACAGCACATCGACGCCTGCTTGTTGCGAGAAGGCCATGAGGGCGCTGGCCGCCGGTTGCGCCGGCACGTCAAATTTTACCGGTGAGCCCTGGGTTGTCATCACGACGAGTGCGCACATCGCCAGGAGAAGGAGTATTCTGCGTAGCTTCATCACCTGTTATGACCATTATCTCAGCACGACCCGCTACTCACGGAAAAAGAAATTGAGCCGGCACTCATCTGGACGACAGGAACGCCGGAATCAGAAAAGATTATAGGTGGAGAGACGGTTCGGGGTTGCCCGCCCTGCAACCCAACACCTCGTGGAGGTTAACACTGGCTCGGGTGTAGCTGGCCTCGCTGAGGCCGGTCTGGGATCGGCTTTCCCGGGCCCGGTTCGGCGTTCCCGGCTACTGTCGTGCGGTGGGTTCATTGCTGCTTCCCCGATTTTCCCATAGCGGTAGACTGGGCATAAAGAAACCCGCGCTGGAGGCGGGTTTCGATTGACCGTTACAATCAACCAACAAAGGAACGCAGGTCTTGGGATGCTCCAAATAGTTCGTGTAGGGCCGCCGCTGGTCGGCGCGCCGTCCGGGGTCGAACCACCACGGACATCATGTCCGGCCTTACAGCGGGAGTGAATGGTTTTGGCAGAGGCGAGGCTAGAGCTCGCGCTTAGGCACCCAGCAGCGCGACCAGGTCCGTGCGTTTTCTGAGATTGGCTCTAGCGATTTTACGCAGACCGGCCGCCCAGTCGTTCATCTTTTTGCGCGCGGCGTCGCGCGCCTTGGTCGCGGCGATAGCCGCTTTGTGGGAGGCTTTGCTCGTCGTGTTGATCGTGGCGAGCTCGTCCAGTGCGGCGAGCGCCGCCTCGATCCGCGCGGGCTTGAAACCTTTTTTCGCCAGCACCGAGGCGTAAGGTTCGGTTAACGCCGTCTTGTACGCGCTGTGCGCCAAGGTGTCGAAAGCCTCGATGTCCTCGGAAATCCGCCCACTGGCGCCCAGAATAGCGCGGTCGGCGCCTTTGAAGCAGGCCTGCACGGTTTGCCGGTAGGTAGAGAACTCCTCCGTGACGGCTTGGTCCGCTTTGTCGCGCCTGGCCTTATCTTGAACGGCGACCGCGAGGGCTTCCTGACGCGCGGCGAACTTCACGTCGGCGTCAACCTGGAGCGTGGTACCGGCCTTGATCTCCTCTTCGTCGTAACCGAGTGGTTCGAGTGCGGCGGCAAGTTCGCGTTGAGTGGTGATCGTCCGGAGCATGCTCTTGACGTCCGAGATCTCGTTGGCGAGCTGGTTATCTTGCAGAGCGTTTTCGTGGGAGGGCTTCTTGCTACCGGTGGTGGTCGGGGAGGGGGAACTATTGTCGGACATGGGTGGATTTAGATGACGAACATTGCCGCCGGGGGACGCCCGAGCGTGGAGCGTTATGCTCCATTACGATCTTCCGAAGATTCCGTGAATCGTTTCAGCAAGGTCATCGGGTATCAGGAGAACGACTAGTGCGTTAGCGTGGTGCTAATGGCCACTTACCCGGTGGGGGGCAGTCGTTGCGTGGCGGTTGCCAGTAGTTTGCGCCGTGCCGGCACTGGTTTCTGGTCGGTCGGGACTGCGGTTGGAACGTTGGGGCGATGTTCCCGGCACGTCGGCAACCATTGTTGTGATGTCGGGAGAGGGGCCAGAGACGTTGGGAAGGCCTTTTCGTGCGTCGGGAAGACATTCCGGCGCGTCGGCGACATATTTTTGGACGTCGGCAAGGGTTCCGGACACGTCGGGAAAACGTTTTTGTGCGTCGGCAGAGGTTTTGGGTCTGTCGGGAAGACGTTTTGCAACGACGGCAGTCCTTTCAAACCCGTCGGAGGGCTATTTTGGGGCGGGGCGGCAAAGCCACTGGACCAGAGATCGCTTCTCGCCGAAGCGAGGGGCCCTGAAATGAACGGAGGGCGTTGAGGGCCAGCAAAGGCCGCCACCATGGCCAAGAAGAAAGAAGCGCGGGACAACGCCCGTGAGTAGGGCGGAGGCGTCTGCGCGCGAAGCCGTGCGCCTGTAGAAAAGCCGTGGCTGACCGGAATAATCCGACAACCGAAAAAAGCCGCTCATCCTCTCCGAACCGCCGTCGAGCGGTATTTCCGCCATAGAGCGATAAGCGACGAGCATCGCATCAAACGGCCCTGCTTGATCTTTGCGGTTTCGCGAAGCGGCTGCTACGCGTGGACGAATTCCGGGCATTCCGTGCACTTGGTTCGGGACGCTGCGCGGCGGGCGAAGATCATCTTGGCGCGTCGGCAATCCTTCAGACTTACGGCAGTCCGCGCATCACGATTGAACTGCACGCTCAAGCTGAACGGGCGGGCCGGCATCGCGCGCCCCGACCCATGCGCGAAGCCGGCCTGTCTGACCGACAAAGGCAGCGGTATAGGTTATGCACCCAAGTTAGAGCACGAAATCAGCGGGGGCGATCAGGAGGACAAATTCGCCTTTGAGGCTGAGCTTCGCGAGGCGGTCGCGGACTTCTAGCGCTGTGCCGATAAGGAAAGTTTCGTGGATCTTCGTCACTTCCTTGGCCACACAGATCACCCGCAATGGCCCGAGCGTGGCGACGATTTCGGCGACGAATTTGTCGATGCGGTGGCACGATTCGTAGAGGGCGAGCGTGTAGTCAAATTCCCGATACTTCTCCAAAAACGCGGTGCGGGCGGAGGTTTTCGACGGAAGAAATCCGGCGAAGAGAAAACCGTTGGTCGGCAGACCGCTCGCGCTGAGCACGGCGGCGACGGCGCAGGCGCCGGGCACGGGGACGACAGGGAGTGCACGACGGCGGCAGGCGCGCACGAGGCGGAAGCCGGGGTCGCTGATCGCGGGCGTGCCGGCGTCGCTGACGAGGGCGATGGACTTACCTCCGGTCAGAAGTTCGGCGAGGCGTTCGGCGGCCTCGGTTTCGTTGTGGTCGTGGTAGGCGACGAGATCGCGGCGGATGCCGATGCGCGTGAGCATCGCACCGGTCGTGCGCGTGTCTTCGCACGCGATGAGGTCGACGTTGCTCAAGATCGCGCGAGCCCGTTCGGTGAGATCGGCGAGATTGCCGATCGGCGTGGCGACGACGTAGAGGTGGCCCGGTTGCGGGACAAGGGAGGCGTTGGCGGTGGGTTCAGTCATGAAAAAATCCGGCCGTGCGGGCCGGATTTGAATCGTGGAAACTGGGATCAGCTCAGTGGGCGCCGCTGGTGTCGCCCATATCACCCATGCCGGGCACTTGACCTTCCCAACCGGCGGGGCGGCCCCACGGGATCGAGGTGTCGTTGGCGGTTTTGGAGGTGCAGCCGGCCGCGAGCATGAGGAAGGTCGCGGTGAGCAGGGCAAGGAGGGCCTTTTTAGGCGATTTCATGATAGAGCAATTTATGGCGGTGGGGCTTGAGTGCAAGGCTGAGACGAAGACTGGTCCTAAAGGCAATGAGTTCCGTTTAAATCAGGCGGAAGTGTAGGTGCTCTCGAACCACGTTTTGTTCACCGTTTTTACTGCGCCGCCGTTGGCGGCGAGATGTTCGAGGATTTTGAAAACGAGCTCGGTTTGCTCGGCTGAGCCGATCTGTGTGGCGAGGGCTTCGGCCGTGAAGGCTTTGCCGGGTGCGGCTTTGAGCGCGGCGGAGATTTTTAACTTCAACGCGATCACGCCGGTGGCGGCTTTCTTGCCGGCTTCGACGCCGGGCTGGTGATAGGCGTTGATTCCGATGAGCGCGGCATAAAGGCCGACGACACGTTCGTAGAGGGCGATGAGCATGCCGAGCGTGCGCGGCGAAACGTCGCTGACGGTGATCGTGATCGACGAGCGGTCTTTCTCAGTCAGCGCATCGCGGGTGCCGAGATAGAAACCTTGCAGGTAATCGCCGGTGGTAACGCCTGGATCAACTTCCATTGAGGTCGCGGTGGAACGGTCTTTCAGCACCTCGATGAAGGTGACGAAGAAGTTGTTCACACCTTCGCGGAGCTGCTGCACATAGGCATGCTGGTCGGTGGAGCCTTTATTGCCGTAAACGGAAAGGCCCTGGTTGACGACGCGGCCCTGAAGGTCGAGTTCCTTGCCGATCGATTCCATGACCAGCTGCTGGAGGTAACGCGAGAAGAGCAGCAGGCGGTCCTTGTAGGGGAGGACAACCATGTCCTTCGAGCCGCGGCCGTCAGTGGCGAAATACCACATGAGCGCGAGCAGTGCGGCGGGATTTTTCGCGGTATCGGTTTCGCGCGTGGCGTCGTCCATCGCGCAGGCGCCGCTGAGCATCTCTTGAATGTCGATGCCTTGAAGGGCGGCGGGCAGGAGGCCGACGGCGCTCAGCTCGGAGGTGCGGCCACCGACCCAATCCCACATCGGGAAACGGGCGAGCCAGCCGTCTTTGAGTGCGGTTTGTTCGAGTTTGGAACCGGCACCGGTGACGGCGACGAAATGTTTCTTGTAATCGAGGCCCGCGGCTTTGAAGGCGGCAATGGCTTCGACCTGGCCGTTGCGTGTCTCGACGGTACCACCGGATTTCGAAATGACGACGACGAGGGTTTCGGCGAGTTTACCGGCGAGCGAGGCGAGTACGTAGTCGATGCCGTCTGGATCGGTGTTGTCGAAGAACGACACCGCCATCTTGTCCTGACCGGGCTGGCCGAGCGCGTGGTTGACGAGCTGCGGTCCGAGTGCGGAGCCGCCGATGCCGATGACGAGGAGTTGGGTGAAACGTTTGCCACCGGGAGCCGAGATCACGCCTTCGTGAACGCGGTCGGAAAAGTTTTCGATCTGCGCAAGGGCGTCGCAGATCTCGGTGCGCAGTTCGGGCGTGGGCGCGATGGAGGCGCACCGCAGCCAGTAGTGACCGACCATGCGTTTCTCATCGGGGTTGGCGATGGCACCCCGTTCGAGCGCGGCCATGTCGGCGTAGGCTTTTTGCATGCGCGGTTCCATCGAGGCGAGGAAATCGTCGGGGAACGGAATGCGGCTGATGTCGAGGGCGAGCCCGAGATCGCGGTTTTGGTAGAAGTATTTTTTGAAACGGGTCCAGTTCATGGTGAAAGTGGGAAACGGAAATGAATCTTATGGGGAACTCAGGGAATCAGGAAACGGAAAAGGTGAAGGATTTTTTAGTCTGGAAGGCTGGAACTCTGGAACGGAAGTGCTTGTTCCTGATTTCCTGAGTTCCCCATTTGTTTTAGAGATATTTATCGGTCACGGCGCCTTCGGAGGCGGTGGCGACGAGTTTGGCGTACTTGGCGAGGACGCCGCGGGTTTCCTTGGGCGGGCGCGGTTTATAGGCGGCCATGCGGGCAGCGTACTCCGCGTCGGGAATCAGCAGGTTGATCGTGTTTTTAATGGCGTCGATTTCGATGATGTCGCCGTTGCGCACGATGCCGATCGGGCCGCCTTTGGCGGCTTCAGGCGTGATGTGGCCGACGTCGAAACCGTGGCTACCGCCAGAGAAACGTCCATCGGTGATGAGCGCGACATCTTTGATCAAACCGCGGCCGGCGACGGCGCTGGTGGGCGAGAGCATTTCGCGCATGCCGGGGCCGCCGACCGGGCCTTCGTCGCGAATTACGACCACGTCGCCCTTGACGACGTCGCCGCGGAGCACGCCCTGCAAGGCATCTTCTTCACCTTCGTAAACCTTGGCGGTGCCTTTGAAGTAGAGACCTTCCTTGCCGGTGATTTTCCCGACGGCTCCAGCAGGGGCGAGATTGCCGTGGAGAACTCGCAGATGGGTGTCCGCTTTGATCGGTTTGTCCCAGGGATGGATGATGTCCTGCTGATCTGGATACGACGGGTACGGCTGAACGTTTTTCAACGTTTCGGCGATCGTTTCGCCGGTGACGGTGAGGCAGTCGCCGTGCAGGAGACCGCGATCGAGCATCAGTTTCATCATCGGGCGGATGCCACCGATACGGATGAGGTGGGCCATGCCGTACTTACCGAACGGCTTTACATCGGCAAGGAGCGGAATGCGGGCGCCGATGGTTTTGAAATCTTCGAGCGTGAGGTGAACTTCCGCCGAGTGGGCGATGGCGAGCAGGTGGAGAATGAGATTGGTTGAGCCGCCGAGTGCGGTGCAAACCGTGATCGCGTTCTCGAAGGCTTTTCGCGTGAGGATGTCGCGGGGCTTGATGCCCTTTTTCAGCATGGCGACGACGGCGGCTCCGGCGCGCTCGCAATCGAGGCGCTTTTCCTCGCCGACCGCAAGTTGGGCGCTGCTGTTGGGCAGGCTCATGCCGAGCACCTCGATCGCGCTCGCCATGGTGTTGGCGGTGTACATGCCACCGCACGAGCCCGGCCCGGGAATCGCAGTTTCTTCAACGGCTTTCAGGCCGGCGTCGTCGAGTTCGCCCTTGGCGTGTTTGCCGACGGCTTCGAAAACCGAAACAATGTCCAGCGGCTTCTGGTGATCGCAGTCGCTGGCCAGAAAGCCCGGAAGAATCGTGCCGCCGTAAACGAAAACTGCGGGCCGGTTCAGACGGGCAATGGCGATCATCGCGCCCGGCATGTTTTTGTCGCAGCCACCAATCGCGACGAGTCCGTCGAAGCCTTCGGCGGCGACGGCGGTTTCGATCGAATCAGCGATCACGTCACGCGACACGAGGCTGTAGCGCATGCCTT
>Ga0302322_100006329_pt1 | contig 10481 bp, 5 predicted proteins | sample Fen_T0_2_FD_203757 | JGI IMG/M metagenome (GOLD analysis project Ga0302322, IMG submission 203757) | Peat permafrost microbial communities from Stordalen Mire near Abisko, Sweden - Fen_T0_2 | ecosystem: Environmental > Terrestrial > Soil > Wetlands > Permafrost | place: Sweden: Abisko... | reverse complement strand
CCGCAGTAAGGAAGGTCGCTGTCGTTCCAGAGACCGTGCAGACAGATTGCGTTGTCGAAGCAAAACTGACCGCGAGGCCTGAGGTTGCAGTCGCTGTCAATGTCAGCGACGTTCCTACCGTCTGCGTCGCTGGAGTTGCAAAGGAGATGGTCTGTGCAGTCAGTGGCGCTGCCTGCACAGTAAAGCTCCGCGTAACTGGCGTCGCGGCAGCGTAAGTCGAGTTACCTGCCTGCGTCGCGTTGATCGTGCAAGTGCCCGCAGTAAGGAAGGTCGCTGTCGTTCCAGAGACCGTGCAGACAGATTGCGTTGTCGAAGCAAAACTGACCGCGAGGCCTGAGGTTGCAGTCGCTGTCAATGTCAGCGGCGTTCCTACCGTCTGCGTCGCTGGTGTGGCGAAGGTAATAATCTGCGCTGTCAGTGGTGCAGCTTGCACAGTAAAGCTCTGTGATACAGGCGTCGCGGCAGCGTAGGTTGAGTTACCTATTTGCGTCGCAACAATAGAGCAGGTTCCAGTCGCAACGAGCGTAACCTGAAAGCCGCCGGTCGCTGTGCCGGAGACCGTGCAGATTGCGGGGGTGTTTGAAACAAGGCTAACTGGTAGGCCGGAGCTAGCTGTGGCTGTCAGCGATATCGGCGCACTTCCAAGAGTCTGACTGGGAATCTGACTGAAAGAGATGGTCTGACCCTGCGGTAAGAACGACATTTTATTGCAGCCGCTTACTGCCAGAGCCAACACAAGTATGAAAACGGAAATAGCCCTGCTATTCGAAACAAGACGTAGCTTCACGGAACTCTCCTGCGAAAGTGAGCGATGAATAAATTTGTGTAAGTCAGGAACCCAGGCTGCCGATTTTAAACAATGATTTCAGGCATTCAATGAATTTCGAATGAAGAATTTGTGTTTTGGATGCAGTTACTATGGTAGCAGCAATTTTTGCATGGCATCGATTGCGGAGACCTCCGGCGCACCAATGCAGACCCCGGCTCTGCCAAGATTGAGTCAGCAGCATGGAGCAAATTCATCTTGCTCGCTTTCAGAGCAGGAAAGGCGCTCGCTGTTGCATCGGTGGCCTCTCCCGGCAAATGCACGATCGGCACCACAACCGATGAGTGTGGCGAACGTCTTCATTCAATAAAGTCATGCCGGAAAGGGAAAAACAGATACCTGATCCAGTCATTCCCTGTACCGCTGGCCACTCTTGAAACCGACAAGCCGTTCAGCATAAAAAACTTATTGCACTTTTTAGCCCGCTGCTCCATCTGGCGAGTTCTCACCGGCAGCGAAGCCGCACGCGCTCAAGCCGAGCCCTTGTACTGAGAGCCGGTGACACGGCCGCAATCTCCATCCATGAACTTGATGACAGGGCAAAGGGACTGGCAGTGTGTGGCCTTTTGCGGACCGCCTTGGAAAAACTCTGAGTCGGTGCCGATAGTAACGTCGGTGAAAGCTGTTCTTGCCGCCAGAAGATTCAAGCCTGGCGTGGGGAATCCAAATACCACTCGATGGCGGTTGCTGCTTTACAGGCGGGACGCTGGCTCGAGGCGGTCTGAACGAGGTACCGCCGTGTCGTTAAGCATTCTAAATAGCGTCTCTTCATTGGTTGCCGAGAACAGCCTGAACCAGACAGCGGTTGGCTTGCAGAAAGCACTTCTGCAACTCTCCACTGGGTTGAAGATCAACTCCAGCGCAGACGATGCCGCCGGTCTCGACATCGCCAGCGGACTCCAGGCAAACGTTGCCGCATTGGTGCAGTCCTATACCAACGCCAACAATGGCGTCAGCTTTCTTCAGGTTGCCGATGGCGCTCTTGCACAGGTGACCACCTTGCTCAACCGCGCCGTTACGCTTGCTACAGAATCAGCCAGCTCAGGACTCACCAGCCAGCAGCGCGATGCGGTCAATACCGAGTATCAGAGCATCCTCAGCGAGATCGACCAGATCGGCTCGGCCACGCAATTCAATGGAACCCAGGTCTTTACAGACGGAAACAGTTCGCAGATTAGCCTTGCGAGCAATGGAACCGCGCTGACAGGAACCATTGCACCGGGGGACACGCTCAGCGGCAGCCTCACTCTTACGACAACGGTACCCGGCGATCCGGGCGTGACCCAAAACGTCGCTGCACAGGATTATGGCTGGATCTCAATCGGCACCATCACTCCCGGCGCCGCACTGACCGGCGGACTCACCGTCAACTCGATTACCTCAGGCAGCAGTGCCGTTACGTCGGCCGTGAACGTGGTCAACAATGGTGACGGCACGATCTTCATTCCCATCAATAATTCCACTGACACACTGAGCGGCACTCTCACGCTGTCGACCGTCGTTCCAGGCACCAGTGGTGCGGCGCAGGACATCAGTCTGGTCAACAACGGCAGCGGTACGCTGATCGGCTCGATCAATCCCGCGGATACTCTCAGCGGATCCCTCTCCGTAACATCGACCACATCGGCCACGGGCGGCGTGCAGTCGGCAATGAGCCTCACCAGCGGCGGAGGTGGTACGACAATTACAGGGACGATCCCACCAGCGGACTCTCTGGGCGGCAGCCTCACAGTTACCTCGACGATCCCTCAGAGCGGAGGCGTTTCGTCTGCGGTCACGCTGGCAAACGGCGCCTCGATCACCGGAAACGTCGCGAATGGAAACACGCTGACCGGCAGCGTTACCTTTACCTCCACCACCGCTGCCAGCGGCGGCGTTTCGAGCGGAGTCACGCTGACCAACAATGGTGCGACCATCACGGGGCACATCACCTCCGGCGATACGGTGAGCGGAACCATCACGGTTACATCCACCATTCCCAAACCGCAGACTCCAACATTCAGCGCTTCAGGCAGCGGCTCGTCGGAGGCCATTACCTCCTCAGTGATCACGGCCGGGGTGCCGCTCGCTGGCACGCTGCTCATCAACTCCACCTACGTTGACTCATCGGGAATCGGGACAGCGACCGGCACGGTCAACCTCGCCAACTATCAGAATCTCTCCAGCAGCGATGCATTCACGGCGTCGGCCGCGGCAAATCAGTTGGCGTATGACCTAACGTCGTCCCTTGGCGCTAAAACCGGCGATTCCTATACCGCGACGATCAGCGGCGGCGTGCTGACGATCAAGCCGTGGACTCCCTGGGACTCAGCAAGCACCGAAGTCCAAATGTGCTATTCCAGTCCGACGCAAAGCTATACAACGCCCTGGGTTACCACCGGTTCGGTCTTGTCGGGTCCGATGAGTTTTTTCTTTCAGCCTGACAACGGTGGCGGATCACGACGATCCACCATAAGCCTGGATAGCGCTAATTACCAGGGGTTGACGAGCAGCAACTCGATTGCGGCGGCAGATGCGCTCTCACGGCTGAACAAAGACATAGCGGCGCAATGCGTTAGCGGTACGCAGATCGTTGTCACGCTGGACAGCAACAAGAATCTGTTGTTTACCACCAACGAGACTGGCTCCATGAGCCCCTTCTCTGGCCTCACCATGACTTATAACACCGGGGAGCAGATGTCGGTAGGAAGCGGGAACGTCGCTTTTACAGTCTCCGGCAGCGGCACGTCCCAAGTCATTACCTCCAGCGCAATCGCTACTGGAACCACGCTGAGCGGCACACTTGTCGTCAACTCGACGGGCACCGCGAAGACAGACGGCCAGATCCCCTCGGCGACGCTCAACCTGAGCAATTACGGCGGATTGTCCAGCAGCAATGCGGCTACAGCCAGCGCCGCGGCCACCCAGTTGGCCGCCGACCTTACTACAGCTCTGAAGCCTTCGACCGGTTCGACCTACACAGCGACCATGAGCGGCGGCGTGCTGACCATCAACAGTGGAAATGCAGGCTCCAGCCAATCGCTCGACTTCATCAGCAGCGGGGGCGGAAAGATCCTGACTTCAGCCAATCCCTTGGTCGCGGGGGCCACTCTGGGCGGGAACTTCAAGATTTTGGCAGACGGCACGTCGTTCAACCTTAGCTTCAACAAATATGCTGGACTGACCAGCCTTGATGCGAGCACGCGAAATCAGGCTCTTCAGAAACTGAGCCAGGACATTACGATGTTCACCTGGGTCGATACGACCGCCTCCATCAATAGCAAAGGCGATCTGGTGCTTACTGTCGGCGGCAGCGACACGATCTCTGATTCCGGCAACGAATTCCAAACTCTGGCGGGCCAGACAGCCGGGGAGCAACTCTCACTTGGCAGCCAGAGCGCGCAAGAGACCTTCAATAACTTACCGGTGATCACACCCACCACCATCACACTCAGCAATGTTGCCACTGCAAACCTGCAGAGCACATTGCAAAGCCAGTTAGGTTCAAATTACAGAGTGATTTATAGCGCCGGCACAGGCGGGTTGAACATCAGTATCTCAAGTGCCGGCAGCAGCGCTGGAATCACCACGATTGCTGAAAGTTCCAATGCCCTTCAGCAGAAGACGCCTGTGGTCAATCCGGTCTCGACGCCGACGGTCGTCAACCTCAACGGCGTAACCTCGGCAAACCTGCTCAGCACTCTGCAGAGCGCGCTGAGTTCGAGCATCTACTCGGTCAGTTACAACTCCTCGACCGGCGCGCTGACCGTCAGCGAAACTGGCGCAGCATTGGCCGCCGGCACTACGATCACCTCAACAACCAACAACCTGCAGCAAACAACGCCGACAGTCGCCGCGCAGGTGACGCCGGTGACCGTCAATCTGAACGGGGTCTCCACAGCAAACCTGCAAAGCAAACTCAGCACCGCCCTGGGATCGAATTACACCGTCGGCTACAACACCAGTACGGGAGCGCTCAGTATCGCGATCTCCGCGACAGGCACAGCCAATGGTGTAAAGTCGATCGCCTTCAGCGGCAGCCCTACGCAAACCACGCCGATCGTAGGCGGAACCAGCGTGACGAAAAATGTCGACCTGACCGGTGTGACTTCATCCAACCTGCTCGCCACCCTGCAAAACGATCTGGGGTCGAGCTACAACGTCACCTATGACACAACCTCCGGCGCGTTGAATATCAGCGCAAAGGTTGCCGGCACAACCCTCACGGCGAACAATGGCAACGCGCAACAAACTGGACCTGGCACGCCAGAGGTAGACACGCCCACAAATATCGACCTGACCGGGCAGACTGGGGCTTCACTGGCGAGCTATCTGTCCAACCAGCTTCCATGGTGGAACTACACGGTCACCCAGGACGCGAACGGCGTCACCGTCAGCCCCCAATGGTGGGACCAGATGGTCTATGGAATCCAGTCTGTCAAAGCCACCAATGTACAGGCGTACGAAACCACCCCCGCCGTGCCGCCAACGACAACCCCAACGAATATCAACCTGACAGGCGTAGCTACCTCCGACTTGCAGCAGACGATCCAAAATGCTTTGGGATCGGACTACGGCGTGTTCTACGACACGGGCGGCGGCTTTCTCGAGATCTATCTCAATTGGGGCAATCAGGACGGAGTCTCTTCGTTCAGCACCAGCAGCACCGTTCAGCAGAATACGGGACGCGTTGCGCCGGTCAGTACTTCTTCAACGATCAACCTGACGGGCGTCTCTACCACCAATCTGGCATCTTCGATCGTCTCGCAGCTCGGCAGCGCCGCAAGCAACTACAACGTCAGCTACGATACGAACTCCGGCGCGCTGAACATCGCTCTCTCCACTACCGGCGCGACTTCGGGCATTCAATCGATCACTGCCAACACAAGCGGCTTCATTGAAACAGCGCCCGCCGGCACCACCGGCCTGAGCGCCATGAACATCTTCACCAGCGACGGCACAACGAACGGCAGCACGAGCCTCGATGTAACCGTTGGTTCGCTGACTACCGCCAATCTGGGCAAGAGCAGTGCAACCACCGGTGTGAATCTGGCATCGACCAATCTCAACTCCCAGGCCGGCGCAGCCTCCGCGCTTAACCTGATCGCTGCTGCGGTCGACGGCATCTCGAGCCAGCGCGGCACGGTGGGAGCCAACATCAACCGACTCCTGGCCACGGCGAATAACATCGGCACCGAGCAGATCAATCTGACCTCGGCATCGAACTCCATCCTCAACGCCGACATCGGCAAGACGATTGCCAATATGACGCAATACAATATTCTGCAATCGACCGGCATGGCCGCCATGCAGCAATCCAATCAGGCGCAGCAGGCTGTGCTGAAGCTGCTCCAGTAACTCTGCGACGGACAAGTATTCGAATCAGTATCCCGGCGGAGTTCTTCCATCCGCGAATGCCTCGTAGCCCCATCGTCTCTGCCGCCCAAAGAGTGATGCGATAAACTAGAAGCAAAGAATGAATACCATCGTGATTCCCGATTCCTCTCGCCGCTGGGACGCTTTGAGCCTTGGCGAAGTCATGCTCCGCCTCGATCCCGGTGAGGGCCGCATCCACACCACGCGCCAGTTTCAGGTCTGGGAGGGCGGCGGCGAATACAACGTTGCTCGTGGCCTGCGCCGCTGCTTTGGCCTGCGCACCGCCATCGCCACAGCGCTTGCCGAGAACCCGGTCGGACGCCTAGTCGAAGATCTCATCTTCCAGGGCGGTGTCGATCCCGCACTGCTCAAGTGGGTTCCCTATGACGGCGTTGGACGCACGGTTCACAACGGCCTCAACTTCACCGAGCGGGGCTTTGGCGTGCGTGCCGCCGCCGGCTGCTCCGATCGCGGCAACACCGCCATCAGCCAGGTCAAATCAGGCGATTTCGACTGGGAGAGCATCTTCGGGAGCCAGAACGGCTCCCGCTGGTTCCACACAGGTGGGATCTTTGCGGCGCTCTCCGCATCCACCGCCGAAGTGGCTGCTGAAGCCATGGACGCCGCTCGCCGCCACTCGATCCCAGTCTCTTACGACCTCAACTACCGCGACTCCCTCTGGAAGTCCATCGGCGGCAAGGCCAAGGCCCAGCAAGTCAATCGCGAACTGGTTCGCAAGGTCGATCTGCTCCTCGGCAACGAAGAAGACTTCTCCGCCATGCTCGGCGTCGCCATCCCCGGAGTCAGCGAGGACTTCGACGAGTTGCCCATCGCCGGTTATGAAGTGATGCTGCGCGAGGTCGCGGCGTCTTATCCCAACCTCAAGCTCATCGCCAGCACCCTGCGCACGGCACACACCGCCAGCCGAAATGCCTGGGGAGCGATTGCGCTTTATGAAGACAAGATCGTCCACGTCCCCCAGCGCGACATCGATATTCTGGACCGCGTGGGCGGCGGCGACAGCTTCGCCTCCGGTCTCATCTATGGCCTTCTCGCCGGCAAGCCCATTGATTGGGCCGTTCGCTGCGGCGTGGCTCACGGCGCTCTCGCCATGACCACCCCCGGCGACACCAGCATGGCTTCGCTGTCAGAGGTCGAACGCATCATCAAGGGCGGCTCGGCAAGAATCGCCCGCTAGTTAAAGGAAGAAAAATGCCCGAAACCACTGCTCAGATTCTTGAACGCGTCGGCCTGATTCCAGTCCTTCGCGCCCGCAACGCCAGCCAGGCTCACGCCCTCGTCGAGGCCATGATGGCCGGCGGTGTCACGGTCGTCGAAGTCACCATGACAGTGCCCGGTGCGATCGACGTACTTAAAGGACTCAAGAAAGAGTATGGAGACAAGCTCCTGCTCGGCTCCGGCACCGTCATCACTGCCGATCAGGCCGCTGCCACCATCGACGCTGGCGCCGAGTTCGTCGTCAGCCCCAGCTTCCACCCGGAGGTCGTCGCCAAGACCCGCGCCCTCGGCAAGCTCTCCATTCCCGGCGCGCTGACCCCCACCGAAGTCATCACCGCCTGGAACACCGGCGCGGATTACGTCAAGATCTTTCCTTGCTCGGCCATGGGCGGCGCCAGCTATCTCAAGTCCCTGCTGGCTCCCTTCCCGCAGCTCAAGCTGATTCCCACCGGCGGCGTCACCCTTCAAACCGCCGAGAGCTTTCTCAAGGCAGGAGCGCGCGCCCTCGGCGTAGGCAGCGATCTGGTCAATCTAGCCGCAATTGACGCCGGAAAGCCGGAGACGATCACCGAAACCTCCCGCGCCTATCTGTCCATCCTGGAGAACTTCCGCCAAGCGTAGGCTGCTTGCGAGTTGGCCTTGAGGCCCGTTCCGGGTATAATAAAGATTCGGCAACCGCCGGGGTCGTGTGTCTACTGATACCCCGTTGGACAAGTCTGGAACGAGCGCCCTTCAGGAGCGCCGAGAAGGCTTGGTGCGGCAGCGCGAAACACCAAAGTTTGGAGTGAAGTCATGGCACAGGTATGCGACATTTGCGGGAAAGGTCCGCAATTCGGCAACAACATCTCACACGCCCACAACATCACCCGCAGGCGCTGGAGCGTCAATCTGCAGGCAGTGAAGGCGCTGGTAAACGGCAACGCGAAGCGCATCAGAGTCTGCACCAGTTGCATCAAGACCGGCAAGATCGCCAAGGCGTAAGAACCCAGCGGAAGTTCAGCATCAACGCAAAACCCCGTCCGGCCCGGACGGGGTTTTGTTGTGCCTGACGATGCGAGCCAGCTCTAGTCGCTCTTCCCCGAGCCGGAATCCGACATATTCGGCAGATCCAGAGCCACCAGGGCAAAGCGTGTCTTACTGTCTTTGGAATTCTCAAAGCCCACAATGTGCTGGCGGCGCTTTGAGCCCGCCTTCAATTCCAGGTTCCCCTTGTCCACGTGGTAATCGCCCTGGTCAATATGCACATCGCTGTTCTTGTCGTCATTGGCGCAGCTCAGCCCCTGGTGCGTCACAGTCGGAGTGCCCACCGGAGCATTGCCCTTGCAGGTGATCACGTCGCCGTAGCGTCCCAGCGCCTTCTTGTAAAAATCGACCACCTTATCCTGGGAATCCGAGGTCTCATACGAGACCGCTCTGACCCGCAGCTCCCACTGGCCAAAACCTAGATGCACGTCTGCCGACTTGTGCTTGTCGTCGTTCTTCACGGCCTCTGCACCAGGATAGGTCGGCAATCCCAGATCCGCCGCGGTGGTTTGGTCGGTATTCACATGCACGCCGCCAAACGGCGTATCCACCTGGACCTTCTTGTCTTCGCCGTTGGCGTCCTTGTCCACATGGACCCTGCAACCCGCCACTCCGTCCGCCAACGCCAGGCCGGCGATCAGTGCCGCCACCATCTGTCTCCGATTTCGCATGGATCAATCGCCCTCTAGCCCCGTTATACGCCCGCGTCGCCGCAAAGGTTCCTCAAATCCAGCAGGCCCCTCAGATTGCTCGCCCTTGACAACATCTTTTTCGCCACTTTTCTCGCTCAATAGGGTTAGTATCCTCCATGTAGGATCTGGATTCGTGATCTCGAAGTCGTTATTTCGCAGGAAGAAAATCGCACGCTTCACCAAAAACGCTTGGTTATCTGCTTCCCTTGATCCGTCGGCATCGCAAAGACGGACAAACCAGAGCGCCGCACGAAAGGACAAACTGTATGCATTTGCTCTCTCCCGCATCTGCTCGAAAACTGCTGCTGACAACCGCTGCGGCCGTGTCTCTCATGCTCTTCTCCGCGGCTTCCCCCGCCCAGGATAATCAGTACGCACAGGATGATCCACCCGCCCAGGCCGGCCGTCTCTCCCAGGTCACCGGCTCGGTCTCCATCCAGCAGGCTGGCTCGGACGACTGGGGTCAGGCCGCGCCCAATTACCCTCTCGGTCCCGGCGACCGCATCTACACCGACAACGACGGCCGCGCTGAGATTCAGGTCGGCCAGAGCTACATTCGCATCGGATCGAATACCGATGTGAGCTTTGTCGAATCCACCCCCTGGAATATCGCCTTTGGTGTCGCGCAGGGTTCGCTCCACATCCACACTCTCGGCCTCTGGCAAGACCAGTGGCTCCATGTGAACTCCCCCAGCGGCAGCGCCGGCCTTTCCCAGCCTGGCGATCTGCGCGTCGACGTGATGCCCGATCAGGATGCAGCCATCTTCACCAGCCTCTCCAGCAATGTGCTCATTACCGGCGCGGAAGGCTATAGCCAGTACATTCGCAACGGACAGGCCCTCGAACTGGCCGGCTCCAACCCCGTCTATCCGCAGTGGCTTCAGCCCGCCGGATGGGACGACCTCGACCGCTGGAGCCAATGGCGCGACCAGCAGATCGCCCGCGCGGCCTCCTATCGCTATGTCAGTCCAGAGATTCCCGGCGTCGACGAACTCGATGCCAACGGCTCCTGGCAGCCTGGTACCGAATACGGCGCAGTCTGGTTTCCTAATAACGTTCCGCCCGACTGGTCGCCCTACCACTATGGACACTGGGTCAACCGCGATCCCTGGGGATGGGTCTGGGTTGAGGATGAGTCCTGGGGCTACGCGCCCTTTCACTACGGCCGTTGGGTCTCCTATGAAGGCCGCTGGGGCTGGGTCCCCGGACCACCGACCGCGCATCCTGTCTGGTCGCCCGCGCTGGTCGCCTTTGCCGGCGGCATTCACATCGGCGGGTTGAACATCGGCATCTCCGCATGGTTTCCGCTCGGCCCCGGCGAGGCATACCGGCCCTGGTACCACGCC
>Ga0302322_100006325_pt1 | contig 10482 bp, 3 predicted proteins | sample Fen_T0_2_FD_203757 | JGI IMG/M metagenome (GOLD analysis project Ga0302322, IMG submission 203757) | Peat permafrost microbial communities from Stordalen Mire near Abisko, Sweden - Fen_T0_2 | ecosystem: Environmental > Terrestrial > Soil > Wetlands > Permafrost | place: Sweden: Abisko... | reverse complement strand
ACTCGGATCACCAACAGCGGTTGTTGTCAATGTAACCGGAGTCCCCACACAAGTAGAGACACCGGCTCCGGTTGAAATACTTATCGTTGGGTCTGCACCAGTTAATCCAGTGAATGCTGATGTTGTGCCAACGGGAATGGAAGCTCCTGAAACGGTAAAGGTGTTACCACCTAATGCAAGAAATTTTACCCAAGGATTAGTATTCTGATTAAACGCTCCGCTTAGTTTTGCGCTCTTTATACTCGTCTCCGTTCCGGTGACATCTCCCGGTGCATAACTGCCTGAGAGAGTAGCAACACATGAACTGATTGTTGTATTTATATTCCAATACCTTTTCAAAAAATTGGTAGCACTAGCATTGTTAGGATGCTTTGCAGCTACGACTGACGCTCCTACATAGGCTGGGAATCCAACACCTGAAGTAACATTTACAGTTATAGGCGAATACGTTGGACCTGCATCCCCGATAGGGAAAGTAAATGAGCCCGCAGATGAATAGATTTTCTCCAACTCTCCACTACCTGAAACAATGATCATCTTTGAAGCAGAGGGAGATGAAACGGAAACGCTCGCAGCAGACCCTAATGACAAATTATTAGAACCCAAAATCAGGTTCCCAGCATTAAGTGTTAAGATGTTATTTACAGTAGTGGCTGTAGCTCCACCTAATGAAGCATTTCCAGCAGACTCGTTAATCGTAAGATTATTGTAAGTACCCTGAGCCACTGTTTGCGAAGCCCCATAGTATTCAACTGTTCCTCCCCAAGTCTTTCCTGTTGCTAATGGTGTTGCTGATGGATTAGCAGTCTTGATCGTGCCTGCGCTAGTTGCCGGATTGAGTGTTCCTAACAGCGTATTGGTACTCATGTCAAGGATACCTCCGGAAGTAGTGGTCAAGGTGCCATTAACTATCAAATTGCCTCCCGCGGAATTCGCACCGCTAGTATTATCTAATAGTAAATTGTTGTATGTTCCTGTTACAACTGTTTGCAAGCCAGTCAGCGCTCCATACTCAACAGTTCCCCCCCAAGTCCTTCCTGTTGCTATTGGTGTTGCAGATAGATTAGTGGTTTTGATCGTGCCAGCACTGGTTGCCGGATTGAGTGTTCCTAACAGGGTATTGGTACCCATATCAAGGATACCTCCAGCAGCAGTGGTCAACGTGCCATTAACCGTCAAATTGCCTCCGGTTGAATTCGTACCGCTAGTATTGTCTAAGAGTAAATTATTGTAGGTACCATTAACCACGGTTTGCGATCCTGTCAATGATCCGTACTCAACAATTCCCCCCCAAGTCCTTCCTGTTGCTATTGGCGTTGCTGATAGACTGGCTGTTTTGATCGTGCCTGCGCTAGTTGCCGGATTCAGAGTTCCTAACAGGGTATTGGTACCCATGTCAAGGATACCTCCCGCAGCCGTAGTCAACGTGCCATTAACCGTCAAATTGCCTCCCGCTGAATTCGTACCGCTAGTATTGTCTAAAAGTAAATTGTTATATGTTCCTGTTACAATTGTTTGTGATCCCGTTAAGGCACCATATTCAATAGTCCCACCCCAAGCAACTCCATTTAGTATTGGAGTATTACTTGTAGCGGTAGGAACAGAGGTCTTAATTGTTCCTCCGTTAGTTATTGTTATGCCACTCAACAAGTTTGTGGTTCCCATATCCAGAGTACCTCCGGCTGTAGTGGTCATTGTACCACTTACAGTCAAGCTTCCACCTGCTATGTTTGTACCACTCGTGTTGTCTAATAGTAAATTGTTGTAGGTACCATTAACAATGGTTTGTGATCCTGCCAATGCCCCGTACTCAACAGTTCCTCCCCAGATCCTTCCATTTGGTATTGGAGTATTGCTAGTGGCAGTTGGAACGGATGTCTTGATTGTTCCTCCATTTGTTATAGTAGATAAAGTGCCTCCCAATATACTGGTGGTGCCCATGTCCAAGGTACCTCCGGATGTAGTGGTCAGTGTACCGTTTACTGTCAAGTTTCCACCTGCAGAATTTGCACCAATTATGTTGTCTAATAATAAATTATTATATGTACCATCTACAACAGTTTGAGATCCTCCCAAACGTCCATATTCGATCGTTCCCCCCCACGTCTTTCCTGTTGCCAATGGAGTGCTGCTCGTAGCTGTTTGAACAGAGGTCTTAATTGTTCCCCCATTAGTTATTGTTGTCAAGGTTCCTCCTAACAAGTTCGTGGTGCCCATATTAAGGGTACCTCCAGCGGTAGATGTAAGTGTCCCATTAACAGTTATGTTGCCACTAGCCGTATTCGTACCACTTGTATTGTCTAATACCAGGTTATCATAAGTTCTTCCTGTAATGGTCTGTCCACCCGTCAGAACTGTATATTCTATAGTGGAACTCCCTCCCAAATTTATCGTTGGGTTGTTTGTTGAACTTATGGCCGCCCCTGCAACTCCAGAAAAACCAGTTGTATTAGCCGTTTTAAAAATACCATTGACATTGGCGATCCCCCCTGCACCTCCCCAAGAAACTGAGGTAGTTCCGTCTACCAAAGTTGCCCCGGCTGAGACAGTCAACGTTTTGTTCGCAGCGAGGGAAACGGCAAGATTGTTTGTTGAAAGTGTACCTGCAGAAACACTTAGATTTCCACTTAATGATGTAGCTCCACTAAGAGTAACAGTATTGTTACCGGGGGCACCACTGTTGTTAATAATAAGATTTGCAATCGTGGCCGGAAGGCCGCTTCCAGTTACTTGATTGGCGGCTCCAATGTAAGAGTAATTTGCCGTCACATCAAACGTTCGTATCCCGGCAACTTGAACATTGCCCGTTGTTCCACCTCCAGTTGCCACTATTCCTGCAGTCGAGCCAATTCTCAATGTTGCCCCTGGGCTGAGAATAAAATCACTATCAAATCCGGTAACTGCAAATGTATCAGTAATCAATCCAGAGCTTCCGATAGTTAAATCTCCGTCATTTTGTAAAAAACGATTAGCAGTACCTGATGTAATTACAACTGATCCAGAAATTGTACTGACAGACGTAGAGGACAAGACAATGTTAATCCTAAGCCCTGTTCCATTTAACCCGGTTGTTAAAGTCTTTCCTAGGGCAACATTTAAGCTACTTGTTATAGTAATTACTTCGGGAGAAACAGCCCCTGCAAGAAGGCAGTTTCCACTTATAACGAGACTATTAAGGGTGATTGTTGGCACGTTGATAATATTGCCCGACTGATCCGAGTTAATGATAACATCGTATCCTGCACCTGGGACACCATTTGACCAATTAGACCCTACCGTCCAGTCACCACCGGTAGTGGGATTCCATATTGTTGTTTGCCCAAAACTTTGCCCGGCCAATAAAATCAAAAGGGCAATCCCAGGAAGTTTTACCCTGTTCAAAGTAAAAAGTTCCTTAAGCACAGAGAAAACAAACTTTCGTAGAAAACTTCTCAAATTTTTATAAGATCAACGTTAAGCCAACTAGACCAATACTAAATCACAATTCAACCCTAAAAGTAACCCTTTTTTCAGCAGGAGGTCAGTACTAATCTGCCAACTTGCCATTTGAATTAAGCTTCATCAGTGCAATTTTAAATTGACCCGGAGGGTTCCCTAATTGTATAGTTCCTAAAACCATAATATGCCCATCAGCTAATTCAGAAACTGCTGCCGCCATATCATCTCCATCCCCACCAAATTGAACAAAACTACCCTCCCATGAGGTTGAAAGATCATTGTAAACTTTCATAAGTAAGATATCGCTCGTTGACTGCGCATTATAGATGTTTGCCAAAATGAAATTGTAGTTATTGCTTGAGGAATAAGCTGTTACGAATGGCGGGGCTGTGCCTTTACCGTTATCTGACCCTAAATCCTGGAGCAACAAGTCCTGAAAAACTCCAGCCGGAGAAAATGCAATAGCGGTATCTGAACTATTTGTAACTGCTGCCTTCAAGCTATAAGTAGTTGAAGTGGATATCCCTACTAATAAATACCCACCTGCAGCCACTTTTACTACATCAGTCAAATTATTTTCTGAACCTGCGCCAGCATTTTCAAACATAGAATAATCACCATTACTGGTGGCGCTTCCGTTACTCGGTAAAGGGTAAGCCCAAAACTTATTGTTGGCACTTTGGTAAGTTGCATTTGTAGTACCAAACGCATAATAGGAAGTTGAGCCATGCTGAAAAGTTTTTACACCTACATTATGGGTTCCGGCCCCATTTAATTGTTGCCATTCCGGGCCGGCCATTACCAATGGGCTTTTGTTGTAGATTTTAATATGCAGTTCCTCAAACAGATGTATATCATTCATTACATAACCCTCGGCTATAAAATCGCCATTGGTAAGCTCAGTCAATGAATTAGCATATTCACTGAAGTTATTTGATGATCCAGCAAAAAGCAAGGCATTATCAATGGGTACTAAGTCCAAAGTGAACCTGCTAAGGAGAATATCAACATTCGAGGAGGTTATTCCTTTATTTGCTACCACAGCTATCTTTCCATCAGAGGTTAATACGAAATCCCTTGCATCCATTTCTACAGCACCATAAGTGATTTGTTTAATCACTTCGCCCTGTGCATTGGCATGTGCCAAATAAACTTTCTGAATAGAGTCAGTCGACATCCTTGAGTTCCCCAAAATATAAAATGTACCATCGCTGTTAACGATAAGGTCGACTGCAGTTTGGTTTCCGTCTCCACCAAAATATTTTATAAAATAATTTTTATTGGGTGGCTTGACATTCGAGGCAGTATCGCAAGCAAACAGAAAAGCAAAAAAAATAAATAAGTAAAACCAACGAATCATTTCTTGCTTTTTTTAATTCCTAATTTTTTCATCAATCCCGCCACTGCTTTTTTCTTTTTTCGTGGATTATATAAGGGCTTTACATATCCAAATGAGATTGAAAGATTGTCGAGTCTGAAATAATCTGATTGATATTGAAACTGAACTAATAACGGGTTGAAACCGCTGTTCTTGGCAACATTTGTGAGGCCCACCATGTAGCGCAGATCAACATAAAAAAAGTTTTTCCCTACCTTATATTTCGTGCCACCCCCAAGCACAAAGGAGCTATTAAAAAAATTTCTCATATTCTTAATGTCTACATCGGGCGACTGAGATAATTGTGATGCCCCTTCAGTCGGTGCATGCCTATCCGTTCCTTCAGGAGAAAGTCTTGCCGCAATCAATAAATTAGCCGCGATGCCAGCATAGGCAAATGGCCTTAGCTTACCTGAATCTATGAAGGAGTATTTTAAAAACAGCGGGATATCAAACCAATCTTGTTTTTCAGTGAATCTTCCTTGGTATCCTGAGTTGCCATCGAAGAATGAAGATTGAATATTTTTTCTGGAATAGTTAACACCTAAACTAACACTCCACCGATCATTAATATTCCAATCAACTCCCCCTCCAATTTGAAAACCAACTTTATACGTTTTGTCTTTAGACACTGAGTCAATGGCACTGCTTGTGCCTAAACTATAGATTGTTCTTTGTAAAGATGTATTTGCGCCTATCCTGAAGTAGGGGTTAAAAATCGCAGTGGATGTAAATTTTTTACTTAGGTAATACACATCGATCGGGTCACGAACTGGATTCGCTACATACTCCGGATCTGCTTTTAGTAACTGCAAATAACTATTTTCAGCCGCAGCTGGATCATCCAGAATAAGATAGGTTTGAGTCAGTAACAAATAGGCCCGTATCTTTTGCTCCGTGGAGAAACCACTCTTCAAACAAGATTTAAGTATTTCTGGTAAACCATAAAACCTACCTGCTTCAAACTCGGCTGCAGCAAGACTAAGAGTCTGTTCGCAATCTGTGTTTTGAGCGATGAGACTACTTCGTGAGACACCAAGCAAAAAAAGAAAAATCATTGCCAGGTGCCGCATCAGAAGCTTTTTATTAATAGACTTTTGCATGTGGATTCGTAGCCCACATTGTTGCCTACATAGATTTCCCATTCTTCCGGGGTCATGTTTCTGCTTAGCTTAGGACAAACTTGAACCGCCAGCATTTTGGGATCGGTTGGCCACACTCTCACCTCCCCATCATTGAAAGATGCAATTAAATAATCAGACCCTTTAGAGAAGGATAATTTCCATACATAGCCGTTGTTATTGTCCATAACAATAGGCAAATCTTCTACATGGTCGACCACCCACATTTGCAGTTTACGATCAAGACCAGCGCTGGCCAGCAACAATCCATCTGGGCTAAATTCCAAATCAGAAATACCAGCCTTATGACCGCTTAATTCCTTCTCTACTTTTTGCGTGTTAATGTTCATCAACTTAACAGTTCCTCTAGCCCTTTCGCCAACAACCTCAACCCCATAGGCAACCACTGGCCTTGATGGATGAAACGTGACTGATAAAATCCGATTGGGAGCTTCGTCCTTAATTTCCTTAAAAGAGAAATCCTTTAAGTCAACTAGGATAAGTTTACCTGAGGCGGACGCTGCTGCCAACAACTTTCCATTTGAGCTGATATCAATAGATTTAATATCAAACGGCAGCGACAATATCTTTTTACTCTGCCCGGTAACTTGGTTTGTTAAGCGAAGTGTCTTGTCTACTGAAGAAGAAATAAAACCTGAATTGTCAGGCATAAATTTTATATCGGTAACAAATCCTGAATGACCATTTACGATCATCGGTTTTTTCCCTGGATCAGCCAGGTTAAAGATTTCCATGTACGTTGAATCGCTTCCATTCACGAGATATTTTTCATCCTTGCTTAATGCGAGTACGCGATTAGGAAACTCCTTTTCGTTTATGATTTTGTCTGCTTTTTGGGTGATGAAATCGCCGCTAAAAATCCGCCCATCATTTCCAGAGGTGTAAAAGGCCGATCCCTTTTGAGATACAGCCAGGGCAAACATTTTGCTCTTGAAATTGCCGGGCATTTTAACCGAGTTGTAATTTGCGCCAGAGAGTTTGGTCAATGCATAGTATAATCCACGGAATACATAAGGATCATATTTTTTTCCGCCAAACTTAGTATGAAATATATAGCCCTGCATCGCCGTACTGCCCGCTAAATCCTTGTCATCAATGCCTTCTGATTTTGCTTCCAGAGATTGAGCAATTGACAACATCAAGCGCGCATTTGATACATTAAAGTTATTCTCGGCCCTTGTAAATTCCCTTGTCGCTTTATCCCGTTCTAGTCGGGCACTATCACGTTGGATTTTCGCCTCTGCAAAATTTTTATCGGCTTGTATCCTGAGGCTATCAGCCTTCTGAAACGCTATTTTTAATTGATCATTGATTGTGGCAAGTTGATCCCTTTGCTGTTCAATTTCACTCTGCTTTGAAATTACTTCTTGCGTTTTCTTCTCGGCAAGAACTCTTTGTTCATTGGCTTCACGACTTGCCTTCAACGCATTTTCTTTTTGCGCATTAGCTTCTACAAGCCTCTGATCTGCCGCTATCTTGTTGATCAATCCATAAAAGAAAAAGGCAATTGCAATCAATAGAAAAACAGCTAATACAATATTGGTAATTCGTGCCCTGCGAAGCATCCTTCGCTGCAACATCTCCTGATTTTTTAATTCGGCTTCATAGGTGATCCGACTTGTGTCAAGAAATACGATGGCACGTTCAAACGCAATATCATAACGTTGAGCCCAAATGCGCGTGGGGCGTTGTTTCTTTTGCCAGTTGAGCGCGAGTTGCAAATCTGGAGGCCTCCACAAACTCGTTCTTCCGATTTGGTACATCGCTGCGGCATCAGAGACGCGCTTGTACATCAATGCTGACTCTGATTCCTCATTCACCCAAACAGAAAGCCTTGTCCAAATGCGCATTAAGCTTTCATGGGAAAGCTCTATAACAGTTTCTGCATCCAGCACTACACTTGATCCTGGCATAAGAAATGACCGGCCAGGCCTTCTAAAATTGTCAACAACATTAATAACTTCGTTTTCCTGCGCATCTGCCAATTCAGAAACCAAGCCCACTTTCACAGGTCTGCGCATTCCTTGGTCTTGACCTTTTTCGGTCAATGCCTTGAATAATATTTCAGCAATTTCCTTTTGCCTGGTGTTGAGTTCTTCAAATGCTTCGTTAGCATGCAAGGAAAGAGCCTGACTAATTTTTCCGATTGCATTATAATGCCGCAAATCGAGAGGCTCTCCCGGATCATGATTGGTCACCCAGTAATCCCAGGTTCGCATCATAGCATGCTGAAGAATAGGCAACTGATCCTGATCGTCACCTATATCATTCAATAATCGCTTAAGAAGCCGAGGGGTAATTTTTCCACCGCTCACTGTCACAGGGCCTTCTATCGCCATCCGCTTTTGCTCCCGAGTCATCTGCGGAACCAGGTAATTGCTGGCGTTGATCATTTCGCTCAACCCATGATAAGAAGCGCAATCACCAACAAAATCCGAACGCATACTTAACGCGACATAAATCGGTACTTCCTGTTGTTGAACAGCCGTAAGTATAAGATTGACATAAGCAGTTGCTTCATTAGCCGAATCCTCATTTCCACCATCAGCATACCGAAAAAGTTCTTCAAACTGGTCGATCAGAAAAAATACATTCTCTCCTTCGTCCTTCTGTATGTAGTGCGCAATCTCAATTAGCCCATATGGACCACTTCGTAAGATTGAATTGATAATGGCCCGGTGGATATGCTTGTCCTCTTCTTCAATTTTCTTTGAATGGATCAATCCGTCAAGGATCGAATTCGTAAGATTATTGATGGGAGAACTGCCAGGGCGAGAATGAACTATACTCCAAAAAGGGCCTGTTTGTGTTACGAACCCACCATAGAGCACGGGCAACACACCACAAAACATCAAACTTGACTTACCGCTTCCAGAGTAGCCCATAACGGCTACGGATCGATGACTCGAAAGCTTTAACAAAATATCATCCACCTGACCTTCACGCCCAAAGAAGAGATAACACTCTTCCATAGTAAATGGACGAAGACCTGGGAAAGGGTTGATGCCGATCCTGCCCTCAGAAATCACACTTTCTGGATAGGATTCATCCATCTCACCGACCCGGACAGGTGAATTGAGCATTCCTCGATTAATTAAATTAAACCAACTATTCTTAAATGAAGCGAAGCCTTGCTAAAAGCTACAGTTCAAAAAAATCAAAGATAAACAACCTAATTTAGTTAAAAAACCTTGAAATCTAATGAAATTTCAAACGACCTGCAAAACCTTGTCGGTGAGCTTGACATTGTCTGAGAGTAATTCGTAGAACTGATCCTTATTTATTTTAAGTAGGATAGTGTCCTCCTTGGCAACCAGGAGATTTGTGTTTATAAAACCTGGCGCAGACAGCATTTCCCCAATAAATTGGCCTTCACCAAAGTCTCGAACATACCTACTCTTCTCATAATATTGAACGGATCCTGAGTGGATGATAAAGAAATCGTTGTTTAACCGTTCATCGACAGATAAGAACTCATCAATCTTCAATCGCTGTTCTTTGGAAATGTCGGCCAAATAAGAAAGTATCAGGCCAGGAACGCCCTCAAAAGCAGCTATGCTTTGAAAGAAAATGGCTCGTTCATAAAGCATCAATTTGTTGCCATTACTCTCCTTCAAAACTGCTCGGTCAAGCCATCGTTTATAGTCCTCATCCAATCGCTCCGAGTTTTCGGCATAAAGTCGCGGATCAATTTGATACAACGCCCAGCCCGCTGATTCTCTAATAAGCCTGTCTGGATTGAAAAGTTGGGCTATCAAATCCAAAACAAAATCCGAAATCTGCTGTGTTCCAATCTGGTGAATTACACTGGCTTTTGTCCATCGGTTGGTTTGAGTAAAATCGCGATTGATCAAAAATTTAAGTACAAGTTTCTGATCAAGATTTACTCGAGGGTAAAACACTTCAAGTCGGTTGATCTTCTCACCATCGCTGATATCATCCAATACCGGAATTACCCTCATCTTCAATTGTTCAGAGAGAAAAACATCTAATAGCTCTACCGCATACGTTGTACCTTCAGAAGTTCCGCTTTCGATATTTTCTTTTACCAATTGAATGGACCGTGTATCATAGAGCATGGCGAGGAGCATGTAGATATATTCAATGTCATGATTTATCTCCTGCCGAAGAGCAAGTTTAACTTGAATACTTTGCTCATCTTCACCCAATTCGCGAATGGCATTCAGGTTCCATGCCAAATCAGCTATGTCTGTTTCAATGGCATACTTTATACGGGTGATCTGAGAAATTCCTGCCTTGAACCCGCATTCACCCATCGACAATAATACTTGAGCTACAATTACTTTATCAGGGAAGTCAATTTTGTTCCACAACAATTCTTTGGCTCGCTGCCCTCCAATACGGCCCAATACTTGAATAATCCGAACCATCGTTTGCGTATTCTGACCCGAACGATAGAATCCACTATCCAAATAACTCAATGCCGTGCCACCCATCAAGGTTAATGTGTTCATAGCAAGATTGGAGTACTGCGGATTATTGAGATTATCAATTACTGCATTA
>Ga0302322_100006323_pt1 | contig 10483 bp, 8 predicted proteins | sample Fen_T0_2_FD_203757 | JGI IMG/M metagenome (GOLD analysis project Ga0302322, IMG submission 203757) | Peat permafrost microbial communities from Stordalen Mire near Abisko, Sweden - Fen_T0_2 | ecosystem: Environmental > Terrestrial > Soil > Wetlands > Permafrost | place: Sweden: Abisko... | reverse complement strand
TTGCTCGCGTCGCGGCGGTCTGCCGGCGGCGTCGCGCCCGATGTCGGCGGTGCCGCCTTTTGACAGCCAAAGATGGCCAAGGTGGCGCCAAATATCCAAAATTTCATCGTGTTGCCTCGTCGAGCAGAGAACCGGTAGCTCGGGCCAGAGCGATGTCGGCGCGCTGAACGCGAGCCGCCACCTCAGCCAAGTGTTCTTGAACGCCGAGTAAGCGTTGTCGGGCGAGGATCACCGTGCCGATCTCCGCGGTGCCCACCTCATACTGCGTTTTGGCCAAGCGAAACGCCTCGCTGAATGCCGCAAGGGCGCCATTTTGGAGGGCATTGCGCACCTCACGCCAATGATCGCGATCGTGCAGCGCCAGGCGAATGTCGCGAGCCGCTTCCGCACGCGTCAACTCCACTTGCGATTCGGAGGTTTTTTGTGTGGCACGCTGACGAGCGGTTTCGAAGCCGCCGGCGTCGAAGAGCGGGATCGGGAAGCCCACGAAGCCGAGCAAAACTCGGTCGCCAGTCCCTTCGCGCACGTACGTCGCGCCCAGGCTCAGGCTCGGCCCTAACATCGCCGAGGTGAGCTGCACCTCGCGGTTCGCTTGCTCCGCGCGTGCGACCGCCAGCTGAAGGGTCGGATTTCGGGTTTGCGCAGCTCGGACTGCTCCTTCTTCGTCCACGACCCGTTCGTCCGAGCTGTACAAAGCTCCCGTTGCGGCAACCACTTCAGTAGCCGGCGCGCCGATGGAAAATCGTAGCTCCGCGAGCGCCTCGACCTGCATACCCTCCGCGTCGAGGACGCTGGCGAGCGCGGCCGCCGCCTCACCGCGGGCCAGGGCGAGCTCATGCGGTGGCGCAACGCCGACTTCGACGCGACTGACCGTGGTCTTCAAGATGGCGTCCGCTTGGCTCTGTCCCTCTTCGCGTAGACGCAGCAGTTCCGCAGTGAAGAGTGCATCGATCCACGCGATTGCCGCCCGAGATGCGCCGTCGAGGCGAGCTCGCAAGGTATCCGTGTCCACGCTTCGCGCAAACGACTTTGCCAACCCGGAGCGAGCGCCACCCACGCCTGCCAGCGGAACTTCTTGCGCCAACGAGACACTGAGCTCGGCGCCCGGAGTGAGCGCGCCGGCTCGGTAGCCTCCGCCGAGGGTGAGCACTGGCGGTCGAATCAGAGCTGATGCTCGCTTGCCGAGCACGGCAAGCGCTTCGCGCGGCGCCGCCGCGAGTGCGACGCCTGGCCCCCGCCTTGCCCCGAGCAACAAAGCCTCTCGGCGGGCAACGAGATGCGGCTCCGGTCGACCTTCGGCAAGTGCCCGAGAGCCGAGGCAGAGCAGAAGCGAGACGATTGCGGTGAGCGGGAGCAGTCGCATACACGGTCAAATAGCTGGTGAGGGGGAAGCGGTCAGTCCGACAAATGTCGGAGGGACTCCGTGCCCGAGGCGGCTACACTCATGGGAATGCCCGTGGCCTCCTCGTCGCCGTCCTCCTCGTCGCGCGCGCTCTTCTACGTTGCGCTGGGTCTCCTGGGTGGCGCCCTATATGCCGTCTTGAACACCGCGCTCGACGCGATGAGCGCCCAAGGCCGAGGCTTGGGTATGCTGGCGTCGATCCACGGTATCGTCGATCGTGGCATTCCTGTCCTGACGGGCGCGCTGGTGGGCGTCGGGATTCACTACTTTCACGTCCGGTCGGCGCTGGCACGCGCAGAGGCGCTGCGGGCGCAAAGTTTGAACGATCGTCTGCATCGGGTGGAGCGCGACCAAGCCGTCTGGATCGTGGCCGCCGCGACGCTCCACGAAGTAAATAACCCGCTGCACTCCCTCGGCCTGCTGCTCGACGAATTGGCGCTCTTGGGGCCTGCCGAGGAATCGATGCGGGCGGAGCTCCTTGCGAGCGCGCGCGCCAACGCGGACCGCGTCCGCGAGCGGCTCTTGTCCTTGAAGCTCGCCGCCGATGGCGCCCGGCCTCAGGCATCGACGATTGCTCTCGATGCAGAAGTCGCTCAGGTCGTCGGAGAGATGGAACCTTTGGCCCGTCTGCAGCAGATCACGCTCTCGTCGGACGAACACGGGCCAATTCAAGTGCAAGGCGACGGGCTCTTTTTGCGGATCATTCTCGAGAATTTGTTGCGGAACGCGATCGACGCCGTCCGAGATCGCGACGGCCATGTGGACGTTCAAGTGCTGAGCGACGGCGGCGCTGCCGTCGTTCGGGTCAGCGACGACGGGCCTGGGATCGGCCGTGAAATGGCGGAAAACCTGTTCGAACCGCTGTTTAGCCACAAGGCGCAAGGACTCGGCTTGGGGCTAGCCATCGCGCGCGCGCTGGCGCGGTCGATGGGTGGCGATTTGTCTTTGGCCGATCGCTCTGGCTGGTCCACTAGCTTCTTGTTGAGGCTCCCCAAGGAGGCGACGTGAGAGGCAAATTGCTGCTCGTCGAGGATGAAGCGGACGCGCGGAAGGCCCTTGCGCGCGCGCTCACGAGGGAAGGCTACGAATGCATCGAGGCGAGCGACGTCGAGACCGCGCTTGCTGCCGCCGAACAGCATCCGAACCTCGCGGCGGCCGTCGTCGATATCGTTCTCGGAACCGACGAACGCGCTGGGGTGCGCCTGGTCCCGCTGCTGAGAGGCTTGGTTCCGCGGTTGTCCGTGATTGCGATCACTGCTTTTGCGAACGTAGCCAACGTCAAGCAGCTGCTCAATGATGGGGCTGCGTTCCTACTGGAGAAGCCATTTCGCGCGGTCGAGCTGATCGACGCCTTGACCCGGGTGCTTGCCGAGCAGGCGAATATCAGTCATTGGGTGGATCGCGCATTGTCGCCCTTGGGTTTGACCGTCAAGGAGATGGCCATCGCGCGTCTCTTGCTGAAGGGCTTGCCGACCGGCGAGATCGCGCGGCTCGAAAACAACAGCGACAAGACGATCCGCCAGCACTTGTCGCAGGTGTATGCCAAGGCAAAGGTATCCTCACGATCGGAGTTCTTTCACTTCGTGTTTCCGTCGTAAGCCAGACTATCTTCGCATGCTGCGGCGAGACCGACGAAGCCGAGTGGCGCGGAGACAGTCTGTGCGTTTGGTCGTAGCGACACGACCGCCCCACTGGGCCCGGGTGAGTATTCGCTTCGAACTCGGGCACATCTATTGCTCTGAGAGCGCCGATGAAGAATTGGTTGCATCGTTCTCTCTTCGGCGTAGTCGCGCTGGGTGTGGCTGCTCAGGCCGTACCCTACGGCCGAGATCACACGAATCCGGCGGTCGTGGCTGAGCCGGCTTGGAGTGACGTTGGTGTGCGGGCTTTGGCGGTCCGCGCTTGTTACGACTGCCACAGCAACGAATCTCGCTGGCCGTGGTATTCGCACGTGGCGCCGGTCTCGTGGCTCGTTCAATCGGACGTTGTAGAGGGCCGCCAGGCCTTGAACTTCTCTGACTGGAATCGTCCCCAAAAGGAGGCTTCGGAGGCGGCGAAGGTCACTTCGAGTCAGGAGATGCCACCGGCGTTCTACGTGCCACTCCACGCCGAGAGTCGACTGTCCGCCGCGGAGCGTGATCGTCTCGTTCGGGGGCTATCGGCAATCACGGCTAGTGCGGCCGTCGGAGAGGTCGACTGAGCCGGGTGGAACAGACCTTTGTCGCAGAATCTGCGCGCGCTCCCGCACGGAGTGCGCGAGCTGTTTAACCCGTCCCGCACTCGGGTACCGCTCAGCTCGCGACTGTCGCCGGACTGCCCGCAGGTGTCACCGCCGGGCGAGCACGGCCACTCCGCTTGAAGATCTCGAACCACGCCACGCTGAGGCACCCGGCGCCAAGGCACAGGACCACGTCGAGGGGGCCCAGGGGGGCGAAGCGAAACAGGTGAGCAAGCGGACGCACGTACACGACGAGCGCCAAGAACAGCAGTGCACCCACGGTTACTCCCCAGAGCGTCTTGTCTTTGAGCGAAAGCCAAGTGATCCCCTGCGACCATGAGCGGTTGGTGAAGATCAAGCCCAAATTCGCGACCAAGAAGGTCGCGAACGTAAGGGTGCGCGCTTCCGCCTCGAGCCGGCCGACGTGCCGTGCAAGGGCGTACAGTGAAAGCACGACGGCGAGCACACACGCCCCCTGTGCGATACTGATCCCGATCACGCGCTTACCGAACATGGGCGTCTTGGGTGCACGCGGTGGACGCTGCATCACGTCGGCCTCCTCCGGCTGCGTCTCGAAGACCACCGAGCATGCTGGATCGATTACCAGCTGCAAGAATGCGATGTGGATCGGCATCAGCACGAGCGGCCAGCCCAGGGCAATCGGCGCCAGGGTCAATCCGACGATCGGTAAATGCACGGCGAGGATGTATGCGAGGGCCTTCTTCAGATTGTCGACGATGCGTCGCCCGATGCGGATGCCGTGCACGAGCGAAGCAAAGTCGTCCTCCAAAAGCACGACGGCAGCGGCTTCTCGCGCAACGTCCGAGCCGCGAGCACCCATGGCGATGCCCACATGCGCGGCTTTCAGCGCTGGCGCATCGTTCACGCCATCGCCCGTCATGCCCACGATCTCGCCATTGGCCGCCAGCGATTGGACCAATCTCAGCTTCTGCTCGGGAAGCATGCGCGCGAAAACGCTGGTCAGGGCCACTTGCTTGCGCAGCTCATCGTCGCTCATCTCAGCAAGCTCAGGGCCGGTGATGATGAGTGCAGCATCCAGCCCAGCTTGGCGCGCGACGGCCTGGGCGGTCGATGGATAGTCGCCGGTAATCATCACGACGCGAATGCCGGCGCTGCGACACTCTGCTACAGCCGCGGGGACGCTTGCCCGTACCGGATCTTCGAGCCCCACAAGCCCGACGAAGCCAAAATGAATTGCCGCGGGATCTTCCGGGACCGCGGTCTCCTCGACTTTTGCGCGCGCCACCGCGAGGACGCGTAGCCCGCCTTCGGCGAGGGCTCGAACGCTTTTGTCCAATTGGGTTCGAGCGAGTTGATCCATACCACAGAGCTTCGCGACCGCTTCCGGTGCACCCTTGGCCGCCACCAATCGCTCGCTTCGAGTCGGGTCCCGCCAGATTTGAATGACGGCGAGGCGCTCCCGGGTCAACGGGTATTCCCGGAGCAGCGACCAGCCTTCGTGCAGGTGTTCGGTTCCTCCGAGCTGACCTTCCCCGAGCGACTTGAACGCAAGCTCCATCGGATCGAATGGGTCACGGCGGCTGGCCAGGATACTGTACTCGACCGTCTCGTGCATCGACTCGGGCAGGGGGTCTGAGTGCTGCGTCTTGAGGTCGAAGGTCTCGCCGTTGGCCGTCAGGCGGCTCACCGTCATGTGATTTTCGGTAAGCGTCCCGGTCTTGTCCACACAAAGGACCGTGATCGCGCCCAGGGATTCCACGGCGGGGATGCGGCGCGCGAGGACCTTGCGTCGCGCCAAGCGCCAGGCTCCGAAAGCCAAGAACATCGCTACGACTACCGGGAACTCATTGGGTAGGATCGCCATCGCCAAGGTCAACCCGGCCAGCAGTCCACCGAGCGCGTCATGTTTCGAGAAGCCGTAGCCGAGTGCGGCGACCAACGAGAGCGCGCCGCCAACCCAGGCGAGCTTGACGACCAGGCGACGCGCTTCCGCTTGGAGCGTCGTTTCTTGGGGCTTGTCCTGCTTCAGCAACGAGGCTCCGATACGCCCCATTTCCGTCCGCGGCCCGGTCGCGTGGACGCGCGCGGTGCCAGCGCCACCCGTGATGAGTGTCCCCGAGTAGATGAAGGGTAGATCTTCACCGCCCGGGCGAGCGAACGCTAGCGCGCCATCCCACGCGTTCTTCCGCACCGGTACGGACTCGCCTGTGACGAGTGACTCGTCTGCGGCGACATTGCTCGCTTCCAAGACCACGGCATCGGCCGGCACGCGATCGCCTTCAGCGAGCACGATCAGGTCGCCTTCGACGAGCTCTCGCCCAGCGATCCTCGTGCGCTGACCGTCGCGAATGACGAGCGCGCGGGGGCTGGCCAAGTCGCGCAGCGCTTCTAGCGCCCGGCCCGTCTTGCGTTCTTGGAATAACGTCAGGCCCATGATGAAGACCACGAATCCAAGCAGCATGAACGCTTCTTGACGGTCGCCGACGACGGCATAGAGGCCGCCGCAGATGAGCAACAGCAGAGACATCGGCTCGCGCAACAAATTCAAGATGTCCCCGAGTATCCCGCGCCTCCTGGACGTTGGTAGCTCATTGAACCCGTGTCGCTCACGGCTTTCGATGACCTCGGCAGAGCTCAGCCCGCAACGCTCACGGTTCGAATCGAGTACTGGTTCGGTCATGGGATATACCTCACACGCAAGAAGCACACCCGACCGCGGTATCGCGCGCGCAATCTTTGCGTGCGGGGTCACGAACTCGTCGCCGAGCGATTTTCTCGCGCGATTTCGAGCACCTCGCGCGCCAGCCTGAGAGCCAAGGGGCCAAGAGCGAGGCCGACTGCACCGAATGCGCTGAAGCCACCAAACGCTGCCAGTAGTAGCAGTGACGCAGGCAGGCTCAACTTGCCGCCCCACCTTTGGAAGGCGGGCCTAGTGATGTTGTCGACGGTGCTGATGACCAAGGCACCGGTGAAGACCAGGATGCTGGCTCGCACATAGTCACCGCGGAGCGCGAGCCCAATCGCCACGGGGAGCCAGACCACGCTCGTACCCAAGGCCGGGACTATCGATGCAACGAAGGTGAGCGCTCCGAGCACGACTGCCCGCTTCACGCCCAGGGCGGCGTACAGGATCGTGGCCAGCGTCGCCTGGAGCAAAGAAGTGAGCCCCGCGCCGACGATGAGTCCACGCCCCGTTTCCACGAAGGCCGCTGCTAGGCGCGTCATCGTTTCCGCGCGCAGCGGAGAGTGATCCTCGAGCCACTTCCAAGACGCGCGGCCGCCCACGAGGCACTGGTAGACGGTGACGAAGAACACGATCAAGACGACGAGCAGTGATGCGCTCGCTCCGGCAAAGCGCTGTGCGGCGAGCCAAGCCGTCGCTCCGTGCGCCTGGGCGAGCTCTACCCAGCGACTATAACTGAGCGACGTCTGCACGGCGTTATCTGTCGAGGCCAGCCTTTCGATTGCTTGGCGCGCCGCGGTGGAGGCGAGCATCTCGCGCACCAAGGTCGTGATACTCGCCACGAGCGAAGCGAGCAGAAGGCCGAATGGTACGAGCAAGAGGGCAACGAGAACGGTCGCAATGCCGGCAGCGATCGGGCGCCGCCCCCCCACCCAGCTTGCGATACGGCCCGTGGCCGGGTCGAGCAAAATGGCGGTCCAGATTGCGAAGACTAGAGGCGCCCACAGTGGTGCGAGCACGAACAGCGCAAGCGCGACGACGCCGACCGCGCCAGCCGCGACCACGACCTGGTCGACGCGAAGAGTCAGCTCCTTCCGATCCGGTTCACTCATCGATTCCCCGTCAGGTAATTTTCGAAGCGATTGTCGAATTACGAGCGCCCGGTTGCCGTAGAAAGGAACGGCGCGCCCGCGCGACGCCGCGACGAAAGTCACACGTTAGTACAGGGTGGCGCAGCTCCGCCACACTTCGTGGCATTGCGGCGGCGGTGCGTTCAATCCTTGATCAATGCCGCCGACCTAGTGTCGTGTCTCAGAAGTAACAATCGTTTTGGGGTTGGGGACCCAAAACCGGAGGGTGGGGCCCCGCTCGATTCACTCGAGCGGGGCGGGAGCTGCGCTCTCGACGAGAAGATACCAGGGCTCTCGCCGCGGAGCGGCGCCGGGCGAAGCCGTGGTCTCAGAAGTAACGATTGTTACTTCTGAGACGGAGCGCTAAGTGCGGCCGGGCGGCGCGCCGCCGATGACCGGCCGCGTTTTACCGGCACCGTGGCCTATCCCACGCTTCATACCGCCGGGCTCGTGAGCAGCACCTTGAGCGCATGTTCTTTGGCGGCGTTTCCGAACGTGTCGTACGCTTTCATGATGTCCGACAAGGCGAAGCGGTGGCTGACGAGCTTCTTGGCGTCTAATCGTCCGGCCTGAACGACGCCCAGCAACATCGGCGTGCTCACGGTGTCGACGAGCCGGGTCGTAATCGTGATGTTGTAGGACCAAAGCCGTTCGAGGTGCAGCTCGACCGGTTTGCCATGGACCCCGACGTTGGCAATCCGTCCGCCCGGAGCGATGATCGACTGGCAAATGTCGAAGGTCGCCGGCACCCCGACGGCTTCGATGGCGACGTCGACGCCGGCTTGCTTGGTGAGCACCATGATACGCTCGACGGCCTTGCCATCGGCGCTGTTTACGACGTTCGTCGCTCCGAATGAACGGGCGACCTCGAGCCGATGGTCGTCGACGTCGATCATGATGAGCTCAGCGGGTGAGTACAGCTTGGCCGTGAGCAAGGCGGCGAGCCCGACCGGGCCTGCACCCACGATCGCGACCACGTCCCCCGGTTTCACTTGGCCGTTCAGTACGCCGCACTCGTGCCCCGTCGGCAGAATGTCGCTGATCATCGTTCCGACCTCTTCGTCGAGGCCTGGTGCGAGCGCATATAGGCTCGTGTCGGCGTGCGGGATTCTGACGTACTCCGCTTGGGTGCCGTCGATTTGATAGCCGAGGATCCAGCCGCCGGTCAGGCAATGCGAGTACATGCTCCGGCGGCAGAATTTACAGCGCCCGCACGAGGTAACGCAGGAGATGATGACTCGGTCCCCACGTTTGAATGCGGTCACCTCACTGCCGACGCTTTCGATCACGCCGACGCCCTCGTGTCCCAATATTCTTCCGCTTTCGACCGTTGGCAAATCGCCCTTCAGGATATGCAGGTCCGTCCCGCAAATGGTGGTCGTGGTCACGCGAACGACGGCGTCCGTAGGTGCTTGGATCTGCGGCTTGGGCCGATCCTCCCAGGCTCGCTTGCCCGGCCCGCGGTAGGTCAACGCCTTCATACTCTTGGTTTCACTTCGTTCGTTTGCTTGATTCATCGTCTCTCCTCGGAGGGCACTCTTCGGCTCGAGCAGTCCGCCGGCACGAGGTGCGGGTGAAGCGAACGCAATGAACGTGCCCGGCGCGTAAGATCGCTTCGCGCGCTCGTTGTGGCGTTACTGTCGAGCCGCACCGTGTTCGGTCCTTCAGGTAGCCGTGGTACTCACCGGACGAACGTCCCGGATCGCCGACAGAGAGCTTTGGTGTCTATGAGCGTGTCAACCATCGTCCCTGGGAACCCGAGCGTTGTCCATCCGAGCGTCCCGGTTCTTGCGAGACGGGTTCACCCGCGAGCGGCTCATCCGCGGCTCACGCTCGGCACGCATAGTGCTTTGACGGGAACATGACAAAGACGGACATTCAACTGAAACAAGACATCGAACAAGAGCTCGCCTGGGACCCCAAGGTCAACGCAGCCCAGATCGGAGTCAGTGTCGACAAGGGCGCGGTGTCGCTACTCGGCACCGTCGACACGTACGCGCAGAAATGGGCGGCGGAGGACGCGGCCAAGCGCGTGGGCGGCGTCCGCACGATTGCTCAGGACCTCACGGTCAAGCTGAAATCGGATCATACGCGCAGCGACTCGGACATCGCCAGCGCGATTCAAAGCACGTTGAAGTGGGATGTGCTCGTGCCGCGGGCGGTCACCGCCGTCGTACGAGATGGGTTGGTCACCTTGGAAGGCCAAGTCGACTGGAACTTCGAACGGGAGGCCGCCGATCGCGCCATTCGGTATCTGACCGGCGTCGTCAGTGTGAGCAACTTGATCACTCTCAAGAAGATGGAAGCCTCCTCGACCGAAGTGAAGGAGAAAGTCGAGGCCGCCTTGCAACGACAAGCGATGACCGACGCGAAGTCGATCCGTGTCGACACCAACGGTGGGCAGGTCACGCTCACCGGGCACGCCTCGTCCTGGCAGTCCATCGAGGACGCCTCGAACGCAGCGTGGGCGGCGCACGGCGTCACTCAGGTCGTCGACAAACTGAAGATTCAGATGACGCTCTAGTTCCGTGCGGCGCAGCTCCGGCCCCAGGAAGCGAATTCCTGGGCCGCGGCTGAGTCGAGTGCTTAGGGAGTGCTTAGGGCTGTGCTTAGGGCCCTTAGCCGCCCTTAGCCGCCCTTAGCCGGGGCGGCCGAGCACGAGCACGAACGCCTCGAACCGAGGCGCAATGGTGTCGCGTGCAAAAAGCGCGCTCGTGGGTGTGCGTCGACACGGCGACGGCACGCATCGTGCGTCTCGCTCGCCATGACCAAGAGCGACGAGCGCATGAGGTTGGATATGGAAGACGAACTCCGTTGGGATCCGAAGGTCGCGACCGTTGGACTATCAGCGTAATGCGGCCGAGCGCGCGATTCGGAATCTGGCGGGAGTAGTCGGAATTTTCAACGCAATTGCCCTCGAACCTCACGCCGGTGCCGCGAAAGTCCGCGAGCAAGTGAAAGCGGCTCTTGTCCGACGTGGGACAATCGACGCGCGGTCGATTCTCGTAGATACTTCGGGCAGTAGAGTGACGCTGAGCGGCAACGCCACGGACTGGCAATCGGTCGAA
>Ga0302322_100006322_pt1 | contig 10483 bp, 10 predicted proteins | sample Fen_T0_2_FD_203757 | JGI IMG/M metagenome (GOLD analysis project Ga0302322, IMG submission 203757) | Peat permafrost microbial communities from Stordalen Mire near Abisko, Sweden - Fen_T0_2 | ecosystem: Environmental > Terrestrial > Soil > Wetlands > Permafrost | place: Sweden: Abisko... | reverse complement strand
CAACCGTTTACTTAAGGAGTCCCATCTTGTGCTGCCAAACTCCGGCAATGCTTTGCGCCCGGCTTTTAGTTTCTTCGGCCTTCGTTCCGGCGAAATGTTCATCAACAGTTTGAGTAAATAACTTTAGCCACCGATCGAAATGATCGGAGTTGATGGAGAATGCAATATGTTTTTGAAAAGGATTACCCTGGTAGCTTTGATCACCCAATAGCATCGAGGACCAAAAATTATACATGGTGGGCAAGTGCTTCGGCCAATCCAAGTGCTGGAATTTTGGAGCAAGCAATTCATCAGCCTTCACTTTTTCATAAAAGGAGTCTACTAGCAGAACAATGTCCTCTCTGTCGGTAATGTCTTTCATAAACTATTGAGAAATTATTTCTTCAATGTCTTTGTGTCGGTGGGATTTTTCTTCTTGTCTTCAAACAATATACGTACAGAAGGCCCATAGGTATCGTCATATTGACCACTTTTCATATTCCATATAAACGCCCCTAAAAATACCAATGCGATCGTTAAAGAAATGAAAATGAGAAGGATGATGATTTCCATTTCAATTTTTTTGTTTGAATTGATTTCGTGCCACCCAATTTACGGCCAAGGTACTAAATCCTACTACACTCACGCTGCTGATGGGCATGAGTATCGCTGCAATCAGAGGCGAAAGATGGCCTGATACAGCAAATCCTAAGGCGATCGTATTGTAGAAAAAGGAAACCCCAAATGCTATTTTTAAAATCGTAATGGCCGATTTGCTCAGCTTGATAAATTGATTCAAGTTTTGAAGTTGGCCACCTTTTAAAATTCCATCGCTGGCCGGTGTGAAAACTCCCGTGTCGTCCGTTACGGCAATACCTACGTCACTTTGTTTTAATGCACCCGAGTCATTCAGTCCATCGCCTACCATCATCACTCGAAATCCATTTTGCTGGAGGTTCGACACAAAATGAAGTTTGTCTAATGGAGTTTGATCGAAATGCAATTTTGCGTCCAGAGGAAAAATACTTTTCATTCGTTCTTCTTCCGAGCTATGATCTCCCGATAGAAGATATATGGGTATTTTTTTAAAACTCAACTTATTGAGGAGGGTTTGCATGCCCGATCGAATTGATGTTTCAATGTTGAAATAACCACGCACTATGCCATCAATAGATACATATACTTTTGATTTGGTATTTTGCTCCCCTTCGAAACCTACAAACGATGATGATCCTAATTTTATCGCATGATTGGCAATAATTCCTTGTATCCCTTTTGAGGGGACTTCTGAAAAGCTTTTGACAAGTTCTAACGATTCAGATGAAATTGATTTTGAGACTAATCGACTTAACGGATGAGTGGATGTATCAGCAAGGGTTTTGATCCAACTTAACTCTGTATTGGTCAAGTGACCAGTCAATTTAATTTCCGAAGCGCCGTAGGTAACCGTACCTGTTTTATCGAATACGACGGAATCAATCGCGGCTAAACGTTCGATCACATCGGCATTCTTTAGGTAAAATCCATGTCGCCCAAATACACGCAACATATTACCAAATGTGAATGGAGCTGCTAACGCCAACGCGCAAGGGCAGGCGACCATTAGCACGGCTGTAAACACTAGCCACATTTGTGTTGGAGCGACTAACCACCAATACATGGCGGTGATGACTGAGAGTCCCATCACTGCCCAGGTAAATTTCTGTGCGGTTCTATCAATAATTTTTTTGTAATGGCTCTCATCTTTTTTATGAAATACATCGTTGTTCCAGAGGCTAGTAAGATGACTTTGCGATATTTTTTTTTCTACAATAAATTCCACCGGTTGACCAATCAACCTCCCTCCACCATAAATGTAATCTCCTTCTGTGGCATATACCGGTTTCGATTCTCCGGTTACAAAACTGTAATCGATATAAGCTTCAGCATCGTTAAGATAACTATCGGCTGGAATGATTTCCATGTTGCGAACACGGATCACATCACCTTTTTGCAAATCATAAACTAAAACAGGTTTCCATTCGTCATTTATTTTTTTATTAATTGCCAACGGAAAATAGGATTTGTAATCTCGATCAAAGGCAAGACTGTCGTATGTTTTACTTTGAAACCAACGGCCGATCAGCAAAAAGAAAACCAATCCTGATAGTGAATCAAGATAACCAGGCCCAGTGTGCGAGAGGATATCATAACTGCTTCTAAGAAAAAGAGCTGCAAGCCCAACTGCAATGGGCACATCGATGTTAATCAGCTTTTGTTTATAACTTCTCCAGGCGGCACTAAAATATTCCTGCCCGCTATATAGGATCACAGGCAGTGCAAGAAAAAGATTGAGATATGAAAAAACTAATTTCAACTGATGATCGGCTTCATCTAATCCGAGGTATTCGGGGAAACTTAATAGCATAATGTTGCCAAAACAGAATCCAGCGATAGCCAGTTTTGTGATTAGTCCGCGATTGGTGGGAGAGGCGGCCGTTTGCCTTTCGAGACTTACGGAAGGAGCGTAACCTAATGAAGCTAATAACCGTGCAATGGCACCCAATGAAACCTTTGCCGGACTAAAATCAATAGTAACTTGTTTACGACTAAAATTCACCTCGGATTTAATTACTCCACTATTTAATCGTTGCAGGTTTTCGAGCAACCAGATACAAGAAATGCAGTGAATGGCGGGCACTGAAAATTGAATGCGACTGAATGAATCGGAAGCAAAGGCAAGTATTTTTTTTGCAACGTGAGGTTCATCGAGATAGGCATAACTCTCTTCGTGAACGTGACGCAGTGAGACTCCTGGCTTTTGATCTAACTCATAATATTCGCAAAGATTGTTCTCATTGAGGATTTCATAAACAGTCTTGCAGCCCGTACAGCAAAAAGAGTTGTCACCCAAGGAGATTACTTTTTCTTCGCAAGGCAATCCGCAGTGATAGCAGTTCACTTTTGCGGCAATTCTTTGGTCTGCAATTTCCATTATACTATATTATTGAAACTGCTATTTGGTTTTGAATGTCCAGATTGGACATTCGATATGGTTCACTACATCTTCGGCAATGCTTCCGCTCATCAGGTGGGCAAGGCCTCTTCGACCGTGGGTTCCCATGGCCACCATATCTGCTTTCACTTCCTTAGCGAAATTTGTTAGGCCCGATTCATGATCCCCGTCATTATAAATGCTGATGGTAAAATCTTTGAACATATATCGTTTGGCAAATCCGGTGAGGAGTTGTCTCGTCTCGAGGTCGCGCATGAAATTAGCTGGGGTATTAATGTATACGATATGCAATTTCGCTTTGAAGAAATCTTGCAGCTCCTTTACTTTTTTAGCCAGTTCTTCAGCTTCCTCATTCAAACCATTAGGAAAGACAATGCTCTTGATTGTGCCTTTAAAGTTCTTTTTTATTGCTATCACCGGAATTGTAGAGGTGCGAACAATACGTTCAGTGTTAGAACCAACCATTACTTCTTGAAGACCAGTTGCCCCTTTTGTTCCCATCACAATCAGGTCGGCTTTTTTTTCTTGTGCAAAGTTGTTGATGGTTGCTGAAGTTGCACCAAAATCAACGTGCCAAGTCACTTTTGGTCCGTCTTTAGCCCATTTGGCTTTTACTTTCTTAAACTCTTTTTCAGCATTTTCTTTCATGTCATTAATATAAACTTGCTCGAAAGAGAGGGAGGGCATCAAAAGCGTGTCGTACATGACAGGCAGTTCCACGATATGCAGCAATAGTATCTCTCCATCACCTTGGTTAGCAATGTCAATGGCAAAACGAAATGCATTCGTTGCTGTTTCGGAGAAATCAAAGGGGACAAGTATTTTTTTCATGGCCGAAATGTTAGTTGGCCAAATGTAGTCTTCTAGGTGCTTGGATAGAGATGACAGCCATCAAATGAAAACCTGACTTTCGTCAGGGTTTCCAAAGAGATAAATGGAATATGAACTATTTCTATTGATTTTTTATCAGCACCTGCAATGCTGATCGTGAAGATTGTTCCAGAATAACACCTTTTATATTCCGGTATTCTTGAAATGTCTTTGGGTCATAGTTTTTAACCGTGATCAAGGTGAGCCCGGTATTATAAAAGACTTCAAAATTATTACTAAGCAAAGCAATTAACTTTAGCACACGATTTTCTCGATAGTCAACACAGAACGAAAAGGAGATAGCGGAGTTTTGCATCACATTAGCTCTTAACCCACTTTCACTGATCGACCTGAAAATAATTCCTAACTGCTCCTCATTAATAAAAGAATAGTCCGTCACCTTGCAGGAAATTAAACATTGATTTTCTTTATGTACAATCAAAGGCGGAAGTTTGTCAACGTGGCACTCGTGAATTTTTGTTCCGATCAACTCAGGTGCGACAAAACTTTTTACATAAAGAGTAATTCCTTTGTTGGCAAGCGGTTTCACTGTTTTGGGATGAATCACCGAGGCCCCATAGTAGGTCATCTCGGCTGTCTCCTTATAAGGCAATTCTTCAAACACAACGGCAGTTGGGATTCGTTTTGGATCAGCACTCATCACTCCGGGTACATCCTTCCAAATTGTTACTGATTCAGCTTTGAGGCAACAACCAAAAATAGCGGCACTGAAATCCGACCCTTCTCGGCCGAGTGAAATTGTTTCACCTTTTTCGTTGGCACCGATGAACCCCTGAGCAACAATAATCTTATTCTTAACAAGAGGTGTTAAATTTCTCATTCTCGATTCTGTTTCCTCCCATTGAATTTTTCCTTCGCGAAATGTTCTATCAGTAGCGATATACTTTTTTGAGTCAATCCATTCGGATGGAAGTCCTTCATGCTGTAAAAAAAGATGAAAGATGACAGACGAAATAATCTCACCATATCCAATCACCTGGTCATAGACAAAATCATATTCACCATTTAGCAACGCGGCCTCTTTCAGTTCTTTCAACAATCTGTTTAATTGAAATAAAGGATTTTTCGAATCAGAAAAGAGTTCTCTAATAATCTCTGAATGATAGTCTTCCAACTCTTTAACTTCCTTTTCAAAGCTGTTACCCGATTGGCTTAATGAAATTATTTTTTCAATGGCATCGGTGGTCTTGCCCATGGCAGAGACGACAACGACCAGATTTTCTTTGCCTTGTGACTTAATTATCGAAACGATATTTTGGATGGCGGCAGCATTCTTTAAGGAAGCTCCTCCAAATTTAAAAACCTTCATTTATGCTTTTTACATTGATTTCAAACGATTGCATTGTATCTTTGAGTCGCCTTTCGTCAGGCGCGAATTTAAAACATCTCAGCACTTAATTAACATACAATCGTGGAGACCTCAAGAATTGCGTTGCCTATTGGCACAGCGCTAGACCGATTCATTAAGAACAACCAAGATCAATTTCAATACACCAGTGGAGAACTTTCCCAATTGTTGCGCGATATAGCATTGGCATCTAAAGTGGTCAATCGTGAAATTAATAAGGCCGGACTCATTGATATTATGGGGTCGATGGGCTCTCAGAATACAGGCGGTGAGCAACAGCAGAAGCTAGATGTATTAGCAAACATTCGCTTCACCCGCGCATTGACAAAGGGAGGTGAGGCTTGTGCCTTAATTTCAGAAGAAACAGAATCGTATGTCGACTTAAATAACCATGGCAAGTACATGATCGCGATCGATCCACTCGATGGCTCTTCGAATATCGATGTTAATGTTTCTATTGGAACAATTTTTTCAATCTATCGCAGAAAGTCAGCCATAGGTCAACCAATTACCGAGCAAGACATTTTGCAAAAAGGGGAAGAGCAAGTGGCTGCGGGTTATATTCTTTATGGATCGTCAACGATGCTTGTATATACTACCGGTCATGGTGTCAATGGTTTTACGCATGATCCCTCTCTTGGTGAATATGTGTTATCTCATCCTGACATGACCATACCGGAGAACGGAAAAATTTATTCGATCAACGAGGGCTCTGCAAATTCTTTTTCGGATAAAGTGAACGATTATTTGAAATATTGCAAAGACAATAATTATACAGCCCGATATATTGGTTCGTTGGTGGCTGATTTTCATCGCAACTTATTGAAAGGCGGAATTTATATTTATCCTGCAACAGCGAAAGACGCCAATGGAAAATTACGATTGATGTATGAATGCAATGCGCTCGCGTTTATTGCAGAGCAAGCTGGAGGAAAAGGTTCTGATGGAAACGCAAGGATACTTGAGATTCAACCGAAGAGCTTACATCAACGTACGCCTTTTTATGTAGGATCAGCAAAGATGGTAGATCAAGCGGTTAAGTAAATAAATGTCGTCAGTTTTCGACAGTGTCAAGCTGACACCTGTGATTACTTTCAATGATTACTTCTTTTCTTTCTCGGCAGACTTCAATAATTCAGGGGCCTCGGTCAAAAGAATACCATACCATTTAACCAGTTTCTTAATATCAGAAACATAAACACGCTGCTCATCAAATTCCGGTAAAACCGATTTGAGAAACGCACGAAGTTCCGTCGGGTCTGACTCTCCATCAACCCCAAGATCGGATCCAAATTGTTCATTGATTTTTCTCAACACGTCAGCCAAGGGTGCTGTTCCTTCTTTGGTAGTAGTGTAAATACTAATTTCATGGAGAACTGAAACACGATGTGTTGCACCTGCTACAATTTTAGTTTTGGTTGCATCCATAGCCTCAAGAACAACTGCCGACTTGCCCGGCTTTAATATTTTGTAAAGCCCACTCTTCCCACTAATTGACGCGATTTCAGAAAATTCCATGTGATGATTTTGGCTCAAATATAAATCAAACTCAATCGTCTGCCAGCATTGCTTCTGAAATATAATCAAGAACCTTGTCGCGGCCTGATTTTTTCTCTGCCGAGGTTACGAAAAGTGGAGGCAGGTCTTCCCATTGCTCAAGCAGCTTGGCTTCAATGGTCTTTTTTGATTTAGCTAACTCCTGCTGTTTTAGTTTGTCTGATTTCGTGAGAAGGATAACTAAGGGTAAATGATTTTCGCCCATCCACGTGATGAAGTCAACATCAATGGCTTGCGGTTTAAGGCGAGAGTCTAGTAAGATGAATGTGCAAAATAAATTCTTTCTGTTCTTAAGATAGCCCTCGATCATTTTTCCCCATTCAAATCGGGCAGATCGACTTGCAGAAGCATAGCCATAACCCGGAAGATCAACTAAGTACCAATTGTTATTAACTAAGAAATGATTAATGGTTTGTGTTTTGCCGGGAGTAGAAGAAGTTTTCGCTAGCTTCTTTCGATCCACTAGCATATTGATGAGGGATGACTTACCTACATTGGATCGGCCAATGAATGCGAACTCCGGCTTGTTGGTTTCTGGACATTTCCGCCAGTCAGTAGAGCTGGTAATGAACTCAGCCGAGGTGATTTTCATCAGTTAAAGTGTTAATTGAACGTCAAAATACTAAAGATGTAAATAACGTGTACTTTATGCGATAAATTTGGCCTTTTCAATTGGAAAGATTTTATTTAAATTGCTTTTATTTGGCGATTCTGACAGTCAAACTATTTTTTAATATGAACATTAACAGAAGGGTAATTCTATTTTTAGCCCTCGTCATAGTAAGTTCAGTTGGCTTTGCCCAGGAGCAAGACAAAGAGCAATCCAAACTTTACATGGAGCAGGCCGATCTGATTATGGAGGCCACGAAGGCCATTGATGACGCTCGTCCAATCATGGTCACCGCCGCAGACTTCGATACAACTAATATCCGGGCCAATTTTGAAGCAGGCCACATGCACATTCAATCAATAGGTAGAGATCTTGCTGTAAAATATTTTTTACGTATTTACCGGCAAGACCCCAACTATCGATTCGATATTGAATACTGGGTTGCTAACAGCTATCACTATGGATTAAAATTTGACCAAGCTCTCGACTATTACAATCGCTATCGCGACCGGCTGATGAAAAAACCAAACTATTCTGGTAGGGATAGAATTGATTTGAAGGATGTGGATCGCAGAATACAAGAATGCAATAATGGGAAAGAATTTGTAGCTAACCCCAAACCATATTCTATTACTAACATGGGGCGTGAAATCAACTCTGAGTTTGAAGACTATGGACCTGTACTTAATGCCAATGAGTCAGAAACAATATTTACCTCACGCAGACGCGATGACAACACGAATGAAAACGTTGCGGACGATAACAAGCCGTATGAAGATATTTATATAGCTACGCGTTCGGGCGGAACTTGGCAACGGGCGAAAAACATTGGATCTCCCATCAACACAAAGTATAGTGAATCGACCCTCGCGCTTTCTCCCGATGGAAAAGAACTTTATATCTATCGGGATGATGGCAATGGCGATATCTATGTGAGCGTTATGGGAGGCGATGGAAAATGGGGCGAACCAACGCCTCTGCCTGGTATCATCAATTCATCAGCGAGAGAATCCTCAGTCTCTATCTCGGCCGATGGGAGTACACTTTACTTCGCCAGCGAACGACCGGGTGGCTATGGGGCCTCGGATATCTATACGTGTACCAAAGACAGCAAGGGGGAGTGGAGCAGAGTGAAAAATCTTGGGCCAACCATAAACACATCCTATGAAGAAGATGGCCCTTACATCGCCTTTGATGGAGTTACATTATACTTTAGCTCTGATGGACATAAAACTATGGGGGGACTTGATATCTACAAGTCAACTTTAATCAATACGGATAGAAATGAATGGAGCGAGCCGGAAAACATCGGCTATCCCATCAATTCACCTGATGATGACATTTATTTTAGTACCTCTGAGGATGGTAAAAGATGGTACTACTCTTCAGTGCGAGAAGATGGAATGGGGTATACCGACATATACGTAATTACTCCAAGTGAAGAAAAGAAAAAGGAACCGCCAGTAGTTGCTGTTAAGGAACCGGTGAAAGAGGAACCGAAAAAAGAAGAACCTAAAAAGGAAGAGCCTAAAAAAGAGCCAATCAAAGAAGTTCCTAAAAAAGAAGAGCCCAAGAAAACGGTTCAACCATTTAAGTATTTAATAACTGTTGTGGATGCTGAAACAAAAACGCCTCTTGATGCCAAAGTGCGGATGCAAGGATTGAAAGACAAGGTGATGGTGGGCGCAGTAGATAAAGGTCAAGGTACTATTGAGTTCAACATTAAAGCAACGGCTTCAAAAGATTATCGCATTACTGTAGAGCGGGAAGGATATATCTTCCAAACCATTTCCGAAAAAATAGCAGGTGCTTCAACGGAGGCAAAGTCAATAACTAAAACCATTGAAATGCGGAAGCTAGTGGTGGGTGCAGTTTCCATTTTACGTAATATCTATTTTGATTTTGACAAGGCTACTTTCAAAACCGACAGTTATAGTGAGCTAAATAAACTGGAGACCATGATGAAACAAAATCAAAACCTTAAAGTGGAGATTTCAGGTCATACCGATTTTGTCGGATCAAAACAGTTTAACAAGGTGCTCTCACAAAAAAGAGCGGCAGCGGTTAAGAGCTTTTTGGTTTCCAAAGGAGTGGACACTCGACGGATAAAAACAGTGGGGTATGGTGAAGAGAGACCCTTGGCGAGCAACGATGACGAAAAGGACGGTCGCTCACTCAACCGTAGAGTTGAGTTCAAAGTGCTGGGAAATTAATAGCGCCTTCATTTAATACCCGCCAAACATACTTCTCTTATCTTTGTAAAAAAAACGACTTGAACGTAGTACCTTATAAAAATGATGATGCCACCAAAAAAGTGCAGGTGGCCAAAATGTTTGATACCATTAGTGGCAAGTACGATTTCCTCAATCACTTTTTAAGTTTAGGTATCGATATTCGCTGGAGAAAAAAAGCAATCAAATTGTTGGCTGCCTCCAAGCCAAAATATATTCTTGATGTGGCTACAGGTACTGGTGACTTTGCTATCGAAGCGCTGAAATTAAATCCAGAAAAAATTGTTGGATTGGACATCTCGACAGGTATGTTGGAAATCGGAAAAAAGAAAATGAAAGCCAACGGTTACGAATCGGTAATTGAATTAATGAGAGCTGATTCAGAAAATCTTCCGTTTGAAGAAAATAAATTCGATGCTGTGATCGTTGCATTTGGTGTGCGCAACTTTGAGAATCTTGAAAAGGGCCTTGCGGAAATGCTGCGGGTCATTAAACCCGGTGGCCGTGCTGTAGTCCTTGAATTTTCCAAGCCTCGCTCATTCCCGATGAAACAATTGTATTCTTTTTATTTTAAGTTCATTCTTCCTAAAATCGGAAAGGTATTTTCGCGAGATTCCTCGGCATATACCTATCTTCCTGAATCGGTGCAAGCCTTTCCGGATGGCGATGATTTTCTTTCTATACTTTCAAAACTGGGTTATAAAAACGCAACATGCCAACCGCTGACCTTTGGTATAAGCTCACTGTATACAGCTACAAAATAGGGTTAACCTGTTTGCTGTTGGCAACACTTCCTCAGTTTGGGCAAGCGCAGTTGTTTCGTTGGACTCGGCAACACAATCCAGAATACGATAAAAAAAAGATAACCTATG
>Ga0302322_100006321_pt1 | contig 10484 bp, 6 predicted proteins | sample Fen_T0_2_FD_203757 | JGI IMG/M metagenome (GOLD analysis project Ga0302322, IMG submission 203757) | Peat permafrost microbial communities from Stordalen Mire near Abisko, Sweden - Fen_T0_2 | ecosystem: Environmental > Terrestrial > Soil > Wetlands > Permafrost | place: Sweden: Abisko... | reverse complement strand
TTGCGGCTTCGTGGCTGCTCTGGCTCGTTCTGTCGACGGCCCTGTCTCTTTGGATGGAAGGGACGAGCGGCCGGATTCACTGGCTCGCCTGGTGGAAAGGCTAACGGCCTCGCCTCTGCCAGTCCACTCCCATGGAGACACTCCCATGGAGCACGGCTAGCCCCCCTGCAGGATCAGCGGGAAGCTCGTCGCGTATTCCTCCACGTTCGCGGGGAAACGCCAGTGCCGGATGGCATTCTTGATGCAGCCGTCGATGAGCAAGAAATCCGACGAACCATGGACCTGAACATTCTGCACAACGCCCGTCTCGCCAATTGACACCGTGATGTCCAGTCGGCCCGCGCGCAATTGCCCATCGCGTTTCAGCGCTCGCTCGTAGCACGATTTCAGGCCGGCCTGGTTCCCCTTGTTCCTCACGACCTCGCTGATTTGCGACTGGGAAATCGCCGCGACCTCGCGACCCGACGGGCCGGAACGCGGGGGGCGAGACCGGCTTGGCGTCTCGACCGGCACCGGCCGCTCGACAGAGTGGGATCGAGCCGATGATCTCTCGAAGGGGTCTTCTCCCACCGCAGCCGCCTTGCCCGACGGGCCTGCGGAATGGACGACCGCCGATCGCTTGGACGCGGACCGCGCGGCGGCTCGCACTTTCGGCCGGGCCTCCGGTTCACTTGTGGTCACCTCCTGCGCTGGCGGCTCGACCTCGCCCGAGGGTGGGGCTGGTGCGACGGGCGCGGCACGCCTCAAGATAGACCCCGCGGCCTTCCCACTCTCGCCTCGCCACGAAAGCAGAATGACCAGGATGACAAGAACCACCACGATGCCGGCCGCGATGACGTACTTGAGGTGTCGGTGCCGGCGGGCCAGGGTCGCCAGACCAGTTAACTTGGACAAGCCAGCTTCGTCATGTGCCGCGGGAAAAAGCGTAGCGGGCAGGGCCGCCACGTTGCCGAACAAGGAACCCGCTGGCGGGGCTAACTTTGCCGAAGGGTTCATCGTGGCCGCTGCGGCCGAGCCTGTGCCCGACCAGTCGAACGGCTGCGGCAGGGGCGGCGGCAAGGCAGGAGCAAAGGCTGACAAGCGCGAATCCTTCCCAGCGTGACCGTCGGGCCCCGGGGCCACGATGGGCGGCAGGGGCTTGCGGGGCGGGGGCGTCTTCTCCCCCTGCTCGAGTTCGTCTGCATCCATCTGCTCTCGAGAGGCTGTCGGCTGCGCGATGTCCGGCAACTGCGGACCGCGTGCGCTGACTTCTCGAGTCCCGGACTTTCGCCTCTCGGGTTTGGTGGTAGGCGCCTTGTCGAATTCCGTCTCCACCGCGGGTGTAGGCGTAGGAAGCCCCGCGCTCAGGGGCGTCAGGCCCGGCAAGGCTGGTCCCTTCTTCGGCGACGGCACCACTGACAACTTGGGCACCGAACGCGGGCTCAGGTGCGGCGCGTCCGCGCCTAAGGCCGGCAGAGGCGTTTCCGCGGCCGAGTCTGGCAAGACCGACTGTGGCGACCGGGCGCCGGATCCTGCGGTCGGCGACGGTAGCTTTGGTTCAGAACCAGTCATCCCGGGCACAGACTGGGAGCCCGAAATCCGAGGTCGCGCCCGCTCTGGGCCAGAACCTCCAGCCGGCGCAGGCTTGGGACCGGACCCAGGAACAGGCGGCGGTGCCTTGGGTCCTGACCCGGGGATCGGCGGTGGCGCCGCCTTGGCGCCCGATCCGGGAACGGGTGGCGGCTTGGGGCCCGATCCGGGAATAGTCGATGACAGCTTGAGACCCGAGCCGGGCTGCGGCAGCTTCGGGCCGGAGCCAAGACCTCCAGCCGGCGGCTTCGGCCTGACGCCAGGAGCTTGAACCCCCGGCGCAGATGGCGCGGGGCGGAGAGCAGAGGAAGTGTCGGCGCGCACCGGCGCAGGCGGCGATGGTCCGGCCGGCGGCAGCCTCAGCGCAGTGATTTCCTGGGCGATGATCGCCACGTCCTTGGGCCGCTTCCAGCCATCCATACCTTCCTTCCAGACATGGATCGACTGCTCCGGCTTGCACGACACGATGTACTTCGCCGCATCGGTGCAGCTCAGCGGGCCGCGCTCAGCGCCATCGACCGACACGAACCACTCATGGAGACCCGAGAGCGGACGCGAGAGCCTTGATGAGGGGCGCGGGGGCGGTGTGGAACCGGCCGAAGCAGCAGGCTCCGGCCGCCTGGAGGCGTCCGCGGGACCGGGGACCACCTCGCCGGCCTGCACCGTGATGACGTTGCCGCAGGTCTTGCAACGAATGCGAAGAATCCGCTGTCTGACTTTCTCATCCGCTACGGAGTAGCGGGTCTGACAGCGATCGCAGACGAACTTCATGACAGCTTGAGAGCCCCTAGGGCCATGAGGGTACCACAGCCTGATTCGGGGACGAGGGCTCTAGTCTAGCCGCCGCGAAGCAGCCACACCAGGCCAGCCGTGGCAGCAGCGAGCAGCACAGCCACGAACAGGACCGCCGCGAGTGGCACCGACCTGGGCACCTTGTCATTCTTGCCGGCGGCTTTCTTGGCGGGGACGGCGCGCACCACGACAGGCGTCTGGCGCGGCGCTGCGGCTGAGTGGGACGCTGACGGATCGGCAGAACCCGAGTCCCCCGGCGAAACGCGAACCGGCGTCCCGTCGGATGCAACGGACGCCATCTGCCCATTATCCGTGGCCGCGGACGGAGCACTGTCCTGGCCCAGCGCTTGCTCGGCGCTGGGCGAAATGCTGCGAGACGCAACGGACGCCCCCTGCCCGTCCTCTATGGCCGCGGGCGCACCGCTCTCCTGGTATGGCGCCTCGTCGGCACTCGGCGAAATGCGGGCAGAGGCCGCAGGTCCTCCAGGCCCCAGGGCTGACCCGGCGGCGCGCAAAGCCCTGGCCAGCGCCGCGCCCGGGCCGTCGCCCAAAGCCTGATCGAAATCGAGAGGCTCGACATCTTCCTGCCGGCCATCCTCATCTCCCTCGGCGAAGATGCGCGCCTGCCGGAGGCCGTCCTCGGTAATCTGCGCCTCGGCCTCGGGCGAGTAGATCTCGCGCAGATAGCGCGCCAACTGATGATGGCTGCGCATCCTGGCACCCGAATCCTGCAAGAAATACTGCAAGGCCTCGGCAAATTCGTGGGCCGACTGATAGCGATCCTCCGGCTTCTTTTCCAGCGCCCGCATGACGATCATTTCGAGGTCGCCAGGGTAGTCGTGCCGCACATAGGTGGGCGGCACGGGCTTCTCCTCGACGATGCGGCGGATCGAGTTCGCCCTCGAACCGCGCCACAGCCGACGACCCACGGTGATTTCGTACAGGATGGTACCCAGGCTGAAGATGTCAGAGCGCCCGTCGAGCGGGGCCCCCTGTGCCTGTTCGGGGGACATATAGGATGCCTTGCCCGGACGCATACCCGGCTCGTCCTTGATCGCCGCCCCTTGTCGCGCAATCCCGAAGTCGATGAGCTTGACCTGGCCCGAGGTGCCGATGATGACGTTGGTGGGTGAAACGTCGCGATGCACGACCTGCATCGGCTGGCCGTTGTCGTCTAGCCCCTCATTCATATAGGCCAGCGCTGCGGCTATCTCGGCCACGATATGCGCCCCGATGTCCAGGTACAGAAGCTGTGAGACCTCGATGGCACGACGAGCCAGCTCGGTCAGTGTTTTGCCACGGATGTACTCCATGGCGATGTAGTGCGTCCCCTCCTCGCTGGCCACATCATATACGTCGACGATGTTGGGATGTTCCAGCATGGCGGCGATGCGCGCCTCGCCCAGAAACATCTCCACCACCGCCGGATGTTCCGCCCAGCGCGGCTGCAAGATCTTGAGCACCAGTTCCTTGCGGAAAGCGCCCGCAGCCTCGTGAGAGGCACGAAAGATCTCCGCCATTCCACCCGTGGCCAGATGCTCGACCAAGGTGTAGCGACCGAGCCGGGTGCCTTTGAGATCTTTCGCGCTTGCCATGTGAGCTGCCGCCATCTGCCTGGGCACGCTATCACAATACATCTCAGTTTTGGGACGGCAGCCTACGCGAGCGAGTTCGAGGTGAATGAACTCGCCCGCCTTGGCTGCCGGCGTGGGCGTGGCGCTACCCGCCGTCCGGCGCTCCAGCGTCAACCTCGGGATCGAAGCCGACGCTGACCTTGGCCCGACCGTTCCGGTACAGCGTCAGCGACACGCTGGTGGAGTGGGTGAGGCTCACCGTGACAGAAACCTCCTCGCTGACCCAGGAGGGCACCGTGGTCTTGGTCACTTTGTCGCAGGTTTGCGAGTAGGCCGCAGCCTGGAACACGACGGTGCCGATGGGCAAGCCGGAGAAGGATTCGCCAACGGCCTGGCCCACGGTGACCTCGAGGTCACGCACCATCTCACGGCTGCTGCCGGTGGCGGTGATGCGCAGGCAGGCGACGTCCTCGGGCACGTCCTCGATGTGGAGCATGACCTGCTCCACCGGCTGCGGCTTTGACCCGGCCGAGTTGTCGTCACACCCTGCGAGTGGGAAGAGGGACAGGGCGAAAACAGGAACAATTGTGTGAACCAGTCGAGCGATCGGATTCATGTTCGGGCCTCCTTGAAGGACGTTGACGGACGCCCCTGTTGTCGGCAGCCCGGCCGCCAAGTTGCCTGCCGCTTGACGAAAAGCGGCCGGGCGCGTTCCTTGCGTTGACTCACGACCCCCGCCGGAATAGCTTGCGGGTCCATGAACTTCGTCGATGAACCTTTGTCCGTGACCGATCCCAAGGTCTTGGAATTGGTGCGCGCCGAGGAGCGCCGCCAGGCCGAGAAGATCCGCCTGATTCCGTCGGAGAACTACGTCTCGCGTGCCGTCCTCGAGGCCACTGGCTCTGTCTTCACGAACAAGTACAGTGAAGGTTACGCCGGCAAGCGTTACTACGAAGGCCAGCAGTTCGTGGACCCGCTGGAGACCTTGGCCCAGGAGCGCGCCTGCGTGCTCTTCGGCGCGGACCACGCCAACGTACAGCCGTACTCGGGCTCGCCGGCCAACCTGGCCGTCTACTTCGCCTTTCTGAAGCCCGGCGACAAGGTGATGGGCCTCGCCCTGCCCATGGGGGGGCACCTGACCCACGGCTGGAATGTGTCCATCACGGGTCGCTACTTCCAGTCGGTCCAGTACGGGGTGCGCAAGGACACCGGCCGCATCGACCTTGATGAGGTACGGGACCTGGCCCGCCGCGAACGGCCTCAGTTGCTGTGGGCCGGCGGCACGGCCTACTCTCGCCTGTGGGACTTCGCCGCGATGGCTGAGATCGCACGCGAGGTGGGCGCCCGTTTTGCAGTGGATATGGCGCACGTCGCAGGCTTAGTGGCGGGCGGTGCCCATCCTTCGCCGGTTCCCCACGCCGACGTGGTCACCACCACGACCCACAAGACCTTGCGTGGTCCGCGAGGCGGCATGTTTCTTTGCCGCTCGGCCCATGCGGCGGCCCTGGACAAGGCCGTGTTCCCAGGCCTGCAGGGTGGACCGCACGACCATACTACCGCCGGGGTCGCGGTCGCCCTGCACGAAGCGTCGCAGCCGGCCTTCCGCGAGTACGCGCAGAACGTGGTCAAGAATGCCGCTGTGATTGCCGCTGAATTGATGGCGCGTGGTTACCACGTGGTTTCGGGCGGCACGGACAACCATCTCATCCTGGTCGACCTGACCAACAAGAACATCCCGGGAAAGGTCGCGGCCAAGGCGCTGGACAAGGCCGGCATCGAGCTCAACTACAACTCGGTCCCCTACGACACACGCAAGCCGTTCGATCCATCCGGCATCCGTCTCGGCTCGCCCGCGGTCACCAGCCGCGGCATGGGACCCACAGAGATGAAACAGATCGTGGCCTGGATGGACCGGGTGATGTCCGACCCGAGCGACGAGAACACGGCCCGCGTGGCGACCGAGGTGCGCGAGTTGACCGGCCGCTTCCCGGCCCCTGGAATTTCGGTGAAGGGATGACGACCATGGCGTCAAGTCGCACAGTCCGCTCCTCTGTCCTGGCGGCGGCGGCCTTGCTCGCGGCCGCCCTGTGGGCGCCGGCCGCGCGCGCCGAGGTCTTCGAGTTGCTCGACAAGACCAAGATGAACGGCAAGCTCATCCACTACTACGACGGCGTCTTCACCGTCGAAACCCAGGGGCAGACGGTCAAGGTTCCCAAGGAGAAGATCAAGAGCATCTCCTTCCAGCTTCCGCCTGCGCGGGCTGAATTCTCCACGCCCGAGAAGACCTTCGAGCGGTGGCGCAAAGCCCTAGTCGAGGGCAACATGGAAAAGGTGATCGACTGCTATGCCCTCATGTACCAGGGCATGCTGGCCACGCAGATGGGGCAGGCGACCGAAGGCCTCAAGAAGATGCAGAAGGAGGTAGAGGGGACCAAGTTCAGCATCAAGAGTTCATCCGTGAAGGGAGAGACGGCCACCCTCAAAGTCACGCGCCAGAAGGGCGAGGATTCGGATACTGGTGACGTGGTCTTCGTGCGCGAGAACAGCGAATGGAAGATGCTTCCACCGCAGCCGTGACCGCAGTCGCCGCCGCATGAAACAACGTCGTCTCTTTCCGTCAGCGTGGGTTGCGGTAGCCGGTTTGGCAGTCGCGATCGGGCTGCCGGGGTACGCCTGGTCGGCCACCAACCTGGATCCCTTTGCCCGCAACATGCGGTCTGGCTCGCTGTTGCCCTTCCGCACGGCGCAGGCCGAAGAGGAACCGGTACCGGCCAGGGCAGCGCCGGCGCCGGATGGAGTGTCTGAGTTCGCAAGGCCGGCCACGACCACGGCCACGACCACGACTACGACCGCCGCGGGGCCAGCGTGCAGCCGGGATGATCAGTGCCCGGTGGATACCATCTGCGAACAGGGCGTCTGTCGCTCCTTCGAGAGGGCCTTCAATCTCTTGCTCTTCCGCAAGGAAGGCGCATCCCTCGACTTCATCCCCTTCTACTGGTCGCGCCGGGGCAACCCGGGCCACCGGGTGCTCGCCCCGTTCTACTGGCACTTCTGGAGCCCTGAGTCCCGTGTACAGATCGTGTTTCCCTTCTACTGGCGAATCGAAGACCATCTCAAGCAGCGTGTGGTCACGGTGGTCGGGCTCTACTCGCACACCCGGCAGCCGGACGCGCGTTCATGGGCGGTGTGGCCCTTCTTCTACACGTCGACCAAGTTCGGCTGGGCCGCGCCGCTTTTGGGCTCATTCAGCGTCGGCGATCCGGACAAAGGCCGCGCCCTCGGCCTTCTCGGTTTCCTCTACTTCTGGAAGCGGTCGCCCGACCGCAAGTTCGACGTCTCTCCCCTCTTCGTTTCGTGGCGCTCCAAGGAATCGGCCTTCACCTATGCCTTGCCGCTCAACTTCTACTGGCGCAGCGGGGACGAGTCGACCCTGCTCATCGTGCCGGTGGGAATTCGCCACGCGACCCCCAAGGGCGGCTACTTCGGATCCTGGCTGGGCTACTCGTCGGTAGATGGCGAGAACAAGACCGGCGCCTTCTTCTGGTTGTACTGGTTCGGCCGCAGCAAGAACTACAACTACGATGTCGGCTTTCCTCTGTTGTGGTCGTTCCGCTCACCGGAGTCGAACACCACCATCATCCCGCCTGTGTTCCACATCCGGCGCGGCGCCTGGTCCATGGGGTCGGCTGCCCTGCTCGCCTGGTGGGGACGAGATCGGGACAAGGGATCGAACTGGCAGCTCATCCTGCCGTTCTTTCTCGGCAGCCGCGCCGACCACGGCAAGAAGGCCCTGTATCTGTCGCCCCTCGGTGGCTATCGTCGCGACGACAACGCCGGCTCGCACGGGCTGACCTGGCTGCTGCCGCCCATCCTGCGCTGGCACGATCGGCAGAGCGAGCTGGATTCCTACGTCCTGCTGTACTGGCGCTATCGCGACATTCCTGCTGACGCGACCACCACCATCGTCGGGAACTACTACCAGCGTATTGATCCAGCCGGAACCACGCGGGCGGTTTTTCCACTGTTCTGGTATTTCCACGATCGCGCACAAAAGGCGACTGCACACAGCTTCCTGCCCTTCTATTTTCACCGCCATTCTGCAGATGAACGCACCACCGCAGCCGGCATCTTCCCGCTGTGGGGCTACCGCCGCCGGTTCTCCGACGGCGGCAGCAGCGCGGGGTTCTTCCCCTTTGTCTTCTCCGGACAGCGCGGTGAGCGCAGTCACCTGATCGTGGCCCCGTTCTGCTGGCACTTCCGCGATCGGCGATCGAGCACGACGCTGGCTTTCCCTCTCTGGTATCACACAGAAAACGCCACCAGTTCGCTCACCGCCATTTTGCCTCTGCTCTTCTTCGGCCACGATCACGAGGCCAGTTTCCTCATCCAGTTCCCACTTTTCTGGCACTTCGCTGATTCCCGCCGCGGCACATCCACCACCGTGGCGCCCCTGTTTTTCCGCGATGTGGATCGGACCGGCTCGTCGGCGGGGATCGTGCCCATCCTGTTCTGGGGCGGCGGCAGCCAGCGAAGTCACTTCGTTCTCTTCCCGCTTCTCTGGCGATTTCGCGACAACGCCGCGGACCGCAGCACGACTGTGGTGGGGACCTACTTGCACCGCAGTTGGGGCGGCGAGAGCACCGATGCCTTGTTCCCGCTCTTCCACTACCGCCGCGGGGCGCGGCCGGGCGGCCAGGACGAAACCAGCTTCACCCTCTTCCCCTTGGTGCACTATCGCCGCGACAGTCGGGGCACCCTTTTCGCCTCGCCCTTGGCGGTCTGGACTCGTCGACCGGGCTTGAAGGCCGGCTTTGTCTTCCCCTATTTCTGGTATGGCAATGACACGGTCCAGGTCCGCGGTGTGCCGCTGCTCTATCTCGACCATACCTTCCAAGGTACCGGCCAGCGCACCCGCATGTTCGGGCCCTACGTCATGGTCGATGGGCCCAGCGTGACAGCACGGGTCTTCTTTCCCTTCTATGCCCGCTATCGAGAAAAGGGAGACACCGGCACCTACGTCTTCCCGCTCTATTTCGGCCGCCGCGGCGATAATGGCTATCGCATGGACAGCCTCCTTCCCATCTTCTGGTCGAGCCACGACCAGGACCACCGCACCTTCATGATCGGACCCTGGTTCCGCACCGAGGATGACGAGCAACACAGCCATGCATCGGGTCTGATCCCGTTGTTTGTCTCGGCCGACAGTCCCAAGCGCCGCCTGCTGGTGACGCCGCTATTCGTCTACCATCGCAACCACGAAGCCCAGACCACCCGCGTGGTTTCGCCGCTCTACTTCCAGTCGAGCCGGCCTGACGGAAGCACGCACGTAGTGTTTCCGCTCTGGTGGCAGGGCCGCCAGGGCAGCAAGAGCCACGTCCTGTTCATGCCGCTGTACTGGCATTTTGCCGATAGCGCGGAGCAAAAGTCGTTCAACCTGGCCGGGCCCCTGCTCTGGTCGCGCAACGGCAGCGAGACTACCCGCGGCCTCCTGCCGTTCTTCTGGTATTCGCGCGATCCTGACAAAGGAAGGGGCAGCGACGCTGTACTGCCGCTGTTCTACGAGAGCCACTCACGCCTGTCGCAGACCTTCGCCACCGCGCTGTTCGGCTTTGGCAAGGCGCCCGACAGCCTGTGGTGGTACGTGCCTCCCTTCATCTGGCGCGACAACGTCAAGAGCCGCTTCCATGCTTTCGTCCCGCTCTGGTTCTCGTATCGCGACAAAGTCACCGAAACCACCACCAGGGTGATCCCGCCGCTCTTCCACTACGCGCATTCCAATCCCGAGCGCTCACTCTCGACCTGGCTGTTGCTCTTCTGGCATCGCACCAACGTCACCTCGTCCACCACCCTGGGCCTGCCGCTCTACTACGATCTGCACGCGTACCACGAGAGCCGGCTGACCATGTTCCTGCCGTTGTTCTTGCGTTACCGCAACGAGGTCAGCGGCCAGAGCTACACCATGGCGCCGCTTTTCTACCGGCGCAGCGGCCCCACTGACGCCAGCACCATCGCGTTCCCGCTGTACTGGCGTTTCTGGAGTGAAGAACGCAGCACCACCGTCTTCTTTCCCTTCTATTTCGGGGTTCGTCGCCCGACCTGGGAAGGGACATTCATATTCCCCAGCATCTGGGTCAGCAAAGGCCTGGGCCCAGAAGCCGGAACCTCTCACTTCTGGTTCGTGCCGTTCTGGGAATCGCAGGTCAAGCGGCCCGGCGACCATATGTGGGAAGTCCTTCTGGGCGTGCTGGGATGGGAACGCATCGGCCGCAACCGCTACCTCAAGGTGTTGTTCATCCCGTTCGAGCTGGAGCCGGTCTCCGCAGCCCAGACGGCCTGGTACGGCCGCACGCCCAAGCGCTCGGCCGACCGCCGTGCGCGCGGCCTGAACACGCAGGTGTGGTGAACGACGGCGCCTGACCAGTCGGCCCCCGAGCTGGGACTCTGCCCACGTTACCTCTAGAGCGCCGAACGGTTTGCCGGACCGAGTGAAATTGCGCAGTTGCGAGCGGCCCGAGGCGCGACGAGGGCGCGCCTTGCGCGGGGGTGGCA
>Ga0302322_100006320_pt1 | contig 10484 bp, 12 predicted proteins | sample Fen_T0_2_FD_203757 | JGI IMG/M metagenome (GOLD analysis project Ga0302322, IMG submission 203757) | Peat permafrost microbial communities from Stordalen Mire near Abisko, Sweden - Fen_T0_2 | ecosystem: Environmental > Terrestrial > Soil > Wetlands > Permafrost | place: Sweden: Abisko... | reverse complement strand
CTGTTGCTGGCGGCGCTCTGTCTGCTGGGCGACCTGCGCGAGCCGTGGCTGCGCGCGGTCTGGTTCACGCTGTCGGGGGTGAGCGGCGTCCTGGCGCTGCTCCCGGGAGGCGGGGGCCGTGGCTCGTTCGGAGCGCTGCGCGCCGTCCGAGGCCGGATGCGCCGGGCGGTGGCGTCATGAGGTGGGCCCGGAGCCGTCAGCAGGCGGTGCTCGTCGCCCGTCCGGTCGGGCCGCGCGCCCTGCCGCCGTCCGACCCGGACCTCACCGTCCGGCTGCGCCGCGAGTACGAGACCACCGTGCAGAAGCTGGCGCCGGTTGCCGCGGCTGCCGGAGCCGGGGTTGTGGTCGGTGGCGACGCGGTGGTCGCCGGGCCGGCGGTCCCGGACGACGTCTCCTTCACCGTCGCGAGCAGACCGCGCACCGTGCCCCTGCTCGACACCCCGGGCCAGTGGCCCGACACCCGGCCGACCTGATCAGGCGCGGTAGCGGCGCATCTTCACCCGGCTGCCGCACAGCCCCATCGAGCACCAGCGCCGCTGCCCCGGCCGGGACGCGTCGACGAACAGCAGCTCGCAGTTGTCGGCGGCGCAGGTGCGGACGCGGGTGCGCAGCGGCCCGGTGAACAGCTCGACGGCGTCGCGGGCCAGCGCGGACAGGGCCTGTTCCGCCTCGACCGGCGGGACGACGCGCCCGGTCCCGTCGCGGCTCATCGCGATCGCGGGGGGCGGCACGAGCGCGGCCGCGTTGACGACGTCGACGTCCGTGCTCCGGAACGCCGTGCCGCCGACCGCCGCCTGGGCGAGCTGCCAGACCGCCTCCCGGAGCCGGCGCAGCGGCGCGAGGTCGTGGGGGCCGGCGCGGACGACGTCGGCGTCCAGGTCGAGGACGAGCGCGAGCCAGTAGCCGGCGTCCTGCGGGGTGCGGACCAGCTCGGCCTCCATCCAGCGGCCGATCCCGCCGGTGTGGACGAAGTCCAGTGCCGCGCTGCCGGTACGGAACCGGCGCGCGGTGCGGGAGTCGAGGGTGTCACGAAGCATCTCGGTTACCACTCTAACTGGTAACGTGAGGATCATGACGATCACCGTGCGGCGCCTCGCGCCCGCCTCACTGCCCAGGAACCCGGCCTTCGCCCAGGGGGTGAGCGTCGAGGGTCCGGCCCGAACGATCTACGTCGGTGGCCAGAACGGCATCGACGCCGAAGGAAAGGTGGTCGCGGACGACGTCCGCGGCCAGACCGAGCAGGCCCTGCGCAACGTCGAGGCCGTGCTCGCCGAGGCGGGCGCCGAGCTGACCGACGTCGTCCACTGGCGGATCGCCGTCGCCCAGGGCGCCTCGCTCGCCGAGGGCTTCGCCGGCTTCCAGGAGGTGTGGGGCACGCGCGGTGAACCGCCGGCCATCTCCGTGGACGTCGTCGGCCAGGGCAACCCCGCCTTCCTGGTGGAGATCACCGCAACCGCAGTCGTCGCCGCGTCCTGAGGTCCTGGCTCGATCGGGCGGCTCGATCGGGCGGCTCGATCGGGCGGCTCGATCGGGCGGCTCGATCGGGCGGCTCGCTCGGGCGGCTCGATCGGGCGGCTCGCTCGGGCGGCTCGCTCGCGCGGTGGATCGGACGGTGCTCAGCCGTCCGATCCACCACGCGAGGGCCGCACGGACGGGGGCGGGGCGAGTCAGGTGGTGCTGGCGGCCGAGGTCGGGGTGCCGAGCAGGAGGGTGACCGTCGTCCCGTTCCGGTCCAGGCTGAGCCGGGAGCCGCGGTAGGTCGTCGGGACGGGCGGTAGTTCCGTGGCCGTCACCGCGCCCCCGAGGTCGAGGCCCGGGGTGGCGCCGACCCGCGGGCAGGTGCCGTCGCCGGGTACCAGCGTGACGCCGGCCCGCAGCCGGGTCGCCGCGGACGGCGTCAGGGCCACCGTGACCGACAGCCCCTCGCGCGGCGTCGCCGCCCACCGACCGCACAGCGCGTCCGGGACCAGCGGCCCGTCCAGGTGCAGCGTCAGGACGTCGCCGTCCCCGAGACGGCCGTCGCCGTCCGCATCGGTCACCGTGCCGTCGTCCACCGAGGGGGCGCTCGCCGGGTCGGCGCCGTCGGCGGTCACCCCGGCCGGCGTGCTGCCGTGCGGTCCGGGGGAGGGTGGGCCGGGCTGCGCTGCCCCTGCCCCTGCCCCGGTGGCGGCGGCGGCGAGCGGCGTCCCGTCGTCCGGGCCCGACGTCGCGCGGACGTAGGCGCCTGCGATGCCGCCCACCGTCCCCAGGACGGCGACCACGGCCAGCGCGGTCAGCAGCGGCCGGGATACCTGTCTCGCCATACCGTGTGCCACCCTCGCATCTGCTTGCGTACCGCAATCGTGCGGTTACGCACAGAAGTCTCGCGTAGTGCCGAGGGGGTCAGCGGCGGAATGCGGGCGTCGAACGGAGGATCGTTGCACCGGCCCTTCGGCCGAGGGGGCGGTGTGTCGGAGCAGGTCTGGCCGGTCAGCGCAGGTGCTGGCGGGCCGTGCCCTTCACCCTGGGCGCCACCGACGGCGGCGCCGACGGGGCGGCGGCGGACGGCAGCGTCCGGGCCAGCAGCACCGTGACGCTCGTGCCGTCGCCGTCCACGGTCAGCCGGGACGCGCGGAAGACGGCCGTCGCGCGCGGCAGCCCTCGTGCGGTGACGGCTCCGCCGAGATCGAGCACCGCGGGGTCGCCCTGGCCGGCGCACGAGCCCGGACCGGCGGTCAGCGTCACGGCCGCCCGGAGCCTGGTGGCCGCGGACGGCGTGAGGGTCAGTGTGACGGGCAGGTCCTGGCGGGTGGACGGCGCCCAGCGCGGGCAGAGCATCGCGGGCCGCAGCGGCCGGTCCAGCTGCATCGTCAGGACGTCGCCGACGCCGACGACGCCGTCCGCGGCCCGATCGAGCACGGTGCCCGCCTCGATCGAGAGGTCGCCGACGTCGGGGTCGCCCGCGGGGCCCGGGTCGCCGGCGGGGCCCGGGGCCGCGGCGGCGTCCGTCCCCGTGGCGGTGGGAGCGGCCGCGGCGGCCGCCGGGGTCGACGCCGCCGGGTCCACGGTCCGGGGCTCGGTACCGGCCCGCGACGTCAGGGCATAGAACGTGCCGCCGCCCGTCAGGGATACGGCGACCGCGGCCAGGACGACCACCAGCGGCCGTGAGATCCTCGCTGCCACCGTTCCGCCGTCCTGTGCTGTCCCCGGGACCGGCGGACGAGCGCTCCGCCGGCCGCACGAGTCTGCCTCCTCGGTGCCGGGGGCTGCCAGCGGAACGGGCATTCCGGTCGTGTGACAGTCCTCATGGTGACACCGGCCACTGCCGGGCAGGGGCGGCCGGTGCTGTCAGCGTCCCGTCATGTTGGCTGTGGCACGGTGCCGCGGTGCGCCGTCATCGATACCTGTCGACCCGTGTCGCCCTGGTGGGCGTAGCCGGCTGCTGCCTGCTCGCGGCAGCCCTCGCCACGAGCAGCGCCGAGGCGGCGCCCTCCCGACGCCCGGCCCCGGCGAAGTCCTCGACGGCGTCCTCTCCGGCGTCGCCGGCTGCGGCGGCGTCCCTGCGCCTGGCCGTCATCAGCTACTGGGACCCCGCCGACTACGCCAAGCTGCCGGCCGGCAGCCTCGCCGTGGTCAACCCGGCGGACGGGATCGTGGGCGCCGACGCCGCCACGGTCACCCAGCTGCGCCAGGCGGTCGGGACGGCGCGGGCGCGCGGCGTCCATTTCCTCGGGTACGTGCCCACGGGGTACGGCGTCCGGACGTCGGGAGCGCCCAACGACGGCGGGACGGTCGGGCAGAGCCTGTCCGACGTCCGGCGCCAGATCGAGCTGTACGCGAGCACCTTCGGCAGCGGCACGCTCGACGGCATCTTCTTCGACGAGGCCTCCCAGCCGTGCGGCACGGCGGCGCGCGACTACGCGACCTTCAGCGCCCAGGTGCGGGCGGCCGGGTTCCGGCAGTCGGCGTTCAACCCGGGCTGGGTGGGCGACGGCTACTGCTTCGTCGACGCCACGCCGCGCGGCGACGTTGTCGTCACCTTCGAGAGCGACCTGACGAGCTACCTCACCGATCCGGACGTCGAGAGCGACCTGGGCGTGTCCACCGCGCGGGCCCATGCGCGCGGCGCCCTGACCTGGCACCTGGTGCACTCCGCCACCGGCACCCAGGGTCTGCGCCAGGCCCTCGCCGCGCTGCGCCGCCGGGCGCCGGACCTGGGGTACGTCACCGACATCGGCGGCGACTGGCAGGCGGGCGAGAACACCTGGGGCAGCCCGCCGAGCTACTGGACGACCGAGGTCCGCTGCCTCGGCTCCACCACCACCTGTCCGGGACTGTAAGGGGGAGTCGCGGGCCCGATGTGATCATGCACGGTCGATCTGCCGCCCCGGGCCGGGGGGCGCCCGACCGTGCATGATCACCTCTCGGTTTCCCCGCAGGTCGGGCGCGTGGGGGAGTGACGTCCCCCGCTTCGGGGCCGGCCTGCGACGGAGAGGTCCGGGTGGTGCGCGTGTTCGTGGACCCGGCGACGGGGCGCCAGTACTACGTCGACCCGGGCACGGGCCAGAGCCGGTGGGCCAATCGCAGGTCCCGGCCGCCACGCTGCGGCCGGGCTACCCGCAGCCGAGGCCGCTGGAGCATCCGCGTCGGATCGGGCGGGGATGGTGGTGGGGTGCGGGCGCGCTGGTGACGCTCGCCGTCATCGGCACAGTGGGCTCGCTGGTGCCGCAGGAGCCGCGCACCGTGCAACCGCTCGCGGACGGTGATCCGCGGCCGCTGGTCGCCGCGCCGTCCTCGACGTCGCCCGCTCCGACCTCGCTGAACCCGTCGAACCCGTCGAACCCGTCGAACCCGTCGAACCCGTCGAACCCGTCGAACCCGTCGAACCCGTCGGGCCTCGGCCGGAGCGGCTCGCCACGGGCACGGCCCGCCACCTCGACCCGGCCCCCGGTGGCGCTGACGGTGCCGGCTACGAAGCCCACCCGGTCGCCGTCGCCGGTCGTCCGGCTGACCTCGCAGCCCGCGGTGCCGCCGCAGGCGCGGCCCGCGACCAGCACGTCCGTCCCGAGACCCAGGCCTCGGACGACGCCCGCCACGACCCCGCCGCCCGCGGCCGCGCCCGCCGAGGGCTGCGACCCGAACTACAGCGGTGCCTGCGTGCCCGTCGCGCGCGACGTGGACTGCGCCGGCGGTTCGGGCAACGGCCCGGCGTACGTCCACGGGCCGGTGCGGGTGATCGGCCGGGACATCTATGGGCTGGACGGCGACCACGACGGCATCGGCTGCGAGTAGCCCGAGGTCAGGTCGCTCGGCATGCCCAGGACGTGGCTGCATTGGAAAGGGTCGACTCGAGGCACTGAACGCGCTCCGAGCCGACCCTTGATCTGTGGGCCCCCGTGGGGACTTCTTCAAGGTTGCAACATCTCGGGAGTAACGTCAAGGACTTCCGGAAACTTCCGACATCTCGCTGTGACGATTCTCGGCGATCTGCCCCGGCGCGCGGCCCGCCACACTGTCGGCGGAGACGAACAGGGGGCGAATGACCTGCGGCCAGGGCGGTGGTCCTCCGGGGTCAGGGCCACGTCGTCGTCCGCGGGGGTGGCGCGGACGTCGTCGCCGACGTTGAGCAGGCCCCCCTCCGTCAGGCGGGGGGAAACCCCGATGTGGCCCCCGTCACTTGTGGCGGACAGTGAGTGAACGCCGACTCACGGCGTACGAACCGCGCCGATGGAGGGATGCGAGTCCCATGGAGAGCGTCACCGTCCCAGCCCCCGGAACGATCGGCCTGTCCCGCATCGGCGGGGCCCTCGGCTGGTGGATCTCCGCCGGTCAGGCCCTGTCCGGGGATGCCTCCGCGTGGACGCACGCGTTCGTCGTCCTCGACGCCGACACGGTGATCGAGGCGCAGCCCGGGGGCGCGCGCCTCGTCCCGCTGGCGCCGTACCTGGCCCTCGACCGCGCGGTGTTCCTGCACGGCTGGCCGCGGTTGGACGACGTCCAGGTCGAGCGCCTGCGCGAGGAGGCCCGGCGCCTGGTCGGGACGCCGTACTCCTTCCTGGACTACCTCTCGCTCGCCGCGCTCGCCCTCGACGTCCGGCCGGCCTGGCTCGGCCGGTACGTCGCCTCGACCGGGCACATGATCTGCTCCCAGCTCGTCGACCACCTGATGTCACAGGTCGGGGCGCACCTGTTCGACGACGGGCGGCCGTCGCAGGACGTCACGCCCGGCGACATCGAGATCGCCTACGTGCGGGCGCTGTCGCTGGCAGGCGGCGCCGCCCGGCGCTAGCCCGAGGTGCACGGCGTGCCGTTGAGCACCGGCGCGGTGGGCGGGGCGTAGCTGCCGGTTAGGGTGCCCTGGAAGCCGAACTGGGTGCTCCCGCCCGCGGGGACGGAGCCGTTGTACGACAGGTTGGTGGCGGTGACGGTACCGGTCGTGCCGGTCAGCGCCGCGTTCCAGGCGCCCGTCACGGCCTGCCCCGACGGCAGCGCGAACCGCAGCGTCCAGCCGTTGATGCCGGCGGAGGACCCGTTCGTGATCGTCACGTTGACGGTGAAACCGGTCTGCCACGCGTTCGGCGTGAAGGCCACGCGGCACGTGCCCGCAGGTGACGTGGTCGGTGACGGGCTGGTCGGTGACGGGCTGGTGGGTGAGGGGCTGGTGGGTGAGGGGCTGGGCACCGTGCTGTTGCCGACCCGCAGGTTGTCGAACTGGGCGGTCTCGCCCTGGCTGGTGCCGATGCCGACCTGCCCCGAGCCGTAAGTGCCGTCGGTGACGCTGCCGACCGTCGTGCCGTCCACGGTGGCGGTGATCGTGCTGCCGCTGAAGCCGAGGGCGAGGGAGTGCCACCGGCCGGTGCCGAGCGCGGACGTCGTCCCGCTGCGCAGCGTGGTTCCGGGTAGTCCATCAGCAGCCGGCTGTTGCCGCCGCCGCTCACCGCGCCCACGCCGTCGAAGGTCCGGCCCGACGAGCCGCCGTTGATCGTGATCGACGTGGCGGCCTGCGCCGGGGCGTCCAGGGCTACGACGAAGGCCGCCGCGCAGACGGCACCGAGCAGGGCCAGGATCGCCGGCCGGTGGTGCCGTCCGCGCTGCGGGAGTGGCGATATCGGATTCTCCTTGTCGCGGCGCCCGATCGGCTGCGCCGTGGCTGGAACGGTGGGACGGACCAGTCCGGTCAGGCGGCGGTGCAGGTCACCCCGTTGAGGGCGAACGACGCCGGCTTGCCGGTGTTGCCGGTGTGGTTGGCCTGGAAACCGACGCTGGCGCTGGCACCCGCGGCGATCGTGGTGTTGTAGGAGGCGGCCGTCGCGGTGACCGTCCCGCTGGCGGGGGAGTAGGTCGCGTTCCAGCCGTTGGTGATGGTCTGCCCGGCGGGCAGGGTGAAGGTCAGCTTCCAGCCGTTGATCGTCGTCCCGCCGGTGTTCTTGATCGTGATCGCGCTGGTGAGGCCGGTGTTCCAGGCCTGGACGGTGTCGGTCACCGCGCAGGTGCCGGTGCCGGGAGCCGGGCTGCTCGACGTCGGCGTGACGCTCGGGGTGACGCTGGGAGTGACGCTGGGAGTGACGCTGGGAGTGACGCTGGGAGTGACGCTCGGGGTGACGCTGGGAGTGACGCTCGGGGTGACCGACGGCGTCACCGAGGCGCCCCGGCCGCTGGTCAGCAGCGTGATCGAGTACGGCGGGACGGTGATGGCGGTCGCCGAGGTCTGGGTCGTGGTGGTGATGGTGGTGGCCAAGGCGCCCTTGTGCCACTGCTGGACGGTGACGGTGCCGGACGGCGAGGCACCGGTGTAGCCGATCGAGACCGTGGCGGAGTTGTTGAGGTCCTTGTTGATCAGCAGGACGTTCACGGCGCCGGCGGCGGTGCGGACGGCGTGCGCCGAGACCGTGGCGGAGGACGACGAGGCACTGACCAGGGTGTCCCCGGGGGCACCCAACTGCCCGGCGAGGGCGATCCCGTAGTACGGCGGGAACGGGGTGTTCAACGGCGGCTCGTTGGTGCCGCCGCTGGAGAGGATGCCGCCGTCGTTGTAGTCGGTGGTGCCGTCGTCGTTGGTCTTCGTGGTGCCATCGGTCCCGTTGCGCAGGTCCCACCAGTCGACGTTGAAGACGCCGTTCTCCCACCAGGTGAGGTAGGTGTCGGCGGCGAACAGTCCGGCCGTGGCGCTGTCGGGCTGGAAGCTCGGGTTCGTCTCGGTGACGGCGATGCCGATGCTCGACGCCTTGGACCCGGCGTACTGCGACAGCAGGCCGCGCAGGGTACTGACCATCGGGCCGATCTCGCTCCGCTTGGCGAGGCTCGTCGCCGAGGAGGTGGCGCCGGGGTAGTAGTGGACGACGACGAAGTCGGCCTTGTCCTTCACGATGGACAGCACGGTGTGGTTCCAGTCCGCGCCGTCCCCGGTGCCGACCACGCCGTCCGGCCAGTAGCCGGGGGTGGTCAGCACCACCCCGATCTTGACCGTCGGGTCGACGGCCTTCATCGCGGAGATGTACTGCAGGACGTTCGTGGCGTAGGCGGTCGGGCTCTTGTCGGCGTGGTTGTCGGTCTCCCAGTTGGCCGTGTAGTGGCCGTTGCCGTAGACCTCGTTACCGATCTCCCAGTACTTCGCGCCGTAGCCCTTGGTGACGTTCGCGTAGCGGACCCAGTCGGCCGCCTCTGCCGGCGTGCCGGACCCGTAGTTGGCGATGATCACCTGGTCGGCGCCGACCGTCCGGGCGGTCGTGGCGAACTCGTCGTACGACGTGCCGGAGGCGATGTAGCCGTTGCCGCCGTCCATCGTGTGGGTCTTCCAGTGGTACCCGTCGCCGTAGCTGCCCCCGGGGAAGCGCAGTGCCTTGACGTGGGCCGCGGACAGCAGGCTGCGGGAGGCTGCGGTGTTCATGTTGCCGTCCCAGACGGCCATGTTGACGCCGTTGCCGGCCGCGGGAACGGTGCCCTTGCTGCTGGTGGTGTCGACGGTGACGGTGGCCGACGTCGCCGCCTGGCTCGAGGACGCCCCTACGGTCACGGCGCCTGCCAGGGCGAGCGCGCCGGCGGCGAGCACCACCCCGGCCCTCACTACTGGGTGGCGCCTGACGGTCGCGGTCCGGGCACGGTCTGCGGGAGCTGGGACGGAACTGTTCAACACGACCTCCTGGGCGTGGCCACGGCCCGGCGCGCGCTCGGCGGCGGCCCGGCCGTGCCGGTGGGCGTCCGAGAAAAATGAACGCTCACATGGTGATGTCCGACGGATCCGCACGAGCGGCGACGGTCGCCCTATGGGCCCATGTGGCGCCCCGGAGCGTCAAGACTGTCGCGCGACCGGCGGGCGACGAGCTCCCCGCGAGGCGCTGAGCTGCACGTTTCCCCGCGCTCCGTGACGATCGGTGATGCGTCGCTGAAAAGTGTGCACGCCCGCTCAGCTGGGGCTGCGCTCGTCCACCGGGTCGCCGAGGTGACGGCGCCCGCGGTGCTCCGAGGGTTGTCATGAGCACGATCTCATGGTGATGCCCGAGGCCGGCGGACGCGTGCCCGCACGCGGTCCGCAGTCGACGCTCAGCGCGGCCCGAGGCCGGTGCGCCCGTCGATCAGCTCGCGGACCACGTCCAGGTGACCGGCATGGCGGGCGGTCTCCTCGATCACGTGCAGCATGATGCGCCGCAGATCGGTGGTCTGGGCCGCCAGGACGGCGTCCGGATGCCGACCGACCGGCGCTGCGGTGAGCGGGGTGGCCACGATGATCGAGTCCGAGATGCGGCACTGGTCGGCGTAGAAGCCGAAGGCGACAGTCGTGGAGCGGGACGTCGTCAGCGGGACGTCGTCGTCCGGCCAGGGCAGTGGCTCGGCCGCACCGGTGAGGACCTCCTGGAACCAGTGCCGCTCCGCATGGCCGAGGTGCTCGACGAGACCCAACGGCGTCCACCCGGAGGGCAGGACCGGCCTGCGCAGAGCCTGGTCGTCGAGCCCCGCCAGGACGGCGAGCACGCTGGCCCGCTGGTAGGTGAGGAACTCGTGCAGCGCGTCCTTCTCCGGGTCCACCACCGTCATGCCGGCAGATTAGCGCCGGACGCCGGGCACCCGACGCCCCGCGGCGGTCGTCAGTCGTCGACCAGGGCCCAGGCCTCCACCTCGAGCAGGTACCCGGGGGCGAACAGGGCCGCCACCTGCACGGCCGTGCTGGCCGGCGGCCGCTCGGGATCGATGACGGCGTCGCGGGCCGTGCGCAGGGCGGGCAGGTCGGCGACGTCGAGGACGAAGAAGGTCAGCTTCACCACGTCGCCGAAACCGGCCCCGGCCTCCGCCAGGCAGCGGCGCAGGTTCTCGAACACCTGGCGCGCCTGGGCCTGCGGGTCGCCGGGGCCGACCAGCTGGCCGCGCTCGTCCTGCGCGATCTGGCCGCTCACCACCACCAGGCGTCCCCGGCCGGTGACGACCTGGCTGTACCCGCGCCCGGCAGGCACCCCGGCCGGTGCGACGACGTGCCGAAGCGTGCTCATCAATACCTCTTCCTGCGACGCCCT
>Ga0302322_100006318_pt1 | contig 10484 bp, 6 predicted proteins | sample Fen_T0_2_FD_203757 | JGI IMG/M metagenome (GOLD analysis project Ga0302322, IMG submission 203757) | Peat permafrost microbial communities from Stordalen Mire near Abisko, Sweden - Fen_T0_2 | ecosystem: Environmental > Terrestrial > Soil > Wetlands > Permafrost | place: Sweden: Abisko... | reverse complement strand
GGAAGCTGGACATTTTCCATTGTAAACCTTTATGGCAGGAAAAATGCATATTCGGTTTTCTATAAAGAAGAAGGACACATGGTGTCATCCGAATATAAACTATATGATACTTATATGTTATATATTATAGGAATTCCGTTTCCAACATTGACTTACAATTTTACATTTTAACATGAAATTAACCATCCTGATAGTTATAATATCATACAGCTTGCTGGTTTCATGTTACAAACCCTATGATGCCAATATTGATAATGGGAAAAAAATATTGGTAATAAATGGTCTGATAACAAATGAAAATGCTTCCTATCGTATCCATCTCAGCTATGCCTTACCCTTTGATTCAAGTGGCACCGGTCAGCCTGCGTATGCTTCCAATGTGCATATTACCGATGAAGAAGGTAAATATTATGCTTTTTATGAATCGGGGAATGGGGATTATATATCAGACCCTACGCAATTTACGGGAAATCCGGGCAGCATTTATACGCTTTTTATAAACACCGTTGATGGTGAAAGATATGAATCTGATCCCCAGCAATTATTTTCCTCTGCGTACCCTGATAGTGTTTATGCTGAGTTTGGTTATCAGGAGACTCTAAATAAAATCACCGGATTGAAAGTTATTAGCCATGGAGCAAATATACTGACAGACATAAGAAACGAGTCAAATGGCTTTCCCCGTTTCCGGTTTACGACAAATCTGGAAACGCAGTATGTTAATGTTATATGTCCACCAGCTGGCCTGTGTGATGTTAATTATTGCTGGCAGACAGAAAATGCCAATCCAAATATTAACCTTACTGGCGGAGAATATTCAACAAATTCTGCTTCTGTAAATAAACATGTTGTCTGTTTTATCGATGATAATTTATATTGTTTTTCGCTGATTTACTATCAGGCATTTATGGTTAGCTCACGTGTTATTTATTTAAACCAATACACTCTCAATAATGAAGCCTATTTATACTATAAGAATATCGACGAATTACTAAAATCAGAAGGAAAACTATTCGATCCGATTGCGACTCAAATTATTGGAAATATTAAATGCATAACCCATCCGGAGAATAAAGTCTTTGGATTTTTCGAAGCAGCGTCTGTAAGTTATACCTCTTATAAAGTTGATTTCAGGAACCTGATTAATGCTCAGCCTTCAATGACAAAGATACCCTATTTTCTGCCTCCTGAACCCATTGGTTCCTGGAAGAACGAGGTTCCTCCCTTTTGGGTTAATTAATGAAAGATTCATGAAAACGGTTTTATTTATCATTCTGATTTTACTTAGTACTTTCCGGCCAGTTTCAGCACAGAAAAACGACATATTATTCAAGCCCGAGAGAGTTTACCTCCATACCGACAGAAATATATACATTGCCGGCGAGTACTTATTCTATACCCTTTATTTGCAGGGAAATCATGATCATATGAGTAAATTTGCGTATCTTCTTTTGAGAGACCAGAACAATTGGTTAGTATCCAACGTCAGATTAGAAATCAATAATCAGATAGCTTTCGGAAGTATTTATCTCTCAGATACCCTGTCTTCAGGCATTTACCAGATTGTTTGTTATACTAATTGCATGAGAAATGAAAGTGAAGAAGCTTATTTCACTAAAGAAATTGTAATTGCTAACCGGTTTGATGAGAAAATGGATCTATTTACCAGCCCAAATAATGCTGGTGCTTCTGATACTTCTTCCGGTCGACGTTCAGGTCTCATGAATACGAATGAAAACCTTATTATTCATTTGAATAAACAGGTATTCGATCAACGGGAGAAAATTTCGTTATCAATAGAAAGCAACATTATTCCCGATAATGCCATTACCCGCCTCTCTGTTTCAATAAGTGAGATAATCCAGGGTATTCCTGATGAACCATCCATTTCAGAATATTTTGATAACAACAACAAAAGCTCTTTTATGGATGGATCAAATCAAAATCATTTCAGTTTTATTCCGGAAATTAATGGACCGGTTATACAAGGAAAAGTTTTACCTGCAACCCAGTCAGGTAAGGGAAATGATTCTTTAAAAATAAATGCAAAGAATGCTCTAAAAAGTTATACTATACTTGTTTCTACTGTAGACAGTATCGTCAACATGCAATTCACCACAACTGATTCACTGGGGTCATTCGGTTTTCTTCTTAACCCGTATTATGATGGGAAAGAGTTAATTGTAAGGCTTAAAGAGAATGTGAATTCAAATATATTCTCCGATGATAAATTAAGTTTAATTCAACCGTTTACTCCTTCAGAAATATATAATGTTCCAGGTGTGAAAGACTACTTGATCCGAAGTGGAAAAATTGTTCAGGTCCGGAAATTTTACAGAGAACAGGCAAAAATAATTACAGAAAAGGAATTTGTACCTTCAAAAACAATTCCCAGGGTTTATTATAAACAATATTCTACTATTTTCCCCTCTGATTTTCTCGAACTAAAAGATTTTGTCGAAATATCAAAAGAGATTGTGCCTGCATTAAAAGTCAGGAAGATTGACGGCATATTTGTTTCACGCTATCCGAATCTTCAGGATCAGACACATATAAATGTTGAACCAACAATTTTTCTGGATGGAGTTCAGATTGATGATGTGAATCAAATCATTAATCTTGGCACCAATAAGATTAACCGGATAGAGTCATTACCTGTAGTGAGATTTTATGGAGAGATGTCTTTTCCCGGAATACTGGCAGTTTTCAGTAAAGATCATGAGATTAATAATATTCAATTTAAAACCCCGACAATAAAGTATCAGACATTGTCAAGCCAATCATACACAAAACCTGAACCTTTTAAACCCAATGATAACAACAAACATATCCCTGATCTGAGACAGCTATTATTATGGGAACCGGAAATAATCCTGAAAAAGAACGAAAAGCTGCAAATTGAATGTTATACCTCTGATCTTCATGGAAAATACCGGATATGTATTCAAGGTATCACTTCAGAGGGTCTCCCGGTAAACGGATCGGCAATAATTACTGTTAAATCCAAAGCAAACTGATTCTATCATTCAACCAGTTCAAAATCGATAAACCCCGCTCCCACATTGATTTGTATCAGACGTGCTTTTAGTTTCTGTCCCACTTTTAATCCTCTGTATCCTTTTACCAGTTTTCCTTCAACATGCGGATGAAATAACCGTATCCATGTACCTTTCGGTGAGGCACCACTAACGATGGCTTCAAATTCTTCTCCAATCCTTGATTCCATGAGCATCGCATTTGCTGATTTTTCAACCTGCCTCTCTACCTTTTTCACATCATCTTCTTTCACAGTGCATTGGTTCGCAATTTGTTCCAGTTGATTCATCGAATAAGGAACAGTCTTACCCGAAATAGCCGATTTTAGCAAACGCTGTGTGACCAGATCGGGAAAACGCCTGTTTGGAGCAGTAGAATGTGTATAATCTTTTACTGCCAGTCCAAAATGACCTTCCGGACTGGAACCGGGTGTTTCCAGTACATATTCACCAGAACCCAGGAGTTTAAGAACGCTAAGCGACATATCCGCGAAATGAAGCGGATCTTTTTGGTTGAAAAACTTAAGGTATTCAGAAAGGGATTTGGAATCAGCCTTTGCTGGCAGCGAAAAACCATGCTCGGAAGCCAGTTCAACGATTCTATCCCACTGTTTGGGAATGCGGACAACTCTCCTCAACGAAGGAAATTGCTTCCCGGCTAGAAATCGTGCGGTAGCCCCGTTTGATGCAATCATGAAATCTTCAATCAAATCTTTGGCCCTGTTTTTCTTCTCTACCCTCATTTCGCTTAAGGCATCCCCATCAAATACCGGTCTGGCTTCAATCGTTTCAAAATTTAAAGCGCCGTGTACATAACGTAGCTCTTTCATCTTTTGTGCAACCCGATCCTGAAGCTTAATATTTTCAGCTAATCCTTCAACCTTCGTAATTTCTGATGGGATTGGACCGGTTCCCTCAAGCCAGGAACCTAAGCTCATATAGTCGAGCTTTGCACGATTTAGTACAATTGCGGAATAAACATCGGATTGTTCCACGGCTCCCTCATCACCTACAACCATTTCAACTACAATAGCGCAACGGTCTTCATTAAAACGCAGCGAAGTAAGATCGGTTGATAATTTCTCCGGCAGCATAGGAAATATCTGGGCTACAGTATAAACTGATGTAGTATTTTTACCGGCATGATTATCTATATTTGATTGTGCAACCACCAATGCATCAACATCTGCAATGGCAATAAACAATCGAACTTTGTTTTCCGGTAACTGTTCGGCATATGATAACTGATCGAGATCAAGTGAATCAGCGTTATCGACCGAGCACCATATCTTATCGCGCATATCTTTTGCTATTTCAGGTTTATAAATGGCCGGAGAGGTTATTTCCTGTAACTCGGTTAGCACATTCGCTGGAAAATCCGGTTCCAAACCTCTCGCAATCATTGCGCTTCGCGCAATATTTTGTAATGTAATCCGGTTAGCTTTCTTGTCCATAATAACTTTTTTATTAAAATGTAAAACGACATCAATTGCTTCCTAAATGAAACTATTAAAAAGCCCAATATTAAGTACTGGAATTTCTTTCTGCGCTACAAAATTATCGAAAAAAGTCACAAGATTCACACATTTTCAGCGTCATGCGTTGCGTTAAATCATTTTCTTCTTACGCCGGTGCAGAAGCAATTGCTCTTTATGCTTTTCAAAATGTTTGAGAAGGTAATTGTAAGAAGTGAGGTTTTCACCAGAAAAAAGCATAAATTTGTTTTAACTCCACAAATGAGAATAAATCAGGCCAGGTGCAAAGATTCAAAAGGTCGGCAATAAAAATAATTGTTTCAGGATTAATTTTTCTCTCATTCATTCAACCTGTAGTTTCTCAAACTACCAATCAGGGGAATATTTTATCAATTGACCAGTTAAAAAATCACTTAGAGAACAAATATCCTGTACATTTTTTTTACAAATCCGAATGGTTTGGAAATAAAACTTTCCCTGCTTCCATTCTCGGATTATCCTTAGGAGAAGCCCTGAGGAGAATTCAAACAACGACAGAATTATCTGTAGTTACAATCGATTCTGTGTTATATATATTTATTCCTGTCAAACCAGTGATAAAACCACAGATACAACAAAAAAACTCTGATTTACAAATAATTGGTAATCCTGATGATTACGGGAAATATGCCAAAGCTACATTTCACGGAAAGATACTCGATGGCAAGGATGGAAAACCGCTGCCAGGTGCATCAGTCTTTATTGACAATTTAAAGATTGGAGCGAATACAGATAAAAATGGTGATTACCATCTTCAGGCGCCTGTGGGAGAACATTCTATCAGAATATCTTTTATGGGCTACGATGACACTAAAGAGAAAATAAAATTGGTGAGCGATGGTTCAATAAATTTCAAATTGTATGAAAAAGCCATTAAACTGGGTGAAGTTATAATTTATTCTGAACGGGCTGAATCAAACGTTGCAGGAACACAGATGAGTATTGTTAAGCTCGATGTGAAAGCAATAAAAGAACTACCTGTCTCAATTGGAGGAAGAGATATTATCAGGAGTATTACCCTGATGCCCGGAGTTCAGACAATAGGTGAATTCGGCACCGGATTTAACGTCCGTGGAGGAAGTGCAGATCAAAATCTCATTCTCATCGAAGATGTCCCCATATTTAATTTATCACACTTATTCGGTCTTATCTCGGTAGTCAACTCTGATGGCATTTCAAATGTAACCCTGCTAAAAGCAGGAATTTCTGCAAAGTATGGAGAACGCGCTTCATCGGTGATGGACATTCAATTGGGCCCCGCCAATCCGGACAAAACAACAGTTAAAGGAGGAATTGGCATTATTAACAGTTCTCTTTATGTTGAAACTCCGCTGGTCGATAAAAAAATTAACCTTTTAATCGGCGCCAGAAGTTCTTATTCAAACTGGCTTCTCCACTCAATACCTGACATTGATTTAATGAACAGTTCTGCCAATTTTCATGACGCTGATGCCTTATTATCCTTTAATGTAAATGCCAGAAATAAAATCGACCTTTTCGGTTATATCAGTAATGACAGATTTGGGTTCGCTAAAACTACTGATTATAAGTATATTAATTTATTGGGGTCTGTAAGATGGAAACACTCATTTAACAATCACTTCTTTTTCAACCTGACAGCAGGTTTAAGCGATTATCGTTTCCAGGTATCTGAGTCTGACACTTCAAGATTATGGGAAGCTTACAGGATTAACTCGGGCGTGCTTTATAAAAATACGAAGTTGAATTTTTCGTGGCTTCCAAACGAAAATCATTCGCTCGATTTTGGAATAAATGCAGCTCTCTATAACATCCAGCCGGGCAAATTAATCGGACTCAGTGACTCTTCGATAATCAAACCTGTTCAGATGCTGGCCGAAAAGGCTTTGGAAAGCGCAATCTATTTAACTGATAACATTACCATATCTCCAAAATTTGCCCTCGATCTGGGTGTGCGATATTCATTGTATTCATACCTTGGACCTAATAAAATATATATTTACCAGCCCGGTATACCAAGAACCCGCGGAAGTGTAATTGATTCATTGACATATGCCAATAATAAACCGGTTTGCCGGTATTCAGGATTGGAACCAAGGATTTCCCTTCGTTTCACTATTTCAAACAGCAGCTCGGTGAAAATAAGTTATAACAGGATACACCAATATGTTAATCTGGTTTCAAACACAGCAGTAATGGCGCCTACAGATGTCTGGAAACTCAGTTCACCTAATCTCAAACCATTGACATGTGATCATTTTGCAGTCGGATATTTCAAAAACTTCAAAAATAACATGTACGAAACTTCTTTAGAAGTCTATTACAAAAGTCTTACAAATGCTATTGAGTACAAAAATGGAGCTCGCCTTCTGCTGAATCCGTATCTTGAGGCAGATCTGACAAATGTGAGGGGCTATAATTATGGAGTTGAACTGTACGTAAAGAAAAACACAGGAAGACTGACAGGCTGGGCCAGTTACACATTTTCGAGGTCGTTGCAAAAGACAAACGGGGTATTCACCGAAGATAAAATCAATGATAATCAGATTTTTCCGTCAAACTTCGACAGACCAAATAACCTTATTCTAAATGCAAATTATCATATTTCCAAACGGTGGCGCTTCAATGGCACCTTCACTTACAGTACCGGACGTCCGGTTACTTTGCCTGAATTGAAATTCGATTACCAGGGTTACCAACTGCTTTATTATTCCGATCGTAATAAATACAGGTTGCCGGACTATCACAGGCTCGATGTCTCTATGACGCTGGATGAATCATTGAAGATCAGAAGGAAATGGAAAGGCAGCTGGACATTTTCCATAATTAACCTGTATGGCAGAAAAAATGCATATTCGGTTTTCTATAAAAAAGGAGGCCATCTGGTATCAAATGAATACAGACAATATGATACCTATCTGTTATACATAATAGGTCGTCCCCTTCCGATCCTGACATACAATTTTACCTTCTAACATGAAACCGGCCGGTACAATATTTATTATAGTTTTCAGCGTGGTAACTTCCTGTTCCAAAGTATATGATTCTCATGTCGATATGGCTCAGAACATGCTGGTAGTGGATGGCAGGATAACAAATAAAAAAGAGGCATATCATGTAGCTCTCACTTTAGCAAAACCATTCAATTCAAGTGAAAAAAGTACGCCGGTCAGTGGCGCCAATGTGTTTGTAACCGACAACCTGAATAACTCTTGCAAATTCAATGAAAGGGACAAAGGCGATTACGTTTCTGACTCATTGCAGTTTACAGGTCAACCCGGACATATGTATCGGCTTCATATTATTACTGCAGAAGGCACAGAATATCAATCGGATGCACAGAAAATGTTCCCCGAGGTCAGCCCTGACGATGCCTATGCAAAGTTTGATAATCAAGTAATTCTTAATGGTGTTACCGGATTAAAGGTTAGCACACATGGAGCAAGTATATTCATGGACATCCGTAATCAGTCCGATACAGTGCCCAGGTTCAGGATTGTTTCAAATCTGGTACTTCAATATTATAATCAAGGCGATTTTCAATTGGATTGGGACCATTTTCTCTTATTGCAATATTATTGCTGGCAGACAGTTAATATCAATTCCAATTTTAACATTACAGACGAGGATTATTTATCAAACTCTGCCTCAATAAAAAACCACCCGGCCGGTTTTTTGGATGATAACAATAACGTTATTGCAATAGAATATTATTCTAAAATCAATATGGATGATACCACCGCATCAGCATATTCAGGCAATTGGCATAATACCTACTTAATTCACCACCGCATTCTTTATTTGAGCCAGTACACCCTCAATAGGGAGACATATTTATACTATAAGAGCCTGTATGGACAGATACAATCGGAAGGGAAACTATTTGATCCCGTTGCCGCTCAGCTAAATGGAAACATTAAATGTATAACCGATCCTGAGAAAAAAATTATCGGTTTTTTCGAAGCTTCGGCTGTAAGTTATTCCGAATATATTGTTGATCTAAGGAATTTGGTAAACTCTCAGCCAGTATTATTAAAAACGCCATGTATTTTGCCGCCTGAATCTGATGGTTGCCAAATAGATATACCAAGCAGTAAACACCATAATATTCCTGCATTCTGGATTTCTACAGGAAATACTTCGAAAAGACATTTATAGAATGATCAGATATTATTAAATAAGATTGAGAGCAGTATTTTTAATATTGACAATATTAACCTGTTTTATGACTTCCTGTTACAAAGTCTATGATCCTCATGTTGATACTGCAGAAAAGGTTTTGGCGGCAGATGGAAGAATAACAAATAAATCAGATGCTTATCATGTTATTCTCACCTACCCAAAACCATTCACCTCAAGCGAAAAAGGATACCCGGTCAGTAGTGCCAATGTGTATGTAACCGACGACCTGGATAACTCTTACAAATTCAATGAAAGGGACAAAGGAGATTACGTTTCTGACTCGTTGCAGTTTACCGGTCAACCCGGACACATTTATCGGCTTCACATCGTTACTCCTGATGGTGCAGAATATGAATCAGATCCTCAGCATCTTTTTCCGGAAACAGACCCTGACAATGTTTATGCAAAGTTTGATAATGAAGAAATTCTGAATAGGGTTACCGGATTAAAGGTAAACACACATGGAGCAAGTATATTCATCGACATCCGTAATCAGTCCGATACACTTCCCCGGTTCAGGATCATATCAGATCTGGTATTTCAATATTATAATCAGGAATTTATTATAATAGATGAGGTTAACCGGGTCGGATACCTTTTTCAATATTATTGCTGGAAGACAGTTAATTTCAATCCTGATTTTGACCTTACAGGCGGGGAGAATTTTTTAAATTCTGCCTCTGTAAAAAAACATCCGGCCTGTTTCATGGATGATAATTACAACGTTCTTGCATACCCATATAAGGCTATAATCAATATGAAGGATACAACCGCCAGCGCAATGGAAACCAATGAAATTGGATTACAAACTATTCACCACAGGATTCTTTATTTGTCGCAATATACTCTGAATAATGAATCCTATTTATATTATAAGAGCCTGAATGATCAGATGCAATCAGAAGGTAAACTTTTTGACCCGGTTGCAGCTCAGCTTACCGGAAACATAAAATGTACATCGGATCCCGGGAAAAAAGCCATAGGTTTTTTCGAAGCATCGTCTGTAAGTTATTCCAGGTACGTAGTTGATCTGAGAAATTTGGAAAACTCTCAGCCCAGATTAATAAAAGAGCCTTATATCCTGCCACCTGAAACCGATGGCTGCCGGATAGACAGACCAAGCAGCAATACGCATCATAATGTTCCTTCATTCTGGATATTTTAAATAAATTTATGAAAGCTTTCATTCTTTTGCTTCTGATATTCTTCAATTGTTTTTATCCCGGGTCAGCCCAGAACAAAGTTGAACCGGTAAAACCCGAAAAGGTATACCTGCAAACTGACAGGAATATTTATATTGCCGGGGGTGACTTATTCTTTACTCTCTATTTAAAGGGAAGCTCAAACCAGATGAGTAAATATGCTTATCTGATATTACGCGACCGTTACAATTTTCCTGTAAGCCGCGCCAGAGTTGAAATTAAAAATCAGAGCTCTTTCGGAACCATCTGGCTTCCCGATACACTTCATTCGGATATTTATCAGCTGGTTTGCTATACAAATTGGATGAGAAATGAAGGTGAAGATTCCTATTTTACAAAAGAAATAATAATTGCAAATCGATTTGATAGGAAGTTAGAGCGGTTTGACAGTACATTGTATGCTTATCCATCAGCTAATTCCTCCGATACAGATTCCGTGAATATAACAGGAAATGGAAACCTTGTAATATATCCGGACAAACAGATATATAAAACAAGAGAAAAAGTGAATTTTTATATTGATGCTAAAAACATTCAGGATGATTCTATTATCAAATTATCGGTTTCAGTAA
>Ga0302322_100006317_pt1 | contig 10485 bp, 9 predicted proteins | sample Fen_T0_2_FD_203757 | JGI IMG/M metagenome (GOLD analysis project Ga0302322, IMG submission 203757) | Peat permafrost microbial communities from Stordalen Mire near Abisko, Sweden - Fen_T0_2 | ecosystem: Environmental > Terrestrial > Soil > Wetlands > Permafrost | place: Sweden: Abisko... | reverse complement strand
GAGGGCTGTCGTTGCACTTGCAGGGCAGTTACAGTAAATGGCCCAGTCAAAATTTATATTATCAAAACAGTTTTACAAAAGATGCTTACAATCTTAATGCAGGTATGGAATACAGTAATGCCACTAAAGTGGGCAATTACAGCATTGAAAAATATTACCTGGGCTGGGGTGCAAAAATGGAGCAGTCTTACATTGTGGTAAACAACCAGCATCTGAATGATTATGCAGTAACATTTGGTGGCGGAAAAAATCTTACTAATTTATTATCTGCCAGCGCATCTATTGAAGTGGGTAAAAGAGGTTCGGCAGCACTTAGCCAGATCAAAGAAAATTATTTTCAGTTCAATGTTGGCTTTACCTTAAAAGATATCTGGTATGGCACCAAAAGGTTTGGCAGGTACAATTAAAATTTGGCAGTATGAAAAAGTTTTTACTTGTTTTATCATTTGCAGCATATGTTACCTTCGCACAGGCTCAAAAGCTAACCGGGCTATGGTACTCTGCCGATAGCAGCCGGGTATATGAAATAAAAGAATTTAGTAACAATAAATTCTTTGCTACACTAAAATCAACTCAAAGAAAAACCGACAGCATTGGCTATGTGGTGCTGCAAAATTTAACTTATATCAAACGAAAAAAAAGATATGAAGGCATTATCTACTCCGTTACTGACGGGCGACCTGTCTTTGTAAAAATAAAATTCAATAAACACAACAGCAACAAGATCGTTTTAAAACTCAACCGAATGTTTGTGATGGATGTTGCTATTAATTGGGCAAGAGCGGCGGTATAAGGGCCATATTGATTTTTGGTGACCCTCGTTTTCATTCCTGCTATACTTCAATACTTTCCCCCAAAAAATATATCAAAAATTCTTACATTGCAGTTATCCAAATTGTCTTCATTTTTTTTGATTAACAATTAATACCTGCGCCATGAAAGAATTCATGTTACACATACGTAACGAAAGCGATGCCAAAGCATCATTAACCACAGAAGAACATCTTGCTTTTATAAAAAAATGCGAAGTGTACATTGGCATTTTAAAAAGTGAGAATAAATTAATAGCAGCACAGCCATTGGTAAGAGAAGGTGTTGTAATTACTAAGTCGGGCAATGGCTGGACAGAAAAACCGGTAAATGCCAATGCCGGGATACAGGTAGGGTACTATTATATACTTGCCAATGATGTTGCTGATGCTATTGCCATTGCAAAAGACAATCCCGAATTTGAGTATGTAGCTTCGGCAAGTATTGAACTAAGACCAATAAAAACAAAGGAGCAACAAACTGCATTTGTTTATCCCACAAAGCAATAATCGTTACAAAAAAAGTTGCAATGAAAGGCTTTATTATCAAAACAAAAAATAATACGGTGCTACGTTTTAGTTACTATACCGAAGCCGCACCTGTAACAGTTGCTGCATTTGATCAGCAACTTCCTTTTACACGTACCTTTTTACATGCCCGGGTTTCGGGTCAGGAATTTTGGATAGACAATGCCCCGGTGCTGAATATCATACAGGAAAATGCTTCTGTGTTTACAACACCGGGCGAAGTGGTAATTGGTCCTTTGCAACCCACCCGTGCAAAAACTTCGGGTTGTATGGGTATTTATTATGGCGACGGCAAAGGATTGGATTGCTGTAATATTTTTGCTAAAGTTTTTGATGAAGATTTTGCGCTGCTTAAAATGCTGGGTGAAATTATCTGGAGGCATGGAGAACAGGAATTAATATTTGAAAAAATTGCTGATGAACTATAGAATGAAGTCTATAAATCGCTCATTCAATTTTGAATTTTATAACAGCAGTTTTTAACAATTTAATGAACACAGTTTTTAATACAAAACGATTGGGGAATCAGGATGTACCTCTTTTTCAAAAGCTCATTCATCTTTTTGGTGAAGTTTTTGAAATGGAAGACCTACTTATGCCCTCAGCATCTTACCTGCTAAAACTTTTGGAGAAGCCTGATTTTTTTGCTTATGTAATCCTTGCTGGTAATGAAATTGCAGGTGGGCTCACTGCTTATCAACTGACAACCTATTACAATGAGGGTGCAGAAATTTATATCTATGATATTGCCATAAAACCTGCTTTTCAGAGGCAAGGATTAGGAAGACAATTGCTGGCATCGCTGAAAGAATATTGTAAGCATAATAGTATCCGGGTCATGTTTGTAGAAGCAGCTGCAGCAGATGAGCATGCCGTGGAATTTTATCATGCTACTGGTGGAAACGCTGAGAACGTTATTCATTTTAATTATTACCTTGTCCAATAATACTAACTCCCGGCAATAAAATGAGAACTAAAAAATTAAGAACACGAATACTTTGGGTAATAATAATCCTTTTCGTTTTAATGAATATTGTTGCTGCGTTTCATGCCTACAAGTTTACGCATTTTGCAAGTGCTGTTATTACTAAAACAAAAAGCCCCGACAAGTTATCTTTTACGGATAAAATTCAGGCATTGCTTTTTGGCGTTAATAACCCAAAGCCAGCTAATACAAAAACCCCTTCGCAAAAATTTGAAACCATTGCACTGCAAAGCAATAAAAAGATTGCCTGCTGGAGTATCACAACAGACAGTTCGAAAGGCACTGTAATTTTATTTCATGGGTACAGTGGTGAAAAATCGTCCCTTGTTGAGCAATCGGATGAATTTATTAAACTGGGTTATAGTACGCTGCTGGTAGATTTTATGGGCAGCGGCGGCTCTGAAGGCAATCAAACCACTATTGGTTTTAAAGAAGCTGAAGAAGTAAAAACTGCATTTGATTATTTAAAACAAAAAGGAACAACAAAGATCTATCTGTTCGGCACTTCGTTAGGCGCAGTTGCAATAATGAAAGCCATTAATGATTATCAAATTGTTCCGTCAGGAATAATTATTGAATGCCCTTTTGGTTCGATGTATACAACAACTTGTGCAAGATTTCACAATATGAATGTTCCTTCTTTTCCTATGGCCGCACTATTGGTTTTTTGGGGAGGTATTGAAAATAATTTTTGGGCCTTTGGCCATAAGCCAACTGAATATGCAAAAACAATACACTGCCCTACCCTGTTGTTGTATGGCGAAAAGGATAAGAATGTAAGCAGGAAAGAAATTGATGAAATATACCGCAACTTAAATTGTAAAAAAGAATTAAAAACCTATCTGCTTGCCGGGCATGAAAATTATTTGACCAATTATAAAGCACAATGGATTACAGATGTGCAATCGTTCCTGGCAACATTGCAATAATAGAAAGTGATGTGCTTCTATCTAATGCAACGTACCCTCATTAAATGTTCTCCAGCTATGCCAGAATTCCTGGTATGCCGGTAGTGGTTTTAATGCCGCAATGCCATTGATACCTTTTCCATTGATACTGTACGCAAGATTATTTAACAACAGTGTATCACTATGTAATGTAAACCTGTTTGCTGCATCGGGATTTTCAAATGCAAAGAAACTCTTATCATCTTTGGCCAGTACAAGCACAATATTCTTATCTCCCACCTTATCGTTGATGATTCTTTCGGTTTTTAATTTATTCCAGTCGTAAGCTTTTTTTATCGTACCTGCTTTTACACCAATCACCCAGGATTTATCTTTCCAACTCAGGCTGTCGGTACCTGTTAGTTTACTTTTGCTTTTGCCGCTTTCGTATTTTAACGTAGTATCGTACTCATTTATAAAGGCAGGGTCGGGCTGCATGATCAGTGAGTTGGGGTTTAATTGCAACCACTCTGACAATGAAGTTTGCGTACTAAAAAATTCCGGCAGTGTTTCTCCTTTCAATTTACCGGTGATGGCTTGTCCTGTAACCTGGCGCCACCAGCTCTTTGTGGTGGCATCTTCAAACATGGCATTAAAATGATCCATACCCACTAACCTGAACTGTTCCGGCTTTCCATTTACCACTGGCTCATATACACGTCCGGTGCGGCATACCGTGCAATAGGTTACAATTACAGGTTTGCCGCCAATGGTATCCTGCACCTGGTGGTGATACCCTAAAAACCTTATGGGATAAGCTTTTGCTTCGCCATTATTTACAATGCCAATTACCAAACGATTACTGTCTACTTTATTTTCAGCAGCATTTACCATCAATACTTTTTGTGGTTTGTAAAACATATGATCGGCAGCCATCACAAAATTGGCCATGTAAATTGCCGCAGCTACAATCACAATGGGAATGGCAACTGTCCATTTGCGTTTCCAGTTGGCCTTAAACAAACCGATAAGCAGCAGTATAAAAAATACGTTCCTGAATATCCATCGCCACTGGTATAAAAAGTAAGCCACGTCAATGCTGTTCATTTTTTGACTGCCGGGCATGGGCATAATAAAATAAACATTAGCCACTTCAAAAAGCAGCAAGCCAATCAAACCGAAGTAAAATAATTTTTTCATAACAAAAGAGGAATTAAGTCGATAAACCCGCCCTGCTTAGATAAGCAGGGCAAGCGTTTATACGATTCTTGTTACCAAAATAAAAATTTATAGTTAAATCTGCGCTGCTTAAAAAAGCAGCGCTAACGTTTACACGATCTTGTTACCAAACGATTACGTTTATAATATTTTACTTAGAAATTTTTATTTATTGTTACTCAATCCCCCAACAATAACTTATTCACTTTTAATAAGTCGTAAAACCCGCCCTGCTTAGACAAGCAGGGCAACCGTTTATACGATTTTTGTTACCAAACGATTATAACAAATATTTTAAAGTCGTACAGCAAGTGTAATACTTACGTTGCGCCCATCAGATGACCATACCCCAGGGCCGGGATAAAATAATGGGCGCTTTGTAAAGTATTGCTTGTTGGTACAATTATTTATTGTCATTTTCAATTCCAGGTTTTTCGAAAACCTGAATGCCACATTCATATCCAGTAAACCATAAGATGGCACAAGGCCAACTGCTCCTGTCGCTTTTGGTGGTTGCATCGTATTTAATGCATCAGCAAAAGTTTCGGCGGTGTAACTGTATAATGCAGAAAAGCTTATTTTATGAACCCTTAGCGTAACTCCGTTGCGTGTTATGAGATCAGGAGCACTTTCTACTTTGTTGCCTTGGATATTAATATTTGCATTGCCTGATTTTACAATTGCTTTGGTATACCTGGCATGTACAAATGCTGTTGACGTAAAAATGGACAGGTTTATTTTTTTACCCGGCATCCAGTCGCCCTGTATAAAAATTTCTGCGCCTTTTGTAAATGAATTTCCAATATTTGTTCTGTAGGTATAAAAATTTCCTGCGTTATCGGTTTGTGCCAATGTGCCAAAACGATTATCGTACTGCAGTAAAAAACCATTGATGTCCCATCTTAAAAATTTTCTGCTGCCCCTTATTCCAAACTCGGCATTATATCCTTTTGAATCCTTAATTGCAGGGTCAATTTTTTCATATACCGATGCCGGTATCAAATCTTTAAAAAGCATTGGCCGGTAACTTTGCGACCAACCTCCGTACAACTCCGCATACTTACCCGGTTTGTAAGAGATGTTTACACCCAGTAAAGGAAAATGATGTTCAATTGAAACCGGTACCTGGTTATCGGGATAATAAACGATCTTACCACTCATATCCGTTTTACCCATTTCTACTCTTGCGCCAAAATCTACAGAGAGGTTATTTAGTAACTGGAATTTATTTTCTGCAAATAATGCAATGTTTTTTGTTTTAAAATGCATATCTCTTCCCCAAACCGGATCCACCAATGTAAGGTCATAATCACTACCTGTTGTTCCTTTACCCAATTGTGTTCGGTGCAAGTCGTTATTCATGTACTGTACACCTGCGGCAAAAGAGCTGGTCTGTTTTCCTGTACGATACAATTGCAATAAGCGTAATTCCGTAGTATAACTGTTAAACCTGTCAATATCAACCTGGCGATTATTGTATTGCAATGTAGCAGCTACAATTGTGTCGGCAATGTTTGCGGTTTTATCAATCAGTACGCTGTTTCTTTTACCCAATACAGCAGAAGTAGTAACCTGCAATTTTGTTTTAGCGGCAAGTTGCCAGTTTAATATTACGGAAGGCACATTAATATCAGGACTGAAATAATTGCGTGAGCGGGTTGCCTGCCTTGGGTCTGCATAAAACATACTGTCTGTTAAAGGCCCGGGAACCTGGTATACATATTTGGAACGTGACCATTCTAAACGAATAGAAAATCTTTTGTCAGGTTCATAGCTAAGCATTACTGATTCAGCTTCCGATTCAGTATGCTCACTTTTACGATACCCATCCCTGGATTTTTTTTGTACATAGGCGTAGTACCTGAACTTACCCAACTTTCCACCAATGGCATTATAAGTACTCAGTAAATTAAAAGAACCAACGGTGCTGATACTTTCAAAGCCAATTGGCCTGCTGGTGTCGCCCTGTTTACTTACATAATTTAACATACCGCCAAACTGTGCACCATATTGCAACGATCCTGTTCCCCGTACCAATTCTATCCGATCAATACTTTCCAGCGGCATACTGTAATGGCTGGCAGGGTAACCGTACATGTCAGAATTGGTTAGCACGCCATCCTTCCTGATATTAAATTCCCAACCACGGTGCGGATCCAAACCCCTTGCAGCAATATTGATTTGATTGCCCGAGCCATCCATATCGTACACAAAAACGCCGGGTATTTTTGCAAATACCTGCCGTCCTGTTTTATTGGTAATATCGGCTGCTGTATTGGCAAGGCTGATCACTTCTGTCTTTTTGCCTGAGAAAATATATGTGCCCTGTTCTGCCGGAAGTTGTTTTAAAATATTCTGGTACAGGTAAGAATAAAAAATAAGGCTGTCTAAAGATTTCATCTTTATCAGTGTATCCTTACGCATATCCTGCTGTGCTAAAACAACAGTAGCACAAAACATTAATTGTAAAAAGACAATAACAACCTTCTTCATCAAATTAAGTTTTCAAAACCGGTAAAATGGGGCGTTGCAAAAAATTACAACGCCGTGTGAAACCTATAGTAACATTTTTATTCGGCACCATCGGTATGTCCCCTGCTGATAGCATAACTACCTACTTTATTTCCTGTAGTGAGGCCTACTTCGCAATCACTCCGGAAATGTATGGCTCCATACATGCGTGACACCGATGCTTCTTTTGCCATATCGATAAACTGCTGTGCTTTAGTGGGAATAATATACCCTAACACCGTGCTGGCTGCACCGCTAAAGGTACTGTGCCCACTGATGTATGCAGGAAAATTGGGTAAGCCGAGATCAGTTTTAATACGGGTATCTATTTGCATGGGCCTTGGGTTAAAATAGAAATATTTTGCATCCCAGCACACAATGCCTGCATCCATTATGCTCATGTTGAGCAATGCCATATTACGTGCCCACCTGGCTTCGCTAAAATTTTGCTGCACAAATTCTGTGGCTGCAATATAATTCCAATGTCCGGGCGGGGTGTATGTTCCTACCCCATCAGACCAAAATGTAGCGATGGCTTTTTGTTCCCTGGTAAGGTCTTTTTGCATCTGGTAAATTTCTGCTGTTTCAGTTTTAAATTGTGCCGAGCCGGTTGATGGCGGTGCAGGCGGGCGAATGGTGGTAACCATGGTAAGTGAATCGAACAGCCATGTTTTTACTTTGCCAAACAAGGGCAGCATTGGCGGCCGCTTTGGAGATTCCTGGCTGTACCATGGTGTTTCTCCTTTTGCAGTAGCATCGGTTTCAAACTGTGTCCATTGTGCCTGTGTGCCTATTGCCGCACCTGCACGATCGCCCCTGGCGCGTGCAATAAATTTTGCCGCAATTGCCCTGCCCAATGTTTCCCCTGCATCCAGGTCACTTCTAACATTTGCACCTGCAATTAATCTTGCCCTTTTATGCTCTTCTGCTCTTTGATTAATATAATCCTGGTCGCCGGGGAATAATAGTTTTAATAACTCTATTGATGCGCCTTCAACCACCGCATCTTCACTGGGGTAAGATGGCAGTGTAGATTTAGGCAGTAAAGTTTGTATGGTGGCATCTACTGTAAATGGCGCTGCACGGTTGTACAACGACTTGTAATAATAAGCTGCCACGCAGGCATCATATTGTGCTGCACTTAAGTAAGCATATGCCCTTGCTGCATAAGGTGGATTAGAAAACGGGAACAGCGGGTATGCCAATGGGTTATTGGCGTTAGGAAAAGGATAAGTGCCATCTGGATTTTGATAAGGAGGAACATTATGTTTTGCTACCAGTTCCCTCATAATTTCATTCCAGCGCAATACTGCACCGGCACCCCAATAATTAACCAGGTCTTTATTTTCGCTGGTAATATTATTTTGAAAACTTTTGATCTCATTAAGCTGCAAAATATAATCCGGTGATGTAGTTGCAATTGGTGCAGGACAGGGAAACTCGCTGGCCGATGCCAGTAAGATGGGCTTCCATGTTCCCGCATTACCATCCGCCTTGGAAGGATTTAGCAAAGGGTAAGCAAGATTGGCTTCATCCAATTTTTTTGAACAGGAGTTGAAAACTGCAATTGCTGTAACAGTTACCAGGCTGATGAATAAAAATATTTTTTTCATTGTTATAATTTTAGGCCGCCGCTGCCAATGGCAATAGCGAAATGAATTTTATTTTTTCTTTTCTTCCTTTTTCTTTTTACTAAAATCGAGGATATAAAAAACACCGCCTCCAAAACTGCTGCTTTGCCCGATGTTTCTTCCGGCAACCGTAGTGTTGGCATCGGCTACAAATGAAAGGCCATTTACAAAGTCGGTATCGTATTTTACATGCAGTCCCAGTTTTGTAGCATTCATTTTATTACTTACAAAAGGCATGTTATTTTTAGTGATATCAAAGCCACCCAGCGTGGTAAATTTATCTACAATAGCTTCTGCTATCCAGGTGCTGCTGCGGTAACCTATCCTGAAATTAAAATCATTGGCATCGGGCATTTCTACTTCGTTGGTATAATGCAATTCGGTAGTATAATAAGTATACCTGTCTAAAGTAACATTACTGCGCATCATATAAGTACCGGATACAGTAGCAAACCAATCCCCCATTTCATAATCGGCCATTAATCTTATACTGCCCGTTTTGCTGTGCATACCGATAGCCAGCGGCATCAGATCAATATAATAGTTAGATACCGGTGTGGAATAGCCGCCTTCCAGAATACCCTTCAGGTTGCCTTTACCGATCTTTTTTTCTTTGGCCACCCATTTCACCCACAAGCTTAAGTCCTGCAATCCTTTCTGCCCTTTTAAATTGCCGGCACTGGCTTTTGATTTAATATAAGGCAAGCCAAAGAGTACATTTAATTTATTGGTGATACCATAATTGCCCATTATCATCGCAGCAGTTGAACTAACGGTTCCCAAATTGGCATTATCTCTTTTAAAAGTACCTTCCCAGTAATTTTTCCAACTGGTTTTATCAACGGTTGGGCCAATACAGAAAAAATTCTTCTGCATCATAATACCATCGATATCTGTTTGTGCAAGTGTTACCTGGCCAAAAAATAGCAGGCCAATAACAATGCTTAATATTTTATATTTTGAGTAACAATGTTTCTGCATAAAAAAGAATTTAAGCCCCCTGCACCATTGAATATATAGTGTTCGCTACTGTCAATGGTAATTACGCAGGGGGATTTAATGAATTATAGTTTAAAGGTCATTCCTGCACTGATCAGGTAATCGGCAAAAGCTGCATCGCCTTGTTTGTATGCACCTGTATCAGCAGTTTGCCTTTTATCGGCATCGCTTTGTGTACGGTTTCTTTTTAATGCAAAAGGAACGGCAACATTAAAGCTTACTTTTTTAGCTACATAAGTTACAGAAGGTTCTCCTGAAACAATATATCCCGGCCTTCTGAAGCCGCGGCTGCCACCAATGATATCTTTTGAAGGCAACCCTTCAATACGAACACCTCCCGCAAAGTTGAATTTCTTTACCATATAGCTTACCCCCGCACGGGTCATAAACAGATCAGGCACACTCATGATATCGGTATTGTATTTTTTTGTTGTTGCAGAAGCCACACCACCTCTTGTGGTAGAAGTACCATTTACTTCTCTTGGGTTAGACAAGTAGAAGAAACTTCCGTACACACCCAATTTATGACTGAAATTGTAAAAACTGTTTACTTCCAAAGTGATGCCTGTGCCACCATCGCCCGGTTGAATAGATTGATCAACGGGACCAAAGGTCAGAGAATCTGTTTTTGCAGTATGAAAATAATCCTGGTAATTATAATTACCGGTAGGCAGTTTTATGCCAAGGCCCAATTGCACATTTCCTTTATGAGATGTTTTTGGATCAAACATCCACCTGTAAGCAGAAAAGCGGGCGTCGCCAATACCGAAAGAACCAGTGCTAAATCTGCCTGCATTGCCATGTTCGTACAAAGAACTGCGTTTAAAATCCATGATAGGCAAGGTCATTGCAAGAGACCATCTTAAATTGATTGTTCTTGTAGCTGTAATATCCAGTTCGTAAGAATGATTGATGAC
>Ga0302322_100006315_pt1 | contig 10488 bp, 11 predicted proteins | sample Fen_T0_2_FD_203757 | JGI IMG/M metagenome (GOLD analysis project Ga0302322, IMG submission 203757) | Peat permafrost microbial communities from Stordalen Mire near Abisko, Sweden - Fen_T0_2 | ecosystem: Environmental > Terrestrial > Soil > Wetlands > Permafrost | place: Sweden: Abisko... | reverse complement strand
CGCCAAGGCGGAAACGGTAGTCTCCTCCGAACTCGGTATCAAGGCGGATCTCTTCAACAAGCGCGGCCGACTCAATTTCAACGTGTTCCAGTATTCGATGAAGGACCCGCAGCTGACGGCGGTAGGTGGTGCGGCCAACTTCAACCAGTTGATCAACGCCAACAAGGTGACCGGTGACGGCTTCGAAGTCGATTTCCAGGCCTTGCTGACCGACACCACCCTGTTCACGCTGGGCGGCAGCCTCAACAACACCAAGATCCAGGATTCGGCGCTGGCGATTGCACCTTGCGGTAGCGGTTGCACGGTGCAAAATCCGGTCAATCCTGTTACCGGCCTCGCCAGGATCGACGGCAATCCCTTGCCGCAAGCGCCGAAGAACGTGGTCAATTGGAGCCTGCGCCAGACCTTCCCGCTGCAGAATGGCGAAATCTACTTGTATACCGACTGGGCGTATCGCAGCTCGATCAACTTCTTCCTCTATAAATCGACCGAGTACACCGGCAAGCCGCTCACCGAAGGCGGATTGCGCATCGGCTACAAGTGGAATAACGACAAATTCGATGTCGCTATTTATGGCCGCAATATCACCAACCAGATTCGCGTGGTGGGTGGTATCGACTTCAATAATCTGACCGGCTTCATCAACGAACCGCGCATCTGGGGACTGCAGTTCAAGGCGGTTTTCTAGGCCTGCGGTCGCGCTTCCCGACGGCGTGCCGATTTCGGCACGCCGTTTTGCATTATGGCGCTGTGTTACGTTGCCTCAAGTCGCCGTCATGAATGGCGCGACCGTGGCCAGCGCCCGATCGATGTATTCGCTTTCCTGTCCCACCGGCACTACGTAGTCGAGCGCGTCCCGCACTGCCTGCTTGCCGAGCAGGCGCCAGATCACCCAGGTGGCAAGGTATTGTGCGGACAGGCAGCCGCCGGCGGAGGCGATATTGCCCTGCGCGTAAAAGGGGCCGTCCAGCACCTTGGCGCCGGCCGCTTCCAGGTACGGTCGCGTGCCGCTGTCGGTGCAGGCGGGAATATCCTTGAGCAGTCCCAGCCGCGCCAGCATCAGGCCGCCTGAGCATTGCGAGGCGATCAGTTGCCGCTCGGGGTCGAGCCGCATGCGGTTCATGATCGCGTCGTCCTCGACGATTTCGCGGGTGGCGCGGCCACTGCCGAACAGGACCACGTCGGCTTCGTTTACAAATTCCAGCGGTCGCTGGGCCTGGATGGTGACGCCGTTCATAGAGGTGACGCCCGGTGTGGGGGCGGCGATTTCCGCTTTCCAGCCGGGCCGCGAGACGCGATTCAACATGTGGCAGGCCACAAACGAATCGATCTCGTTGAAACGATCGAAGGTGGCGATGGCTATTTTCATGGGTGCGAGGAAACCCGCTCACGCGGTTCGATGGTTGAGCGGATAGGCAGGATCGTTGTAGCCGGGCGTCGAGGGATGGCCAGGCGAGACCAACGAATCGACCAGCGCCTCGTCTTCGGCGGTGATAGTGCATTCGAGAGCCGCAAAATAGTCGCGCCACTGGTCCAGTGTGCGCGGGCCTGCAATCACCGAGCTCACGGCATGGTGGGCGAGCACCCAGGCGGTGGCAAAGTGCTGCAAGGCGACACCTTTCTTCTTGCATTGCTTCTGCAGTTCTTGCGCGATCAGCAGCGACTCTTCGCGAAATTCGGTTTGCAGGATGCGCTTGTCGCCGCGTCCGGCGCGGGTGCCGGCGGCGGGCTTTTTGCCGGGTGTGTATTTACCGGTGAGTACGCCGCGCGCGATCGGGCTGTACGGCACCACGCCGATGCCGTAGTTGGCGCAGGCCGGCAACACTTCCACCTCGGGCTGGCGATTGAGCAGGTTGTAGTAGGGCTGGCAGACCACCGGTCCGGGCATGTTCATTTCGCGCGCCAGCCGCACCATTTCGGCGATGCGCCAGCCACGGAAATTTGATACGCCCCAGTAACGGATCCTGCCCGCGCGCAGCAAGGCCTCCAGCGCGCGCAGCGGCTCTTCCAGATCCATGCCGTTGAAATCGCGATGCAGGTAGTAGATGTCGATATGATCGGTCTTGAGGCGGGTGAGGCTCTCTTCGCACTCACGCGTGAGCCAGGTGCGCGAGTACTGTACTTCGTTAACCCGCTCCGACATTTTGTTGCCGGCCTTGGTGGCCAAAATCCAGTCGTGGCGCCGGCCTTTCAGCACTTCGCCGACGATTACTTCGGAACGGCCGGTGGTATACACATCGGCGGTATCGATGAAATTGACGCCATGCTCGCGCGCATGCGCGCCGATGCGCTTGGCTTCGGCCTGCGTAGTCTGGTCGCCGAACATCATGGTGCCGAGACAGAGCGTCGACACTTTCAGTGGACTCTTGCCGAGGGTGCGGTACTGCATGCCGGTATTCGCGCTCATCGCCGGGCTCGCTGGGATTTCGATTCCTCCAGCCTACACCGGCTTTGGCACGAGTTGTGCCGGATCGTAAAAAAATGTCTCCTCTGCGACCCGCTCGCCCTCCCAACGCTGGTACGCAAGCTCCTCGATGCGCGTCACCGTCCCGTCCGGCCAGTCGAAGCGGAATTTCCAGCGGATGACGACGCGATCGCCTTCGACGAAAACCGGCCGCACGCACTCGGAGGTCACCGACTTCGCTTTCGCCAGCACACGGCGTTCGTTGGCGATGTGCAATGCGCGGCCGACCCGTGGGGGGTTCTGGTTTTCCTGCATCGAGGAAGTCTCGGTATAAAACTCTTCCAGCGCCTCGGCGTGTGCGTTTTGCTCGACGCGGGCGATAAAGCGTTCCAGCGTTTCAGTGGTGGGCACGGCTCCCTCCTATACCATGGCCGCAGTTGATGAGGCCTATCTTACGACGCGCCGGTCGGGTCGGCGGAATTTCGCCAATCAGATACGGTCACGCCGCCCGCAGCGAGTCGACGATTTTCATGCGCGAGGCCTTCACCGCCGGCAGGAAGCCGCCGACGAAGCCCATGAAGAGCGAGAACAGGATCGTTTCGATCACGATGCCCGGCGTCAGCACGAAACCGAAGGCGAGTTGCGAGAAGGATTGAAAATTCATTGTGGAAATGGTGAAGGCCTGCAGGAAACTCGCCACCGCCAATCCACCGATGCCGCCCACCAAGCCCAGCAACAGCGATTCGCCGAGGAAGGCCGCCAGCACCGAGGCGCGACGAAAGCCGAGCGCGCGCAAGGTGCCGATTTCCGCCGTGCGCATCGCCACCGAGGAGTACATGGTGATGGCCGCACCGATCATCGCTCCCAGCGAGAAAATCACCGACAGGAAAATGCCGAGCCAGGTAATGAAATTCGACAATGCGCGCGACTGGTCCTCGTAAAAAAGCTGCTCCTGCTTGCTTTGCAAGGCAATGCGGATATCGTCGTCCACGCTTTTGGCGGTGGCTTCGAATTCATTGACGTTGTTGAGCCTGGCAATGACCGAGGAATATACGACCCGGCGAAAGGCCTGCATCAACTGATCGGCGTCGCCCCAGACCTCGGAATCGAAGGCGCTCTTGCCGCCATCAAATACGCCGACGATGACCCAGTCGCGCTTGGCGAAATGCAGCGTTTGGCCGACCGCGACATCGCTGAATTCCTCGGCAATGCTTTTGCCGACGATGATCTCGGAGGAACCCGGGCGAAAAAAGCGTCCTTGTGCGATTTTCACTTGCGGCCGCAAGGCAAAGCCGATCGGCGACAGCCCGCGCGCGACGATATTCGAGCCCTTGTCCTGTCCCTTCTTGGTCAGCGAAATCAGCACCAGCGATTCCTTGGAGGCGAGCGGGCGCCCGTCCTCGCCGCGCGCGATCTGCGGCAGGCTCTCGATCAGTGCGGCCTGGTCGCGGGTGACGCCACTCTGGATTTCGGTCTCGGCACCCTTGCGGATAAACACGGCATTGTCGATGCGGCCGGTGCCGACCATGGTCTCTCGCAAGCCCGCGTTGAGCATCAGCACGGCGGCGAACACGAACACCACCAGCGCCATGCCGCCGGCCGTCAGCAGCGTGGTGAGCTTGCGGGTCCAGAGGTTGCGGAAGATGTACGAGAAAGGGATTTTCATCTTGTGTCGGCGGTCTCGCTGCTAGCCAATATGACGAAGGCCGTCGACGATGCGGATTCTGGCCGAGCGTATTCCCGGTACCAGCGCTGCGGCAAGCCCGACGATCACCGCGCAGGCAACCTGCATCCAAACCGTTTCCGGCGAGACTTTAAACGAAGCAAAGAAGTTGCCGGCAGGCGACTTGGCAAATCCCTGGGCGAGCGGAAAGGTCAGCAGGATGCCCATGCCGCCGCCCAGCAGGGCCAGCATCATCGATTCGCCCAGCACCAGCATGCCGACGAAGCCCGGCGAAAATCCCAGCGCCTTCAGGGTCGCGTACTCGGCAAGTCGCTCGCGCGCGGTCATCGCCATGGTATTTGCCACTACCGCCATGATGATGAAAATCACCACGAACGACACCACGCGAATCAACAGGACGATCGATTCCATCTGGGCAATGAAGCCGAGCTGGAAGGATTTTTCCGTTTCGGTCAAGGTTTCCGCCAGCGAGCTCTTGAACTCGGCATCGATGGCCTTGGCGATGTCGGCGGTACGCGCAGGATCGTCGACCTCGACCACGAACACGCCGATCTGATCGGCGCGGCGCGGTGCTTTCACCTTCAGCCACTCGTTGATGTATTCCCAATGGAAAAACGCCTGCCGGGTGATGGTCGATTCCTCCTTGCCGTCGAAAATTGCCCGCAGGTGGAATTGCCAGTTGCCGGGAAAGATGGTGCCGGCAAGCGGAATGGTATCGCCGAGCTTCCAGCCGAACTCATCGGCCAGTTTGCGGCCGACTGCGATGCCCTGCCGGTCCTTCTTGAAGGCGAGCAACTGGTCCGCGGGAATCAGGAATTCGGGATAGAGCTCGAAATAGGTCTCGTGATCGACGCCGAATTGCGGAAAGAAATTCTTCGGCTCGATATATATGCCCTGGAACCACTGCGCGGTGGTCACGCCCTTTACGCCGGGGACCGCCTTGATGCGCTCGCGATAGTAGGCAGGCATGGGAAACACCAGCGAGATCGCGTTGCGCGTGACCATGCGGCTGGACGACGCCGCCTTGGCGCCGGCCGATGAGGCGTCCACGGCGGTCTGCAGGAGACCGAATGCGAACACCGCAATGATCAGGCCCAGCAGCGTCAGCGACGAACGCAGCTTGGCGCGGAACACGTTCTTGAAAATGAGTTTTAGGAAAAGCATGGCGAGTGTCGATCAGGACGGATCGCTGATCAGTTCGCCTTTTTCCAGATGCACCATGCGTTTGGCAGCCTCGGCGGCGTGGGCGTCGTGGGTGACCATGATGATGGTCTTGTTCATGTCGGTGTTGAGCTGCTGGAGCATGCCCAGCACGTCGCTGGCCGATTGCTTGTCGAGGTCGCCGGTAGGCTCGTCGCACACCAGGATGGTGGGGTCGGTGACGATGGCGCGGGCGATCGCCACGCGCTGCTGTTGGCCGCCGGAAAGTTCGTTGGGGTAATGTTCCATGCGGTCCGACAGGCCCACCAGTCCCAGCGTCATCTCCACGCGCTCGCGCCGTTCGCTGCGCGAGAGATTGGTGAGCTGCAATGGCAGTTCGACATTTTCGAAGGCGCTCAATACCGGCATCAGGTTGTAGAACTGGAAAATGAAGCCGATGTTGGATGCGCGCCAGTCGGCGAGATCGCCTTCGTCGAGCAGCGAAATATCTTCGCCGTCGATGCGAAGAATTCCCGAGTCCGGTTTGTCGATGCCGGCGATCAGGTTCAACAGCGTCGATTTGCCCGAGCCGGACGGGCCCATCAGGGAGATAAAATCGCCGCGCGCGATGTCGAGCGTGATGTCGTGCAGCACCGGCACCACCTGGCCGCCGCGCGTGTAGCTCTTCACCAGGTGCTTGATTTCGACCAGCGTGCTCATCGCCTACTTCTTCACGATGGCGATGGTGGAACCGTCCTTCATCTTGTCCGGCGGCGTCAACACCACCTTGTCGCCGGGCTTGACGCCCGAAACCTGCATGAGGTCGCCGAGCTTGCCGGCCACCGTGACTTCGACCTGCCTGACGACATTCTTGTCGTCGATCACGAACAGCACGTCCTTGCCGTCGCGCTTGGCGAGCGCTGCGGGCTGCACAGCGGTGACGGGTTTGCGTTCATCGGGTTTCAACGCGCGCGTCAGGAACGCGACCTTGGCGCTCATGTCCGGCAGCACGCGCTTGTCCTTTTCGACGAACTCCACTTTCACCAGCACGGTTGCCTTGGAGCGATCGACGGTCGGCACCACGCGGCTCACCCGGCCCAGCAAGCGCAGGTCGGGAAACGCATCGAGCTGGATTTCCACCGGCTGGCCGACCGAAGTCTTGCCCAGCGAGACTTCCGAAACGTCGGCTTCCACCTCCAGGGTTGCCATGTCGGCCATATTGACCACCGCACCCTTGGAGTCGGCCGCCGACGAGAACGGCGTGATGATGTCGCCTACGTTGGCGTTCTTGGTCAGCACCACGCCATCGAAGGGGGCACGGATCAGGGTCTGCTCCACGGCGACCGCGGTTGCACGCATATTGGCGGAGGCGACGCCGATGGCGGCCTTGAGGCTCGCGATCGATGCGGTGGCCTTGTCGTGGCGGGCCACAGCGGCATCGAGGGCGGAGGGCGAGATGAAGTTCTTTTTGGCGAGATCCTCGGTGCGGCGCAAATTGGATTCGGCATCTCTCAACTCGGCCATGCCCTGCTCGAGATTGGCCTCGGCGGCTTTCACGCTGGCCTTGGTCTGGTCGAGGGTGGCGGTGACATCGAGGTTCTCGATGCGGGCGAGGATCTGCCCGGCCTTCACCACCGAACCCTCTTCCACGCCCAGGTATTCGAGCCGGCCGGTGGCCTTGGTCGATACCGCCGCCTTGCGATACGCGCTGACGCGGCCGGTAGCGTTGAGGGCGGTGATCGCTTGTGACGGGTAAGCGTTGGCGACGATACCGTTCTCGATGTTGAAATTGTTACCGCCGCCGCGCAACAGGACTGCCACGATGACCGCGACGAGGGCCGCCGCGCCGCCGATCCACCAGGCCTTATTGCTCTTCTTGCCGCTGAAGGCCTTGTGTTCGCGCGAGATGGTAAGTTTGGAAAGGTCGGTAGTGGTCACTTGCGCCTCTGATCTCAAGAGTGAGCTGTTATGTTGCCATTATAGGGGAGCCCGTTCGCGCGTCGGCCGGTTTGTGACGAATCGTGCGCGGCCGTTCGCGAATGGCAGTTGCGCGGCGCGAACGGGGGAACGGCAGGGTGACGCGTGACGAGTGACAAGTGACAAGTGACAAGTGACAAGTGACGCTCATTCCGTCACCCGTCTCTCGTCACCGCATCCAGCCCAGCGTGCGCCGGAACAGCGGCGAAGAGCCGTCCGCGAAATAATCGACGATCGAAAAGTGATTGAGTTCCGCCAACACTTCGGCTGCGGAGGCTACGCCGGGCCAGACCGGGGAGAGCAACGTCGATTGACGGATGAATTCGCTCGATTCGCGCCCGCCGACGGCGAGTTGCAAAGGAGCCGCAACGCGCGGTTGATACCGCACCGGGCTCATCGCTTCGGCGGCAGCCGCGTCGAGGCGCACATCGTCGTTGACCGAGATCCGCAATATCGGCGTCAAATCGTAAATCCCCGACAAGGCTATTCCGCCACGAAAGGCGCCGGCATCGACGCCGAGAGTTTTCCAGTCGGTCGCGAACATCATCGCCACCAGATGCCCGCCGGCCGAATGGCCAAGCAACACGGACGTGTCGGTCGCGATGCCGCGTTCGGCCGCGTGGGCAAAAATCCATGCAATCGCCGCGCGGCAGTCGTCGACGATATCGGCCACCGTCACTTCCGGGCACAGCCGGTAGTTGATCAGCGCCGTGCTGATGCCGGCTGCAGCGTAGGGCTCTGCGACGAATGAAAAATCGTCCTTGTCGAGAGAGCGCCAATAACCGCCGTGGATGAAGATCGCCAGTCCGCGCGTACCGGCAGGGAACAGGTCGATGGTCTGCAGGCGATGCGGTCCATAAGGCAATTGCAACACGCAGGGCAGGGTCTTTCGCGTGCGCGCGCCCTGTTCCTTCCAGCGCGCGAAAATTTCCGGATGCTCGGGTACGCCGATGCGGGTCGCGTAGAGCAGGTCGAGCTCGGGATCGAGTGCCATTGCTATTTTCCGAAATACTCTTTTACGGTCTCGGTCGCCACTTCCTGCAAGAAGGCAGCAGTCTTGGCATCCAGTTCGCCGGTGTAGCTCACTCCTACCGGGGACTTCCCCGATAGCGTCGCGTAGATGGTGGCGGCGGCCAGGTAGGAACCGGCCATGCTCGGATGACGTTTGTCGGTGAAATAGAGATTGATGGCGGGATTCTTTGCGATCGCCTTGGCGAAGGCCAGTCCTGCGGGCGCCACCAGCACATCGCAGGCATTGCCGGCGAGGGTGTATTGCTCGGCGAGTTGCGCCGTCATTTCGGGCGCATCGGCATAGGCCCAGGTCATCATCAAGACCGGTTTCGCGCCGGACTTGACGATGGTCTGGCTGTGCTTTTTCACGTACTCGTGGAATACGCTTTTTAACTGCGGATGAATCGGGCATTGGCTGCAATCGCTCATGATGACCAGGTCGAAGCCGCGGCCGGGTGGATTGAAGACCACCTTGTTTTCCTCGGTGAACGAATAGCGGCCGAGCAGGCCCGGCTTCAGGTAGGCCTCCACGTCGTGCCAGTCGAGTCCGGAGCCGCTGATGGTGACGGAAACGCTGCGATACAAGCCCTTGTTGCCCGCATCGGCGGCGCGCGCGATGCCGGTCAGGTAACGGTGCATGCTGTTGTTGAAATAAAAGAAACTATTGCCGACGAACAGGATGTTGCCGGGTGACGTACCGCCGAGGTTGGTCACCTTCGGTTTGGTCTGCGCAGCAACAACTGCAGCAAAGCCGCAGAGAAGCAGGGAGGCGGCGATGCGCAATGCGCTGCGTCGGGCCGGAATGTTCATGGCAGGTTCCTCGCCAGCTTATTTCTTCAATTCGCCGCTGGCGATCAGCTTGACGACATCGTCGGCACCACCCACCAGCATGCCCTTCACGAACACCATCGGAAAGGTCGGCCAGCCGGTCCACATTTTCAGCGCGGTTCGCCTGCGCCAGGAATTGAGGTAACTGCCGTATTCCAGGTAGTGATGCGCGATGCCGGCGGTATCCAGCGCCTGACGGGCTTTTTTCGGCGCCGGGTTCTGCGCCATGCCGACCACCACCACCGCGTGTTGAGCGATCGCCGCCTGGACCTCGTCGACGATATCGCGATGGTGTTGCGCGACGCGATCGCGAATGGCGGGGTGAATATGCGTTTCATCGAGGATCTGGCGCGGCATGGCATTCTCCTGAGTGATCATCAATTATGATCGATTTCACCCGCTCACTTCGGCGACCATGTGAGCGCGGTTGCCAACGAGGGCGAGAATTTGTCGCCCGAATTTCGTGTTCGGACGCATTCCCGCCGTGCGATACTCCGCGCTCACAAAAAAGCCCCGACTATTCATGAAACCCAACGACGTCTTTCGCCTGGTCCTGCTGGCCGCCATCTGGGGCGGCTCTTATGTATTCCTGCGCATCGTCGTGCCCGCCTTCGGCGCCATCGGCACCATGTGGCTGCGCATTTTCATCGGTGGCGTGGCGCTGCTGGCGTATGCGTTGGCGACCCGGGCTGAGCTCGGCTATCGCCAATGGTGGAAGCAATACCTGGTGGTCGGCGCGCTCAATTCGGTGGTGCCGTTCGCGCTGATCGGTTATGCGATGAAGACGTTGCCGGCCGGCTACGGTGCCATCCTCAACGCCCTGTCGCCGTTTTTCGGCGCGATTTTTGCGGCGCTGCTGCTAAAAGAGAAGCTGATCGGCCTGCGTATTGTCGGCATGGCGCTGGGTTTCGCCGGAGTCGGCATGATCATGAACCTGGGGCCGGTGGAAGTGACGACACAGGTGTTGATCGCCGCTTCGATGAGCATCCTGGCAACCGTCTCTTACGGCTTCATCAGCGTCTATGCGAAAAAGTACCTGAAGGGTGCGCCCAATATGGGTGTTGCCTCCGGTGCGTTGCTGTTACCGGCCCTGCTGATCGCGCCGCTGGCGGTGCCGCTCACCCACTGGGTGCTGCCGGCGACGCCGGTGCTGCTATCGATGCTGGCGCTGGGCGTATTTTGCAGCGGGGTCGCCTATGTGCTCTATTACGGCCTGGTGGCCGATGTCGGTCCGACCAGGGCGATATCGGTCACTTTTCTGATCCCGTTGTTCGGCGTGCTGTGGGGCGCCATGTTTCTCGGCGAGCATTTCACGCTTGGAGCGGCGCTGGGCGGCGTGGTGGTGTTGCTGGGAATGGCGCTGGTGCTCGGCTTGATCGGACCCACGGCGGAAAAATAAAAGGGCGGCCGCAAGGGCCGCCCTTGGTGGAATTAACCGCGGTTA
>Ga0302322_100006313_pt1 | contig 10492 bp, 5 predicted proteins | sample Fen_T0_2_FD_203757 | JGI IMG/M metagenome (GOLD analysis project Ga0302322, IMG submission 203757) | Peat permafrost microbial communities from Stordalen Mire near Abisko, Sweden - Fen_T0_2 | ecosystem: Environmental > Terrestrial > Soil > Wetlands > Permafrost | place: Sweden: Abisko... | reverse complement strand
TCCGATCCAGCCGACCGGGTTGTGCCCGAGCACCACGAAAAGGCCACCGATCGCCCCAAGTCCCAGCAACGCCCAGAGCCACCGGACCATCCGGTACCGCACCGGCAGGCTCCGCCGGTAGGCCAGCCGGGCGGCCCGCCTGGTGTTCTCGGCCGGACGAAACCATCTGCGCCACCACGGAAGTCGCTCGGGCGCCGGGGCTGCGCGGATGACCGACCCGTCGTCGGTCAGCGGACCGCGCAGGCTCTGCCCGCATTTGCCACAGAAGCGCAGCTCGACGGAGTTGATGACCCCGCAACGGGGACACGGCGATTCGGTCGGCGGCGGCGGCTCGACCGCGGGCGCCGCGACCGGGGGCGCCGCGACCGGGGGCGCCGCGACCGGGGCCGGCGCGACCGGGGCCGGCGGCCACGCCGCGGACCGCGGGCCGGTGATCGACGGGGCCATGGCCCGCGGTGCCGGCGCGGCGACGCCCAGTGCGAACGCCGGGGGCGCGGCCGGCCCCGAGGCAGCCGGTGGCGTCGCGGGGTAGCCAGCCGGCGCGACCGGCACCGTCGCCCGGGCAGCAGGTTGGGCGACCCCCGCCGGCGCCGCGACCGTCGGTGGGATCGGCCTGGCGGGCGGCGCCGCCGGTTCCGCAGGCCCCGCGTCGGCGTCCCAGGCCAGGAACGCGCCGCAGGCCACGCAGAACTCGACCCGTCCGCTGTTTCGTTCGCCGCAGTCCGGGCAAATCGTCTCGCTCACCGACGTCTCCCCGCCCGCCCCGATAGTCCGTGCCGCCACGCCCGGCGCGCCGGCCGGGAAACGGCGGCCACGCTCGGTGAGGTCATAGTGAATGATGGCGCACAGCCACGGCCCCGCGCATCGGAGAAACAGTTCGGACTGTCTGACGATCATCTTTGGGATCATCACTGTGAAGGTTTGCTTCAACTGCGGAATCCGCAACGACGACGATGCAGTGTTCTGCGCGGCTTGCAACTTCTTCCTCGAGTGGTCCGACGATGCCCCGGCAATCCCGCCGCGTACGACCGCCCTTGCCGCGACGCCGCCCTTCACCGCGCGGCCGGCACGACCCGCTCCGGCCGCCGACCAACCTCTACCGGCGCAGCCCGCCATCGCGCAGCCCGCCGCGGCGCAGCCCGCCATAGCGCGGCCGCCCCAGCCGCTGGCTCAGGAACCACGGCCCGCCAGCGCGGGGCCTGCCGAACGAGCCCCGTTGCCGCCACCCCCCGCGGCGAATCGGCACCCGACAGTACCCGGACCCGCTCCTGCGGTCCCGGCGTCACCGGCCACCGCGTCACCGGCCACTGCGCCACCGGCCACCGCGCCCGCCAGTCCACCGGTCGAGGTCGACGAGCTGTCCGGCGAGCAGTGGCTGCTGACCCGGGCGGTCGACGGGCTGGAGCGCGGCCAACAGCTCGCGGTCGCCCGCGACCGCACCGATCTGGCCACCGCACTGGAGCGCTCGAAGGCCAAACTGGACGAGCGCACGATCGGCGTCGCCGTGGTGGGAGAGTTCAAGCGGGGCAAGAGCACGCTGATCAACGCGCTGCTGCAGACCGCGGTGTGCCCGGTGGACGCGGACGAGGTGACGGTTGTCCCCACGCTGGTCAGGTACGGCGACACGCCGAGCGCCATCGCCTATCTGGAGGGCGACTCGGTGGACGGCGAGCCGCCAACGGAGGCCGTGGCGGTCGACCGGATAGCCGATTTCGTGTCCGAGATCGGTAACCCGGGCAACCGGCGCGGGCTGCGGTCGGTCCAGGTTCGGCTGCCGCGCCGGATGCTGCGGACCGGCCTGTGTCTGGTCGACACCCCGGGGGTCGGCGGACTGGACTCCGCGCACGGCATCATCACCCTCGGCGCGCTGGATGTCGCGCAGGGCATGCTGTTCGTCACCGACGCATCCCAGGAGCTCACCGAACCGGAACTGGGCTTCCTGCGGCAGGCGCTCGCCAGGTGCCCGGTGGCCGCCTGCGTACTGACCAAGATCGACCTGTACCCCCAGTGGCGGCAGATCGTCACGCTGAACGAGGGACACCTGGCGCAGGCCGGCCTGGATGTGCCGGTCATCGCGGTGTCGTCATTCCTGCGGTTGGCCTCGCGACGGGATCCGGCGTTGGCCGAGGAATCGGGCTACCAGGCGCTGGTGGAATTCCTGGCCCGCCGGGTGATCAGGACGGCGAACACCGCCGCGGTCGCCGCGGCGGCCGGCGATGTCGAGTTCGTCGCCGACCAGATCGAGCAGCAGATCGTCGCGGAAAAGTCGGTGCTGACCCGGCCCGCCGAGGCCGAGCGGGTGGTGTCCCGGCTGGCCACCGCCCATGGGCGCACCGCCGGGCTGGCCGCGCCGACCGCCACCTGGCAGCAAATGCTCTCCGACGGAGTGCAGGACCTGGTGGCCGATGTCGAGCACGACCTGCAGGGGCGGCTGCGCACCGTGCTGCGGGATGTCGAGGGGATCATCGACGCCGGCGACCCCAAGGATGCGTGGGCCGACATCGAGGTGTGGCTGCGCCGGCATGTGGTGGCGGCCGCCGTCGCGAACTTCGACACCCTCGCGGAACGGACCAACGACCTGGCCACCGAGGTCGGCGAGCGGTTCAACCTCGACGCCGGTGGCCCGGTCCAACTGGAGACCGGCGCGCACCCCGAGGGTCTCGCCGAGGTCAACCTCGCTTCGGTGGAGAGCCTCGCGGCGCCGGGCGGCCGTTTCGGGTCGATGTTGATGGCCACCCGGACAGCGATGTTCGTCCCGATGGTGCTGTTCGGTGTGGCCGGCAGCCTGCTCGGCGCGGTCGTCGCTGCACCGCTGTCGGTCGTGCTGGCCGCCGGGATCGGTCAGAAGATCATCCGTGACGAGAAGAAACGTCAGGTGGCCCACCGCCGGCAGCAGGCCAAGCTGGCCGGGCGACGGTATGTCGAGGAGGTCGGCTTCATCATGAACAAGGAGAGCCGGGACGCCCTGCGGCGGACCCAGCGGTTCCTGCGCGACGACTTCCAGCTGCGGGCGATGACCTTGCACCGGTCGTCCACCAGCGCGCTGAACGCGGCCAAGCAGGCCATGGCGCTGCCCGAACCCGAGCGTCGCCAACGGGTCACGCAATTGGCGGCCGAGTCCGCGCAGCTGCGGGAGGTGGACGCCGAGGTGGCCAAGCTGGTGTCCGCCGCGCCGGCGGGGGCGCGATCGGGTGGATGACGCCCTCACCGAATCGGTCTCCGAACTCCTGCGGTCGGCGGCCGCCCGGGCGACCGGGCCGGAGGCGCGGGCTCAGCTCGAGGAGCTCCAGCGGCGGCTGACCGGGCCGCTGCGCGTCGCCGTCGCCGGCAAGGTCAAGGCCGGCAAGTCGACGTTGCTCAACGCCCTGGTCGGTGAGGAACTCGCCCCGACCGACGCCGGCGAATGCACCCGGATCGTCACCTGGTACGCGCGCGGGGAGCAACCGCAGGTGATTCTGCACCCCCGCTCGGGTGAGCCCGAGATCGTCTTCTACACCAGGGATTCCGGCGCCCTTGACGTCGACCTCGGCGGGCGGGAGCCCGGGGACATCGATCGGTTGGAGGTCTCCTGGCCGACCAGCCGGCTGGCCGATCTCACCCTCATCGACACGCCAGGCATCGCCTCGATCTCCACCGACCTTTCGGCCCGGACGTTGCGGGTCCTGACCCCGCAGGACGACCGGCCGCCGGTGGTGGACGCGGTGCTGTACCTGCTGCGTCACACCCACGCCAGCGACATCAGATTCCTGGAGTCCTTCCACGACGACGACCTGGCCCACGGCACCCCGATGAATGCGGTCGGCGTGCTGTCCCGGGCCGACGAGATCGGCTCCTGCCGGCTGGACGCGCTGCAGATCGCCGAACGCGTGTCCCTGAGATACCAGGCCGAGCCGCGGTTGCGGCGATTGTGCCCGGTGATCGTGCCGGTGGCGGGCCTGCTCGGGCACGCCGCGGTGACGCTGCGCGAACCGGAATACCGGGCGCTGGCGCGGCTCGCCGAGGCGCCGACCGCCGAGGGTGATCGGCTGCTGCTGACCGCCGACCGCTTCGCCGGCCTGCCCTCCACCGCTCCGGTGACCGAGATCGAACGCCAACACCTCCTCGCCCGGCTGGGCCTGTTCGGGGTACGGCTGTGCGTGGATCTGATCCGGCGGGGGTCGGTGCACTCGGCCACGGACCTGTCCCGGGAATTGGCCGGACGCAGCGGACTGGACCGGCTGCGGACCGTTCTGTTGCGGCAGTTCTCCGAGCGCAGCCGGGTGCTCAAGGCGCACTCGGCGCTCACGGCGCTGTCGTCGGTGCTGCGCAACGGGGGTTGCTCCGAGCCCGAACTGCTGCGCTCGGGCATCGAGCAGATCACCTCCAGCGCCCACGCTTTCGAGGAGATCCGGCTGCTGGACCGGCTGCGCACGGGCGGCCTGGAACTGCGCGAGGAGCGGGCCGCCGAACTGGATCGGCTGCTGGGTGGGTCGGGTCACGATCCGGCCAGCCGGCTCGGCGTGCCCGACGACGCCCCCGCCGATCGGGTCACCGCGGCCGCCCTGGAATTGCTGGGCCGCTGGCAGTTGCTCGCCGAGCATCCGATGTCCTCGCGCCCGGTCCAGGTCGCCGCCCGCGGGGCCAGCCGCACCCTGGAGGGCATCCTCGCCCAGGCCGCAGAGTCCGTCACGCAGATCTACCCGGCGGGTGGCCTGTCGGGCACCGGACCGGCGCTCAGATGAGGCCCTCCCGGACCGCGTAGGCCACCGCGTGTGACCGGTTGCGCAGCTGCAGGCGGGTCGTCACGTCGTGCAGAATGTTCTTCACGGTCCGCTGGCTGTAGCTGAGCCGGCCGGCGATCTCGGCGGTGTCGTGCCCGGCCGCGACCAGCGTCAGGACCTCGCTCTCCCGCTGGGACAGGCCGGAAAAGGCCAGGCCGCGCGGGGACAGGATCTGCCGTTGCAGGCGACCCACCTGTCCGAGCAGTCGGCCCAACAGATCGGGTGGCACTTCACCCTCCCCGGCGGCGACCTTCAGCAAGGTCCGGACCAAGGTGTCGGGCGTGGAGTCGCCGCGGCGCAGCAGGCCGCCGACACCGACCTCGGCCGCGGCCACCAGGGTCGCGTCGTCGATCACCCTGGCGACCAGCACGGTGCGCGGCACGGATCCCCGTTGCAGGGCGCGGAGCACCCGCAGCACCTCGTCGGTCAGCATGTCGGCCACCACCACGGCGACCACCGCCTCACCGAGGTGCTCGGCATCGACGATCCGAATCTCCGGCCGTTGACGCAGCTGGCTGACCACCCCGGCCTGGGAGATGGGATCACTGGCGTAGACGTACGTGGCGACGGGTGTGTGCACGAAAACCTCCGACGGTAGAGAACCCCCTGGTGCCTTTCCGGGCATCATGAACGGGCACTCTCAACGGCGGCTCAACGCGCCGGTCGACCGCTCAACAAACAGTCAACGCCCCCCAACCCGCGATGATCATGACGCGCAGCCCGCGAAACGCCGACGACACGCCGAGAACGGCGGGCTGGCGCCCATGATCAACGCTGAAGGAGGCACTACGCCGTCGCACCGATCGGCTCCTGCTCAGCGCGCCCGGACCCCGCGCGCTCGGAGGCCCCGGGCTCGGACGAGGGCCCATCCCGGTCGCGCATCCGCTGGCTGATCACCGTCGTGATGCCGTCGCCACGCATCGATACGCCGTACAGGGCGTCGGCCGACTCCATGGTGAACTTCTGATGGGTGATGATGATCAACTGGGACGAGTCCCGTAGCTCGGTGAGCAGCTCGACCAGCCGGGCCAGATTGACCTCGTCGAGGGCCGCTTCGACCTCGTCCATGATGTAGAACGGGCTGGGGCGGGCCCGGAAAATGGCCACCAGCAGCGCGACCGCCGTGAGCGACCGTTCCCCACCGGACAGCAGCGAGAGCCGCTTGACCTTCTTGCCGGGCGGCCGGGCATGCACCTCGATGCCGGTGGCCAGCATGTCGGCGGGATCGGTGAGGACCAGTTCGCCCTCGCCGCCGGGGAACAGGGTGGCGAACACCGTCACGAACTCGCGGGCGACGTCCTGGTACGCGACGGCGAAGAGTTCGAGGATTTTCCCGTCGACATCCCTGATGACCGACAACAGATCGCGCCGGGTCGCCTTGAGGTCCTCCAGCTGGGTGGACAGGAACGCGTGACGTTCCTCGAGCGCGGCAAACTCCTCCAGCGCCAACGGGTTCACCTTGCCTAGGGTGTTCAGGTCGCGTTCGGCGCGCTTGGCCCGGCGTTGCTGGGTGGCCCGGTCATAGGGCATCGGCGGCGGCTCGGTGACCGCCTCGCCGCGCTCGCGGGCCGAGGTGACTTCGGCCATTTCCTCGATCGTGGGCGGCACCGGCACCACGGGTCCGTAGCCGTCGACGAGATCGTCGGCGGACACGGCGAAATCGGTGAGCGCCTGCCCACAGAGCTGCTCGAGCCGCAGCGTCTGCTGCGCCCTCGCCACCTCGCCGGCGTGCACCGCATCGGTCAGCGCATCCCACTCCACCTGGAGCTCCACCGATCTCGCGTGGGCGGCGGCGAGCGTGGTGTCCGCCTCGGTGCGCCGTGCGATGGCATTCTCCCGACGCCGGGCGGCATCGGCCAGCGACGCCTCGAGCCGCCGCGCCACCTGTGCGGCGACGTCGACGACCCTGGCCGCCACGGCCGCACCGGCGGCGCGGCGGCGGGCCGACGTGGCCACCGTGGCCCGATGCGCCCGTTCCTGACGGGCGGCCCGGCGCAGGCTCTCGGCCGAACCGCCGGCCGCCCGCACTCGTTCCTCCGCGCTGCGCAGCGTCAGCCGCGCCTCCACCTCCCGCTGGCGGGCGACGGCGGTGCGGTCGGCCAGCACGTCGCGGTGGCCGGCGTCGACCGCCTCAGGGACATCCTCCGATCGCACAGCGTGCAGCCGCGCCTCGAGATCGGCCAGCGCGGTGCGGTGCTCCACCCTGGATGCCTCGGCGGCGGTGCGTCGGCGGTCCAGTCGGTCCGCCTCCGCCCGTGCCGACGCGGCGGTCGCGGCGTGCCGGCCGAGCTCTTCGGCCACCGCGGACATGTGGGCGTCCGATTCGTGCAGGGCGGCCAGCGCGCGCGCCGCGTCCCGCTCCCGCCGCTCGGCGTCGGCACGAGCGCCGGCCAGCGCCGCCTCGTCGTCACCGATCTGCGCTCGGACCCGTTCCAGCCGCCCGGCGGCGACATCGACGGCGGCCTGGACCTCCAGCATCGATTGGTTCCCGGCGGTGCCGCCGATCGCCCAGTCCGGGCCGACCAGGTCGCCGTCGCGGGTCACCGCCCGGACGTCCGGGTATCGGCCGACGACGTCGACCGCCGTCGCCAGGTCGTCGACCACGGCGACCCGGTCCAGCGCGCGGGCCAGCGCGGGCATCATCCGGTCCGGAGCGGTGATCAGGTCCGTGGCCCAGTGCACCGCGTCGGGGACCCCCGGCCATTCCCGCCGGTCGGGCATCGACCGGGCACCCTGGACCAACATCCCGGCGCGGCCGGCGTCAGAGTTGCGTAACAGCCGCAGCGCGGCGGCGGCGTCGGCGGTGCTGTGCACCGCGACGGCGTCCGCGATCGCGCCGAGGGCGGCGGCGACCGCGGCCTCGAACCCGGGCGCGACGCAGAGTCCGGCGGCGACGCTGCCGACCACGCCGGGCAGGGCGTCACCGGCGGACAGCAGTGCGCCGGCGCCGTCCTTGCGGCGCAGTCCCACCATCAGCGCGTCGACCCGGGCCCGCAGCCCGGCCTCGTCCGTCCGCGCCCGGCCGATCGCGTCGGTCAGGTGGGCGACCCGCGCCCGGGACGCGGCCACGGCGGCCGCGGCGGCCTCGTGCGCCTCGTCCAGCCCGACCTCCGACGTGTCCAGATCCCCGGCCGATCCCTGCAGGGCGTCGAATTCGGCGGACGCCCGCGCCGTGCGCGCAGCGGCGTCGTCGACGGCCGCGGCCAACCGGTCCACCTCGTCGTCGGCGGCCGCCAGCCGCGACCGGGCGGCATGCACCTGGCCGGCCAACCGGGCCAGCCCCTCACGCCGGTCGGCGATCAGCCGGGAGGCGGCAACCACGTGGTCCTCGGCCGCGCGGAGTTCGCGTTCCAGCTCGGCGCGGCGGTCGGCGGCGTCCTGGACCTCGTCCTGCGCGGTCCGCATGGCGTCCTGCAACGCCGCATGCTCGGCCTCGGCGCGCTCGGCCGCGGCGTCGAGTTCGTCGGGATCCCGTCCCGTCCCCCCGTCCGCCAGCGGGGCGGAGAGGTTGCGCGCCCGCTCCTGCGCCAGCGAGATGGTGCCGCGGAACCGCTCGGCCAACGCCGACAGTGCGAACCAGGCGTCCTGCGCCTGCTGCAGCTGCGGGGCGAGGTCGCGCAGGGTCGCACCGGCGAATTCCTGCTCGGCCGACGCCTGCGCCAGGGCGTGCTGAACGCGGCTGCGGTGGTCGACGGCGCTCTGCTCGTCCACCGCGTCGCGGGCGATCTGGTCCGTCAACTGGGCGATGTCGTCGGCCAGCAGGCGCATCCGCGCGTCGCGCAGATCGGCCTGCACACCGGCCGCGCGGCGAGCCACCGCGGCCTGCCGGCCCAGCGGCCCCAGTTGCCGGCGGATCTCCCCGGTGAGGTCGCTGAGCCGATCGAGGTTGGCCTGCGAGGACTCGAGCCGGCGCTGCGCGCGCTCTTTGCGCTTGCGGTGCTTCAGGACCCCCGCGGCCTCCTCGATGAACGCGCGGCGGTCCTCCGGGCGGGCCGACAGCACCGCGTCCAGCTGCCCCTGGCCGACGATGACGTGCATCTCCCGGCCGATGCCGGAGTCCGACAGGAGCTCCTGGATGTCCAGCAACCGGCAGGACGAGCCGTTGATCTCGTATTCCCCGGCGCCGTCACGGAACATCCGCCGGGTGATCGACACCTCGGCGTAGTCGACCGGCAGCGCGCCGTCGGAGTTGTCGATGGTCAGCGTCACCTCGGCGCGGCCCAACGGCGGCCGGTCCGCGGTGCCGGCGAAGATGACGTCATCCATCTTCCCGCCGCGCAGCGCCTTGGCGCCCTGCTCGCCGAGTACCCAGGCGATCGCGTCGACGACGTTCGACTTGCCCGACCCGTTGGGGCCGACGACCGCGGTGATGCCGGGTTCGAAGCGCAGCGTGGTCGCCGAGGCGAAGGACTTGAAACCCTTCATGGTGAGGGACTTCAGGTGCACGGTGGACCCGTCCCTCCCTTCGCGCTCCGGCGCCCGCGCCTCCGTGGCGGCGTGCTCGTGACGCTACCTGGCCGGTCCGGGCGGACCGGGGACCTCGCGGCGCTGAGTCGCGGCGCTCGCCGGAGGTGGCAGGTGTCGCGGGATCACCCGGCCGGAGCACCGGTCCCCCTCGATGGCACCGAAGACCCGGCGGGAACGGACACCCGGCATGCGCGGCTCACCGCTCGTTGAAGCCGCGGAAGGTGCCGCGGGCCTCGTTGAACTGGCACGTCACGGTGTCCACGCCGCCCGGCGTCCTGGCCACCCGCAGTTGCCGGAGCAGGGCGTCGCACGCCTCCCGGGGGCCCTCGACCACCACCTCGACCCGGCCGTCGTACAGGTTGGTCGCCGTTCCCACCAACCCGAGCTCCAGCGCCCGCGATCGCGTCCACCAGCGGAAACCGACACCTTGGACGTAGCCCGAAACCCAGGCCGTCATCCGCACCGGTCCCGCCCCGCTCTCCGCACCCCGGGCCGGGTCGAGGTGGGTCGATTCATCGTCGTCGGTGTGCTCACCGCGTCGCCACTTCATGACGACCATCCTGCCGTCTGGCCCCGTCGTCCGGCAGTGCCACGCCAGCCGCGGGCGTCAGCCGCGGTAGACCGTCAGCCGACGGTCGGAGATGGCCAACTCGATCCGTTCGACCGGGTCAGTGATCTCACCGTCGTGGGCCGCCGGTTGCGGTCCGGAATGGGACACGATGCTCACCTTCGCGCCTTCGATCCAGTCGTAGACACGGCTGCGTTCCACCATGCCGACGGTCGAGAACAGCACGGCGCGGGTGCGGGACAGCGGGCGGTCGGCACGCACGTACTGCACGTCGAGCACCCCACCGGCGAGCTGCTCGCGCCACGACGGCGCCAGGCCGCGCGGGGTGTACCGGCCGTTGCCGATGAACACCACCCAGACCGGCAGCCTGGTGCCGTTGATCTCCAGGTCCAACGGCTTCTCGTGTCGCAGGGTGCGCCACAACGCATAGGCCGTCGCCGGCCATCTGCCCATGTGTTTGGTGTGCCGGTCGCGGCGTCGCACCATCTGTGGGTATCCGCCGATGCTCCCGGTGTTCAGGAACGCGGCGCCGTCGATGGTGGCCAGGTCGACCATGCCGGCGGTCCCGGCTTGGACCGCGGTGGCGGCCCCCGCGTCGGTGTCCAACCCCACCGCCTTGGCGAAATGATTGAGCGTCCCGGCGGGAAACACCGCCAACGGCAGCCCGCGCCGGTGCGCGATCTGCGCCACGCTCGCC
>Ga0302322_100006311_pt1 | contig 10492 bp, 10 predicted proteins | sample Fen_T0_2_FD_203757 | JGI IMG/M metagenome (GOLD analysis project Ga0302322, IMG submission 203757) | Peat permafrost microbial communities from Stordalen Mire near Abisko, Sweden - Fen_T0_2 | ecosystem: Environmental > Terrestrial > Soil > Wetlands > Permafrost | place: Sweden: Abisko... | reverse complement strand
CCACCTGGGCTTCGGCGCGGCGAAACGCGGCTTCCTCCAGGAAGCGCAAGCTGCCCTCACCCAGGGCGCACCAGCGCTCGTGGTCGGCCTCCTGCCAGCCGTTCCGCTGGGCCACGACCCAGGCCTCCCGGAGCGCCAGGGGGGTGAAGGGAATGCGCTCGCAGCGGCTGCGGATGGTGGGCAGCAGGGCCTCGGGGCGATGGGTGACCAGGATGAAGTGCGTGCCCGACGGGGGCTCCTCCAGGGTCTTGAGCAGGATGTTGCCGCTGGATTCGTTGAGGCGATGGGCCTCCTCCACCAGGATCCAGCGGTGGCAGCCCATCGCCGGAGCCAGAGCGGCCCATTCGATGACGCCCCGGCTGAAGCGGGGCTGGTTGAAGGAATCCAGGCCTTCCCGGATCTGATCGATGCGGATGACGCCGGCCTTGCCCTCGGGCGTGATGCGCAGCAGGTTCGGCAGTTCGAAGGGCAGATCCTCTCCGGCGAACAGCCGGCAACCTTCACATTGGCCACAGGCCGTCCGCCGGAAGCAGAGCTCGCGCTGAGCCAGCTCCAGGGCCACCCGGCGCTTGCCGATGCCCTCGGGCCCGGTGAAGAGCAGTGAGCCGCGGATGCGGCCTTCCTGCAGCCGCGACAGCAGACGTTCGCGAGTGGCCTGATGGCCGACGATGTCGGGGCTGAACATCAGTCGATCCCGATCCCGGCATTGCGCAGCAGGGGCGCCACCCGGCCCCAGATGGCGGCCTCGACCTCATCCACTGGATCGCGGGCCGGGATCAGCGCCACCCGGTTGGGATGGCTCTGCGCGATGGCGAGGAAGCGGTGCCGCACCCGCCGATGGAACTCCAGTTCCGCCTCGTCGAACCGGGTCTCCGCGAACTCGATCCCCAGGGCCAGGTTGCGCACCTCGACCCGCTGGAGGGAAACCTCGGGGTCCATGTCGAGCAGCACGGTCAGCTGGGGCTTGAGGCCGCGCAGCACCAGGTCGTTCAAGCGGTCCAGCGAAGACTCGGCCACGCCGCTGGCGCCCTGGTAGGCCCGGGTGGAGTCCTCGAAGCGATCCACGAGGACGATCTTCCCCTGGGCCAGCGAGGGTCGGATCACGGTTTCCAGGTGTTGGGCCCGATCGGCGTAGAACAGCAGCAGCTCGGATTCCGCGCACCAGGTTTCGCCGCTGGCGTGGCGTTCCAGTAGGAGACGGCGCAGCTCCCGGCCGAGGGCCGTACCGCCGGGTTCCTTGGAGACCACCAGGGGCAGGCCGAGGCGGCGCAACCGCTCGGACAGGCGCAGCAGCTGAGTGGACTTGCCGGACCCTTCCACGCCTTCGATGGTGATGAACACGCCCTGCACGGCACCTCCGTGGTTCGAGGATAACCGGCCCGGCGGGCAAGTTGGGGGCGGCGACAGGTGCCGAGCACGGTGCTATCCTGCTGGAAACACCAGGAGTGACCGGTGGCCGAAGCGATCCATTGCCCGAGCTGCACCACCCGCTACCGCCTTCGCCCCGAGCGGCTGAAGCCGGTCATCCGCCGGGCCAAATGTTTCTCCTGCGGCGGCGAATTCCCCGTGGGCGACATTGTGCAGCGGCTGTTGGCCCTCCCGGCCCCGGCTGCCACTGCCGCCTTCGCCCCGGCCGCCGTGGCGGCCATCCAGCACGACGACTTCAATCATGCCGAGGCTCCGGCGTCCTCCCTCACGCCAGGTGATCTGGATGGCTCGGACGTGGAGATCCTGGACAAGACCCTGGTGGCCCTTCCGCCCGCCCTTCCGGAAGCCAAGGTCGAGACGCCCGCTTCCTATCCGCCGGAAATCACCGAGACCACCCTTTCGGGCTATACCTCGGCCCGGGATGCCATCGAGAAGCTCTTCGGGAGCGCCCCTGCGGCCGGCTCGAACCTGAAACCGCGCCAGGACTCCAATCCCATGGATATGGAAGCCACGCTGTCCGCACTCGAATCTACGCTTGGCGCCACGCCCCCTTCCAATCACTCGGGGACCATGAGCGACAAGCCCACGGCCTCGGGCCTGACCGAGGAGGATCTGGAGGAGCCCTCCAAGTCCACCCTGCGACTCTCCCAGGCGGATCTCCTGGCCGTCATCGCCTCTGCGCCGGTCCCCTCATCCCCCTCGGAGCCCACCGTGGCATTACGTGCGGCGGACCTGATGGCGGCCCGGGAAGATCGCCCCGGTCCGGGGGCCACGGCTCCGATAAGCCGTTCCTTCGCGCCCCTTCCAGACGTTCCCGATTCCGGTGCTGAGCTGCTGCGCCTGAAGATCGGCGAGGAGATCTACGGGGGGCTCACCATGCCCCAGTTGATCAGCTGGGTGGAAGAGGGGCGGATCCTGGAGAACCACCTCGTGGCACGGCAGCACAGCGAGAACTGGCTGGAGGCGCACAAGGTGCCGGGCCTCCGTCCTGTCTTCGACCGCCTTCGCCGGGAACGCAGCAGCGGCGCACCCAGCCTGGATCCAGGCCCCGTCGAGATCGCCCCCAAGAAGAGCCTGTTCAGCGGCCTCTTCGGAAAGAGCTGAGATGCAGATCCTCACCCTTGCCTTTGCCCTCGGCTTGATCCAGGAACCCCCCCTGCAGATCCCACCTCCGACCCAGGCCGCACCTGTGCAGGCGCCGGAACCGGCCAGCAAGCCCGCACCACCCCCGGTTCGGACGCCCACCCCTCCTGCCGCCATGCCCGCGCTCCCACCCGCGCAGACCACCCTGGCCCCGCTGACGTTCTATTCCGAAGGCTTCAGCTTTTCCTGGGACCGGATCATCCCCCTATCCATCAATCTGGATGGCCTGAAGGTGAGCAGCATCTTCTTCAACAAGCGCGCGGTGCAGTCGGGCTTTCTCGGCATCCTCAAAGACGCTGAGTTCGGCACCCGGGCGCAGGTGGAGGTCACCAACACCGGCAACCGCCCCAAGGTGCCCGGGTTCGCCGTGGCCGTCCTGGACAAGGATGGGCGCCTGATCGGGGTGGCCTCCGGTGGCACCAAGGTCGGCACCATCAAGCCCGGTGAAACGGAGACCTTCGATCTGAACTTCACGCAGGTGAAGGAGCGCCTCGCCTCCGGCGATCGGTTCCTGCTGGCCATCGAACTCCGGAACTAAATCTCTCGGGGGTTCCCCCCGCAACCCATACGTTGCAAGGATCCAGGGTCGTGCTGCGCACACCCCCTGACCCCGCACCCCTTCCAGCGAGCCGGCCTTCGGCCTGCCTAGTTCGCTTCCTGTTCATGGTAGTGGCCCAGCAGCTCGGCTGGTGTGACCGTGGCGGTGCCGACCTTGGCGACCACCACGCCTGCGGCGGCGTTGGCGAGCATGGCGGCCTCGCGCCAATCGGCGCCGGCGGCGATGGCGGCGCTGAAAGCGGCGATGACCGTATCGCCGGCACCACTCACATCGAACACTTCCCGGGCCTCGGTGGGGATCATCCAGGGGGCGGCGTGCTCGGCCTCCGGGGAGAAGAGGGCCATGCCCCGCTCGCTGCGCGTCACCAGCAGGCCCTGCAGACCCAACTCGGCCATGAGGGCCCGGCCCGCGATGGTCACCTCCATGTCCGATCTCGCGTTCCTTGCAGTCAGTTCAGAGGTTTCCTTCGTGTTGGGCGTCATCAGCGTGGCGCCCCGGTAGAGCCCCTTGTGGGCGGGCTTGGGATCGACGATCCAGGGGATATTCCGTGCCGTGCACAGGGCGCGGACCGTATCCATCACCGGCTCGTTGACGGTGCCCTTGGCGTAGTCGGACACGATCAGGGCCGAGGCCGTGCTCAAGCCCCGCTCGAGGCGATCCTTCAGGCCGAGCAGCACCGCGGCGTCCGGCGGGCCCGCCTCCTCCCGATCGATGCGGAGCATCTGCTGCTGCTGGCCGATGACCCGCGTCTTGATGATGGTGGGGCGCGAGGTATCCAGCACTAGCCCCGAGATCGATATGCCGAGGCCGGTCAGCAGGCCCAGCACCCGGTCGCCGGCGGCGTCCTTCTGCAGGGTGCCGATGAGCAGCGGCTCCGTGCCCAGGGCCTTGAGGTTGGCGGCCACGTTGGCCGCGCCGCCCAGCACCGCCCGTTCACGGGTCACCCGCACCACCGGCACGGGCGCCTCGGGCGAGATGCGGTTGACCTCACCGAAGAGGTATTCGTCCAGCATCACATCGCCCAGCACGGCCACCTTGCGGCCTTCCATGCGCTGAAGCAGGGATTCGGCCTGGCTTCGGTCGAGTCTCACTTCTCCACCTTCGTGGCGGAATCGACCAGCATCACCGGAATGCCATCCTCGATGGGATAGAGCAACCCGCAGCCCTGACAGTGCAGTCCCGTAGGCTTCTCCAGCAGGTCCCCGTGGCAGGCTGGACAGCAGAGGATATCGAGGAGGCGGGGATCGAGGGGCATGGGGAAAAGCTATCAGCTGTCGGGCCCCGGCTGACACCGAAAATCGCGGCCGCAGGGATTCAAAGCCGAGGGCGCCCCCGACTCCCGCAGGAACCTGGCGCGCCCTTCCAGCCTGGCCGGCCTTTCAAGGTTGCAGGGCCGGGCCAGCGGTCCTCATGGCCCGATGGCGGTGCCTCCGGTTTCACCCGTCCGCACCCGGTAGCATTCCTCCAGGCTCAGGACGAAGATCTTCCCGTCGCCCAGGTGGCTCGGCTCCGACTTGGCCGCGCCCATGATGGCTTCCACGGCGGGCTTGACGAACTCCTCGTTGACGGCGATTTCCAGCTTCACCTTGGGGAGCAGTCGGACCAGGCCGATCTTGTTCCCCCGGAACTGCTCCGCGAAACCTTTCTGGGTGCCGCAGCCTCGGACGTCGGACACGGTCATCAGATAGATGTCCTTGGCGACCAGGGCGGCCTGGACCGCCTCGAACTTGTCCGGCCGGATGATGGCAACGATCATTTTCATGTTTGTCTCCTCTTACGTGGTGATGGGCATTGGGGCACGGGATCCGCTCACTTCCTGTTGGCGGGGATCTTCAGCGGGGCCCCGGCGGGAGCGGACAGAGCCGAGATCACGTATTCCGGATAGGCCGAGATGCCGTGCTCGTGGATGTCCATCCCATCGTGTTCCCCTTCTTCCGAAAGCCGCAGCATGCCCATGGCGTCGATGGCATACATGACCGCGAAGGACACAGCTAGCGTCGCGAGGGTGACGATGCCGCTGCCGATGGTCTGGGCGACTAGCACCTTGGATCCGCCACCGTAGAAGAGTCCTGTGAGCTTGTTGCTGAGGTCGGGCGCGATGGGGTCGCTGCCGCCGGCTGCGAACTGACCGCTGGCGAAGAGGCCCAACGAAAGGGTCCCCCAGATGCCGTTGATCATGTGCACGGGGACGGCGCCGATGGGGTCATCGATGCGGAGATATTCAAGCAGATCCACACCCAGGATGACGATGACCCCGGCGATGGCGCCGATCATGACGGAGCCGAAGGGACTGACCCAGTAGCAGGGGCAGGTGATCGCCACCAGGCCCGCGAGGAACCCGTTGGTGATGGCACCCGGATCCCACACCTTGCTGCGGAAGTAGATGAAGAACACAGCTGTCAGGCCCGCGGCGCAGGCCGCGAGGGTGGTGTTGGCGGCCACTCGGCCGATGCCTTCAAAGTCCATGGCCGAAAGCGTGCTGCCGGGGTTGAAACCGTACCAGCCGAACCAGAGCAGGAGGCCGCCACAGACGGCGATGGTGAGATCGTGAGGCGTCATGGGGCCACCGCCGTCCCGCTTGAACTTGCGACCGAGGCGTGGCCCAAGGACCACGGCACCCGCCAGGGCCACCGCGCCGCCAATGGTGTGGACAACGGTCGACCCGGCGAAGTCGTGAAAGTTCATGCCCAGTGAAGAGAGGAACTTGCCCTCACCGCCCATGGTGGCGAGGAAGCCGTCGGGGCCCCAGGCCCAGTGGCCGATGATGGGGTAGATGAAGCCGGAGACTGCGAGGCTGTAGAGGATGTCGCCGATGAAGTCGGTGCGGCCGATCATGGCGCCGGAGGTGATGGTCGAGCAGGTGTCGGCGAAGGCGAATTGGAAGATCCAGTGGGCCAGGAAGGCCACCCCGGTGGTTCCGTAGGTGGCCGGGGCCCCCTTCAGGAAGAACCAGTGGTACCCGATGAACCCATTGCCTTCGCTGAACATGAAGGCATAGCCGATGGCCCAGAAGAGGATCCCGCATAGGCAGGTGTCGAAGACACACTCCACAAGGACGTTCACCGTTTCACGCGACCGGCAGAAACCAGCCTCCAACATGACGAAACCCACCTGCATCGCGAAGACGAGGAAGGCGGCGATCAAGGTCCAGACCGTGTTGAGCGGGTTGACGATATCCTTGGCCAGCACCACCGGCGGTGCGGGCGCAGGGGCCGGCGCGGGAGCTGCGACGGGCGCTGGGGCCGGCGTGGCCGTGGCCGCCACCGCGGGGGGATTGGTCGGCGGAACATCGGCGCGGGCGGTGCTGGTGTTGAGCAGCAATGGGATGAGGATCATCATCCCCATGACCGCGACCAGTCCCAGGAGCTTGCCCGAAGCCATCGCGAAGCCGTAGCGGCGCCATTCGGGGTCCCGCATGCGAACGGACAGTCTGGCGAGTTTTTCAGTAAAAGAGAGCTTGTCGCTCTCGGGTTTGATCCTTGCCATCGCAGGCTCCATGGAGAAGGGTGAAGAGAAGGCTTTGAGCGGAGTTGAAGTCGGGGTTCATCCACCGGGAACGGGCTGTCTTGTTGGCCTTCGCCGTCCCGGAGGTTCTGGTGGGAAAGGAAGCGACTCCCGCGGCGACAGGCCACGGGCCCTAGCCCCTGGAAAAATCCAGGCTCAGCCCCCCCCGACTGAGGCGGGTATCGCTTCTAGGCTCACCAGGAAGGGCTCAGAACCCTTTGGCGATGGTGAAGGTCACTCGGTCCTTGCCGATGTTCCGGCCCAGGGCGTTCTTGTAGCCGAGGTCCTTGGTGTCAGCATTCGTGCCTGCCAGGGTGAGCGTGTAGCCCTTGATCTCCTTGGCGATCCCCAGTTTGTAGTCCGTGTAGTCGAGCAGGTCGTTGGCTGCAGAGCTGCTCGTGTTGAAGGTCGTCTTGCCACCGTGGGCCAGCACGGTCCAGCCGCTCTCACCCAGGGGAATGGTCAGACTGAGGTCCACGTAGCTGGAGCCACTGGCTTTCGCGATCCCGAAATTGCCGTCGCTGATGACTCGCGAGTACTTGAGGCTGGCCCAGCTGTAACTCAGCCCCAGATAGCCCTCTGTTGTGTTGGGGTTGTAGCCAGGGACGCTCTTGTAGTCACCAGGATAGAAGTAGCGGTAGGCCCCGAGATCCAGGGCCCAGTCCTTGGCGAAAGCCCACTTGTAGCCCCCGAACAGGTCCACTTCCACGCCGGCGGAAACCGGCCCGGAGGAGAACTGGTCCGTGATCCAGGAGATGTTGCTGAGGCTGGTGCTGAGGTAGAACCCCGAGGGGTGGACCAGGTCCAGTTCCCCCTGGATGGTGGGTTTGCCGTCCGTCTGGGTGAGCCCGCGGAAGATGTACTGCGAGCCGATGGTGGCCGAGCCGGTCAAGGCGAAACCAAGTATCGAAGGAGGTGGCGGCGGGGCGGGCGCAGGAGGCGCGGGCGCCGCCGGTGTCTGGGCCATCAAGTGGGCGGTCAGGGCCGCAGCCAGAGGAAGGGCCTTGGAAAAGTGCATGTCGTGCTCCGAAAGAAAGGGGGTTGCAATGACCTCTTGGACCTAACGATGAGTGTGTTCCACAGTCTGGGAAGGCGGGCTCTGCTTGGCGGACGTCATCTGCAGGCCGCCTCGGGCACAGCCATTGGGGTCGGAGGCAAACAGCGGAGAAATGGCCGCGATGGCCACCGCCGCCGCGAGGGCCCTGTGCAGGGTGCGCCGGTTCATGGTCGGTCCTCCTTCTTCCTGGATGCGGTCGGAGACAGCCAGGTCGCGGGGTGTTGGATCGGTGTGCCCAGCCACGGTCGCCTCCAGTTCTTGATTTCAAGGGCCGGCCATTGGCCCCTACTGCCCAAACGGAACAGCAGGAAGCATGCCCAAGGAAGGCGCTTGGTTTCCATTTTCTCAAACACTTACAACAAAGGTTTTAACCCAATTCAGGTCAAAGAGGGGAGGTTCATTTTGTTCGACAAATTTGTATCAATCACACATATTAATTACTTTTTTGTAATATTTTTGAAAAATCCAGCTGAGGTGGCTGGTGACCATGCCCTCCCTGCCCCAAGAAATGCAGCCCAGACCCGCCCCCAGGGCAAGCGTAAGCCGCCCGGACGCTGCAGGTCCTTCGCCGCCTAGGGCGTCTTGAACCGCTCGGGTTCCAGACCGTACTTTTGGATCTTGTAGTTCAGGATCCGTTCGGTAGTCCGGAGCAGCCTCGCCGCGCGCGCGCGGTTCCCCCGGGCCGATTTCAGGGTGTCCTGGAGCAGATCCCGCTCAAAGGCCGCCACCGATTCGCCCAGCCCGATGGACGGCAGCGTTCCCGACACTTCGGCGGTTTGCAGGGATGGGGGCAGGTGGTGGGCGTGGATGACCCCGCCTTCGGATACGAGGATGGCCCGCTCGATGGCGTTCTCCAGCTCCCGCACATTGCCCGGCCAGTGGTAGGCCACGAGCATATCGATGGCCGAGGTGGAGATGCGGCGCACGTCCTTGCCCTGGGCCGCGGCGATCTTTTCCACGAAGTGGTCCGCCAACAATAGAATGTCGGCTTGCCGTTCTCGCAGAGGCGGCATGAAGAGCTCGAAGACGTGCAGGCGGTAGTACAGATCCTCGCGGAAGGTGCCGGCCTTCACGGCAGCCTCCAGATCCCGGTTGGTGGCAGTGATGAGGCGGACATCCACCTTCACGGGCTTCACGCCGCCAAGCCGCTCGAACTCCCGTTCCTGCAGGACCCGCAGCAGCTTCACCTGAATGGCCGGGGACAACTCACCCACTTCATCCAGAAACAGCGTTCCACCATGGGCCAGCTCGAAGCGGCCCTTCTTCTGTTGCCGGGCATCCGTGAAGGCCCCGGGTTCGTAGCCGAACAGCTCCGACTCGATGAGGGTCTCCGGCAGGGCGCCGCAGCTGACTTTGATGAATGGCTTGTCCGCCCGGGGCGAGTTGTAGTGGAGGGCATGGGCGACCAGTTCCTTGCCCGTGCCGGATTCACCACGGATGAGCACCGTGGTGCTCGCAGGCGCCGCCTGGGCCACGGCCTCGTAGACCCGCTGCATGGCGTGGCTGTGCCCGATGAGGTGGCGCAGGTCGTAGCGCTCCCGCAGCTCCTGGCGCAGCTGCTGGTTCTCCTCGGCCAGGCGTTGACGGTCCGCGGCCACCAGACGGGCCACCTTCATGGCCAGGCCCACCATGGAGGCGGCGATCTGGATCAGCTTCGTGTCCCGCTCATAGTCGCGGCGGGCATCGTAGGGCACGGTGAGGCAGAGGGTTCCCGTGGTCCGCTGGTCCAGGAAGATCGGCACGCAGAAGAAGGAGAGCTCCGTCTTCTTGCGCTTCTGCTCCCTAAGCACACCGGTCCGGTCAAGGAACAGCGGCTCCAGGCTGGCCTGGGGCAGCACGACGGCCTTGCCGCTGACCAGCACGCGGCCGTTGATCCCCTCGCCGGCCTTGTAATGGGACCGCTCCACCGCCTGCCGGGACAGGCCCCGGGCGGCCTCGATGCGGAGCCCCTTGCCCTCTTCCTCCGCCAGCATGATGGCGCCGTTCAGCGCCCCGAAGGCCTCCGCCAGGATCTCCAGCACACGGGGCAACGCCGCCCGGATGTCCGAGGCGGCCAGGGCATGGCTCAGTTCCAATAGCGGCAAGAGCCGGAGGGCTTCCTCCGAAGGGGACATGGGGGCTCCCAAATAATTTCTACAAAATTGTATCTACTTTGATAAATAATGACAATTTTGTAGCAAGGCCCCCCGAGTTCACTGTTTGACTTTGAACACCAGGGTTTTCAGGCTCAGGCGCGACCGGCGGCCTACCAGGTCGAGTAGCTCACTGAACTTCTCCTTCGGAGCCTCAGCTTTGAGGAGGTCCAGGCTCTGGGTCACCTGGAGGCCCTTGGCATCGGCCAGGATGACCGATTCGGCCTTGCCGAAGCGGTTCTCGGTCTTGAAGCCCTTGGGGATCTCCGCCAGGGACCAGGCCGGAGGAACCTGCAGGGTGATCCGCTTGACCGAGCGCTCGTCGTTGTAGATGCGGATCGGCTGCTGCCGGTCCTCGGTCGAGACCTTGGTCTTCAGGCTGCTGGAGGGGGAGAAGAGCCCACCCGTGTTGAACACAACTTCCTCGGGCGTGAGGGTCAGCAGGTTGTCGATGGTGTACTCGAGCTTGATCTTCAGGGGTTTCTTGTACTCGTTCAGGTCCTCGAACTGGTAGGCCTTGAAGACCACGTCGCCTTCGCTGTAGGTGAGCATCTTCTTGAGCACCTTCTCCAGCTCTTCCTTCTTCAGGTCCGCCAGGGCGCGCCGGGCCTGGAAGGCGTTGCTGCCCGTCAGCACCTTCTCCTCCCGGACGGTCAGGATGCCATCCAG
>Ga0302322_100006310_pt1 | contig 10492 bp, 9 predicted proteins | sample Fen_T0_2_FD_203757 | JGI IMG/M metagenome (GOLD analysis project Ga0302322, IMG submission 203757) | Peat permafrost microbial communities from Stordalen Mire near Abisko, Sweden - Fen_T0_2 | ecosystem: Environmental > Terrestrial > Soil > Wetlands > Permafrost | place: Sweden: Abisko... | reverse complement strand
GCCGCAGCCTCCAGGAGGCCATCTCCACCTGGCTGCTGAAGCCCTTACCCGGCTGGGCGGAAGAGACCGGTGCCCGGAGCTTGGTGATCAGCGGTGGCGTGGCCTGCAATTCGCGCCTGCGCGCCGAAGCCGCAACCATGGCCACCCGGGCGGGGCTGGCGCTGGCCATCCCCGAGCCGCGTCTCTGCACGGACAACGGAGCCATGATCGCCGCCGCGGGGGCGCTGCTAACACCCGATGCAGAGCCGTGGAGCCAGAACGCCGATGCCGATCTGAAGCTGGGAGCCTGAGATGGACGTGACCCGTGAGGATGTCCTGCGCTGCGCGGCCCTGGCCCACCTGAGCCTGGGGGAGGATGAGATCGAGCCCATGCGGGTGGCCATGACCCGGATGCTCACCCATGCGGCCAGCCTCGACGAGCTGCCCCTCGATCAGGTCGAGCCCATGCTTGCTGGCCTGGGTCGTACCCTGCCCCGCCGGGAGGACCTGCCCCGCGACACTTTCACACAGGCGCAGGCCCTGGCCAACGCGCCGGAACAGGACCGGGGGTACTTCGTCGTCCCCAAGGTCTTGTAGGCCAAGAGACAGTGCGGCCCCTGAAGGGGCCGTACTGTCTGACTGCCGTGTGAGGTTCAGAAACTGTAGCGGAGGCCCAAACGCACGGAACGTGGGGCCTGGAAGTAGAACCCACCCTTGAAGTTCGGGTTGGCGGGTCCGCCTTGGGAGAAGTCGTATCTCTGATCCACCACCGTGGTCGCCTGGGAATCGAACAGGTTGGTGACCTCGAGCACGAATCGAAGACTCTGCTTGCTGGCCAGCTTCAGGGAATAGGCCAGATTCACATCCAGGCGAGCGGTGTCGGGGGTGCGCCCCTCTGTGCCACGAGGCAGAAGGAACAGCTCATAGCGACCGTAGCCGCTGTGGTAGCCCAGTCGGCTGATGGGTGTGCCGCTCTGGTAGACGAAGTTCGCACCCAGACTGAGGCCCATGTCCCACTCGTACGATCCATTGGCCTTGAACTGGTGCTTTCGATCACCACTGAGCAGACCGTAGCTGTTCACGATGAACTCTGGCAGGTCGAAGGCGGCATTGATATTGGGGTCCAACTGGCCCGTTCCATCAGCGCCACCAATGCCCTGGAAGGCACCCTCGTAGTTGCCCTTCAGTTCGCTCCAGAGGTAGCTGAGCTGCCAGGTGTAGTGATCCGCCAGCCGGCGCTGGGCCGTGAACTCCAGGCCCTTGTAGTCTCGAACGGCCTGAGGGTAGGTGACTCCGGCAGGAGAGCTCTGCCCTGGGTTCATGATGAAGTAGTCCCCCAGGGGTGAGGTCACGTCCAATCCATCCTCGATGGCCCGTCCCAAATACCGGCGGATGAACTTGCCTCCGAGAATGTAGAGGTTGTCGATGGTAGTCTCGGCTCCGATGAGGATCTCGTCGGAATAGGAGCCCTTCAGGTTCTTGTCCACTGGCTCCACATAGGAACCGACGATGCTTGAGACAATGGCGCTTGCGGTAGGATCGGAGGCTTGGGCCTGGGCAGTAAGAAAAGCCTCTGCGGCTGCATTTGGTGCGAACCCAGTACTGTTGTAATTATATGTAGTTGGATTTCGCTCCACGCTGAAAGAGCGGATCACAAGGTCCAGGGGCACCTGCTCGTAATAGCGGGAGAAACTGCCATAGATCTTGTCCTGACCCTTGCCCTTGAAGTCATAGACGAAGCCCAGGCGGGGGGCATATTCGTTCTTGAGGGAGAAGGCCGTGACGCCGAACTGATCCTTCACGTCCGTGTTGTCCACGCGAACGCCAAGGTTGATGTTCAACCGGGCGGTGGGACTCCATTTATCCTGGAGGAAGAAGGATGTGCTCTCGTGCTTCGGTTTCGAGGCGAACACGATGGTGGGCGCGTTGAAGACCGCAGCTGGATCGGTGTCGTAGGGAAAGCCGAGAGTCCCGGCAGCATTCGTCCACCAATAGTGGGAATAGATCAGTGAGGTTGCGGTGTTCGCACCATCGTTGTTCAGAAGGGTGACCTGCTGTCCACCCGTGTAGCTGCGGTGAATGTCCGCCTTGTCGCTTTGGATATCGAACCCACCTTTGAGTTCGTGGGAGCCAAAGAAATCCAGGAAGGCCGTGACGGAACCCGTGATGTTGTTGCGGGTGAACTTCTTGTCATCCCACCGGCCAAAGCCCCCACTCGCAGATCCGCCAAGGGTGTTGTCCACCAGCTGAATATCGTTGGCCCCGACTCCCGGAAGCGTCGAGTTGGTTTCCGCATGCTGGCTGTACTGCAGCTGGCCAAACCACTTTTCCCCTGAGAGTTCATATCGGAGGCTGTAGTCGGTACCGCCGATCTTCTTTTCGCCATCCCAGGTGCCCTTGGTGCCCTTGGGAGTGACCACCGCACCAGTGATTTTTTCGGGATCCCCCACCACGGAGGCGATGAAACTCTGGCCCTCCGTCGGGTGCCAGGTGAATTTCATGGCAAATAGATCTCGGGTGGAGTCCGTGGGTGCCTTCAGTCCATTGACGGTGGGATCCGCCGATCGGATCAGGTTGGTCTGATTGTTCGTGCGGCGGTCGAAGGCCACGAAGTACCAGAGCTTGTCCTTGATGATGGGACCACCGACATCGAAACCCAGTTCCAACGTCTTGTTCTCAAGAAGAAGGGGCTGGGAGAGATTGCCTTCATTCTGGTGCTTGTTGCCGGTCTTGAGGAACTGACCTTCGGAGTAGGCGAACACATCGCCGGTGAAATCGTTGCCGCCGGACTTGGTGATGACGTTGATGATGCCGCCCAGTGCCTTGCCGTATTCGGACTCATATCCACCCGTCTTCACCTGGAATTCCTGGATGAATTCCATGGGAATGCGCTTGCCCTGGGTGCCGAATTCCACGTTGGTGGCGTTCACACCATCCACCACGTAATTGTTCTCGGCTCCGGAGGCTCCATAGATCTTCATGCCCTGGTTGCCGTTGGGCATGTTGCCCTCGGTGGTAACACCAGGAGCCAGCAGGGCGATATTGGCGAAGTCACGCGAAACGTTCAATTTCGAGATGGATTCGGCGGTGTAGTTGCCACCAGTGGTGGTGGCCTTCATGTCCACCACCGTGCTTGAGCCCACGACTTCTACTGTCGCGGAGGCCAGGGTGGCCAGTTTCAGCTCCACCGTGGCGGTCCTATCGAGGCCCACTTGGACCTGGGCCTTGGCAGCGTTGAAGCCCTCTTTGGTGGCGGTCACTGTAATCAGTCCGGGAGGCAGAAGGCCGATGCGATAGGCGCCCGAACCATCGGTGCTGGTCGTCCGCTCACCCTGCACACCTGCCCCGGTCGCAGTGACCTTGGCACCCACCATTGGATTTCCATTGGCATCCAGAACCCGGCCCTGGAGTGCCCCCGTGGTCTGTGCTGACAACACCACTCCGGAAGCAAGGACCAAAGACAGATAGCGCAAGCGACGGCTCATCGTGGCCGCTCCCGAGAATTGGCCACCAACGGATGACCAGGATGAACGAAAGAAGTGCGTTCATCATGGGCAAACCCCCAGATGAATCAATACAAAAAAATCACTCAGGTTGAATGACATGGAAAGTCATTACCTGATTACCTAAGTATCCTTTTTAATATAATTTCCGCCGGGTCGTTGCCGACCAGCTGATCGTGAAATTCAGGCTACCAATCACCGCCTGAATCACCACCACCGGAATCGCCGCCGCCCGAATCACCCCAGTCGCTGGACCCGGAATTGGACTCGCCCCAGTCGCTCGAGGAAGGGTCCGAAGGACCTGATCCGCTGCCCCAGCCGTCGCCCTCACCAGAGCGGTCGTTCCGATGGTGATCGCCGCCGCCCATCATGCTGCCGAGCATCATGCCCGTGAGCAGGCCGCCCATGCCACCACCGGGTTGGCCGAAGCCGCCCTGCTGCATGGGGACCGAGCCCTGCATTGGCGCATCCATGCCCAGCTGGCGTCGGGCGGAAGGGGGGAGTTCCTCATCCTTGAGGGTCTGGACGCCCGCCACGGCACTGCAGTAACCGCAGGACCACTTCACAGAACGCAGGCCATCCCACTCCTGCTTCATCTTGTCGCCCGAGGCGCCGCAGGTGGGGCACTTGGGATAGGGACAGGGGAAGGTGTGGGGTTCCAGTGGGCCGGTGGGCAGGGCACGGCGGGAGGCCCCCAGCTGCTCGGGACGATCCTGCCGGCCGCGCAGGGCGAAATAGAGCACAGCGCCAATGATGAGAAGGATGATGAACACGGTCATGGAGACCCCCGGGGACGGCTCAAGGGTATCCGGAACCGCCAGCCACCGTACTTGCTGGCATCATCAGCAGCATGCAGCCTCGCATCCTGATCCCGGATGACCGGCCCTGGCGCGTGCTGGGCCTGATGTCCGGCACCAGCGCGGATGGTGTGGACGTGGTTGCCATCGAGGTGGACCCGCGTGCATTCGGGACCGGCCAGCCGTTCCTGCGTCTCCTGGGCCACCACTCCGACCCCTATCCGGCACCTTTGCGCGACCAGGTGCTGGCTGCCGCCTCGAATTGTCTGGACCCTGCGGGCCTCTGCGTCCTCCAACGGAGGCTCGGTGACCACCACGCCCGCGCTGCCAAAGAGTTCTGCGTCGCCCTTGAGCTTCGGCCCGATCTGGCCGCCCTCCACGGCCAGACCGTGCAGCACCACCCGGATCAGGGGGCCAGCCTCCAGCTGGCGGATCCCTACGTGCTGGCCGAGATCCTGGGCTGTCCGGTGGTCTGGGATCTCCGCCGCCGGGACCTCGCGGTGGGCGGCCAGGGCGCGCCCCTGGTACCTCTGCCGGAATGCTGGCTGCATGGCGCGGGCCCCTGGCTGGCCCTGAACCTGGGCGGGATCGCGAACCTGGCGGTCTGGGACGGGAGGGTGATGCGGGCCTGGGATACGGGACCAGGTATGTCCCTGCTGGACCTGGCGGCGGAGCGCTGGCTCGGCCTGCCCTTCGATCCCGGTGGCGACTCCGCCCAGGGCGTGGTGGCGGAATCGGTCCTGACCCGCTGGCTCAGCCACCCCTATTTCGAGACGGTGCCCCCGAAATCCACGGGGCGGGAAACCTTCGGTGCAGCCTGGCTCGTGACCGAGAAGACCCTGCTTGAATCCCTGTCCCTGTCGGACCGGCTGGCCACTCTGGCGGCCTTTACCGCCGCGTCGGTGGCCCGGGAAGCCGCCCGCCTCGGGCCGTGGCCCCCCGGTATGAGAGGCCTGGTCAGTGGCGGCGGGGCCCGTCACCAGCGGCTGCGGGCGGAGCTGGCCGCCCGGCTGCCCCTGCCTCTGGAGGACGACACCCTGTTCCCCTCCGGCGCGCGGGAGGCCGTCAGCTGGGCACTGCTGGGCGCCGCCAGCGCTTTGGGGATCCCAGGCAACCTGCCCGAGGTCACCGGTGCCGACCGACCCGTGGTGCTGGGGAGCTGGGTGTGGCCGTGAAGTGGGGCCGCTGGATCGACCACCTGCCCCTCTGGATCGCGCTGGGTGCTGCGGCATCCTCGGGTATCTACGAACCCTGGGAACTGGTCGTCATGGCTCTGCCGCTCATCGCTGCCATCGGCGTGGAGGGGCTCCGCTGGGATGTGGGCCGCCACCACCGGTGGCTGGAGATCGGGGCCCTGCTGTTCTTCCTGGGCGACCTGGCCCTGGGTCGCGGCCTCTTCCCCGTGGCCATCCACACGCTGTTCGTGCTGGCCGGTGTCCGTCTCGTCCTGCCCAGGGAAACGCCCCAACGGCGCCAGCTGCTGCTGATCGGCTTCCTCCTCTTCCTGACCACGGCCATCGGCACCACGGATATCACCTTCCTCGTCTGGACGCTGGCCTGGTGCGGCGCGGCCACGATGACCCTGCTCCAGCTGAGCTGGGAGCCTTCCGCGAACCTGCGCAGGGGCGCCCGGTCCCTGCCTCCCTATGCCCTGGTTCCGGGCTGGGTGGGGGGGGCCCTGCTGTTTGGCGCGGGGCTGTTCATCATCATGCCGCGTCTGAGCCTGGGCCTGCGTCCCGGCCTCCTCCTCGGCGCTTCGCGGACCTTCGGCAAGGCGGGTCTCGGCGATCGGCTGGATCTCTCCGGTGGTGGCCCCATCGAAGCGAATCCGGAGGTCGCGGTACGGATTGCACCCCCCCACGGCATCGATCCAACCCTGGATCGCCAGTGGATCCGAGGGCTGGAGTTGCTGCGTGGCATCACCCTGGAATCTGTCCAGGGGCTCCGCTGGCAAGCCGCTGACTTCACCCCCACGTATGCCTTCGCGCTCGGCTGGAGTGCGACCAGCCGGCAAGCGGAATTCCTGTTCTCACCGAATGCCCAGGGCCTCCTCACCCTTCCGGCGGGGTTGGTCCGGCTGGAACCCTCGGACCCCCTGATCCTGAGGGGGACGGGTGCCAGCTACCGCTGGCGGTTCCTGCGGGCCCGCACCGTGCCGGTCACCGTGACCTGGAACCCCGCCCAGCCGGGGCTCCAGGAATCGCGAATGGGGCAGCGTCGGGCGGAATTCCTCACCAGGCTGGAACCGGGCCACGAAGCGGCCCGGCGGGCCAGCCTCCGCCTCGCCCCGGGCATCTTGCCCGCTCCCCAGCTGGCCCAGACCCTGGTAACGGCCCTGCGTGGCTTCCGGTACACCCTCGACAATCCCTCTGGCCAGGCCCTCAATCCGCTGGAGGATTTTCTCGAGCGCACGCAGGCGGGCCACTGTGAATACTTCGCCTCGGCCATGGCTCTGATGCTGCGAGCCCGCGGTGTTCCGGCCCGGGTGGTGAATGGCTACCGGCTGGGCCCCTGGATCCCAGAAGGTGGCTACTTCCGGGTGAGCCAGAACGAGGCCCACAGCTGGGTCGAGTACTGGCACGAGGGCCGCTGGTGGACCGCGGATCCAACGCCCCAGGGCTCTGCGGTGGGCGCCGTGGGCAACGGTGGTTTGCAGGCCTACGAGCGGTGGCTGGATGCCATCCGCTACCGCTGGGACCGCTATGTGGTGCGGTTCTCAGACCAGGATCAGCAGACCGGCTTGACCTGGATCCAGGGGCAGTTCCAGGGCTGGCAGTGGCAGTGGAAGGCGCCGTCGAAAGCTGCGGGAGGGGCGCTGGGGTTGGCCGTTCTCGCCTGGCTGTTTTGGCGGACCCGCGGCCGTTGGCGGCCCGTCCCCGAGGGCCCAGGCCACGTCCGCGCCCTTCGCCCCCTGTTGGCCTGCACCCGCACCTCCGCACCGCCAGGGCAAGGTGACACGCCCCGGGCCTGGCTGCTGCGCCTGGGCACCCTCCGGCCCGAGCGGATGCAGGCCCTGCGGCATCTGGCCGATGTGGTGGATGCACACGCTTATGGTCTGGGAAATACCTCCGCCTTCGTTCTGGCGAAGGCGGAGGCGGCTGCCTGGCAGGAGTGGAAGGCCGAGCCCCCTACTCCTTCGTGAATTTCTCGAACGCCTTCATGAGTTCCATGGGCAGCGGAAAGACGATGGTGCTGTTCTTTTCCACCGCGATCTCGGTGAGGGTCTGCAGGTAGCGCATCTGGATGGCAGTGGGATTCTGGCTGATCTTGTTGGCCGCCTCCAGCAGCTGTTCCGAGGCCAGGAGTTCACCCTCGGCGGCGATGACCTTGGCCCGTTTCTCCCGCTCAGCCTCGGCCTGCTTGCCCATGGCCCGCTGGATCTGCTCGGGCAGATCCACGCTCTTGAGCTCGACGCTGTTCACTTCCACGCCCCAGGGCTCGGTCGAGCGGTCGATGATCTCCCGCAGGCGCAGGCTGAGCTTCTCCCGATCGGCCAGCAGCTCATCCAGGCTCACTTCGCCGAGGATGGAACGCAGCGTGGTCTGGGCGATCTGGCTGGTGGCGTAGTAGTAGTTCTCCACGCCGACGATGGCCTGCTTGGGATCCAGCACCTTGGAGTAGACGACGGCGCTGACCTTCAGGCTCACGTTGTCGCGGGTGATGACATCCTGGCTCGGCACTTCCAGGACGGTGGTGCGCAGGGATACGATCACGGCCCGCTGGAAGGGGCGCCAGATGAAGACCAGGCCGGGTCCCTTGGGGGCGTCGCTCACCTTGCCGAGGGTGAACACCACCGCCCTTTCGTACTCGTTGATGACCTTGAGGCAGCTGAGGGCCCAGACCAACACGAAGACTGCGAGAGGACCGATCAATCCAAACGAGGCGAGCAGGGCGTCCATGGGAGCTCCTTGGGAAGTCTCATGATGCCACCGGAATGGGTTTATAAAACAACCACCCTCTCAGCTATCCTTGCTGGGGGTCCATCCTCGACCCCACGCGCGGGAGGCACCATGCGAAAGACCCCTCTGATCCTGGCTGTCCTGGCCTCCACCGGTTTGATGGCCCAACCGGTTCGCATGAACGGTGGACTCCAGGTGGGCCTCAACCTGCCCACCGGGGATTTCGCTGACAAGAAGGATATCGACGGCACCTACCTGGGCGCGAACAGCGGAGCCGGTCTCCACTTCGGCGGGCATCTGGATTTCAATTTCACCCAGCACCATCAGCTCCGGCTCATCGCCAATTCGAACGGTTTCGCCAGCAAGGAGCAGCACATCTACAGTGGCGGATTCTTCGACGGGACGCGCCAGAACAGCTTCGGCGTGGCCCAGTTCGGGGCCGACTATGTCTACAACGCGGTTTCCCCGACCCGGGGCGGCTATTTCCTCGTCGGCCTGAACATCAACCAGGTGAAGGCCAAGGCTGAATTCTCCTTTTACTCCAACACGGAGATCACGCAGTCGGGACGCCCGGGCCTCCGGGTGGGCGGCGGCTACAATTTCAACCGGGTGTTCAGCCTGGAGGGCCACCTCAACAGCGTGTCCGTGGAGAAGAACGGCATCGATGGTCTGAGCTACGACGCCATCACCTGGCTGGCCGTGAGCGCCGTGTTCCGGTTCGGCCGCTAACCTACTTTCCTCACAAATGGATTGGTCGCCGCCTCCTCCCCGAGGGTGGTGGCGGGACCATGCCCGGGAATGACGAGGGTGGCGCCATCGAGCACGTAGAGCTCGCGGCGGATGCTCTGCTCCAGCAGGTCCCAGCTGCCGCCCCATAGGTCCGTGCGGCCCACGCCGCCGCGGAACAGTGTATCGCCCGCCAGCAGCACCCGGCCCTTGACGAAGTCGCCGTGGAAACAGCAAGAGCCCGGCGTGTGGCCCGGGGTGTGCAGGGTCGTCAGATCCAGGTGGCGGTCACCAGCCTGCAGGCCGGTCATCTCGGGCTGGGGGATGGCAGGCATCCCGAACATGCCCGTCTGCTGGGGCAGCGCTTCGATGAGGAAGGTGTCGTCGCCGTGCAGGTGGGCCGGGCACTGCCAGAGTTCCTGGAGTTCCCGCGTGGCCCCCACGTGGTCGAAGTGGGCATGGGTGTGTAGCAGAGCCGTGACCTTGAACCCGAGCGCCTCGACCCGCTTCCGGATCTTGGCGCCATCGCCACCGGGATCCACGACCACGCCCATGCCGGTGGCCACATCCCACAGCAGGGAGCAGTTGCAGCCCAGGGGGCCCACGGGGAAGGATTCCAGGTTCAGCATGCTTCCAGTGTGACAAGACCGGGGCTAGAGTGAGCCCATGACCTTGCGGGTTCATGCTGTTGCTTCTGCTGCTGCCCCTCTTCCGATGAAGGTGTGATCCATGCCCGATGGCCTTGTCATTGCCCTGATGCTTCTTGGCCCACTGGCCATCCTCGGGTTCACCCTGTGGCAGAAAAAGGCGAAGTCCAAGGGCAATTCCTGAGTTAGAGGCATGGCCACCATCCGCACCAACCTCGAGAAGTCCCCAGTCCTGCAGCGCAAGCTGGGGGACCTGCCCGCGCGTCCAGGTTGCTACCTGTACCGGGACGAGGGCGGCAACCTTCTCTACGTGGGCAAGGCCAAGGTGCTGCGGAACCGCGTAAAGTCCTACTTCCAGCAGAATCGGCTGGATGCCAAGACCCGGCGCCTGGTGGCCCGCATCTGGGACATCGAGCTCATCGTCTGCGAAACCGAACTCGAAGCCCTCATCCTCGAGAACAACCTCATCAAGGAGCACTGGCCGCCCTTCAACATCCTGCTCAAGGACGACAAGAGCTATCCCTACGTGAAGCTCACCTGGAAGGAGGCCTTCCCCAAGGTCTACGTCACCCGCAGGGTGCGCAAGGACGGCAGCCTCTACTTCGGCCCCTTCTTCCCGGCCAGCACGGCCTACCGCACGGCCGAGCTGGTCTACCGCTTCTTCCAGATCCGTGACTGCGACATCGATATCGATGGGAAGCGGGGCCGGGCCTGCCTCAAGTACCAGCTCCACCGTTGCACGGCCCCCTGCATCGCCGCCGTGGGCCAGGAAGCCTACCGCGAGCAGGCCAGGGAGGCGCGGCTGTTCCTGGAGGGCAAGCGCGACGAGTTGAAGGCCCGCCTGGAAGCCGCCATGTGGAAGGCTGCCGAGGCCGCCGCCTTCGAGCAGGCCGCCCAGCACCGGGACGCCCTGCAGCAGGTGGACGCCTGGTTCACCCGCC
>Ga0302322_100006308_pt1 | contig 10493 bp, 12 predicted proteins | sample Fen_T0_2_FD_203757 | JGI IMG/M metagenome (GOLD analysis project Ga0302322, IMG submission 203757) | Peat permafrost microbial communities from Stordalen Mire near Abisko, Sweden - Fen_T0_2 | ecosystem: Environmental > Terrestrial > Soil > Wetlands > Permafrost | place: Sweden: Abisko... | reverse complement strand
CAGGCAGTAAGTGGTACATTTTCTTATGCAGCCAGTTGCGGATGCCCGGTCATCTCCACCCCCATTCCACATGCACTTGAAGTTTTGAAAGATGACACAGGAATTATTTTTGATTTTGAAAACCCGGAACAATTAACGGCTTCTGTAGTCAGTTTATTAGAAGATGACCGGTTGAGGAATAATATAAGTTTAAACGGAATACACAGGATGGCTTCTACTGCCTGGGAAAATGCAGCAATTGCGCATGGATTGTTATTTAAAAAAACAGGAGCTTTTCCTGTTTTACTGAACTATAAATTGCCACCCCTGAACCTTGATCACGTAAAAAAGCTTACAACAGATTTTGGGATGATACAGTTCTCAAAAATCAATCAACCCGATCTCAGTTCGGGATATACTTTAGACGATAATGCCCGTGCGCTGATTGCCATGTGCCAGCATTTTGAACTTACTGGAGATACAGCAGATTTAGCTTACATCAAAATCTATCTCGACTTTATTAAACATTGTCTTCAGCCAACCGGCGATTTTTTGAATTATGTGGATGCACAAAAAAAGTTTACAGAACAAAATTATTCAACCAACCTCGCTGACTCAAATGGGAGAGCTGTTTGGGCATTGGGGTACCTGATTTCAATGCGTGAGATTTTACCAAAAGAATTAAGTAATACCGCAGATAGTGTTATGCAAAAGGCTTTACTTAATATCAGCTCCATACATTCCACGCGGGCCATGGCATTTGTAATAAAAGGTTTGTATTACTATAACAGCAAAAAAGTAACACAAGGCAATTTGTTACTGATTAAAGAACTGGCCAACAGGTTGGTTCAAATGTACAGGCACGAGATGGATGAAAAATGGCAGTGGTTTGAGAGATATCTCACATATGCCAACAGCATTCTCCCCGAAGCCCTGCTATGTGCCTGGTTAGCAACCGGTGAAAAAGCATACAGGAATATTGCGCAGTCTTCTTTTGCTTTTCTGTTGTCGAAAACCTTCAGCAGGGAAAGTATAAAAGTAATTTCCAATGATGGCTGGTTGCACAAAGATCACAATGTTGTCAGACTAAATAAAGGTGGCGAACAACCAATTGATGTGGCTTACACCATACTGGCATTAAGTAAATTCTATACCGTTTTTGAAGAAGACCATTATCTGGATAAACTAAAATTATCCTTTAACTGGTTTTCAGGAAATAACCATCTGCAACAGGTCATTTACAATCCCTGTACCGGCGGATGTTATGATGGTCTGGAAGAAAATTGTGTAAACCTGAACCAGGGGGCAGAGTCAACTGTAAGCTATATGATGGCAAGACTAACGGCTGAAAAATATTTTATGAGGAACACCGAAGTAATAGAAATGAATTTGCATTGTTCCGATAATAAAATGTGTGAATGATATAACATATTCTGACGATTATGTAATACTTAAAACTGAAAGAAAACTCATCTTTGTTATACAATAAGATTATAAAATAAAACAGAAATAATCATGAATAACCTAACAGAATTGAAAGGAAACTGGAAAGAAATTAAAGGAAAATTGAAACAAAAATTCGGTATGCTTACAGACAGTGATCTGCTATTTGCTGAAGGCAAGCAGGATGAAATGTTAGGCAGGCTGCAGACTAAACTTGGGCGAACGAAAGCTGAAATACATAAAATTATTTCGGAACTGTAGTCCGCAGTTATTTATGCAAAGAAAAATACTATAAATAAAAAACCGGCATACAATTTGACTTTATAAATCAGTAATTACTTAACAATTTAAATACACAATAATGGGAAATCTGCTTTACACCATAGCCGTAATACTTGTGATTATCTGGGCTATTGGATTTTTAGGATTTGCAGCCGGTGGTCTTATTCACATTCTTTTGGTAATAGCGGTAATAGCTGTTTTAATAAGAATTATACAGGGGCGGAAAGTGCTGTAATAAATCAAACAACATTATAAATTAAAAAAACAAACACAATGGGAAACGCAAGCAACACGGGAAAAGTAATTGGGGCAATATTTTTAGGCGCAGCAATAGGCGGGGCACTTGGAATTCTTTTTGCACCCGATAAAGGAACTGAAACAAGAAGGAAGATCTCTAAAAAAGGTAATGACCTCACAGATGCTGTAAAGGAAAAATTTGATGCAATTGTTGACAAATTTAAAAAAGAAGTTGAAGACGTAAAAGAACAGGCTACTGATTTTGCAGAGAACGGAAAATCGGCAATAGAAAGACTTAAAACAAGTTAAGCTACCTGGATTTTTTAATGCAGCAATGCATTTAACAGCCGGAAAATATTTTCCGGCTGTTATTACTAAAAATATAAAAATGGACCCCCAGAAAAATTTAATTGACCCGCTGCTGGAAAAAGTGGAAACCTACACTAAAACAAGTTTTGAATTGGTGAAATTAAAAGCACTGGCTAAAACTGCCGATGTTACTTCCACCATGTTTTCCCGGTCTTTGTTTATTTTACTTGTTTCATTTTTTGCATTCACCATAAATATAGCTTTGGCATTATGGATCGGTGATCTGCTGGGTAAAAACTATTATGGTTTTCTTATTGTTGCGGGCTTTTATGCACTGGCTTCAATTATTTTGCTGATAGCACATCCTTCAATTAAAATCCGTTTAAACAACACTATCATCAAGCAATTGTTCAACTGATATTTTTATGAACTCAATTACAACATCCGAAGAATTAAAGGCTGCTATTCAGCGATTAGAAGTACAGCAGGCAGATGAATTGATTTTACTAAAAGAGCAGTATTATAAGACCAAAGAAGGTTTTAAACTTGTAAACCTGATTAAGAGCAAATTTAAAGAGACAATCTCGGATCCTGCTTTGAAAACAGATGCAATAAATGCAGCTATCGGGTTCACTTCAGGAATTTTAGCCAAGAAACTGATGATTGGAAAAACAATAAACCCTTTTAAAAAACTATTGGGAATTGTAGTGGAAATGGCCGTTGCCAGCAGCGTTGCAAAAAATGCAGATGGAATAAAATCAGCAGGCAGCAGCATTTTTAATATATTATTCAGAAAAAAAGAAGTACAGGATAAAGCATAATGGACAGTTCTCTTAAAATACCATTTTATGCAAAATCGGCGCTGATATTTGTCAGCGTTTTTGCTTTTGTATATGTGATGTATATCGGCCAGGATATTATTATCCCAATCGTATATGCCACCATTTTTGCCATCCTGCTTAATCCAATAGTAAATTTTCTGCTCAGAAAAAGAGTAAGTAAAATAGTTGCCATTTCAATTGTAGTTTCGCTTGCTGTTATTTTAGTACTGATATTATTTTACCTCTTTTTTTCGCAATTGAGTATGTTCAGTAAATCGTTCCCTCAATTCAAAGTAAAATTAGACCTGGCTAACGACCACCTGGTGAACTGGGCCTCACATGAGTTTGGTTACAGGCCCGCCAAAATAAATAAATGGATCAGTGACACACAATCCGAAGCGATTGGCAGTTATGCAAATGGTGAAACATTGTCTCAATTAGGGCAGTTTACAATTACAGTGGTGTTGATCCCCGTTTACCTCTTTATGATGCTCTACTATAAATCGTTGCTGCTGGAATTTATACGAAAGCTTTTCCGGTTAGAGCATCACACAACAGTTGTAGAAGTATTGGCCAACTCTAAAAATATAATTCAGAGTTACCTGGTTGGCCTTTTTTTTGAAATGATCATTATGGCTGTTCTAAATTCTGCTGGGCTCTTAATACTGGGAATAGACTATGCAATTATTCTGGGTATACTGGGGGCTGTACTCAATATCATTCCTTATATAGGCGGCATTGTTGCTACTCTCTTACCAATGACCGTAGCGTTTGTAACGAAAGATTCGTTGGTTTACCCCCTGATGGTTTTTGTGATAACCATTGTAATACAATTCATTGATAATAATTTTATAGTGCCCAAAATTGTCGCATCCAGGGTGCAGATAAATGCATTGATATCTGTAATCGGCGTTTTGATCGGTGGGGCCATATGGGGAGTTGCCGGCATGTTCCTCTCAATTCCGTTGATTGCTATTATCAAAGTAATTTTCGATCATATTGAACCACTAAAGCCCTGGGGATTCCTGTTTGGAAACATTGTTCCTACGGTGTCTAAATTCTCCTTTATAAAACGTATTAAATAGCTAAAATAAAATCATCATCAATTTAAATTAACAATCATGAAAATGAATATCGGTATTTCAGAAAAGAATTTAAAAAACAGTGCAGCGCTGCTTTCAGGCGTATTGGCAAACGAAATGACACTCTACATTAAAACAAGAAAATTTCATTGGAATGTTGCAGGCGAAAGCTTTATGGAACTGCACAAATTATTTGAAGCGCAGTACACTCAACTGGAAGAATCCATTGACGAAATTGCAGAACGTATTGGGAAACTTGGCCATAAAACCATTGGTACCATGCAGGAATATTCAAAACTATCTTCTATAAAAGAGAGCCCCGGAAAATATGCAGGTTCAAAAGATCTGCTGGTTGAGTTGCTTAAAGATCATGAAACGGTAATTGTATTGCTTCGCAAAGATGTTGTGGAAGCAGGCGAAAAAAACAAGGATGCAGGAACGGCCGATTTTCTTACCGGCCTGATGGAACAACATGAAACGATTGCCTGGACATTAAGAAGATACCTGAACTGATTATTTAGAAAATAATAAGACCGGTTTTCAATTATATCAGATCGCTGACAAGAAACATCTCCCGCTTTTGTTTTTTGTCAGCATTTTTTTGCCATCCATTTCCCAAACCGAAAAAGGTGTGAATGTTACAATAGTCTCTTGTAATTGTGTAATACTTACCGGTATAAAAACTTTGACCTTTATAGGCAGAAAAAAAGAAAAGTGTCATCTGCACAAAGGATCGAAACAAGTTTTTAGATCAGTTTTAAATTAATGTGCGGTAAGCAATTTCATAAATTATTCCAGTCACAACAATTATCAAATAAAGTATATGAAAAACAAATTAAAAATGCTTTTGGTTTCCTTATTGCTGTTAATCGGAACAATAGTTCCTACACAAAAAGCAGCAGCACAGGTAAGTGTAAGTTTCCAGGTTTTTTATGATGACCTTAGCCCGTATGGGAATTGGGTTGATAACTCAACCTATGGTTATGTTTGGGTTCCCGAAGTTGCAAATGGGTTTTCACCTTATTCAACAAACGGATACTGGGTGTTCACTGATGAAGGATGGACCTGGGTTTCAAACTATTCATGGGGATGGGCGCCCTTTCATTACGGCCGTTGGTTTTACGAAAACTATTATGGATGGATCTGGGTTCCGGATTATCAATGGGGCCCGGGATGGGTTACCTGGAGAAGATCAAATGACTATTATGGATGGGCGCCCATAGGGCCGGGTATAAACATCGATATTGCTTATGGCAGCGGATATAGTTTACCCTACAACCAGTGGACATTTGTAAGAAACAGGGATTTTGGAAGAACAAACATCAATAACTATTATGTCAATAACTCAAATAATGTTACCATCATTAACAATACCACGGTCATAAATAACATAAGGGTTGATAAAGACCGTAATACAAGGTATAATTCAGGACCCGACAGAAATGAAGCGGAAAAACGGGCCGGCAGGACTTTTAAACCTGTTGCTGTAAGAGAAAGCAATAAACCAGGCCAGAACCTGCGTAACGGAGAACTTGAGATTTATAAACCCCGGATTGAAAAAACAAATGATGAACAAAGAAAACCATCGCCATCAAAAGTGGTAAGGATGGAAGATGTAAAAAAAGCGGATCAAAGAAGACCTGCAGCTACAACACAGCAACGCAATGATCAGCAGAATAAAGAGCAGCAACAACAACAACAGCAGCAACGCAACGACCAGCAAAACAAACAGCAACAACAGCAAAACCAGGATAAAAAGCGTAACGACGAACTGAACAGGCAGCAACAACAACAGCAGCAAAAACAAAGTACTGATCAACAAAAAAGACAGCAACAACAACAGGATCAGCAGAAACAGCGCAATGACCAGCAAAATACAAATCAACAGCAACAACAGGACAAGCAGCGCAACGAACAATTAAAGAGACAACAGCAGCAAAAACAGCAGCAGCAGGTTAATGACCAACAGAATAAACAGCAACAACAAAAACAGGAACAGCAGCGTAACGAACAAATAAATAAACAGCAGCAACAAAAACAACAACAACAGCAACGAAACGACCAACAGAATCAGCAGCAGCAGCAACAACAACAACAGCAACGTGATAACCAGCAGAAACAACAACAGCAACAGCAACAAAAACAGCAACAAAAAAATGAACAGCAGAATCAACAGCAGAAGCAACAGCAGCAGCAACAGCAGCAACAGCAACGCAATAACCAGCAGAAACAACAACAGCAGCCACAACAACAGCAGCCACAACAAAAACAGCAGCAAAGAGTTGAGCAGCAGAATCAACAGCAACAGCAGCCGCCGGTTAAACAGCCACCTGCAAGAAAAGGGAATGGATAAAAATAATGCTTTGTGTTTATAGAAGAAGCGTTACATGCATAAAAATAAAAAGTGGGAATGATACAATCTATTGTTGCAATTGTGTAAGGCTTAGCTTTTAAAAAGCAGCCACCTTTGTATCAACAGAAACAAAATCAATAATTTTAAAAAATGAAAATGACAGTGAATAAAAACAATACCCACGCAAAAACTATTCTTTTAGGAGCTATAGCAGCCTTTACTATGCTATTGGTTACTTCCTGCGCTAAAAAAAATGTTGCAACAGCCAAATCGGAAACAGCACCTGCAGAAACAGCTGCAGCAGCAATCGTTATTCCAGCTGAGACCAAAGGCCAGGTGCAGATAAAAAGAGACGTAAACAGCAATTACGTAATTCAGATAAATTTAAGAGAACTGGAAGAGGTTAATAAAATTGAACCCACATCTAAAAAAGCATACATCGTTTGGATGAATACAGATAACAAAATGGTAAAGAACCTGGGGCAGATAAATAGTAATGCGGGCTGGCTTACAGACCAATCAAAAGCTTCCTTTGAAGCAGTTTCTGAATTTAAGCCAACAAAGATCTTTATTACTGAAGAAGAAACGGCTTCGGTAACAAAGCCTGCTATAAAAGTTATCTGGTCAACCAATAAATTTTAACTGACAAAAAACTGATAAAAAAAGGTTGAATTACCGAATATATCAAGAACAAAAAAATGGAGCATTATCAGGTTTAATAATGCTCCATTTTTATAAAAAGTTATTCACTAAAGATCTGTTATAGGCTTATACTTTGGTACCAGTGATTTCATTACAATCCATGCAATTAAATAAGCAACAGCGCAAACAGCAAACATGATCGTATAACCGGTTTGTATATGCCCCAGTGCTTTAAAATGATCAAATAAAGCTCCACCTGATTTTGAGATCAATACACCACCAAGCCCCCCGGCCATACCGCCAATACCAACAACAGAACCTACTGCTTTCTTGGGAAACATATCTGACACTGTTGTGAATATATTTGCCGACCAGGCCTGGTGCGCTGATGCACCGATACCTATTAAAATAACTGGTATCCAGAAGCTGATATAGCCCAAAGGCTGAGCCGCCAACACGATCAATGGAAACAGGGCAATCACCAACATTGCTTTCATACGGCCATCGTAAGCGTTGTAACCTTTTTTAATAAAGTATGTAGGAAACCAGCCACCGCCAATACTGCCAAACATAGTCATACTGTACAATACAGCCAGCGGCAGCATAATTTCTGTTTTAACCATGCCGTATTGTGCCTCCAGGTACTTTGGCAACCAGAATAAAAAGAACCACCATACCCCATCAGTCATGAATTTACCAAAAACAAAAGCCCAGGTTTGCCTATAACCCAATAGTTTAAACCAGGCCACTTTTTCTTTTTTTTCTGTTACGGCCACTTCTGCATCTGCGTCGGAATTAATATAGTCCAGTTCGGCTTTTGAAAGTCTTTTTTGCTGGTCTGGTCTGTTATAAAAGATCATCCAGAAAATGAGCCATAAAAAACCAATGGTACCTACTAATATAAACGCTGTCTCCCATCCCCAATGCAAAGCTATCCAGGGTACTGTAAGAGGTGCAAGTATTGCGCCTACATTAGCACCCGAGTTAAAAATCCCGGTAGCAAAGGACCTTTCTTTCTTTGGGAAATATTCTGCTGTAGCTTTTATAGCAGCCGGAAAGTTCCCGGATTCTCCAACCGCAAGAACAGCACGTGAGATCATAAAACCTAAAATGGAAACCGGTATAACCAAACCAAACGCTGAAAATATTCCGGAGAAAGCTCCCCCAACTTCAATAGCAAGCGCATGCATGATAGCAGCCAATGACCAGATAACTATGGCCCAGGTAAAACCCCTCTTTGTACCAAGTTTATCAATGAAACGACCTGCGAACAACATGGATATGGCATACGAAAACTGAAAAACTGCCGTAATATTTGCGTAATCTGTATTGCTCCAGTTAAACACTTTGGAAAGATCTGGCGCAAGCAGGCTTAATACCTGCCGGTCTAAATAATTAATAGTAGTTGCAAAAAACAAAAGCGCACAGATCGTCCAGCGGTATTTCCCGATTTTTTCCATATTCATATAGCTGCGTTTAATTTATTTTTTACAAGCGTTAATGATAGCCAATACTTTTTTTGTTTCTTCAATAAGCAAATCGTATTGCTTGTTTGCCATTACTTCTTTGCTTACTAATTTACTGCCCATACCCACTGCACATACACCAGCTTTAAACCAGCCTTCAATATTTTCTTTGGTTGTATCAACACCGCCGGTTGGCATAAATAATAGTTTGGGAAAGATATCCTTAATTCCACTTAAAAAAGAAGGTCCCAGCATATTACCCGGAAATAGTTTGATAAACTTAACGCCTGCATTTTCAGCAGCAATAATTTCAGATGGTGTCATACAACCCGGTGCATAAAAAATATCATTGGCTACTGCATAGTCGGCTACTTCTTTCACGAACCCGGGACTCACTAAAAAATCAGCACCCGCATTCATATAATCAATGGTATGCTGCATGTTCTTAATGGTACCAACACCCAGCAAAAGTCCCGGCATTTCTGCATTACGCACTTCCACCATTTTTTTAAAATTTGCCAGGGCTGCATCGCCGCGGTTGGTATATTCCAATGCCATAATTCCGGCACTGTATAAGGCTCTTAAGGTTTCTATACTTGTGGTTTCATCTGCATTAAAATATAAGGGAAGCATTCCCTGTTTTACAATTGCATCTGATACCTGTTGTGATTTGCTCATAAACTTTTTATTTTGGCTAAAGCCTTTTTATTTTTTAAAATCTTCCCCGGCATGAAAGCGGGGCAATTCATATCTTTACTTTGATAACCAGTTTTTTTATTGCTGAATCACCGATCATTGGTGCATGTACATCTTCAGGAAAGAATATAGCAAACTGGCCATCGCTTAACCGGAAATACATATCGGGTTGTTCATTGTATAACTGCACATCTTTATCCGGATTGTAACCTCCATTTTCTGTAACACATTTTTCTCTTGGCTTCCAGCCAATAGTTTCTACACCTTTTATACAAAGCTGTATGTCGATATTATTATTATGGCATTCAAATTTGGAAACAGATGCTTCTGCACTCATGCCGGTTTTATTTGAAAAGATAGCTTTTAAACCTGCTGCAATTTCAGATTTTCCATCTGGCTCATTTGCAAGGTTTGTAGCATTAATAAATTCAAATGCCTTTACAAACAAAGGATGAACAGAAAAATATTTATGCGCATTAGCAATCGTATCTACTATCATTTTTCTAAAGCATTTTAAGTAAATAATAATGTCCCTGCCTGGGTTCCCCCTTTAGGGTTCCCTGAAAAGGGAACGAACGAAGTTCAGGGGGTTTTTAACGTTGCACCCTTCCGCTTCCATCTCCTTTCATTAAATCTTTTACATCGCTTAATGTAGCATGATTTAAATCGCCGGGGATAGTATGTTTTATAGCACTTGCAGCTACTCCAAACTCTGCCGCTTCGGGCATCGGCATGCCGGTAACGAGGCCATATATAAACCCGCTTGCAAAACTATCGCCGCTACCCACACGGTCAACAATTCTTACTTCATATTGTTTGGTATGATAAAATTCGCTGCCGTCGTAAACCAATGCACTCCAGCCATTATCACTGGCACTGTGGCTTTCTCTTAAAGAAGAAGCGATGTATTTAAATCCAAACCTGTCCTTCATTTGTTTAAACACATCTTTAAAACCATCTAAATTTAATTCGCCCTTGGTAACGTCAGTGTTGGCTGCTTTAAAACCCAAACACAAATCGGCATCTTCTTCATTACCTATACAAACATCAACGTGTTCGCAAAGTTTGGTCATTACCTCTCTTGCTTTTTCTTTGCTCCACAATTTTTTGCGGAAATTCAGATCAATACTGGTTGTAATACCTTTCGCTTTAGCTGCTTTTAAAGCAGCTAAAGTTAATGCAG
>Ga0302322_100006307_pt1 | contig 10494 bp, 8 predicted proteins | sample Fen_T0_2_FD_203757 | JGI IMG/M metagenome (GOLD analysis project Ga0302322, IMG submission 203757) | Peat permafrost microbial communities from Stordalen Mire near Abisko, Sweden - Fen_T0_2 | ecosystem: Environmental > Terrestrial > Soil > Wetlands > Permafrost | place: Sweden: Abisko... | reverse complement strand
TGAACGGCTGCGGGCTGCTGGTCATCAACCCGCCCTACCGGTTCGAACAGGAGGTTCCGCCCATCCTCGATGCGCTGCTGGCGCGCCTCGGCGGCGACGAGGCCGGTGCGGGCGTCAGTGTCAGGAGGCTCGCCGATGAGTAACGTCGCGGTGATTGGGGCCGGCGCGTGGGGCACGGCGCTTGCCATCCAGGCCGCGCGGGCGGGCAACGCCGTCACGCTGTGGGCGCGCGATCCCGCGACGGCCGCGGCGATCGAGGCGAGCCGGGAGAATCCCCGGCTTGCTGGCGTGACGCTGCCTGACGCGATCCATGTCACGGCCGTCATGCCAACCGCGTCAGATGCGATGATCCTGGCTGTCCCCGTCCAGCACCTGCGCGCCGTCCTGCCCCAGATTCCAGTCACGGCCGCGCCGTTGGTCGTAGCGGCGAAGGGCGTCGAGGCGGGCACGTTGCGGCTTCCGCTGGAGATAATCATCGAGCTACGCCCGGCCGCGCGCGCCGCCGTTCTGACCGGTCCAAACTTCGCGCACGAGGTCGCCCGCGGGCTTCCCGCCGCCGCGGTGATCGCGGGATTGGACCCGGCGCCCCGGGAGCAAGTGGCGGCGATGCTCGGCACCGCCAGCTTCCGCCTGTATGGCAGCGGCGATCCCATTGGTGCCCAGCTTGGCGGTGCCGCGAAGAACGTGATCGCCATCGCCGCGGGCGCCGTCATGGGAGCGGGGCTGGGCGAGAACGCCCGCGCCGCGTTGATCACCCGCGGTCTGGCGGAACTCGGCCGTCTGGTGACCGCGCTGGGCGGCCGGGCCGAGACGGTGACGGGCCTGTCGGGCCTTGGCGACCTGCTGCTCACCTGCACCGGCCCATCAAGCCGCAATTTCAGTCTGGGTCTCGCATTGGGGCAGGGCGTGGCACTGGCCGACATCCTGGCATCCCGCACCACCGTTACCGAGGGCGTGGCGACCGCTCCCGCGCTGCTCGCCCGCGCCGCTGGTGTGGACATGCCCATTTGCGCCGCCGTGGCCACGTTGCTGGCGGGACGCAGGACCCTGGCCCAGACGATCGCCGATTTGCTGGCGCGGCCGAGAAAGGATGAGTGATGGGACGAATGACGCGGCGCGGCGATCCGGGCTAGGCGGCGCGCCATGCTGAAACATGTCCTGACTGTTGGCGGTTGGACCATGATCAGCCGGATCCTCGGCTTTGTCCGCGACATGCTGATCGCGGCGATCCTGGGGGCGGGACCGGTCGCCGATGCCTTCTTCGTCGCGCTGAAACTACCGAACCTTTTCCGGCGCCTGTTCGGAGAAGGCGCATTCAACGCCGCCTTCGTCCCCGCCTTCTCCCACATTCTGACAGACGATGGACCGGAGGCCGCGCGGCGCTTCGCGCGGGAGACGTTCGCGGTCATGACCTTCTGGCTGGCCGCGCTGACGCTGGCCGGAGAACTGGCGATGCCCTGGCTGATGGTTGTCCTGGCGCCCGGATTCGCGTCCGATCCCAGCAAGTTCGCCCTGGCCGTGGAACTGTCCCGGATCACGTTTCCCTATCTGCTGTTGATCTGCCTCGCGGCCCTGGTGTCGGGCGTGCTGAACGGAATGGAACGGTTCATCGCCGCATCCGCCTCTTACGTCGTGTTCAACGTGGTCTCGATCGCCTGCATGCTGGGTCTGACCGCGTATGTCCCAACAGCGGGGCATGCGCTTTCATGGGGCGTGACCATCGCCGGGGTCCTGCAACTGGGGCTGCTGATGGTGGCGGCGCACCGGGCCGGGATGACGCTGACCCTTCCGCGGCCGAGGTTGACCCCGCCCATCCGGCTGCTGTTGCGGCGGATGGCGCCGGGACTGGTCGGGGCGGGGGTGACTCAATTGAACCTCGCGGTGGATGTGGTGATCGCCAGTCTGCTGCCCGCCGGCACGGTGTCGCTGCTGTATTACGCCGACAGGATTCAGCAGTTGCCCCTCGGCGTCATCGGCACCGCCGTCGGCACGGCGATGCTGCCCATGCTGTCGCGTCAGGTGCGCGCCGGGGAGGACGCGGCGGCGATCGATACGCAGAACCGTGCCATCGAATACGCGCTGTTTCTGACACTCCCCGCGGCGGCGGCTCTGATGGTCTCGGCTTTTCCGATCGTCTGGGGGCTGTTCGGGCGAGGGGCGTTCGGTGTCGAGGATGCGCATCTGACGGCGCAGGCCCTGGCCGCCTACGCGGTGGGACTGCCTGGCTTCGTGCTGGTAAAGGTTCTGGCGCCTGGGTTCTTCGCGAGGGGCGACACGGCCATGCCGGTGCGGATTGGCCTCGCCGCGGTGGGACTGAACCTGGCGCTGAACGTGGCGTTCATGGTGCCGCTGCGGCACATGGGGCCAGCACTGGCCACCAGCCTGGCCGCGATGGCAAACGTGGCTGGCCTGGCCGTGGTGCTAGCGCGGCGGGGGCAGTTGCGGCCGGACGCCGCGTTGCGCCGCAGGTTAATGGGCCTTCTTGGCGCCACCGCCGCGATGGCCGCTGTTCTGTTCGTGGCGCAATCCTGGCTGTTCGATGTGCCGAGGCACGGGATCCTTAGTCTGCTGGCGCTGGGGGCTCTGGTTAGCCTGGGATTGCTGGTCTTCATCGTGGCGGCGCAGCTTTTTGGGGCCGTCGATCTGCGCCGCTTGCTGGCCGGCCGCTTGCGTTCCGGCGCCTGATCGGCCATTTCCCGGCGCCATGCAGCGCATCTTCTCCGGCATTCAGCCGTCTGGAATCCCGACCCTTGGCAACTATCTGGGCGCCATCCGTAACTGGGTGACGCTGCAGGACGATGACGACCACGAATGCCTGTGGTGCGTCGTGGACCTTCACGCGATCACCGTGTTCCAGAACCCGGCGGAACTGGCCACGCAAACGCGGGAGATGGCGGCGGTGCTGCTGGCCTGCGGGATCGACCCGGTGAAGCACATCCTGTTCCTGCAGTCCGGCGTCCGGGCGCATGCTCAGCTTGCCTGGATCTTCAATTGCGTGGCGCGGCTGGGCTGGCTCAACCGGATGACGCAGTTCAAGGACAAGGCGGGCAAGGACCGGGAGGCCGCCTCGGTCGGGTTGTATGCCTATCCGAACCTGATGGCCGCGGACATTCACGCCTATCACGCGACGCGGGTGCCGGTGGGCGACGACCAGCGCCAGCACCTGGAGCTTGCGAACGACATCGCGCAGAAGTTCAACCACGATTACGGCGTGGATTTCTTCAAGAACATCGAGCCGTTGATTCTGGGTCCAGCCGCGCGGGTCATGAGCCTGAGGGACGGGACGAAGAAGATGTCCAAATCCGATCCGTCGGACCAGAGCCGGATCAACATGAACGACGACGCGGACACGATCGCGCTGAAGGTGCGCCGGGCGAAGACGGACCCGGAGCCACTGCCCAGCGAAGTGACCGGGCTGGAGGGCCGCCCCGAGGCGCGCAACCTGGTGGGGATCTACGCCGCGTTGGAGGACAGCGACCACGCCGCCGTGCTGCGCGACCACGGCGGAAAGGGGTTCGGACCGTTCAAGGAGGCGCTGTCGGCGCTGATGGTCGCAAAGATGTCCCCCATCGCGGCGGAAACCAGACGCCTTCTGGCGGATCCCGCGTATCTGGATGGGATTCTGCGGGAGGGTGCGCGCCGGGCGGCGGTGCTGGCCGATCCGATCGTGGCGGAGGCTGAGCGGCTGGTTGGGTTCCTGCGGGTCTGAGGGATGGCAGGCGGCTCCGGGGTGACCTGTGCCGCCTGACGGAATGATGTGGCGCGGCGCGCCCGGTGATCACTGAGCCCACTGAGCCCACTGAGGCCACGGAGGCCCGGAGGGCCGATCGCCGGGCGGTTTCGGCCCCGGGCGGGGAACACCACGCCACCATAACGCTACTCAGTGCCTTGGTGTCCTCCGCGCCCTCGGTGACTCAAAGCCGGCGCCATGCTCCCAAGCACTATCTTCGCATTTTGAATATTCCACGAAGTCGGCCTACACTCCGCTCAACGGCAACGCGGGGCGATCCCGGCAACGGGACACGCACACCGCGCCAATAGGGAGAAACGCGGTTGGCGAGGCTACTCGCATGTTGATGTACATCGGACGCCGGCTCACGCTGGCATTGATCACCTGCGTCGCCATTTCCATTTTGACATTTATCATCATCCGTCTTCCGCCGGGCGACTTCGTCGACGCCTATATCGCCAATCTCGCGTCCACCGGCAGCACCGTCACCGCCGAACAAGCGCAGGCGATGCGGCACGAATACGGTCTCGACCGGCCCGTCGCGGTGCAATATTTCCTGTGGATCTCACGCGTTATCCATGGTGACTTCGGTGTCTCCATGATGTGGCGGCGCCCGGTGACCGAGGTCATCGGCGACCGCCTGTGGCTGACCATGGTGGTCTCCTTCGCCGCGTTATTCCTCACCTGGACCATCGCTCTGCCCATCGGGATTTATTCCGCGGTCCGGCAATATTCCATCGGCGACTACGTCGCCACCATGCTGGGTTTTATCGGTCTCGCGGTGCCGAATTTCCTTCTCGCGCTGATCCTGATGTATTTCGGGTTCCGCTATCTGGGACTGAGCGTCGGTGGTTTATTCTCCGCCGAATATGCCCAGGCGCCATGGGATGCCGCCAAAGTCTGGGACCTGACCAAGCATCTTCCGTTGCCCGCCTGCGTGCTGGCGCTGGCCGGCTCGGCGCAGTTGATCCGCATCATGCGCGCGAATCTGCTGGATGAGCTGCGCAAGCCCTATGTGATCACCGCGCGCGCGAAGGGCATCCAGGAATACCGCGTCATCCTGAAATATCCCGTGCGCGCGGCCCTGAACCCCTTCGCCAGTTCCATTGCCTATGTGTTTCCCTATCTGGTGTCCGGTAGCATCATCGTCTCGCTGGTGCTCGGACTGCCCACGGTAGGTCCGCTGCTGCTGCAAGCTCTGGTCGCGCAGGACATGTTCCTGGCTGGCACGATCGTGCTGCTGCTGGGCATCATGACCGTTGTCGGCACGCTGATATCCGACCTTCTGCTGATGTGGATCGAGCCGCGGTTGCGGCTGACAGGCCGTTCATGAGGTACGTCGCATGAGCGGGACTCTCGCCGACGACAAACTCGCCAGCGCGGGGCAGTTAAGGCTGACGTGGCTGCGCTTCAAACGCCACAAGCTGGCGTTCATCAGCCTGTTCATCGTCGTGCTGTTCTACACCGTCGCGATCTTCGCGGATTTCCTGGCGATCAACGACCCGCACGCGACCGACGCGCGGCGCGGCTATCTGCCGCCCCAGGCCATCCACATATTCGACACTGGCGGGCCTTATGTCAGCGGCATGAAGGGCGCACGCGATCTGAAGACGTTCAAACAGGTCTATGTGCCCGATCCCAACAAGAAGCTGCCAGTGACGCTGTTCGCCCGCGGCTACACGTATAACCTGTTCGGCCTGATCGAAACGGATCGTCATCTTCTGGGCGTGTCGTCACCCGATCCGCTGGACGGCATTTATCTGCTGGGAACCGACGCGCTGGGCCGCGATCTGTTCTCCCGCATCATGGTGGCGACGCGCATTTCCCTGTCTATTGGTCTCGCCAGCGTGGGGTTATCGCTGGTTCTGGGCATTCTCCTGGGTGGCATGTCGGGGTTGTATGGCGGCTGGGTGGACCTGTTCATCCAGCGGGTCATCGAGGTCATCCGTTCCATCCCCACGATTCCCCTATGGATGGGCCTGGCGGCGGCGCTGCCGAATACCTGGAGCGTGGTGCAGATTTATTTCGCCATCACCCTGATCATCTCCCTGATCGGCTGGACCGAGCTGGCGCGCGTTGTCCGTGGCCGGTTCCTGGCGCTGCGGGAGGAAGATTTCGTCATCGCCGCCGAACTGGTTGGGGCGAGCCAGTTCCGTATCATGATCCGCCACATGCTGCCGTCCTTCACCAGCCACGTGATCGCGGCGGTGTCGCTGGCCCTGCCGGCGATGATCATCAGCGAAACGTCCCTGTCCTTCCTGGGCTTGGGTCTCCGGCCGCCTGCGATATCATGGGGAATTTTGTTACAAGACGCGCAGAATGTGCAGGTGTTGGCGGGCGCGCCATGGCTGCTGCTCGCCGCCGTTCCGGTGGTGACCGTCATCCTCGCGTTTAACTTCCTGGGCGACGGTCTTCGTGACGCGGCGGACCCGTATGGTTGACGGACAAAAACCAATCGTCTCCGTGCGCGATCTGGCGGTGGCGTTTCACCAGCACACGGGGACCGTACGGGCGTTGGAAGCGGTCAGCCTGGACCTGTATCCGGGCCGCGTGCTGGGCGTGGTCGGTGAGTCGGGTTGCGGCAAAAGCGTGACCGCCCGCGCCATGCTTCGGATTCTGGACCGCAACGGGTCGATCACCGCCGGCCGCGTTACCCTGGATCCTGGCACGGCGGGCGAACAGGACGTTACCGCTCTGCCGCCCGAGGGCAACGCGATCCGCGCGATCCGCGGCGGCCGCATCGGCCTGATCTTCCAGGAACCGATGGCCGCCCTGTCGATGCAATACACCGTTGGCAACCAGATGATGGAGGCCATCCGCGCCCACCGCGATCCCGGCAAACAGGCGGCACGGGAACGGGCGATCGCCCTGTTGCACGAGGTTGGGATTCCCCGCCCGGAAACTCGTATCGACGCCTATCCGTTTCAACTCAGTGGCGGTCTGCGTCAGCGTGTCGGCATTGCCCTGGCACTGGCGGCGGAACCGGACGTGCTGATCGCGGATGAACCGACAACCGCGCTGGATGTGACGACCCAGGCGCAGATCCTGGCGCTGCTGCGGCGGCTGCAGCGCGACAAACAGATTGCCCTGATGCTGATCACGCACGACATGGGCGTGATCGCGCAAATGGCCGATGACGTGGCGGTGATGTATCTGGGACGGATTATCGAATACGCGCCAGTGCGGGAGTTGTTTCGCGCGCCTAAACACCCCTACACGCGGGCGCTGCTGCGATCCGTTCCGGACCTGGATGCCAAGCCACGGCAACGTCTGGCCACTATCGGCGGCGCGGTTCCGCAGCCGAACGCACGTCCATCGGGATGTCCGTTCCATCCGCGCTGCCCCGAAGTGATCCCTGGGCGCTGCGATACGATGGTGCCGGCGCCGGTGCCGCCAGGCCAACAAGGTGCTTCGTGTTTCCTGGTGGAGGATGCGGCCGCATGAACGTGCTGGAAGTCCGCGGTCTGACGAAACATTACCCGATCGTGGCCGGGCTGATGCGCCGGGAGGTTGGATGTGTCCGCGCGGCTGACGGCGTGAGTTTCTCCATTGAACGCGGTGAAACGCTGGCGCTGGTTGGTGAGTCGGGCTGTGGCAAGACCACCGTCGCACGATGCATTCTGCGAGCGTTGCGTCCGACGTCCGGGGAAATCCGGTTCTCGCCGGACGATGACCACACGGTGGATCTGGCGCCCTTGTCGCGCCGCGCGTTGCGGCCGTTGCGGCGGCATATCCAGTTGATCTTTCAGGACCCGTATGCGTCGCTTAATCCGCGCATGATGGTGGGCGACATCATCGCCGAACCGCTGCTGGTGAATGGCGTGCCTGGCCCGGAGCGGGACGCGCGTGTGCGGGAATTACTGGATCTGGTCGGGCTTCCCCTCGTGGCGCGCTCCCGGTTCCCGCACGCGTTCTCGGGCGGGCAGCGGCAGCGCATCGGTATCGCGCGGGCGCTCGCGTTGAACCCGCGGCTAATCGTGGCGGATGAGCCGGTGTCGGCGCTGGATGTCTCGGTGCAGGCGCAGATTATCAATCTGCTGCTGGATCTTCAGGATCGTCTCGGCCTGTCGATGCTGTTCGTGGCGCATGATCTGGGTGTCGTGCGCCATGTCAGCGACCGTGTGGCAGTCATGTATGTCGGACGGGTCGTGGAAGTCGCGACGACGACGGTGCTATATGCCACGCCGCGCCATCCCTATACGCGCGCGCTGCTGGCGGCGGTACCGAAAGCGGACCCGGATGCCCGGGACGCGGTGACCGCGCCACGAGGCGAAGTCGCGGACCCCGCCAATCCGCCGCCGGGCTGCGCGTTCCACCCGCGCTGTCCCTTCGTCATCGATCGTTGCCGTGTCGATCGTCCGGAACTGGTGGAGATCGCGCCCGGTCATTTGAGTGCCTGTTTCCGTGCCTCCGAAACCGCGCTGTTCATGGAGTAACCATGCGAAAATTCCTGACCTGGCTGGTCTTTGCCCTGGCACTGTCCGCTGGCGCGTTGTCCGGCGGCGGTGCCGTGGCGCAAAACACCGCGTTCGAGCAATCCGGCCTTGTCGGAAAACTGGAAGGTCCGGAGATCATCACGGATCCAGCGAAATGGCCGAAGGTAACCGGCGAGGCACCGCAACTCGCGGCCCTGGTAAAATCAGGCAAGCTGCCGCCCGTGGCGCAACGCGTACCGCTGGAACCGCTGGTGGTGAAGCCGTTGCGGAGCGTGGGAACCTATGGCGGGACGTGGCGGCGTGGTTTCCTTGGCCGAGGGGACGGTGAGAACGGCAATCGGGTGCGCTCCAGCGACAAGTTGTTGTTTTGGGACCCGACTGGAACCATCATCATGCCAAGCGTGGCGAAGGGATTCGAACTCAGCGCTGACGGCAAGCGAACGACGTTGTTCCTGCGTAAAGGGATGAAATGGTCCGACGGTGCGCCGTTCACGGCCGATGACTTCATGTTCTGGTACGAGGATATGTACCAGAACAAGGATGTGGTGCCGACACCGGCTCCTGAATTATCGGTCAACGGCAAACCCGGCCGCATGGTCAGGATCGACGACGTTACCGTGGCCTTCGACTTCGACGAACCGAACTATCTGTTCCCGCATTTGCTCGCGGGCGACACGCAAGTGGGTGGCGGGCAGTCACGTTTGCAATCCGACGGCCGTGAACTCGGCCTGTACGCCCCCGCGCATTATCTGAAGCAATTCCTGCCAAAATATAGCTCGGTTGACGCGGTCAACGCGAAGGCCAAAGCGGCTGGTTACGGCAACTGGGTGGAGCACTTCCGTTTCCGCTCCGACTGGCAGCTCAATGTCGATGTTCCAGCCTTGGCGGCCTGGATCATGATCAGCCCGATCAACACACAATCCTGGGTGCTGGAGAGAAATCCGTACTACTACGCCGTTGATACGGCGGGAAACCAGTTGCCGTATATCGATAAGGTTCAACTGAACCTGGCGGAAAACCCCGAGATCATCAATCTCCGGGCTATCGCGGGTGAATTCGATTTCATGGAACGCTTCATCGATCTGGCGAAATTGCCGGTGTTCCTGGAAAACGCTGCACGCGGCGGCTACAAGGTGCGGCTCGATCCTGGGTTCAATGGCGCGGATTCACAACTCTATTTCAACCTCGCTTACACGCAGGATCCGGAGCTACGGAAATGGTTCCAGACCGCCGATTTTCGCCGTGCGCTGTCGCTTGGAATCGATCGGGGGCAATTGAACGACGCGTTCTGGCTTGGCCTTGGCGTCGTCGGCTCCATCATGCCGGCGGCGATCATTCCGGAAAGCCCGGGTGAGGAATACCGGTTGAAATGGGTGACGCTGGATATCAAAAAAGCCAATGCCATGCTGGATGCCATTGGCCTGAATAAAAAGGACCGGGAAGGCTACCGGTTGCGCACCGATAACGGCCAGCGGCTGCGGCTTCAGATCGATGTGGCGCAAACGCTGACTCCGACCTGGCCGCAGCAGGTTGAAATGATCATTCAGCAATGGAAAGTCATTGGGATCTGGGCCGACGCCAAGCTGTTCGAGCGCAGCCTGTTTTACACCCGTGTCCGGAATGACGACAATCAGATGTCGATCTTCTCCAACAATGGGACAGAGGCGCTGTATCTGTTGCCGTCCGCCGTGCTGCCGGTCGATCCGCAATCGAGCCAGGGTGGCGTTGGGCATGCCAAATGGTTCGCATCGAATGGTGCCACTGGATTGAAGCCGGAAAGTCCGGAAATGCTGCGGGCCTATGGCATGCTGCGTGAGGCCGCCACGCTGCCAGAAAATGAACGCAACAAGAAAGCACAGGAGATTTGGAAACTGGCGGTCGATCAGGTGTGGTCTATTGGCCTGGTCGGGCAGTCGCCGAATTATATGGGCACGCGGGTTGTCAACCTGAAACTGGAAAATGTGCCGGAACGTGTGTGCATCTCGCAGCATTGCCGCACACCCTGGAGCGGAAGGCCGGATCAATGGTACTTCAGGCAATAATCTGCGCCTTCTTGTTGCTCACCGCGTCGGGCGCCTGGGCACAGGCGATCGATGCCCGGCAGACCGGCCTTGTCGGCAAGCTTGAAGCGCCGGAGATCGTCACCGACCCGGCGGCTATACCGAAGCACTTCCAGGAAGCGCCCGCCCTGGCCGCTTTGGTGAAGGAAGGCAAGCTTCCACCCGTCGAGCAGCGGCTCCCGTCGGAGCCACTGGTGCTCAAACCTCTGCGCGCCACGGGCAAGTACGGCGGCACGTGGCGGCGCGCATTCCTCGGTCCTGGTGATGG
>Ga0302322_100006306_pt1 | contig 10494 bp, 9 predicted proteins | sample Fen_T0_2_FD_203757 | JGI IMG/M metagenome (GOLD analysis project Ga0302322, IMG submission 203757) | Peat permafrost microbial communities from Stordalen Mire near Abisko, Sweden - Fen_T0_2 | ecosystem: Environmental > Terrestrial > Soil > Wetlands > Permafrost | place: Sweden: Abisko... | reverse complement strand
CCCCGACGGTCTGGGGGTCGTCGCCCGCGGCCGCGATGACGAACGCCGCCAGGGCGACCACCGCGTAGACCCCCGCGACCGCGCCGAGCACGTGGGCGAACCCGGGGCGGGGCCGACGCTCGGCGCGCCACCCCAGGCGAGGGGATGGCGCCGCGATCGGCTCAGTGGTGTCGGTCATGTCGTCCCCCTCCGGACGCGACTCGGCCCCGCCGTTGGGCGGGGCCGAGATCGTGAGTTCGTGTGCAGCGGTCGATCAGGCGGCGGGTGGCGCCGGCGGTGCGGCCTTCTTGTTCCAGAAGAGCTCGCCGGTGGCCGCAGAGGCCATGTAGGCGCCCGCGAACTGGACCGCGGCCGCGATCAGACCGAGGAAGATCCCGATCTTGCGCTCCTTCGACACCCCGGTGCCCGAGATGTCGACGCCACCGGTGCCGGGACCGGCGATCAACTTGATGACGATGAGAAGGACCGCCAGCGCCGTGAGGACGAAGATCACCTGCGTCCACGTGACGGCGCCGAGTTCGGGCTTCTTCACGTCGAACAGCTTGACGATCGCAATGGCCGCAGCGGCGACGCCGAGCACCACGGCAATCCAGCAGAGCGTGAATTTCCACGCGCTCCCAGATGACGAGAACGGCCCGTACGAGAAGCCGAGCCAGGGGAAGAAGGAGAAGATCAGGAGAGCGATGCCACCACCCGCCACGAGCTTCTCACCGAGATTGAGTTTGCTGAGGTCCACTTTGTTACCCACCCTCTTTCCAGGGTCGAGTGCCCACCCCGGAGCACATTCGGGGATAGCCCATCATGGGTAGACGGCGAATGCAAGGACCCTCGGCCGACCCGGCGCGCCACATTTGTGCTGGGCTACCTTCCCTCCGTGGCGCGGATCGGGGTGTTGGCATCGGGGAGCGGCACCATCCTGCGCTCGATGCTGGCTCACGAACTGCCGATCTCGGTGGTGCTGGTCGACCGTTCCTGCGGGGCGACCGACATCGCGCGCGAGGCCGGCGTGCCCGTCGAGCTCGTGGAGCGGACCGATTTCTCGAAGGACTTCGACCGCCGGGCCTACACGGAGCGGGTGGTCGAGGCGTTGGCCCGCCACGACCTGAACCTCTTGGCCATGGCCGGGTTCGGCACGATCCTCGAGCGGCCGATCCACGACGCCTACCCCGACCAGATCGTCAACACCCACCCGGCACTGCTGCCCGCGTTCAAGGGCTGGCATGCCGTGCCCGACGCGCTCGAGTACGGCGTGAAGGTCACGGGCTGCACCGTCCACATCGCCCGCCTCGAGGTCGACGAGGGGCCCATCCTCGCCCAGGAAGCCGTGCCCGTGCTGCGCGACGACACCGTCGAGTCGCTGCACGAGCGCATCAAGGAAGTCGAGCGCCGGATCTATCCCGAGGTCCTCCTCGCACTCGCCCGACAGATCGATTCAGGAGCCAAGTAGATGCGAACCAAGATCAACCGTGCACTGCTGTCGGTCTACGACAAGACCGGCGTCGTCGAATTCGCGCGCGAGCTCCAGCAGCGCGGTGTGCACCTCGTCTCGTCGGGCGGCACCGCCAAGGCCATCGCGGAAGCCGGCATCGAGGTCACCGCGGTCGACGACATCACCGGTGTGCCGCCGATTCTCGACCACCGCGTGGTCACGCTGCACCCGAAGATCCATGGCGGCATCCTCGCCGACCGCTCGAAGCCGTCGCACGACGAGGACATGGCCACCTATGGCATCGAGCACATCGATCTCGTGGTGTCGAACCTCTACCCGTTCGCGCAGGACCCCGGCATCGAAACGATCGACGTCGGCGGCCCCGCGATGGTGCGCGCCGCGGCGAAGAACCACGCGTTCGTCACCATCGTCACCGACGCGTCCCAGTACGCGCCGCTGCTCGCGGAGATGGACGCCAACGACAACACCGTCGGCGACGACACGCGCCGAGCGTTCGCGATCGCAGCGTTCGCGAGCACGGCCGCGTTCGACGCGCAGATCGTCGCCTGGCTGCAGGAGAGCGAGCCGCTCCCGCAGTACATCGACCTCGCGCTCGAGCGCACCGGCGACGCGTTGCGCTACGGCGAGAACCCGCACCAACATGGCGCGCGCTACCGCATCTCGGGAACCACGAGTTGGTGGGACGACATCGAGCAGCACGCGGGCCTCGCGCTCAGCTACCTCAACCTCTACGACGCCGACGCCGCGTGGAAGCTGGTCCACGACCTCGGTGATTCTCCGGCTTGCGCGATCATCAAGCACGCCAACCCGTGCGGTGTCGCGGTGGCCGGCTCCGTGCCCGAACGGCAGGGGAGCGACCTCGCGACCGCGTACCAACTCGCGCTGGAGTGCGACGAGCGCTCCGCGTTCGGTGGCATCGTGGCGCTCAACCGGCCCATCGACACCGCGACCGTCGAGCGCATGGTGGCCGGTCCGCAGGCCGACCTCGTGATCGCGCCCGGCTACGAGCCCGGCACGATCGACGCGCTGATCGCGAAGCGGAAGAACACGCGACTGCTCACCGCGCCCGAGCCGAGCGGCTCGGGCCTCGAGTACCGCCAGATCTCCGGCGGGTTCCTCGTGCAGGACGCCGCGCACTTCGCGGCCACCCGTGCCGACTGGCGGGTCGTCACCAAGCGTCAGCCCACCGAGGACGAGTGGCGCGACGCCGAGCTGGCGTGGCGCGTCACCGGTCACGTGAAGTCGAACGCGATCGTGCTGGTGAAGGACGGTCAGGCCGTCGGCATCGGCGCGGGGCAGCAGAACCGCGTGGAGTCGGGCGAGATCGCGGCGAAGAAGGCGGCCGGACGAGCGCAGGGTGGTGCGTGCGCGTCGGACGCGTTCTACCCGTTCCCCGACGGCATCGAGGCGGCTGCGGCCGCAGGAGTCGCGGTGATCGTGCAGCCCGGTGGCGCGATGCGCGACGAGCCCAACATCGAGCGGGCCGACGAACTCGGCGTCGCGATGGTGTTCACCGGCGAGCGCCACTTCCTCCACTGAGAATAGGGTCCTGCACATGGCGACGAAGATGATGCCGGGCGGCCCGGTGGCGGATGCAGTGTTCGCCGACCTCGGGCCGCGCATCGCGAAGCTGAAGGAGACCGGGCACACTCCCGGCCTCGGCACGCTGCTGGTGGGTGACGACGAGCCGAGCGCGCGCTACGTCGCGATGAAGCAGAGCAAGGCCGAGGAGATCGGCTGTCGCTCACCGCACATCCACCTGCCGCAAGACTGCACGCAGGCCGACGTCGTCGCGGCGGTCAAGGAGATGAACGACGCGCGCGACGTCGACGCGATGCTCTTCCAGTATCCGGCGCCGCCGCAGATCGACTACGAGGCCGCGCTGTTCGAGCTGGACCCGGACAAGGACGTCGACGGGATGCACCCCACCAACCTGGGGCGCCTCGCGCTGTCGATGCCGGGCCCGGTGCCGTGCACTCCCGCGGGCATCGAGGCGATCCTCGCGTTCTACGAGATCCCCGTTGCCGGCAAGGAAGTGGTGATCGTCGGCCGGGGCAACACGATCGGCCGGCCGCTCGCGCTGCTGCTCTCGCAGAAGCGGCCCACCGCCAACGCCGCGGTCACCCAGGTGCACACGGGTGTGAAGGACTGGGATCGCTACGTGAAGCGGGCCGACATCGTCATCGCCGCCGCGGGCGCGCCGGGGATGATCCAGCCCGAGCACCTCACCCCTGGTGTCACCGTGATCGGCGCCGGTGTGCGTTACGAGGGCCGTAAGCTCCTTCCTGACGTCGACGAGGCGTGCGAGGCGGTCGCGGGTGCGATCACGCCCCGGGTGGGCGGCGTCGGACCCACCACCATCGCGATGCTCTTCCGCAACTTCGTGGAGGCGGCCGAGCGGGCCGCCGCGACCGGGCCCGGTGCCGCATGACCGACGCACCCCAGCCGGCCCAGCCCGCAGGTGTGACCGCCGGGGAGTGCCCGCTCTGCGGCGGACCGGTGACGGCCACCGCCGAGCGCTGCCCGGACTGCGGCCGCAGCCTCCTCGGCGTCGACGGTCGACCCGGGCCCTTCTCGCGCCGCACCCTCTGGTGGTGGGCGGGGGGATTGCTCGCGATCTACCTCGTGGTGCTCGCGATCGTCGTCGCGACTTCCTGACCGGCCCCTGACCGGCGCTGACCGGCGCCTGACGGGCGGGTCCCGACCGGCTCGCCCGGCTGTGGGGGCTTCGCGCCGGTTGCTGTAGCGTCACTGGCCGTTCTCCGAGTCCCACCGATTCCCGGGAAGAAGCCATGTCGAACGACCAGCACACCATCATCTACACCTTCACCGACGAGGCCCCCGCCCTCGCCACCCGTTCGCTGCTGCCGGTGATCAACGCCTTCTCGAAGGTCGCGGGCGTGGTCGTGGAACTGCGCGACATCTCCCTCGCCGGCCGCCTCCTCGCGTCGTTCCCGGAGGCGCTCACGCCCGAGCAGCGTGTGAGCGACGACCTCGCCGAGCTCGGCGATCTGGTGAAGCGGCCCGAGGCCAACGTGATCAAGCTGCCGAACGTCTCGGCGTCGATCCCGCAGCTCAAGGCGACGATCGAGGAGCTGCGGGCCAAGGGCTTCATGGTTCCGGAGTACCCCGACGAGCCGCAGAGCGACGACGAGCGCGACGTGAAGGCGCGCTACGACAAGATCAAGGGCTCGGCCGTCAACCCGGTGCTGCGTGAGGGCAACTCCGACCGCCGCGCCCCGCTCTCGGTGAAGAACTACGCGAAGAAGAACCCGCACAAGATGGGTGCGTGGGCGAGCGACTCGAAGACGCACGTCGCCACCATGGGCAAGGACGACTTCTACTCGAACGAGCAGTCGGTCGTGATCCCGGCCGACGACGTGCTCCGCGTCGAGCTCGTCCGCAGCGACGGCAGCACCGAGCTGCTCAAGGAGGCGATCCCGGTACTCGCCGGTGAGATCGTCGACGGCACGTTCATGAGCGCGAAGGCGCTCGACGCGTTCCTCGCCGAGCAGATGGCCGAGGCCAAGGCGCAGGGCGTGCTGTTCTCCATCCACCTCAAGGCCACGATGATGAAGGTCTCCGACCCCATCCTCTTCGGTCACGCGGTCAAGACCTACTTCGCCGACGTGTTCGCGAAGCACGCCGACACCTTCGAGCGTCTCGGGGTGAACCCCAACGACGGGGTTGCCGACCTGCTCACGCGCGTCGCGACGCTGCCCGAGGAGGAGCGCGCCGCGATCGACGGCGACATCGCCGCCGCGCTGCAGACCGGCCCGTCGCTCGCGATGGTCGACTCCGACCGCGGTATCACCAACCTGCACGTGCCGAGCGACATCATCATCGACGCGTCGATGCCCCCGATGATCCGCGACTCCGGGAAGATGTGGAACGCCGCAGGTGACTTGCAGGACACGAAGGCCGTCATCCCCGACGCCTGTTACGCGGGCGTGTACGACGCGGTGGTCGAGGACTGCAAGGTCAACGGCGCGTACGACCCGGCCACCATGGGTTCGGTGCCGAACGTGGGCCTGATGGCGCAGCAGGCCGAGGAGTACGGCTCACACGACAAGACGTTCGAGATCCCGGTTGACGGCACGGTGGTGGTCAAGAACCGCGCCGGCGACGTCCTGATGTCGTTCGACGTCGAGGCGGGCGACGTGTGGCGCGCGTGCCAGGCGAAGGACGCCCCCGTGCGCGACTGGGTGGGCCTCGCGGTCAAGCGTGCCCGGCTCACCGGAGCCGACCTCGTGTTCTGGCTCGACGAGAACCGCGCGCACGACGCGCAGATCATCGCCAAGGTCCGCGAGTACCTGGGCGATCACGACACGTCGGGTCTCACCATCGAGATCCTCCCGCCGGCCGAGGCGTGCAAGTACTCGCTCGCGCGCATCCGCAAGGGTGAGGACACCATCTCGGCCACCGGCAACGTGCTGCGCGACTACCTCACCGACCTCTTCCCGATCATGGAGGTCGGTACCAGCGCGAAGATGCTGTCGATCGTGCCGCTCATGGCCGGCGGCGGTCTCTTCGAGACCGGTGCGGGTGGTTCGGCGCCGAAGCACGTGCAGCAGTTCGTGAAGGAGAACCACCTCCGCTGGGACTCGCTCGGTGAGTTCCTCGCGCTGGCGGCGTCGCTCGAGCACCTCGCGCAGGTGAGCGACAATTCCACCGCGCAGTTGCTCGCCGACACCCTCGACCGCGCGACGGGCAGCGTGCTCGACGCGCGCAAGTCGCCGTCGCGCAAGGTGCACGAGCTCGACAACCGCGGTAGCCACTTCTACCTCGCCATGTACTGGGCGCAGGAGCTCGCGAAGCAGACCGACGACCCGGAGCTCGCGGCGAAGTTCGCGCCGGTCGCGGAGGCGCTCACCGCGAACGAGGACGCGATCGTCACGGAACTCAACGAGGTGCAGGGCAGCCCGGTCGACATGGGCGGCTACTACTACCCCAGCGAGAACCTGGTGGTCGCGGCGATGCGCCCGAGCACGACCTTCAACTCCGTCATCGACGCGATCTGAGGCTGCCTCTGATCGAGCGGGTCAGGAACAACCGGCCTGCCGTGCGTCGTTGAGGGAGGAGTTGCCCCCGACTTTCGAGGAGCCTGCGTGCTGCTCGCCGAGCTCAACGTGCGTCACACGCGCCGGCACATGCCGACTCGTCGCGTCGCGGTCGAGCACCTCTACCTGCCGACGAGTGGTCCGGCATTCGGCGGGTTGCTGCTCGGTGCCGTGGTCGCGGAGCACCTCGAGGCGCTCGACGAGGAGCAGTTCGAGGCACTCGAGCGGCTCGTGGCCACCGCCAAGCGCGGGGCGCTGAGCGTTCCGCGCATCGCGCTCCGGTACCGACTCCAGACCGACACGCACGGCCTCGAGCTGTCACGCCACCGGATCGTCGCCGCCGACCCGCTCCAGGGTCGGAACCTTCCCGTGCTCGAGCTCGACTGCCACGGGCGGGCCGCACCCCAGGTGATCGGCGCGGTGATGGCCGCCGCCGAGTTGCCGCCGACGGGTCGCCAGGTCGCGTTCCGCTTCGTGGAGGCGGCCATCCGTGCCCCCGGCGAGCTGCCCCGCGGGTTCGAGCTGTTCCGGCGGCGGGAGGCGCGGCCCGGAGCGGCGCCGCCCCCTCCCGGGACCATGGGCGGCGGGGCCGGCAGTGGGTACACCGGCGACCGTGACTCGTGGCGGGGAGTGCCGGCCGACCGGCGGTGGGCGCTCGAAGTGCTGGGGTTCACCCACGCGGTCGAAGTCGAACGCGCCGACGTCCAGAAGCGGTTCCGGCGCCTCGTGCGGCTGGCCCACCCCGACCATGGCGCCGAGCACGACGGCGCGGCGGAACGGATGGCCGAGCTGAGCGAGGCACGGGAGCTGTTGCTGGGCATGATCGCTTCGGCGGATGCGAGCAGCGCCGGGTAGTTTCGCCCCATGGCTGCGAACCCCGTCCACGTCACCGTCACCGGCGCTGCGGGCCAGATCGGCTACGCGCTCGTCCACCGCATCGCGACCGGTCAGCTCCTCGGCCCCGACACTCCCGTCGTGTTGCGCCTGCTCGAGATCGAGCCCGCCCTGCCCTCGCTCGAGGGTGTGGTCATGGAGCTCGAGGACGGCGCGCACCCGCTGCTCCACGGCATCGTCGCCACCGCGGACCTCAAGACCGCGTTCGACGGCACGTCGTGGGCGCTGCTCGTCGGCTCGATCCCGCGCAAGGCGGGCATGGAGCGCGGCGACCTCCTCACGGTCAACGGCGGGATCTTCAAGCCGCAGGGCGAGGCCATCAACGCGCACGCGGCGAGTGACGTGCGAGTGCTGGTGGTCGGCAACCCGTGCAACACCAACTGCCTCATCGCCCGGTCGAACGCACCCGACGTACCCGCCGACCGCTGGTTCGCGATGACCCGCCTCGACGAGAACCGCGCCAAGACGCAGCTCGCCAAGAAGGCCGGCGTGCTCAACAAGGACGTCACCAACGTGGCGATCTGGGGCAACCACTCGGCGACGCAGTTCCCCGACTTCGCGCACGCCCGCATCAACGGCACGCTCGCGCCCGAGGTCATCAACGACGAGGCGTGGCTGCAGGGCACCTTCCTCGAGACGGTGCAGAAGCGCGGCGCTGCGGTGATCGAGAAGCGCGGTGCGTCGTCGGCGGCCTCGGCGGCGCACGCGGCGATCGGCTCGGTGAACAGCATCCACTTCGCGACACCCGGCGACGACTTCCACTCGGTGGCGGTCGCCTCGAACGGTGAGTACGGCGTGCCCGAGGGTCTGCAGTTCGGCTACCCGATCCGCAGCGACGGCACGAACTGGTCGGTGGTCGAGGGCATCGAGCACGACGACTTCGCCAAGGGCAAGATCGCCATCACCACGCAGGAGCTCATCGACGAGCGCGACGAGGTTCGCAAGCTCGGCCTCATCCCGTCCTGACCAACATGCGCCGCACCTGGTCGTTGGCGTTCGACGACGGCCAGGGCCACACCGGGCTGATCGAGCTCTCGCTTCCGATGCACGACGCGCCGGCCCAATCGACGGGGGCGGGCGCGTCCTGTTCGTTCCACGCCACGATCACGGTGCCCGACGTCGGTGTGGTGGCCGTGCACGACGACGATGTGCCGCCGCCGCGCGTCGCCGGCTCGTTGGAGATCCGCGCCGAGGGGCTGTGGGCCGAGTTCCTGTGCGAGACGCCGGGGGAGCACTGGTCGTTCGGGCTCGAGGCCTTCGGCCTGCGCTTCGACACCGCGGAGGAGGCAGCCACCGCCGACGTCGGCGATCGCATCGCGGTGGGCTACGACCTCGAGTGGGAGACCGCCCTCGAGGGGGAGACGGCCGACCGCGTGATCGGCGACCTGCTCGTCGGCCGTACCACCATCCCCCTCACTGCCACCGGCTCCTTCACCACCCCACCTTGACCGTTTTGGCGTCAGGAGACGTCGCTCTAGGGGCGCGTGGTGACGCCAAAACGATCTAGTTGGGGGAGCAGTGGGTGCCGGGGGCGGGGATCGTGAGGTCGACGAGATAGCGGTCGACGGCTTCGTCGATGCAGCCGCTGCGGCCGCTGCCGTACCCGGTGTGTTCGGTGGCGTCGTAGGTGAGCAGTGTGGAACCCGCGACGTGCTTCACCGTGGCCTCGGCGCCCGCGTAGGGCGTGGCGGGGTCCCCGGTCGTGCCGATCACCAGGATCGGCGGCGCGCCCTTCACCGTGAGGTCGCCGAGCTTGTCGCCCTTCGCCGGCTTGGGCATGCCGACGCATCCCGGCACCGCCCAGCCACCGCCCCACGGTGGGAGCTGCTGCTGGAACGTCGCGACGTCGGCAAGGATCTGCGCGTTGGTGGGCTGCTGCTTCGCGGCAGGACGGTCGACGCAGTTGATGACGGAGTTCGATTCGACCATCGAGGACGAGTACGTGCCGTCGGGATTGCGGCCGAGGTAGTCGTCGGCGTACGCGAGGAGCGGGCCACCCCAGTTGTCCTGCGCCGCCGAGCGCAGCGCGTCGGCGAGCAGGGGCCACCCGCGGGCCTGGTCGTAGAGCAGCGCGATCACGCCGGTCTGCAGCGTGCTGCCGTTGAGCGTGCCGTGGCGGGGCTGCCCGGCCACCGTGTAGTCGGCGGGAATCGGATCGGTCGCGGTGCGGGCGATGAGCTGGTTCAGCACGTCGCGCGGGTTGCCCGCGCGCGAGAGCGAGCACTGCGACTGCTCGCACCAGGTGAGGAACGCAGTGAGTGCGTCGGCGAAACCCTTCGCCTGTTGGTAGTTGTAGTCACGCATCGGCAGCGAGTAGTCGGGCGGACCGTCGAGCACCATGGCGCGCGCGTTGCCCGGGTACATCTGCGCGTAGGCCTCACCGAGGATCGTGCCGTAGGAGTACCCGAGATAGTTCAGCTTCGGGTCGCCGAGCGCGATGCGGATGGCCTCGACGTCGCGCGCGACATTGCGCGTGCCGACCTGCCCGGCGTACGCGCCCATCCGTTGGGTGCAACCCTGCGCGAACGAAGCGTTGTACTGCTGGTACGCGGCGAGGGCCTGCTCGGTGTCGGGGATCGCGGGAAGCCCCATCGACAGATCGATGAAGGAGTCGTCGACACAGTCGATCGGCCGGGACGCGCCCGTGCCGCGCGGGTCGAAACTCACGATGTCGAACCGGGTGCGCACCTCGGCGGGGAGGCGGCCGGAGGTCTTGCGGAGATACTCGACCCCGCCCTGGCCGGGGCCGCCGTAGTTCACGACCAGCGACCCGATGCGCTGCGACGGATCGGTCGCGGGCAGGCGCGTCATCGCGATGCCCACCTGCTCGCCGGTGGGGTTCGCCCAGTCGACCGGCACGTTGAGGGTGGCGCACTGGAAGCCGTCGCCGCAGTCGCTCCATGCCAACGTGGTGTCGAACTTCGGCAGTGGGGGCGCGGTGGTGACCGGCGCGGCCTTCGTGGTGTTCTTGGTCGTCGTGGTGGTCGTCGTGGTCTTGGGCTTCGCGGCGGCAGGGAGGGATCCGGCGAGCAGCGCGCACGCGAGCGCGAGCACCACGACGGCGCGGCGGGTCACGGCCACGAGGGTGCT
>Ga0302322_100006305_pt1 | contig 10496 bp, 11 predicted proteins | sample Fen_T0_2_FD_203757 | JGI IMG/M metagenome (GOLD analysis project Ga0302322, IMG submission 203757) | Peat permafrost microbial communities from Stordalen Mire near Abisko, Sweden - Fen_T0_2 | ecosystem: Environmental > Terrestrial > Soil > Wetlands > Permafrost | place: Sweden: Abisko... | reverse complement strand
TTCAAGAAGCCGGGGTCAGCTGCGGCGTCGTGGTTAGAGTTCACGCGTGAGGGACTAGCGCCATCATTAGACATAAGTAGCACTACATCTTGCAGAATGCCGCCGGAGTGCGCAGCAGTGCACGCATTATACTTCCGACCGGCACGTATAATACGGCGAATGTCAGTGTTAGTTTCGATGGGCAGAAGAACTTTCCGCAGTCCGTGGGGCGTGGCGTGGCGCTGACCGTCACCATCCTGGTGGGCACGATGACCGGCACCGCCGAAATGGTGGCGCAGGAGGCGCAAACAGCGCTGGAGACGGCGGGCCATGCCGCCACCATCCGCATGATGGACGACCTCGATACGGGTATTTTTGCCGACGGTGGTACGTTCCTAATCTGTACCTCGACCTACGGGCAGGGCGACGTGCCCGACAACGCGCAGGAGTTTTTTGCCAGCCTGGAGCGCGACCGGCCCGACCTCTCGGCAGTGACCTACGGCCTATTCGCGCTCGGCGACATCACATACCGCGATACTTTTTGCGAAGGCGGAATTCGCTTCGACGCACTGCTAACCGAGCTGGGAGCACGGCGGATTGGCGAGATCGTCAAGCACGATGCCAGTTCGGGCACACTGCCGGAAGAAGTCGCGGCGCAGTGGGTTGTGCCCTGGGTGGAGTCGGTGGAGTCGTCGTTAGCGTCATCCGCAAACGATGCGGCCGATGTGGCGGCGGAATAGTGAAATCGCGAGGTAGATCCCGCGAGCTACGCGCGCCAGTGGACACGATCGTCGGGAAAGTTCTCGGGGCTGAATTGCTGATGTTGCCGAACGACGGACACTCGTCGCATCGCGACCAGAATGAGGCGACGCGGGCGAAGATTGAGGCCACGAAATGAGTCTTCTCGACCACGTAATAGCGGCGGGTTATCCCCTCCCTAAGTCGTCGATCATCCATCTTTTCGTCGGGGGTTCGCAGCTTCACGGTGCGAAAGTCGAGGGATATGACGATCTAGATATTTACGGGTGCTACGTCGAGCCGCCCGAAAGGATTCTTGGTCTCGATCCGCTGGAACACTTCGTCTGGTCAAGTGGATCTGCCCGTGAGAAGAATACGGCGAAAGACGTCGATGTAACCATGTACTCGCTCCATCGATGGGGCGAGTTGATGCTGAAAGGAAACCCCGCGGTACTGCATTATCTGTATGCGCAGGGCGAGGTGTCTGCTCAGCGGAATGTGTGGGCGGGTATTTTGGCCTCGCGCGAAGGGTTTCTTTCCCAAAAGTCTGCTTTGCAATACGTTGGATTTGCCAACGCCCAGAGAATGCGGCTGACCGGAGAACGAGGTATGGGACGGCACGGGCAGCGGCAGGACTTGGTGGAGAAATACGGCTACGACACCAAGTTTGCCATGCACTACGTCCGACTGCTGTACGAGTGCAAGGAGCTCTTATCTCAAAAGCGATTAACGTTACCATTGCCAGAGAAGGATCTGCTGATCAAGATTCGCACCGGCGGGTACACTGAGCCAGAAGTTCTCGCGATGGGATCTGCGCTGGACGAAGAATGCCAGCAACTGCTCGCGACTAGCGATCTCCCGGAGATACCAGACAGCCAACTGCTCTCGTCCGTTATTGCGAAGGCATACCTAGAGCACTGGGACCGGTAGAATTCAGCGACGAAAGGCGAAACATGGCGGAATGGGTCAACACGTTTAAGGGCGCAGTGCTGGCTTCGGAGTACGACTCCACCAGCCACATGAACTCGCAGATCTACGTCTCGCGTTTCGATCAGGCGACGTGGCTCCTGCTGCGTGCCATCGGCATTACGCCGGCTTCGGTCAAACAGCAGAACCTGCGTGTGGCCATCGTCCGGCAGAATTACCAATTTCTCGAAGAGTTGCGCGGCGGTGAACTAGTAGAGATCAAGAGTGGTTTCCTCGCCGTGGGCGAAAAGTACTTTCGCTTCCTGCATCAGATGTTTGACGCCGACGGAGGACGTATGATCGCCACTTGCGACAGCGTCGTCGTGCGTGCCAGCCTCGAGACCGGTAAGAGCGTGCCGCTCACATCGGAGCTGCAGGAAAAAGCCACCCAGCACCTGGTGACGCCGAACGCGCCGCTCGATGAGAAAATCGGGTGACAATGCATAAATATCTTCTCGTCGGCGCAGGCGGTTTTGCTGGTGCCATGGCTCGCTATTGGGTGGGGACTTATGTGACCCAGCGCATGGGACTGCGTTTCCCGTTTGGCACGTTCTTGATTAATGTGAGCGGGTGTTTCCTGATCGGCTTCTTTATGCATCTGCTTGCGGAGCGTGGCGTGCTCGATGCGCACTGGCTGTACATCGTAGTCATAGGGTTTATCGGCGCATACACTACGTTCTCGACATTCGAGTACGAGACCATGCGCGCGCTGCAGGATGGCCAACTCGGTATTGGCTTGCTCTATGTTGGGTCGAGCCTGCTCGTAGGCTTCTTCATGGTCTGGCTGGGTGCGCAAACTGCGAAACTGGTGCCGTAACAACGGGCCATGGGTTGCGCCGGCACCGCGCACGACAGTTGCGAAATGGCAGTCGAGCTTTCCTAGTTTGCCGCTGAGGGATAAGATTGCGGCATGGCCGACGAAAAGGCAGAACCAACCAAGGACCCCCAGCCGTCTCCCGATGCCGCCGAGCATGTTGCCGAGGCGCACCGCCGATTGACTGCAATGCGTAATGAAGCTGACAAGTTTCCAGACCTCGACGCCGCAATTGAGCGCTTGGAGCTTGCGCTGAGCATTCTCACCACCAAAACGGGCGGGATGTTGTAATCAGCTGAACAGCAATTCCTTCGCCCGCTGCGAGGCTTTCACGACTGCTTTGATCAGCGTGACGCGAAGGCCGCCTTCCTCCAGCTCGAGAATTCCATCCACCGTGCAGCCTGCGGGGGTGGCCACTGCGTCTTTCAGCAGCGCCGGATGATCGCCTGTTTCGAGCATCATCTTCGCCGAGCCCATCACCGTTTGGCCTGCGAGTTTCATGGCAATGTCGCGCGGCAGGCCCACCTTTACGCCGCCCTCAGCGAGCGATTCCAGAATCATGAAGATGTACGCAGGGCCACTGGCGGAGAGGCCCGTGACCGCGTCCATGTGCTTTTCGTCCACGCGAATCGTTTCGCCGACAGTGTCAAACAGGCGATGCACGACTTCGAGGTCGCTGGGCTTCACCGCCGTGCCACAGCAGAACGCCGTCATGCCCGCGCCCACGCGCGATGGCGTGTTGGGCATGGCGCGCACCACGGGGATATTTGCCGGGATGCGCTGCTCGATGTACGACGTCGGCACCGACGCAGCGATCGAAATGATGAGCTGGTCCTCCCGCAGTTCCGGCTTAATTTCCTCCACTACCTCGCCCAGGGTCTGCGGCTTGATGCACAGCAGGATGATGTCTGCGTTCTTCACCGCCGCACGATTGTCAGTGGTGACTTGCACGCCAAATTTTGCGGCGAGCGAGTCCACGCGCTCTGCGTGGTTCACTGTGGCGATGATGTTCTCAGGCTGAGCGACGTTCTGGCGGCAAAACGCCTGTAGCAGGATGCTGCCCATTTTGCCGAGTCCGAGGATGGCGAGGCGCGGTGGCTGAGCGGATGAGGGCACGGTAGATTTCCCGTCGAGTAAAAAATTCCGGCTGTCCGGTATAACTGCGATTGTAAATTGCGCGGGTCACTGGGTGAAATGCATGCCGTACACTGTTGCATCGAGCGCGAGCAAGTTCATGAAAGTTCAATTCCCATTTGCACAATCGGCGATCTTGCTTTGCGCGTTGCTTGGCGTGGCCTCTGCGCAACAATTACCGCGCCTTCAGGAAGAAAACCTGGCAGGTCAGAAGGTGGTGTTGCCTGACGCGGCGGCCGGAAAGATCGCGGTGCTGGTCTTCGGCTTTTCTCGCGCATCGCAGAAGCCGACAGAGGCGTGGTCGAAGCGCGCACAAGTTGAATTCGGCAAGCACCCCAGCTTCGTGCTCTACCAGTTGCCCGTACTCGAAGACGCACCGCGCTTCATCCGAGGCGTGATTACCTCGGGCATGAAGAAGAATGTGCCTGAGAACCAGCGCACGAGTTTTGTCCCGGTAATGAATAGCGAAGTCGAACTGAAGAAGCTCGTCAATTACAAAGAGGCAGACGACGCTTACATCGTCGTCCTCGACCGCAGCGGTGAGGTCGCGTATCAAACGCACGGCGCAGCGGACGCTGCCGGTTATGCCGAACTGCGAAATAAACTCCAAGGCCTGTTGAACTAACACTAATGAATTGCCTCTGCCGATCACACGTTCGGGCAAGTTACTCCTGCGAATTCGTGCGCTATAATCTGCGCTTTCATCCCGACTAGCACGCATTCCGTCCCGGAGGCCTTGCCGTTGACCCGCCACTTCGCTGTCGCTGCACTTACGTTTGCGCTCTTGCAACCCGGCAACGCCGCCACCCCGCCCGCCAATCTTGACGGCTATTCCCCCGCTCACTCGGCCACCGAGCGCGATTGGGAAGCGAAATTTCGCGCCGTGCCCGATCCCAAGGTGCTGCGTGGAACCATGCAGCGGCTCAGCGCCCGCCCGCATGCGGTCGGCCAGCCCTACGACAAAGACAACGCCGAATGGATGCTCGCTAAGTTCAAGGAATTCGGTTTTGATGCCCAAATTGAAACCTTTTACGTGCTGTTCCCCACGCCCAAGGAGCGTAAGCTCGAGCTTTTGGAACCGACTAAGTTCGTCGCCAAGCTGCAGGAGCCGCCGCTGGCAGTCGATCCCACGTCCTCCCAGACCGCCGAGCAATTGCCCACCTACAACGCCTACTCGAGGGACGGAGACGTCGCCGGCCCGCTGGTCTATGTGAACTACGGTATCCGCGAAGACTACGAGCAACTCGAGCGCATGGGCGTGTCGGTGAAGGGCGCCATCGTCATCGCTCGCTACGGCGGAGCGTGGCGCGGCATCAAGCCCAAGGTCGCTGCCGAGCACGGTGCCGTGGGCTGCATCATCTATTCCGACCCGCGCGACGACGGATTTTATGAGGGCCAGAATTTTCCTGACGGCCCGTTCCGTCCCTCTGACGGCGTGCAGCGCGGCAGTGTCATGGACACCGATTATCCCGGCGATCCGTTGACTCCCGGCATCGGCGCAACTAAGGACGCCAAGCGCCTCGACATCGCCGAAGCCAAGACCATCACAACTATCCCGGTGCTGCCGGTTTCCTGGGGCGACGCGCAGCCGCTGTTGGCAGCTATTACCGGGCAAGTGGTTCCCGAAAGCTGGCGCGGCGCACTACCCATCACCTATCACGTCGGTCCCGGCCCGGCGAAAGCACATCTTGTAGTGAAGTCAAATTGGGACATTAAGCCAATCTACGATGTAATCGCGAAGATTCCTGGCAGTGATACGCCCGACGAGTGGGTCATCCGCGGCAACCATCATGATGCGTGGGTCAACGGCGCGGAAGATCCAATCTCGGGTATGACAGCCGTGCTGGAGGAGGCGCGCGGGCTGGGTGAGCTACTAAAGCAGGGCTGGAAGCCCAAGCGCACCATTATTTATTGCGCGTGGGATGGCGAAGAGCCCGGACTGCTGGGTTCGACGGAATGGGTCGAAGAGCACGGCGCCGAGTTGAACCAGCACGCGGTGCTGTACATCAACTCTGACTCGAACTCGCGTGGATTTCTTTTCGCCTCGGGCTCGCACACGTTGCAGACCGTAGTAAACGCGGTGGCACGCGATGTCCAGGATCCCGAGACCAAGCTCACCGTGCAACGTCGGGCGCAATTGCGTCGTATCGCCAACGCACAAAAGCCTGATGACCGCGAAGCTGCCCGTGGCGCCGACCTGCGCATTGGCGCGTTGGGCGACGGCAGCGACTACGCTCCGTTTCTCGATCACGCGGGGGTTGCGGCGATGAACATCGGCTTCGGCGGTGAAGCGCAGGGTGGCATCTATCACTCTATCTACGACGATTTCTACTGGTACACCCACTTCGGCGATCCCGACTTTGTATATGAGCGCGCACTCTCGCAGCTGGGCGGAACCATGGTAATGCGGATGGCGGACGCAGATCTTCTGCCCTTCGATCCCTCAGCGTCGGCCGACACGGTAAAGCGTTACGTCGGCGAACTGAGGACCGAGCTCAAAGACAAGCAAGACAAGGCCCGCGAGAAGAATCGACAGATCGAAGAAGGTGTGTTCACCGCGACCGCCGATCCCACAATGAAATACGTGCTGCCCTCCAAGGAAGAAGTGGCGCCCTTCCTGAACTTCGCTCCGCTGGAAAACGGCATCGCGGCGTACGAGCGCGCTGCCCAGCGTTACAAATCGGCTTTCTCGAAGCTCGCCGGCGCGAATCCCACAGTGTGGGACTCGCTCGAATTGAAGGCCATCAACCAGCAGCTCATGCACACCGAGCGCACCTTCATGACGACCGAAGGATTGAAGGAGCGTCCCTGGTTCAAGCATCAGATCTACGCACCCGGCGCCTACACCGGCTACGGAGTGAAAACGATTCCCGCCGTGCGCGAAATGATGGAAGAAGATAAGTGGACTGAAGCCGACTCAGGCTCCGTCATCGCCGGCGGCGTTTTGCTGAAGCAGGCCGCGCTGGTGGATTCGATGGCGGAGGAGCTCGAGCAACTGGTGGAGAAGCAAGCAGGCGGGCGTAAATTGACCAGCAAGCCCAAAAATCAAGCCGCATCGCAGTTGAGCGGCAAGTAAATGAAAATAAATGGTTTACCTGATCTAAGGCGCGACAAGGTCTCTTAGGTGGTGGGGAATTTTTTACCGAAAGCGGACAAGTTTTTTTTGCTTTGTTACTTTTTTCCGGCTCTAGCCCGTGGAATTTGCTACTATGGGCCACTGGCTCCGCTCCCCACGGCAGCGTCTGGTTTTCAATCTTGGAGGTACCAATGTCTACGGGATTCGCAGATACTCAGCATTTCCGGAAAATCGTTGTCCTACTCGCGTTCGCTCTGCTGCTGCCGGTTGCTCAGGCATCCGTACTCAGTGGCGGAGGCTCTGTTGCTCCTAGCCCGCTGTTTCCAGGCGGAACGCTGGTAGCGACGACCTCGGGGACAATAACTACTCCCACATTCTCCACCGATTTCACCCAGTGGGTCTTTGCCGACCCATTAAATTCATGGTGCGTCAATTGCCTGGATTTCGTTTACGAGTTCACTAACCATGGACCCGATGTGAACGAGCGCTATTCGATGTCCAGCTTCAGCGGTTTTCTGGTTGATGTAGGCACGAAACCGTTCGGTGGCCTCCACGATCCCAACACAGTCAACCGTAGCTCCTTGTTTAACGGCGCGGTGATTGGCTTTAACTACAATCCTGGAAACGAGATCGCGCCGGGTGTTACGACTCCCTGGCTGGTGATCGAGACCAACGCAATGCAGTACACGTGGGGATTTGTCAGCGCCCAGGACGGTACTGCCGGGTCCGCGAGTGCGTATGTGCCCACAGTTCCAGAGCCAGCGTCGCTTGGTTTGTTGGGTACGGGAATCCTGCTTGCCGGCGGAGCGTTCCGCAGGTTTGGTCTCCGGAAGTAAGACGTATATTTCTGCGTTTCCTGCAGACATCCATTCGGTACTCCTGAAAATTACAGTTCGTGGCAACGAACAGATTTTCTAGAGTGCCGGATGGATGTTTGTGTTTGTGCCCTTCTTTGAACGCCCTCTCGCTGGCAGACCACCTTCCTTTTTCGTCAGCAGGTTCTTGCGGATTGTTTCCCCCTTCCAATTTTCGAATTCATCTAGCCTGCAAATGGACTGCGGATTCCTTCGAAGAATAGCGAGAATAGACCTTCCCAGAACCGGTTTTTTAATTTAGAGTTTTCCAACAACTTCAATACCACTGCGCCGCCTCGCCTAATCTTTAGTAACCTTCAAGTTAGTTACTAATAAAGACTCTATCTGTATGAAAATAAATTGATGTTTCCTTCTTTAAACGATGGAAACACCGTCGTTTTCGATTTGTGTGCCTAAAGTGGTAGTTCGTGTAAGACCTTGGCCCTATAATATCGGGATTTCCTGATCGTGCCTCAAGTTCTTCCGTGACCAGGAAAACCTCAAAAACAAAGGTGGTCAATGCAACAAGCAGAACATACACGCCCCCTAGGTCGGCCCCGCGTCTCGAGTGCGTCCCCGTGGTCATTTCAACCCAAGTGCAAGTTTTTCAGCCTTTTACTAATTGCAATAGTTCTTAGTTTAGGGCCACGTTTGTTCGCAGCCGAGCTTCGAGCTGCTGCAAAGATTTCCCCTCTCGTGTCGTCCCAACTCGCAACGGGTAGCGGCACCGAAGCGCTTATCGTGCTTACTGAACAGGCCGATTTAAGCGGAGCGGCCAATCTTCCCACCAAGTTGGAGAAGGGACAATACGTCTACAACACCCTTCGGACATTCGCGGAACGCAGTCAAGCCCCAATTCGCAAGCTGTTGGAGCAACGCGGCATTCCTTACCAGTCGTTTTACGGCGTCAACATGATCAAAGTGAATGCTGGCGGCGCCCTGTTGTACGAAGTAGCAGCGCGCGCCGAAGTAGCACGGATCGAGGCCAATCCCATGGTTCACAGCCAAATACCGGCGACCAACATGCCTTACGCCTCGGGCTCGAACTCTACCAAGCAGTCGCTGGCAGCACCCGGCGGCATCGAATGGAACGTAGCGCAAGTGAAAGCGCCGCAAGTCTGGGCGCTTGGCTATCACGGCGAAGGTATGGTCGTCGCCGGAGCCGATACCGGTGTGCAGTGGGACCACGTTGCCTTGAAGTCCCATTACCGTGGATGGAACGGTACCACGGTGGATCACAGTTACAGCTGGCACGACGCCACCAGCGACCATTCCCTCACCCCCGTCGACCCACAGTTTCACGGGACATTTACGATGAGTGAAATGGTCGGCGATGACGGCGTTGGAAATCAGGTTGGAGTGGCGCCCGGTGCCAAATGGATCGCATGCCGTAATATGGACAAACACGGCAACGGTACTCCTGCTTCCTACATCGAGTGCTTCCAGTTCCTGCTTGCTCCATATCCGATGGGACATCCGGAATTGGCCAACCCGGCAATGGCGCCTGACGTCATCAACAATTCCTGGGACTGCCCGCCCAGCGAAGGATGTTCGGTGACCACCCTCAAGTCGATCGTCGACGCATTGCAGGCAGCTGGCATATTCTCCGTGGCGGCGGCCGGCAATTATGGCTCGACCTGTGGCACCGTCAAGACTCCGCCTGCAATCTACAGCAGCGCTCTGTCCGTTGGGGCGACTGACAACTTCGGCCGCATCGCCAGCTTCAGCAGCAGAGGCCCGGTAACGGTTGACGGCAGCAATCGCCTGAAGCCGGAAATCATAGCCCCCGGGGTTAGTATTCGCGGAGCTATCGCATACCAGAACATGTATCAGGGTTACTGGCAGGGAACCTCCATGGCTTCCCCCCATGTTGCCGCCGCAGTTGCGCTTTTGTGGCAGGCTAAGCCGAAGTTGAATGGCCAGATTGCTCAAACCGTAAGCTACTTGACGCAAAACGCCGCCGCCACAACGAACACCCAGAATTGCGGGCAATATTTGGGGTTATCCATCCCCAATGCCGTATTCGGATATGGACAGCTCGACATCCTGAAGGCGGTACAGGCTCCTTAACGCAGAGAAGCCCCACATTCGATCGCGAACGTGGGGCTTCTTCTTACATTCCAGAGTTGGCACCAAATTCCTCGCCGAACCCGAGCCCGGGGAGGCTAGCCCTCCTACTGTTTCTCGTAAACGTACTTTGCCTGTGTCTTCTTCTTCTTCGTGCCTACCCACGTAAAGTAGTTCGCATCGAAAGTGCGGCTCTTGCCATCCTTGGCGATCTGAATTTTGCCATTGCTCACTGTCTTGTTGCCCTTCATGTTGGCGGGCAGTAGGATGCGGTCGCCTTTGGTTTTGTAGGCGCGGTAGTCCACATTCGGATCGCCCGTGACCGGATAGGGCTTCGCGTCGAACTTGCCGGTCCATTCGGTGTGCGTTGGTTTGCCCGCAGCGTCCACGCCATCAGTCGTGACCTTGATGTCGCTGCCGACCGCGGAATAGACAACCGTCGTGTTCTTACCGACGCCCGCAGAAATCTCCGACTTAGCTTCATTGAGCTTCCAGGTACCCATGCTGGCATTCTGGGCAAAGCTGAAAGTGAGGGCGAGTACACACAGGGCGAACGTCAACACGGCGGATCTGATCTTCATGCAGTCTCCAATTTCTAGATGACGCGCCAGTGTATGCGGCGGCGCGAAGTTGCGCAAGAGCGGGTAATCCGTTGGAGTTAAGTCCGAACATGACCTGCGCCTCGCAACGGCAATTGCGGGAGACTTGCTGGAAGTGGAGAGCCGGCCCGAAATCGATATCGTGTTGGTCGGGCTTCGTTTTAATCTACAAGACGCCTACAATGCAAAGGCGCGTACTCGCTTTCCCCATGCAACGCTTTTCCCTTGTTTTCATCAAGCCGACGCACTACGACGACGACGGATACCCC
>Ga0302322_100006304_pt1 | contig 10497 bp, 14 predicted proteins | sample Fen_T0_2_FD_203757 | JGI IMG/M metagenome (GOLD analysis project Ga0302322, IMG submission 203757) | Peat permafrost microbial communities from Stordalen Mire near Abisko, Sweden - Fen_T0_2 | ecosystem: Environmental > Terrestrial > Soil > Wetlands > Permafrost | place: Sweden: Abisko... | reverse complement strand
GGGCCCAGGTAGGCCGGCTGCAGGCCATGCTCGACGAGCTTGTGCCGGATCCCCGGATCGGCCATGGCCGATCGCACCCCCTCCGCCAATCTGGCCACCACCGCCGCTGGTGTGCCCGCCGGCGCCGCCACACCAAACCAGGCCACCGCCTCGAACCCTGCGCAGCCCGCGCCGCCCGCCTCGGCCACCGTGGGCAGCGAAGGCAACTGCTGCAGGCGCTGTGGCGTGGTGACCGCCAGCGCGCGCAGGTGCCCGGCGTCGATCTGGCTCATCATCTCGGACAGATTGCCCAACACGGTATCAACATGTCCACCCAGCACCGCATTCACTGCCAGGGCGCCGCCCGCATAGGGAACGTAGGTCAGCTTCACACCGCAGGCGTGTTGCAGCATTTCGCTGGCGATGTGCTGCGTGGTGGCCGGCCCCAGTGAAGCCAGCGAAACCGCACCGGCCGAGGCCCGCGCAGCCTGCACCCAGGCCTGAAAGCTGCGCAGCGGACTGGCCGCCTGCACTGCCAGCACCTGGGGCGAGACCACCATCTCGGCCACCGGATCGAAGGCGTGCAGTCCGTCGTAGGGCAGGTGGCTGTGCAACTTGGCGTTGATCACCAGGCTGTTGGCAACGAACAGGAGGGTGTAGCCATCGGCCGGTGCACTGGCCGCCAAGCCGGTGCCGATGATGGTGCCTGCACCCGGGCGCATGTCCACCACCACGGGCTGCCCCCAGAGCTGCTCCAGGTGTTGACCCACCTGCCGTGCCAGCAGATCGGCCGCCCCGCCAGGGGCCAGGGGCACGATGAAGCGGATGGGCTTGGCCGGGAAACTGCTCTCCGCCAGCGCGGTCGTGGCCAGCCCGGCCGTGCCAGCCCCCATCAGGCCCAGGCTGGTGCAGGCCAGCCAATCGCGACGATTCAACATGGGGATCATGCGGTGAGGTTGATCAAGGTGCCGGCGGTCGAACCATCACCACTGCCGGACGGCGCGGGCGAAGCAGCGCCACCGTCTGCCGGCGCGCCGCCGCGGTGATGGTGATGCCCGTTGGCGCGCGCGAGCTGCATGGCCTGTGCCGCTTGCTGCGCACCGGCCAGATCACCGCCCTGCAGGGCCTTGCCCAGTTGCGCCAGCGGGCTGTCGGGATTGGGTGTGCGGCCCGCAGCCAAGCCGTCATAGGCCTTCTGCGCGCCGGCCAGATCGCCGCTCTGCAAACTGGCGAACAGGTCCTTCATGCCCTGCTGGCGCTGGGCAAACCCGGCGGCACCCGCCCCCGATGCGGCCGTGGCCGAAGCCATGTGTCCGATGCGCATTCCCATGTCGTTCTCCATTGCGGTTGGGTGTCCAGCGAGGCTCAGACATTGGCGTCGCGAACGATTTCATGGTGCGCCGCTCGCCCGCTCGGTATCGATCGATCAGGCCCGAAGGAGCCGGCCCTTTAATGCTGGCTTCACAATTCCAACGTCCGACTTCACCAGTCTTTACAAGGTAAAGCCGCCCAACGTGGTCAATGCGCGGCCGGATGCGTCGAAAACAGTCCACTCGGATCGCCGACAAAGTTCGAACCTGAACGGAGCGTCATCCGACAAGGAGTCACCATGGGCATGCGCATCGCATCCAGCGCTTCGGGCGCCACAGCATCCAGCGGAGCCGCCGCCTGGCAACAGCGGCAGCAGCAATTTCAGGCGCTGTCGAAGTCGCTGCAGGGCAACGACCTGGCAGGCGCCAAGGCCGCCTTTGCGGCGATGACGGGCCATGGCCAGGGCAACAGCAATGCCAGCAGCCCTTTGGCGCAAATCGGCAAGGCGCTGCAGGCAGGTGACTTGGCGGGCGCACAGCAGGCCTTTGCGGCCATGAAGCAGCGCAGACACCATGGCGGCGATGCATCCGCCGCCCCGGCTGCGCCCGCGCCCGCAGCGGCAACGGCCACCACCGGCACCAAGCTCAACGTGGTGGCCTGATCGCCGCCGCCGACTGGTCCAGCGCACGCAGCGTGAGGTAGAGCCGGGTGTCGAACTCCACCTGGTGGTAGCCCGGCAGCATGTGCTCGCACAGCGCGTAGAAGGCCTTGTTGTGCTCGCGCTCCTTGAGGTGCGCGAGCTCGTGCACCACGATCATGTCCAGCATGGCCGCCGGTGCGTCCTTGAACAAGGCCGCCACGCGGATCTCGCGCTTGCTCTTGAGCTGCCCGCCCTGCACGCGTGACACGGCCGTGAGCGTGCCCAGCGCACGCTGATCGATCTGCAGCCGCCCATCAAAGGCCACCTTGGCCAGCAGGGGCGCATTGCGCAGGTGGCGCTGCTTCAGCGCCATGGCGTGCTGGTACAGCGCGGCATCGTTGCGGATGCCGTGTGCATCGGGATAACGCTGTTTCAGCGCGTCCGCCGCACGACGCTCGGCGATGGCCTGGCGCACCTGGGCCAGCAGAGGCTCGGGGTAGCCGCCGAGAAAAGGCAGGTCGGTGGCCATGCGTGTGCCGCCCGAGCAGCCGGTGGCCTCAGCGCAGCGCCGGGGTCACGCTGTCCGGCAGCTCGATCTTCACTTCCAGCACCTCGAGGTTGTCCTGCTTTTCCAGGCTCACCTTGATGTCGCCGGGCGCGATCTTCACGTATTTGGAGATCACCGCCACCAGCTCCTGCTGCAGCTGCGGCAGGTAGTCGGCGCGCGCGCTGCGGCCCGAGCGCTCGTGCGCCAGGATGATCTGCAGCCGCTCCTTGGCGACGGACGCGGTCTTCTTCTTTTCACCGAGCAGAAATGACAGGAAGGACATGCGCGCTCACCTCCCGCCGAACAGGCGCTTGAACAGGCCGGGCTTCTCGGCATCGGTGAAGCGCATGGCGATGGTCTCGCCCAGGAAACGGCCGATCACGTCCTTGTAGGCCTCGCTCACCGCACTGCCCTTGCTGTGGATGGCCGGCACGCCCTGGTTGCTGGCCTCGAGCACGGTCTCGCTCTCGGGGATCACGCCGATCAGCGGGATGCGCAAGATCTCTTGCACGTCATCGAGCGAGAGCATCTGCCCGCCCACCACGCGCGAGGGGTTGTAGCGCGTGATCAGCAGGTGCTCCTTGACGGGCTCCTTGCCCTCGATGGCGCGCTTGGTCTTGCTGGCCAGGATGCCCAGGATGCGGTCCGAGTCGCGCACCGAGGACACCTCGGGGTTGGTCACCACCAGGGCCTCGTCGGCAAAGTGCATGGCCATCAGCGCACCGGTCTCGATGCCGGCGGGCGAATCGCAGATGATGTACTCGAAGCCCATCTCGGCCAGGTCGTTGAGCACCTTCTCCACGCCCTCTTGCGTGAGCGCGTCCTTGTCGCGCGTCTGGCTGGCGGCCAGCACGAAGAGCTTGTCGCACTGCTTGTCCTTGATCAGCGCCTGGTGCAGGTTGGCCTCGCCCTGGATCACGTTGATCAGGTCGTAGACCACGCGGCGCTCGCAGCCCATGATGAGGTCGAGGTTGCGCAGGCCCACGTCGAAATCGATCACGGCCGTCTTGTGGCCGCGCAGGGCCAGGCCGGCCGAAAAGCTGGCGCTGGTGGTGGTCTTGCCGACCCCGCCTTTGCCGGAGGTGACAACGATGATCTTGGCCATCAGGGATGAGTCCTTGCGGTGGTTCGAATGGGGTGGTGTGGCATCAGTCGGCCAGGGGCTCGACGAGCACGCGTTCGCCGTCAAGGCGCACCTGGGCGGGCTTGCCGAGCACGTCGGCAGGCAGCTCGGTCTCGGTGGTGCGGTAGATGCCGGCGATGGACACCAACTGCGGCTCCATGCAGGTGCTGAAGATGCGGGCTTGCGTGTTGCCGCGCGCGCCGGCAATCGCGCGGCCGCGCAGCGGCGCGTAGACGTGGATGTGGCCGTCGGCGATCACCTCGGCACCAAAGCTCACCACCGCCAGCACCACCAGATCGGCGCCGCGCGCATACACGCGCTGGCCCGAGCGCAGGGGCTTGTCCACCACCATGGTGGGCACGGCCGCGGCGGGCACCTCGCGCAGCACCTCCACCGGCACCTCCTTGATCACCTCGCGCAGCTCCACCTCGTGCACCAGGGTCTGCAGGCGCGGCTCGGCGGGCAGGCCCGCGTCCAGCGCGTCGGCCAGGCCAGCGGCGCGCGCGGCCTCGGTCTGCGCGGCACTGCCACTCTGCACGGCGATGGGCAGCAGCTGGTGGTGGCGCAGCGCGGGCAGCAGCGCAGCGAAATCGATGGCCTCGTCGGCGGCGCGCAAGGCGCTCAGGTCCAGCACCACCGGGTCTTGATCGAACAGGCCGGGCGTGGCACCGAAGCGCGCATCGAGCGCCTCGGTGAGCACAGACACATCGGCCGTCTGCAAGCGCAGCGCGGTGAGGGTCCAGGCGGTGGATTTGAGATCGAAGGCGGCGTGCGCCGAGGGGACAGGAGGCATCGGTACCGGTGTTGCAAGAAACGGGCGCGGTGTGAACCAGCGCGCGAAGGAAGTGCCGGCGGCGCGCGTGCAACGGGCGCGCTGCCGGCCAAAACTGAAGCTGAAGTGTAGCTGCGGGGCTGCAGCAGCGTGCCAGAGCGGGCCATGCGCGTCACTTGAGCGACCCGAGCCGCCGGCTATCGCACGCTAAGCTGCGCGCCATGAGCACCTTGAAGGACTTGCGCCCCGCCTTGCCGATCCTCATCGGCGCCTCGGTGATGCTGAGCCTGGCCATGGGCCTGCGCCAGAGCCTGGGCCTGTTCATGCCCCCGCTCACCAAGGACATCGGCATCTCGGTGTCCGACTTCACGCTCGCCATCGCGGTGCAGAACCTGAGCTGGGGCTTGTTGCAGCCGCTGGCCGGCGCCTGGGCGGTGCGCGTGGGCTATCGGCCGCTGATGCTGGCGGGCTCGCTGCTGTATTTGCTGGGCCTGGTGCTGCTGGCCACCGCGCAGGGCCTGCTGGGCGTGGTGCTGGGCGCGGGCCTGAGCATCGGTGCATCGATGGCCTGCACGGGCAGCGCCATGGCCATGGCGGTGGCGGCGCGGCGCGTGTCGCCGGCTTTGCGCAGCAGCGTGCTGGGCATCGTCTCGGCTGCGGGCTCATTGGGCGCGCTGCTGGCCGCGCCCATCGGGCAGGCACTGTCGCAGGCGCATGGCTGGCGCTTTGGCCTTTACGGCTTCATCGCCATGGCGCTGTTGATGTTGCCAGCCGCCTGGGTGGCGGGCCGGGTGGACGCGCTGCCCGTGCCCACGGGCGGCGCCGCCAACCAGCTCAACGCACGCGAGGCCCTGGCCACCGCCATGCGCAACCCGGTGTTCGTGGTGATGTCGCTGGCCTACTTTGTGTGCGGCATGCAGCTGGTGTTCTTGACCACGCACCTGCCGTCCTACCTGGACATCTGCGGCATGGACCCCATGCTCAGCGCGCAGGCACTCGGCATGATCGGCGGCTTCAACGTGCTGGGCAGCCTGTTCTTCGGCTGGGCCGGTGGCCGCTACAACAAGCTGATGCTGCTGGGCGGCATCTACATCGTGCGCTCGCTGGTGCTGGCCTGGTACTTCAGCGCCCTGCCCACGCCGGCGATGACGCTGGCCTTTGCCGGCATCATGGGCTTCTTGTGGCTGGGCGTGGTGCCGCTGGTCTCAGGCTGGGTGGCCGACACCTTCGGCCTGCGCTGGCAGGCCATGCTGGGCGGCGTGGCTTTCGTCAGCCACCAGCTCGGCAGCTTTCTCGGCGCCTTTGGCGGCGGCATGCTGTTTGATCGCCTGGGCTCGTACAACCTGGCCTGGCAGGTGGGCGTGGCGCTCGGCCTGGCCGCCGGCCTCGTGCAACTGGTGTTCGCGCACGGGCGTGTGCCCAAGCCACCTGCCACGGCAAACGCATGAAAGACCTGATCATGAAGAACCTGCTCATCGCCCTGCCCCTGGCCCTGCTGGCCGCAACCGGCCCTTCGCACGGCCAGGCGCCTGCCGGCGAGATCAAGGGCAGCGCCTGGGTGCATACCGCTGAATCCCGCAGTTTGGTGCTGGCCAATGCCGCGGTGGCGCTGCCGGCGGCGGTGACAGGTGCGGCGGTGTTCAGCGGCAAGCTCTCGGCCGCGCCGAAGGACGTGCGCGCCAGGGCGCCGGTGGTGCTGTTCCTTCACGGCTCGTCGGGCCTGGGCCTGGCCGCCATCGGCGAGTGGCAGGCCTGGCTGGCCGCGCAGGGCATCGCCAGCATCGCACCCGATTCGATGGGCCTGCCCGGCCGCATCCTCTACAAGTCGCCCATCGACAAGGCCACCTACGAGAAGGTGCATGCGCTGCGCCAGTCCGAGGTGGACATCGTGCTCGAGGCGCTGCCCGGCCTGCCCTGGGCCGACACCCGCCGCATCGTGCTGGCCGGCACCAGCGAGGGTGGCGTGCCCGTGGCGCGTCACGCAGGCCGCTTTGCCGGCCGCATGATCTTCTCCTGGTCGTGCGAGGACAACTACTTCGTCGAAGCCCACCAGACCCACGCCATCGCCGAGCCCGTGCTCAACGTGATCAGCTCGGTGGACCCATTCTTCTCGCCAGCCAACGTCTGGCTGGGCAACCCGGCCGCCCAGGGCCACTGCGGCGGCGCCCTCAAAGCGCACAAGAACGCCACCATCGTGCTGGTGCCCGGCGCGCCGCACACCTTGCTCAATCTGCCGCAGCCGCGCCAGGTGGTGAAGGCCTGGCTGGCGGATGTGGTGGGCGCGGCGCCCTGAAGCAAGGCGGCGGCCCGGCCAGGCTACTCGGCCAACTCCAGCCGCAGCGGCCCGCTGCGCGCCCAGGCCTGCACCTCCTCGCCCAGCAGGTGCAGGGTGCGCGGATTCATGGCCAGCCGCGCCGGCCGCCAGCCCACCCAGGCGCGATCATTTCCTTTGCGAGTTAGCACAAGCTCAGGCGCCTCCACCGGTCCGCGCGCGTGGCAGCGGATCACAGCCAGCCGCAGGCACAGCACCTGCCAGGCCGAGGGCATGCTCTGCAGCAGGCCCTCGATCTTGCGCAGGCCGCCGCGCTGCGCCAGCACCAGGGCGCCCAGGCGCCGCTGCTGGCTCTGCGAGAAGCCGGGCGCGTCCAGGTGGCTGAGCATGTAGGCGCTGTGGCGGTGGTGGTCGTGGTGCGAGAGCGCCATGCCGATCTCGTGCAGATCGCAGGCCCAGGCGAGCTCGCGGCGCGCCTCGGTGTCCTCGTCCAGTGCCACGCAGTCATAAAGCGCCAAAGCCACGTCCTTCACGCGCTGGGATTGCGTCACATCGATGGCAAAGCGTTGCTGCAGCTGCAGGGTCGTCGCATCGCGCAGGTCGGTGACCGATGAATGGCTGGCCGCCGCCAGCCGCGCGTGCAGATCAACGATCACCCCCTGCCGCAAGGCGCCCTTGGCCGGGGCCATGCTGCGGATGCCGAAATGCGCCACCAGGGTGTAGAGGATGGCGATGCCGCCCGGGATCACGGCACGGCGATCCTCCTTGAGCCCGGGCAGGTCGAGCGCCTTGACGTCGCCCGCCGCGATGCAGCGCTCGATCAGCCAGGCCAAGGCGCGCGGCGTGATGCTGCCATCGGTGACGCGCGAGGCGAGCAGGATCTCGGACACCGCACCGATGGTGCCCGAGCAGCCCAGCGCCTCTTGCCAGCGCGCCGGTGCAAACTCGTCCAGCGCCTCTTCGAACTCGGCCCCTGCGGCGATCTGCGCGGCGCGAAAGCGTTCGGCGCTCAAGCGCCCGTCGCCAAAATAGCGCATCGACAGGCCCACCGAGCCCACCGGGAAGGATTCCGCGCGCTCCGGCTGGCGCTGCTGGCCCAGGATCATCTCGGTGGACCGCCCGCCGATGTCGATGACCAGGCGGCGTTGATCCGAGGGCTGCAGGTGCGACACGCCGGCGAAGATCAGGCGCGCCTCCTCACGGCCCGAGATCACCTCGATCGGGTGGCCCAGCGCCACCTCGGCACGCGCCAGGAATTCATTGCGGTTGGCAGCCTCGCGCAGGGTCTGCGTGGCCACGGCGCGGACGTGCGCCGGGTCCATGCCATCCAAGTGCTTGGAGAATTCGGCCAGGCATTCCAGCCCGCGCAGTGCCGCCGCTTCGGTGAGGCGGCTGTCCGCATCCAGCCCGGCGCCCAGTCGGATCACGCGCTTGATGTAGCTGATGCGGCGATAGCGCCCGCGCTTGATCTGCGCGATCTCGAGCCGGCAACTGTTGGAGCCGATGTCGATGGCGGCCAGGGGGATCTCGTCAAGCACAGCAGCGCCGCCTTCAAGGTGTGGATGCGGCAGAGGATACCCGGCAATGGGCAACTCAGGCGCCACGCCGTGGCGCGTGAGCCGGCGCGCAAGGCCGGCGCTGGCTGCCGTCATAGACTGCGACTTTGCTTGAAGTGACGCGCCCGCATGTTCAACAACGATGCCTGGTGGGACAAGTTCTATGCCGATCGCACCCGCCCCGTGCCCTTCTTCGTGGCCGCGCCGGACGAGAGCCTGGCCACCTGGATCTCCGAGGGCGTGATCGCCGCCAACGGCAAGGCGCTGGACCTGGGCTGCGGCAATGGCCGCAATGCCATCTTCATGGCGCGCAGCGGCTTCGAGGTCGAGGCCGTCGACTTCTCGGGCCAGGCCATTGCCTGGGCAGAGCAGCACGCCAAGGACGCAGGCGTGCTGGTGCGCCTGCACCACGCCTCGGTGTTCGATGCGCCCATCGTGCCGGGCCGCTTTGATCTCGTCTACGACTCGGGCTGCTTTCACCACATGCCGCCGCACAGCCGCGCGGCCTACATCGATCTGGTGGCGGCCGCGCTGAAGCCCGGCGGCTGGTTCGGCATGAACTGCTTCCGGCCCGAGGGCGGCAGTGGCTTGTCCGATGACGAAGCCAACGAAGGACAGACGCTGGGCGGCGGGCTGGGCTACACCGAGGCGCGCTTGCGCGAGCTGTGGTCGCGCTCGTTCGAGATCGTGCGCCTGCGGCAAATGCGGGCCTGCCCGGCGGGCGGCGGGTTGTTCGGAGAGGCCTTTCTCTGGGTCATGCTGGCGCGCAAGACTTGAGCGCCGCCTGCGGCACCTCGAAACAGACCGCATGGTCGCTGCACACCGCGCAGCTCGGTGATTTGCAGATCAGGATCTCGGCGCGCTCGCAGAGCTGCCGGTAGAGAAACTTCTTCCACTTCATGTCGCCCACATTGCGCGCCACGAGGCTTGGGAACCAGTAGCGCATCAGGGCGTTGAGCTCCGTGCGATTGGCCAGCAGCAGGTCCTGCCAGAGGTGGTTGTCGCCCAGGCAGGCCACGGCCACGGCAGTGGCGGCGGCCTCGCGCCATTCGGGCGGGCCGGCCAGCGGGTCGGCGTGGTCTAGCAGCAGTGCGGTGACATCGGCCACCTCGTCGTCGCGCGCGGCGCGGCGCTGCGCAAAGTCCTCGCGCAGCACGGGCCAAGGGGGCTGGGCGGTGTGGGTGACGGCGCTCATGGCCTCACACCTGCGCAGCGGCGTGCGTGTAGCACTTCTTCGGGCAGATCTTGGCGCAGGCGGTGCAGCCGATGCACAGCGCCTTGTGCGCGATGGTCATCACCTTCTTCTCGTACTCCTCGTCGTCGTCATCGTCGTCGAGGTCGACGTGGATGCGTTCGCCGTCGGCATTGAGGCCCACCAGTTCGAGCACGCCGCGCGGGCAGACCTTGAAGCAGCGGCCGCAGCCGATGCACTTGTCCTCATTGAGCGACTGCACGAAGGTGGGCGTCCAGGCCTCACCGCTGGGCAGCGTGATGCTGAAGGTGCTCATCTCGATCTCCTTCGGGTTCAGGCCGGCGCGGCGGCCGCGAGCGCCTTGCGCGCCGCCATCAGTCGGGCATGCGCCTCGTGGGCGATCTGGGCCACGTCCAGGATGCGCTCCCAGTGGGTGGGCAAGTCCTCGGACAGATCGTGCAGATCCATCTTGGCCTGCGTCGCCTTGGCGTTGGCCTTCTTCACGTCGGTCTTCAGGGCTTCGATGTCGATGCTCATGGTGATGGCCTCCTCAAGCGCCGTAGTTCGCCACGTCGCGGTAGGTCTCGACCATGCCCACGCCCTCGGCCACCAGCTTGTTGCCGGCCTCGGCCAGCTTGCGCAGGCTGGGGTAGCCGAAGCGGTGCACGTCGCGCAGGTAGCGGTTCACCACGATCAGGCGGCCGGTGGTGAGCACGGCGCGGCCAAAGCCCTCGTGGCTCATCTTCATCATCGGGCTCACCATGCAGCCGGTGGCGCGCTCGATGGCCAGGCCGATGGCGTTGTGGAACAGGTCCAGCCGCCACAGGGTCTCGGGGTCGGGGTCGCCCATCATGGGCAGCTCGCGGCGCTGCTCGGCGGTGATGATGTAGGGCGCCAGCAGCGTGGCGTCGCTCTTGCCCTCCCAGGTGCCGTGGGTGTCCTGGGCGCGCAGCTGCTTAATGAGCTCGGTGATGAAGGGGTCCTTGAGCAGGGCTTCGTCGTCGGAGGTCGTGGTGCTGTCGGCCAGCGTGGCGTCGCTCATGATGTGATGTCCTCGTCTTCGAAGCTAGCGACTGCGCCGGCATCCTTCAGCAAGGCCTTGCGC
>Ga0302322_100006303_pt1 | contig 10498 bp, 5 predicted proteins | sample Fen_T0_2_FD_203757 | JGI IMG/M metagenome (GOLD analysis project Ga0302322, IMG submission 203757) | Peat permafrost microbial communities from Stordalen Mire near Abisko, Sweden - Fen_T0_2 | ecosystem: Environmental > Terrestrial > Soil > Wetlands > Permafrost | place: Sweden: Abisko... | reverse complement strand
GAAGATGGCCTGAGGTAAAAGACGATCCGGTCGGGCTGGATCTCGTAGCGGTCGATGGTCCAGGTATCCAGAAGCTTGCCGAGCGCGGCGCGATCCACGTCGGCTCCAGGCGGCAGGCCCACTTCTGCCGGCATCATGCCATAACCCTGCGAGCCGACGCGGCGTGCGCTCACAGTGCATGAGATTGGCTGCCCTACACTGGCGTTCTCCGCGTCGCACGCGTAGCCAAAGTCGAGCCCGGAGCTCTTGCCGGGGGCGGCGGTGGAGGTGGTGCCCAGAGTGGCCGTGGTCCATGGAACATAGAACCATGTTGTGATCTGCGCATTCGCGATTGCCGCGTCACCCGCTCCGGAAAACTCGAGCGTATTCGTCCCTGCGTGAACCATCAGTGTCAGGTCCAGTGTGCGCGGGACATCGAGCAGACGGCCGTCGGGTTTCAAAGCCTTTACCTGCGCTTCGCCCAGGGGTTTGCCGTTTACCGTGAGGGTGAAGTCCGTCGGTGAGGGGCTCTGCAACTGCTTTACGGCGACCGGCAACAGGGCCTTGAGCACACGCACTGTCGCCTGCCCGCTCAGCCACACGCCATAGCCGTCGCGGTTTTCGAGCAGATACAGCAGCGCGTCGTTCTCGATTTTTGCGTCATCGGGATTTGCTGCCACATCGAGCGCCAATAGCACCATCGCTGTGGCTTCCAGCCGGCCGCCTGTGCCCCAACCGTAGAAGGGCGAGTAACCGTCGAATTCCCAGTGTGCGCCATCGCGTCCGTGATCCGCCGTAGCCACAAGTTCCTCGCGCAACCGCGCTACCGCAGATTTGTCGGTGGCCTTTGCCGCCAGCGTCAATCGCAGCGAATTGGCGTAGGGATCGTGCAAGGCCGCCACCGATTTTGCCGCATACGCCTGCGCTTTTGCAATCGCTTGCTTGATGCGGCCATGGAGATCGCCTTTCGCTACCGAGCCAAAGTCCTTGGACTCAGTCGCCGGTTCGAGCGCGCTCGCAATAAAGAGTACCGCTCATGGCTGGACGAGACCGGAGCGCCAATGAAAGTGCAGCAGGAACTGATGCGTCATGCCTCCATCCAGACCACGATGAATGTGTATGGACAGGCCATGACAGACAGCAAACGTCGCGCCAACAGCCAGGTTGTGAGCCTGGTTTTTGGTGTGCCAACCCAGACCATCGAAGGGTCTGTCGCTATCCAGTAAGTTTGGGGAGTTTTGGGGCCGTTTCCGAATGGGGTCAAACGGGGTCTTGCAGGAGAAAGCTGTTCAACCGTAACTTATTGATTATTTTGGTTGCGGGGGCTGGATTTGAACCAGCGACCTTTGGGTTATGAGTGATGCAACTATTGTATTATCAACGAGTTGGAGAACGCGGTTGGTTGTTTCAAAGAGTGCTAAAGAGCTGTAAAGAGCGTTGACGTATTGGTATTTGGGGTTGGTTTGGGGTTGACGAATTCCCCAGACTAGGAATCAGAACGCGAGTGAGAGTAGGGTATCGCCGTGAAAGCCGCACCCCAAATCGCAGCGCCAACGTATCGCTGAGAATCGGAATGCATCGGATCGAATCCCAGCAGCCGCAACGAACATCTTAACTGCTCCGCACTTGTCCGCCGGCCTCGCAATGGTTCTTGGGGGCGGATTGGTGTTGGAAAATGCCAGGGCTCGAAAGGTGCCTCACCGAAAACCTCCGGCACAGCAGTTTGACCTTGATCGAACGCATGTCGACCCTGGAAACGCTTGGAGCTGGTTTGCCGTCCGCTACTATTTTTGCTTTTCCAGTTGAAACTCATCTATCTGATCGCCCTCGATGGAGTATGCGCGGTAGGTGAGCTGACGACCGTCGACCTCTATAACCTGGTATGCCTCGGTGTTGTGAACTTCCTTCGCCATCAGCGCCGCATACCTCCCGGCGGGTTCGTACATCTTCGGGCCACTGACCGAAATTGCGTACACGGTTCCCGGCTGCGACAACGGGACAACCTTTCCGCCGAAGAGCTTGTTGGTCCGGGCGTAACCATGATCATGTCCTTGCAGCACCAGATCAACATGGTACTTGTCATAGAGCGGAGCCAGCACAGCACGCATTTCCTCATATTCGCGGCCCTTGGCTATAGCGTAGATTGGCTGATGCTGCACAACCACGGTCCAGCGATTTGGATTGTTCTTGAGTATCTCTTCGAGCCAGGCTGTTTGGCTCTGTGCAACCCTCTGTCTTTCGCTCGCAGCAAAAGCCTCATTGGCGTAGACGTTGACGTCCAGTGAGATGAAGCGCACACCTTGGTAATCCATGTAATACGACTGCTGATTCAACTCAGGAGTGCCCTTTGGGCCGTTTGTTGGCAGAGAGAACTGGTAGCGCCAGATGGGAGAGACGCTAAGCACTTGCTGGGAATCCGGACGGCCTGGAGCTCGGTGAAGGTCATGATTGCCAGGCGTGGGGAAACTTGGGATCGTCGCACTGATAAAACCCATCGCGTCGAACCACTCGCCCCAAAGATCGTCATCGTAACCCTCGGCAACCAGGTCGCCCGCATGCACGATAAACCTCGCGTCCGTGGCATGACTATAAGCTGAACGAACGGAGCGCGACCACAACGACCTGATGCTGTTCTGTTCGTCGCCAAGATAGAGAAATTTGAACTTATCAGCCTTGTCGCTTGCTGTTCGGAATGTGTTCCACTCACTCCAGGTCTTACCGTCGCCTACCCGGTAGCTGTAGCGGCTATTCGGGTTCAGTCCTTTAAAGGTGACGGCGTATTCGCCTACAGTTCTGCCTGCGCTCACCTCATAGTGCGCGACGGTCGCTGTCACGGTCTGCGCTAATTTCTCAAAGTCCGGATTGGCGCTCGCCAGCGCGAATTGTGCCTGAGCGGACTCTTCAGGCTTCTCAGTGCGCCAGGTGACTGCCTGAGCGTGAGCCGCGTCGTCACCAACGGTTAACATGATGCGCTGTGGAATGAAATCAACATTCCGGACATCCTTCGTCTTTTGTCTGTCCTGCGCCGGCAGAATGGTCGACAGTAGGAGCACAGAAATCAACAGAGAACGACCGCACGGGCTCTTGAAAGACATATCCTATCCTCGATCAGAAAGATGGGCCGCCATGCTTGACGGCCCCGAAAGGAGTGCGCAAAATTAACCAGCTACTACTCGTGGTTCAGATTGTACTTCAGCCCAAATGCGAAAGTCTGGCCGTAGTACTCCCGCTGGATCATGTAGGCCGGGGCGCCTTTGTAGTAGCCGAAGGGCTCGTTGATCAGGTTCTGCCCGTAGGCCAGGAAGTTGAGCCCTTTGTACAGGCGCACGGTTCCCTGCGCATCTACTTGGGTATGCTCGTAGGCATACGAGTCGCCAGCCGGCCCAAAGGCGTTGGTCACCAAAGTGGTGGCGGCAGGGTTGACGTTCGAGTACTGATACAGGAAGTGTGAGTTGTAGGAGAAGCCGCCACGTACCGAGAAGCGACCACGGTCGTAGGTCGGGCCGATGTTCCAGGTGTGGGGCGCCTGCCGTAGCAGCGGGGCCGTGCGATAAGTGGTGGCGCCGCCGCTGGTGTAAGGAATGCCGTTGGCTTCCGAAGTCGTGTAACTGTAGTTGGCATTCATGCCGAATCCGGCCACGGCGCTCGGCAGGAAGCTCAAGCGCTGCTGATAGCCAATCTCAAAGCCCATGACATGAGCGTCGGTGCCGTTCACCGGCTGGGTGACGGCCCAATACTGGCCCGCGGGGTCCTGGGTAATAGCTTTGTCCTGGGAAACGCCCTGGGTGGACAGGAGCGGCTTACTCAGGTCCTTATAGAAGAAGCCAACCTGAATCAGGCCCATGGGCTTCAAAAACCGCTCATAAAGCAGGTCATAGTCGTTGGCATATTCGGCCACCAGGTTCGGGTTGCCGACCGAAAGAGTGCCGGCGCAGGCATATCCAGTTGGACAGATGTTCGTGCCGCCGTCTGTCTCATTGACGTAGGGAATCAGGCTGAGCGGGTTGGGACGCGCGATTCCGCGACCATAGACCACGCGGATATTATCGTTCGGCGTGGGAGAAATGCGCAGCTGAACGCTGGGCATCAGGTCGAGATAGGTATGCAGACCGGGTGTGGTCCTGTCTTTCGTGTTTGTAGTGGAGTTATATTTATAGCCCCATCCGCTCTCGTAGGTATCTTCGAAGCGCAAGCCGACCTGCAGATGAAGCAGATGGGTCAGGTCGACGCTTTCCATCAGATAGCCGGCGCTGATGCGCTCCACCATGTTGTAGTTTGCGGTCGCCGACTTAGATTGTGTCTTGGCATCGTCCAGTTTTACAAGCTGCGCCGGAATAGCGGTGTTGATGATTTTGGTGAAGTCTGTCACCGGACCGAAATGGTAGGTTCCCTGGTAGTAGTTGGGGTTGGTGAAGTCGGTCACGAAATTGGTCATCCGGTGGGCGCTGGTGGTATTCGAAGTGGTGCCCTTTGCGCCCGTGCCTCCGAGGTCATAGATGTACTGGAAGGCGTTCTGGCCGCGGTGCACATTGCGAATCTTCGCGCCCATCGAAAACTGGCCGAAATGCGAACCGAGCTTGTGAATCCGCGTGTAGTCGGCAGAGCCTGCAAGAGACAGAGCACCGGATCGTCCGGAGGACGTGTAAGCGTCGATCAAAACGTAGTTCGCTGGATCCTGTATCTGAGCAAGCGTTGCGTTGATTGGCGTGAACTTGGGACGCGTGGGGTCGGTGGTCTGATCGATGGTGTAGTTGACCTTGGAAGCAACACCTGTCGCCGGCAGCCACTGGAAGTCGGCCTTGGGGTTACCTGCCGCCGCATCTTCCCAGGAATAGGACGCCGACAGACCCCAATCCAGGGCGTTTTCTCCGAAGAAGTGCTTGCCGCCGATGCTAACCGTGCTGACAGCGTAAATTGGACTCTTCTTCGAGGTATAGAACTTCGGCGCTGCGCCCTGAATGTAGTCGTAGTACCACTTATCGCCGTAATCGTTGAACTTCGAATACACGCCCTTCAGATAGACGCTTGATCCGCCACTCAACTTGTAATCCGCACTACCGGTAAAACCGTGGCGCGAGCGATCGTACAGGTATTCGCGCGTCTGCAGATCGCCGTATGTTGTGTCCCCCGATGCAAAAGCAGGCTCGATGTCGTCGAAGCCGCGCCCGTTAAAGTCTCGGGAGAAGCCGCCCAGAAGGCCGAGCTTCTTATTAGCTCTGAAGCGCTTGCCCGCCGTAATGCCGAGTTGGTTGACATATCGGCCTGCCGCGATGCGCGAAAGACCGCCGAGGCCGGTAATGATGAGGGTCGGCTTCTCTTCAGCGGTCTTTGTCACGAAGTTCACTGAGCCTCCGATACCGTCGGCATCCTGGCTTGCCGAGAGTGTCTTGTTCAGTTCGACAGAATCAATCAGGTCCGAGGCCACGGCGTCCAGGCGAATTTGGCGAACGCCGCCTTCTTCCGATGGGATCGTGTTGCCGTTAATGGTCACGTTGGTCAAGCGAGGTTCGGTGCCGCGCACCTGAATGTAAGCGCCTTCGCCCTCGTCGCGATCCAGGGTTACGGAAGGCATGCGGCCGATAGCGTCGGCCATGTTGGCGTTGGGCAGCGATGTGATCATCTCCGACGTGGCAATCTGAAGAATGTTGTCGCCCGTCCGGATACGGTTAATCGCCTCTGCCTCGCCGTGGACGCGATCGGCGGTGACAATGACTTCGTCATTGGCGGATGCGACCTTCATTAGAGGGTCAACTCGCAAGGACTTGCCGGCTTCGAGGGTTCCATCTTTCACGAAATTACTAAAGCCGACATACGAGACGGTCAGTTTGAAGCTGCCAGCCGAAACATCTGTGAAGGCGAAGTCACCCTGGTCGTTGGAAGTAACGATAATTCCCTTGGGCTGCAATTCAACGCGTGCGCCCTGAAGGACGGCCCCGGAAGCGTCCGCGATGTGTCCTGAAATGCTGCCCTTGCCGTTTTGCGCAACGGCTGCAGTTGCGAATGCAAGCATAAGCAAAAGCAGTGAACCGGCGGCGCGGAATTCCCAAGTTCGTCTAGACGTAAGCATACGTAGTCTCCCGAATCAAAGTTGTACTGCTCACCGGCAGCGGTGTGGGTTTATGAGGCGATTAGAGCAGGGCACTCTAAGATCAATCTAATAGCGGGGCGTCGCTGAGCTTGTATTTACAGAAGATTAATACTGGACCGCTAGTATCACCTTATGCGGATACTGGTCGTAGAAGATAAGCGTAGTATGGCCGATCTTCTTCGACGTGCTCTGGAACTCGAGGGGTACTCCGTCCTTCTTGCCTATGATGGCGAAGAAGCGCTCAAGCTCAATAAGTCCACGGAGATCGACTTGATCATCCTCGATGTGATGCTCCCTCGAATGGATGGCTTCGAAGTGGTCAGGAGGTTGCGCGAAGCCAAGTCCCGGACACCGACAATCATCCTGTCGGCGCGCGATGCAATGACAGATATCGTACGTGGCCTGGATTGTGGCGCCGACGACTACCTCACTAAGCCATTTGAGCTGGATGTGCTGCTTGCCCGTGTAAGGGCTGCCGCACGGCGCGGGCCGGTTGCTCAGCCTGCCGATCTGCAGTTTGAGGACCTTACTCTTAATCCCCGTACCTATGAAGTGAAGCGTGGATCCCGCATCGAGTCTCTGACGCGCACCGAATACGCTCTTCTCGAGACCTTGGTCCGCCGTGCGCGCATGGTTGTACCAAGAGAGGTGCTAATCGAAGAAGGTTGGGGCATAGCTGCCGAGGTCAGCGGCGCTTCGCTTTACGTTTTAATTCGCTCATTGCGAGCCAAAATTACCCATCCCGGAGAATCTGAACTTCTGCACACGGTTCGCGGCGTTGGCTACTCCCTTCGGAGCTAACGCCATTGTTTCGTCATGTCTCTATCTCTTTGCGGCTTGCCACATGGTTCGCGACATTCTTCATCGCGGGCTGGGTTCTCTTTGGCGTGGCGATGTGGTTTGATCTGGAACAGACTCTGACCGCCGGACGCTACCAAACGCTTTCCCGGCGTGCCGACAGGCTATGCGATTTGCTGCGGAAGACCGAGTCCCAATCATCTGAAGAGGGCGCGCGCAAATTCCAAGATTTCGCTACCGCTACTGGAGATGGCTTAACTGAAGTTTTCAGCAGCGATGGATCTCGCGTCTATCAGTCTCCATCCGCGGAAGCGGCGGCCTTTCCCTGGCCAGAAGTCGGCACCACGGAGCAATTCGTCAGGACTGAGTATTCGGGTCAGCAATACCGCACTCTGGCGCGCCCGTTTGTGCTCGGCTCCAGGCGACTATATATTTGCCTCGCTGCTCCATTGGCTGGAAATCAAACACTACTCCAGCGCTTTTCAAGAGGCCTGTTTGCCGCAATGCCGGTGTTGCTGCTCGCATCCGCCGCAGGTGGCTATTTTGTAAGCAGAAATGCGCTTCGTCCGGTTGACCAAATCACAACCTCGGCCCGCTCCATAAGCGGCTCCAATCTATCAGGCAGATTACCGGTCGCCAACACCGGAGATGAGCTGCAGCGATTGGCGGAGACGTGCAACGACATGCTTGCGCGACTGGAATCGGCGGTAAAACAGATCCGCCGATTCACAGCCGATGCTTCGCACGAGCTCCGCGGTCCGATCACTTTTACGCGAACTGTTGCCGAAGTAGCTCTGCGAAATCCGCAGATCGATTCGAAAAGCAAGCAAGCCTTTGGGGACATCGTCGAAGAGTGTTCCAAGGCTGGCAAGTTGCTCGAAAACATGCTGACACTGGCTCGCGCTGACGCGGACCGGTCGAGTTCGGTGTTCGAGCCCATCGACATGGTCGAGGTGGTGGGCGATGTCTGCTCGAAGATCCGTCCAATCGTTGAAGCGCGGAAGAGCACCCTTGAGGTGTGCTTGAGCTATGAACGGCCCATCGAGGTGTTAGGCGATTACGATAGTCTTTCCCGCTTGCTTTGGATACTCCTTGATAATTCCGTAAAGTACACGCCCGCCCCTGGCACAATTACCGTCGCATTGATTGCCGATGACAGGCAAGTAACGGTCGCTGTCAAAGATACTGGCATGGGTATCTCGAAGGCTGACTTGCCGAAGATATTCGAGCGTTTCTATCGCGCTGACCGCTCTCGTGGCGAGGTGGAAGGCAACGGCCTTGGACTTTCAATTGCTAAATGGGTCGCCGACATTCATAATGCTTCTCTCTCCGTCACTAGTGAAGAAAATGTCGGCACCGAGTTCAAGGTTGAGTTCCATGTTTACTCGAACAGAATGGCCCCAGGTAAATCAGTTTGAGCGCAAGAGCAGTTTCCACCAAAATCACTCGACGGCGCGGTAACGTGCTCCCTGCGCGCAGAGACGTTGTTTTATACGCGATCACGCTGTTCGCAAGCGCATTCCTGCTGTTTCAGGTGGAACTCATCGCGGCCAAGGCGCTTCTGCCCCGATTTGGTGGATCCGCCTCTGTGTGGACAACCTGCATGCTGGTATTTCAATTACTGCTGCTGGCGGGCTATACCTATGCGCACATGCTGTCGGAGCGGCTGCGGATGTCAACGCAAGTCAGGGCTCACTGCGTCCTGCTGTTTCTCGCTGTCGCCCAAGTGGCCGTGATGTTGATCTTATGGACTGGATCGAATAGCTCCTTTGCTGGAAGATTACCTGGAACTACGCAACATCCAATTGCAGAAGTTGCGACTACTCTCCTTGTCTGCGTGGGATTGCCGTTCTTTGCGCTGTCCAGTACGGGACCGCTGCTCCAGAGCTGGTTCGTGCAGTTGGGTGGCGGCCAGGCGACATACCGGCTGTACTCGGTCTCGAATGCCGGGTCTCTGCTTGGCCTGCTCAGCTTTCCTTTCCTGATCGAACCGGCATTGAGCACTCAAAGCCAGACACTCCTCTGGGTCCTTTCCTTCATCCTGTGTTCCTTCGCCACTGCTCTATGCGGGTGGAGGTTGCGCAGGGTCCCGCCCACGGCGGTAATAGACGAAAAGAAAGAGCAGGCGGCCTGGGGGCGTTGGCCACAGCGTCTGTTGTGGTTTACGCTGGCAGCTTGCGCATCTGGCCTATTGCTGGCTACGTCTAACTTCCTCTGTCAGGAAGTAGTCTCTCTGCCGCTGCTCTGGGTGCTTCCTCTAGCGCTCTACCTGCTGACTTTCATTCTCTGTTTCGACCATCCTCGCTGGTACAAACGCGCGATCATTCATCCGTTGTATGGCGTCGTTCTTCTTCTGACGGCATTCTCTCTTGACGCCCGCAACTTCCGGGTACAAGTCGTGATGCTGCCGCTCGCGCTTCTGATGACCTGCATGGTCTGCCACGGAGAGCTATCTCGAAGAAAGCCCGAGATGCGACTGTTGACCGCCTTTTATCTGACGATCTGCGCCGGCGGCGCCGCAGGAGGCATATTCGTTGCGGTTGTTGCGCCGCAGATATTCTCGTTCTTTACCGAATTGCAACTCCTTCTTGGCGCGAGCGCTTTCCTGCTCCTGATTTCTCTGTTAGTGGAGAAGGAATCGTGGTTCTATGAGAGGCGCATATGGCTGGCGCCTGCCATCGCTGCAGGAGCATTGCTGACGGCGTTCCTTGGTGCAAGCGCAATCGGGAGCATTTCGAAAGTAATTACAGATATCCATTTCTACTGGGCGGTGGGTGCCGCCGGGCTGCTGGCCTGTGTTGCTGGTTATGTTCTATCGCGTCGCAAGCCGGCGGGGTTCGTTAGGTTAAGCGCCGTTCAACTGGTAGTCGTCACCTTAGCGGTCTGCGTTTCTCTCGCGCTTTATCGCAGCACGCTTCCTGAGTCCGGTCTGATCGTGGGAATTCGGAACTTCTATGGAGCTATCCGAGTCTCGCGCGGTTCACAGGGAGCCATAAAACTTGAGCACGGTCAGACGATTCACGGATATCAATTGGCTCCTCCAGACGACCGCGTTCCTACCACTTACTACGGACCTGACAGCACAATCGGAATTGTATTACGAAATCACCCCAAGCGAATGGCGGGCGCTGGAACGCTGCGCGTCGGCATGGTTGGGCTAGGCGCGGGAACCCTTGCCGCTTATGGAAAGCCGGGAGACTACTTCCGCTTCTATGAGATCAATCCTGCCATGGTTCAGGTTGCAAGCGGCCCCAAGGCAGTGTTCACGTATCTCAGAGACTCGTTGGCAACTACGAGTATTGTCACGGGAGACGCCCGCCTGGAGATGGAACGCGAGACTGCGCGAGGCGAGGCACAGAACTTTGATGTCCTTGTACTGGATGCCTTCAGCGGGGACGCAGTTCCAGTCCACCTTCTCACCAAGGACGCGTTCGATGCATATTTCAAACACTTATCCCCAGACGGGATAATTGCAGTGCACATGTCCAGCCGGCACGTGAACCTTGAGCCGGTCCTGCACGCCATTGTCGAGGAGTTTCCCGTGGAAGGCCGCTCGACATTTACGATCGAGAAGCCACCGTTCAAGAACAACATCTGGATGTTATTTTCCGCGCACCACAAGATGCTTGAGAT
>Ga0302322_100006301_pt1 | contig 10503 bp, 9 predicted proteins | sample Fen_T0_2_FD_203757 | JGI IMG/M metagenome (GOLD analysis project Ga0302322, IMG submission 203757) | Peat permafrost microbial communities from Stordalen Mire near Abisko, Sweden - Fen_T0_2 | ecosystem: Environmental > Terrestrial > Soil > Wetlands > Permafrost | place: Sweden: Abisko... | reverse complement strand
TCGCAGGCCGCCGTCGATCGTGCCGACGTTGACGGTGATCCCACGCGCCGGGTCGTTCAGGGCGAAGAGCCGCTGCACCTGATGAGAGAGCTCGAGGATCGCGCTGATCCCGTGCTCGAAGTCGGCACCCGCGTGGGACGACCGCCCGTGCACCGTCACCGTGAAGCGACCGAGGCCCTTGCGGGCGATCTTCAACTTCCCGTCCGCGCCCTCGCCTGACTCGAGCACGAACGCTCGTGCGGCGCCGCGGGCCAGCAGCCGGAGGAAGCGGCTCGAGTCGCGGCTGCCGATCTCCTCGTCCGTGTTGACGAACACGATCGGCACGAGCGACGGCTGCAGGTCGAGTTCGCGCAGCGCCCGGAGCGCGAACACGATCTGGACGAGACCGCCCTTCATGTCGGCGACACCCGGGCCGTAGAGCATCCCGTGTTCGTCGTGGAGCGGCATCCCGGCGAGCGTTCCGACGGGCCAGACGGTATCCATGTGGCCGATCAGCAGCTGGCGGGCGTCGCCTCGAGCGCGCTGCCGCGGCCGTGCGTAGAGATGATCGCCGACGCCGCTGCCCCGCACCGGCCGGACGACGAAGTCCTCTCGCTCGAGCTCGGCGGCGAGAATCGCGAAGGGCCCGGCCTGGGTCGCCGCATCGAGCGACGGCGACTCGGAGCGTGCGAGCTCCTCGAGCAGGTCGACCATCTCGTGGCGATGCCCCTCCAGGAGCTCGAGCAGCGGTTCGACCGGGGTCGCCGCCATCTCGTCAGCGCCGGAAGTCGCTCGGGAACGGGAAGGAGAGGCTGTCGCGGACGACGGCGAAGCGGCCGGGAGCGAGGTAGGCGAGCAGCCCGAACCGGTGCACGAGGTCGGCATCGTCCACCTCGGCGCCGCGGAGCGCATCGCGGGCCGCGGTGGCCGCGACGACGCGGCCGACGACGAGGCTGTTCGACCCGAAGCCGTCGACGACCCGGTCGAGCTCGCATTCGAGGGAGAACGCGCAGTCCTCGAGCAGGCGCCCGTCGACGACCCGCGCCGGAACCGTCGACACGGCGGCCAGGGTCGGCTTCTCGTCGCCCTCGAACCTGCCTCCGGCGGCGTGGCTCGACGCCAGGACCTGGTCCGGGCGCGGGAAACTGACCGTGAACTGCGGGTGCGCCTTCACGTTTCGATAGGTGGCGTGGCGAGGCGTGCAGGCGAAGCAGTAGAACCCCTCCCAGCCGAGCGGCATCGCCAGGTGCTTGGGCGCGAAGTCCCACCCGTCGCCCTCTTTCGTGCCGACGAGAACGAGCGGGGCGACCATGAACACGCGCTCCCACAGCTCTGGCTCGACGGGCAGCTCGACAGGCCCGTCGCGCGCGTCGCCCGGGGACCACACGCCCGTCATGGACCCAGGCTCGCAGAGCGCCCCGGCGGCCGCATCGTGTCGGACACCGACCGTGCTCCGCGTTAACTACCTATGCGTCGGGGAGGCTCAACGTGTCCAGGGGGCGCCGACATCGACGTCGATGCCGTAGCGCTCGAGCGCATCCTGTACGACCGTCGGCGCGACAACCCCTTCGTCGGCGAGCGCCTTGAGCGCGGTCACGGCGACATGGTGACGGTCGACCTCGAAGAACTGCCGGAGCTTGGCCCGGTAGTCGCTCCGCCCGAAGCCATCGGTGCCGAGCACGGCGTAGCGGCCGGGCACGAACGGCCGGATCTGGTCCGCGAATGCGCGCATGTAGTCGGTCGCGGCGACGAACGCCCCGCCGCGGCCGGCGAGGGCCTCCGTCACGTACGGCACCCGCTGCTCCGCGACCGGGTGCAGGCGGTTCCAGCGCTCGACCTCGAGCCCTTCGCGGCGGAGCTCGGTGAAGCTCGTGACGCTCCAGACGTCACTCGCGACGCCGAAGTCGCTCTCGAGCAGGTCTGCGCCCGCAATCACCTCACGGAGGATCGTGCCGGAGCCGAGCAGCTGCACGAGCGGGCCCTCCCCGGCACCCTCGCGCAGGAGGTACATCCCCCGCAGGATCCCCTCCTCCGAGCCCTCCGGCAGCGCAGGCTGCGCGTAGTTCTCGTTCATCACGGTCAGGTAGTAGAAGACGTCCTCCTGCTCCTCGCACATCCGGCGCAGCCCCTCGCGCACGATCACCGCGAGCTCGTAGGCGTACGTGGGGTCGTAGGCGCGGCAGTTCGGCACGACCGACGCGAGCAGGTGCGAGTGCCCGTCCTCGTGCTGCAGCCCTTCACCGTTGAGGGTGGTCCGCCCCGCAGTTGCACCGATCAGGAAGCCGCGGGCGCGGCTGTCGCCCGCCGCCCAGGCGAGGTCGCCGACGCGTTGGAAGCCGAACATCGAGTAGAAGATGTAGAAGGGCACCATCGTGACGCCGTGGTTCGCATACGACGTCGCGGCCGCGATCCAGGAGGAGAAGGCCCCGGGCTCGTTGATCCCCTCCTGCAGGATCTGGCCATGCTCGTCCTCCCGGTAGAACATGAAGTCCTCGGCATCCTCCGGCGAGTAGAGCTGGCCGACCTGCGAGAAGATGCCGAGCTGCCGGAACATGCCCTCCATCCCGAACGTCCGTGACTCGTCGGGCACGATCGGCACCACGCGCTCGCCGAGCGCGGAGTCGCGGACGAGCGTGTTGAGGATGCGAACGAACGCCATCGTGGTGGAGTTCTCGCGCTCGCCGCTGCCCTCGAGGACGGTCGTGAAGGGTGGCGGTGTCGGCAGCGGAGCGGCGTCCGCATGGCGTGCCGGCAGGCTGCCGCCGAGCGCCGCCCGCCGCTCGAGCAGGTAGCGGAGCTCGGGGCTGTCCTCCGCGGGCCGGTGGAAGAACGCTCCCGTCGCCTCCTCGTCGGTCAACTTCAGGCCGAGCCGGTCGCGGATCGCGAGCCGGGCTTCGTCGTTCATCGACTTCTGCTGGTGGGTGATGTTGCGCCCCTCGCCGGCCACGCCCATCCCGAAGCCCTTGATCGTCTTCGCGAGGATCACGGTCGGCCGGCCGGTCGTCTGCACGGCGGCCGCGTAGGCGGCATAGACCTTCTGCGGGTCGTGGCCACCGCGGCGGAGCGCCCAGATCTGCTCGTCGCTCCAGTCGGCGACCATGGCGCGCGTCTCCGGATACTTGCCGAAGAAGTGCTCCCGAACGTACGCGCCGTCCTTCGACTTGAAGGTCTGGTACTCGCCGTCCACGGCCTCTTCCATGCGGAAGTGGAGCCAGCCCTCGCTGTCGGCCTCGAGCAGTGGGTCCCAGCCCGAGCCCCAGATCACCTTGATCACGTTCCAGCCGGCACCCCGGAAGTTCGTCTCGAGCTCCTGAATGATCTTCCCGTTCCCGCGCACCGGCCCGTCGAGGCGCTGCAGGTTGCAGTTGACGACGAAGACGAGGTTGTCGAGCTTCTCGCGGCCGGCCAGGGAGATCGCGCCCATCGACTCCGGCTCGTCCATCTCACCGTCGCCCATGAACGCCCAGACCTTCCGGTCGCCCGGATCGAGAACGTCGCGGGCGGCGAGGTACTTCATGAAGCGCGCCTGGTAGATCGCCATCAGCGGGCCGAGGCCCATCGACACGGTCGGGAACTGCCAGAACTCGGGCATCAGCCAGGGATGCGGGTACGACGACAGCCCACCGCCGTCGACCTCCTGACGGAAGCGATGGAGGTTCTCCTCGGTCAGCCGCCCCTCGAGGAACGCGCGGGCGTAGATCCCGGGCGAGGAGTGCCCCTGCATGTAGACGAGGTCGCCGTCGTGCTCCTCCGAGCGGGCGCGCCAGAACCTCGTACAGGGTCTCCGCCGACTGGTAGCTCGCGATGTGGCCGCCGAGCTCCGACGACTCGGCGTTCGCCTGCAGGACGATTGCGATCGCGTTCCAGCGGACGAGCGCCGTCGCGAGCCGCTCGAGCTCGGGGTCGCCGGGCAGCTCGGGCTCCTCGTCCACCGGGATCGTATTCACGTACGGGGTGCTGAGCCCGGCCGAGACCTTGACGCCGTACTCCTGGGCGTGATCGATGGCCCGGTCGAGCAGGAAGCCCATCCGCTCGCGGCCGTCGGACTCGACGACGGCGTCGACGGATTCGAGCCATTCCCTGGTCTCGACGGGGTCGCTGTCGGGGAGCTCGTGACTCATACGCTCGCATCAGCCTAGCGGCGCCGGAGACCGGCTTCAGCCGGTCGCCCGGGTTTCCCGGCACGCTGCCGCCAGATACCCTGCCGGGCGATGTCGACGGCGGAATCGAGCAACGCGCAGCCCCTGAGAGACGACACCGCGGCGAAGCTGCGGGAGGCCACCGAGCTGCTCGAATCGGTGGCGCGCAACCGGGGCCTGCTCGGCAGCCTGACGGTCGAGGAGCGCACGCGCCTCCTCACGGCGGCGGCCGACGTGTTCAACCCCGACGTCGTGCAGCGCCGCCGCTTCACGAAGGCCAAGCGCAAGGAGGAGCGCGACGCGAGCATCCGGGCCGACGAGTCGCTGCTCGCCGACACCGGCATCCGCGTGCTGCGCGAGCGCTCGGTCTTCACGACGCCGAACGTCTACCCGCCGAAGGGCTTCGCGCCGGACGACCGCGAGAGCGAGGCCCGGGAGACGATCGAGGAGCAGCACTGCTACGTCTGCAAGCAGCCCTACCGCGAGCTGCACTCCTTCTACGACCAGCTCTGCCCACCGTGTGCGGCGTTCAACTTCGCGAAGCGGTCGGAGACCGCCGACCTCGCAGGCCGCGTGGCAGTGCTGACCGGCGGCCGGGTGAAGATCGGCTACCAGGCGGGGATCAAGCTCCTTCGGGCCGGCGCCCACCTGATCGTCACGACCCGATTCCCGCGCGACTCCGCCGCCCGCTACGCCGGCGAGCCCGATTTCGCCGACTGGGAGGACCGGCTCGAGATCTACGGCCTCGACCTGCGTCACACGCCGAGCGTGGAGGCCTTCTGCCACCACCTCCTGACGACGCATGACCGCCTCGACTACATCGTCAACAACGCCTGCCAGACGGTGCGCCGGCCGCCGGAGTTCTACCGGCACATGCTGGAGGCCGAGCTGGCGTCGGAGCACGCGCTCGACCCGCAGGTGCAAGGCTTGCTCGGCGATTACGCGGGCGTGCGCCGCTACGACATGCTCGAGAGCGAGGAGACCGTCCTCGACCCCGCCGGGCTCGCGATGCTCGGCGAGGCCCCGACGAGCTCCGCAGAGCTCTCCCAGGTGCGCCTCCTGCCCGAGGAGGCAGCCGACCAGGGGCACCTGTTCCCCGAGGGACGCCTCGACCAGGACCTCCAGCAAGTCGACCTCCGCGACCGCAACTCGTGGCGATTCCTCCTCGCAGAGGTGCCGACCGTGGAGCTGCTCGAGACGCAGCTCGTCAACGCCGTCGCTCCCTTCGTGCTCAACGCGCGCCTGAAGCAGCTGATGCTGCGAACCGCCGAACGCGACAAGCACATCGTCAACGTGTCGGCGGTGGAGGGGCAGTTCTACCGGCGCTTCAAGACCACGCGCCACCCGCACACGAACATGGCCAAGGCGGCGCTGAACATGATGACCCGAACGGCCGCGACCGACTACCACGGTGACGGCATTCACATGAACAGCGCCGACACGGGCTGGGTCACCGACGAGGACCCGCTCCACGTCGCCGAGCAGAAGACGGCGGAGCACCGCTTCCGGCCCCCGCTCGACATCGTCGACGGGGCGGCGCGCATCGTCGACCCGATCATCGACGGGACGAACACTGGCCACCACGTCTGGGGCAAGTTCCTCAAGGACTACCGCCCGACCGACTGGTAGCGACCGAGCTTTCGGGTTCGAAGATGCGGTTGTCCGCAATATGCGGACATTTCGTGGCCGCCACCCATTGACGGAGCCCACGCCGAGCGCGTAGGTTGGTCGAGCACCGAGCACGGAGTCTCCAGCGCAGCAGGCGACGCAAGTCAACTGAGGCGCCAGAGAGCCGGCCAACAGGCAGGTCGCTTCGGCGACAGGTCAGTCGGCCCTGGCACTCGAGGGGGCCACCGGCTCGGTGCGTTTTTGTGCGCTGCTAGCGTGCGATGGTGCCCGCGGCCCGCTATCGCTGGGTCGTGCTCGGCGTCGGAACTGCGGCGCAGGCGACGGTCTCGGCGGCGATGTTCAGCGTCGCAGTGCTCGCCCCCGAGCTGCGGTCGCAGTTCCACCTCACGCTCGCGGAGACAGGGGTCGTGCTGGCGGCGTTCGCGATCGGGTCGACGCCGACGCTGCTCCCCTGGGGGCTCCTCACCGACCGGGTCGGAGAGCGGGTCGTGCTGCCCGCCGGGCTGGCCGCCGCAGCGATAGCGCTCGCCGCCGTCGGGCTTGCCGGCGGCGCGGCGCAGCTCGTCTTCCTCCTCGTGGCGGCCGGTGCGCTCAGCGCGAGCGTCAACGCCGCGAGCGGCAGGGCCGTGATGCAGTGGTTCGACCGCTCCGAACGCGGGCTCGCGCTCGGGATCCGCCAGGCGAACGTGCCACTCGGCGGTCTCGTAGCGGCGCTCGTCCTCCCTCCCCTTGCCGATGCACTCGGCCTCGGCTGGGCGTTTGCAGCCCTGGGCGGAGCCTGCCTCGCCGGCGCGCTCGCGGGGGCGACGCTCCTGCGGGAGCCGGCGCACCGGGTAGCAGCGACGGGCTCGAGAGCACCCGCGCCTCGACACCCCTTGCGGCGCCCGGCGCTGTGGCAGATCTCGGCCGGGAGCACGATGATCCTCGTCGCGCAGATCGCGACCATGAGCTTCACGGTTCTCTTCCTCAGCGACGGGCGCGGCTTCTCCACCGGAACCGCTGCGCTCGTCCTCGCGGGCTCGCAGGTTCTCGGCGGCTTCCTGCGCATCGCAGCCGGCTTCTGGTCAGACCGTTACGGGAGCAGGATCGTGCCGCTCTGCCGGCTCGCGCTCGCCGTGGCCGGAGCCCTTCTCGTCGTCGCGGCGATCGCCACCGCCCCGAACTGGGCCCTCGTGCCGGTGCTCGTCGTCGCGGGCGGCATCGGCCTCTCCTGGAACGGCCTCTCGTTCGTGGCAGCGGCCGAGATCGCAGGCGCCCGCGCGAGCGGTGCCGCACTCGGCCTGCAGCAGACCTTCCTCGGCGTCGGCAGCATCGTGACGCCGATCGTGTTTGCCGCGCTCGTGTCCGCGTCCTCGTGGCGCGTGGGCTTTCTCGCTGCCGGCCTGTTCCCGCTGCTCGGCTGGGCCGTGATCCACCCGCTCGCGGCAGGGAGCAGGGACGGAGACCGGCCTCGACCCGGCTAGAGTTCGAGCGGCTCGACGCGCCGATCACCGGCGCAGCGCAGCACCCAGTCGCGGCAGACGACCTCGGGTACGGCCGACGGCACACCGGTCGGCTCGACGTGCACCTGGTGGGTGATCGTCTCGATCCCATGGCCGTAGTCCTGCCGTCGCGAGGCGACGATGGTGATGTCGGGCCCGGCGCCCGCGTCGTCGTAGAGCGCCTGCGCGAGCCGGTCGATCTCGGCCTGGGTCGCCTCGCGCCCGCACAGGATCCCGAAGTTGATCACGATGGCGCCGTCGTCCGTCACGAAGGTGACGGGCGCGCCCTGATCGGCGCTCACGCGGCGCAGGTCCTGTAGATGCGGCGGAACGTGTTCATCAGGCGATCCTGCCCGCGATTCGCGGAGCGCAAACACAGCGCTGCGTCGACGAGCTTGCATTGCCTTCACACGCGCGTGGTATTCAGAAGGGATGGTCATCGAGCCGTCCAGCCGCAGGCGACGCCGCAGATCGCGACGCCGCCCGGTCCTCTGGGCCGCGGTCGTCGTGCTCGTCATCGCCGCCGGAGCGGCCGCAGCCGCGTTGCTCGCCTGGCCGCGGGTCACGCTTGCGCCCGACGCCAACGCGCTCGCGGACGTCGGGCAACCCGGCTACGCAGGGCACGTCACGGACGTCGTCGTGCGCGGGGCGGGCGGCCTCGTGGTCCCCGTCCGGCTTCACGGCACGAGGCTCGTGCCCGGCCGGGCGCTGCCCCCGGGGGAGCCGCTCACCGTCGAGGTGACGGTGCACCGGCCCGCCTGGGCCGGCTGGCTCGTCGGGCACACGAGCCGCAAGACGTTCCAGATCCGGACCCCGAGCGCGCAGCTCCGTGGACGGTGGCTCGAGATCCCCGCCGGCCGGCCCGTCACCGTCTCCTTCGATACGCCCGTGCAGGTCGTCGAGCTGCGCGATGCCACCGGACAGCGGACCCTGCGCTTCGCACGGGCCCGCGCAAGCGTGCCGGTCGGTGTCGTCGCGAGCGGGTCACAGCGGATCGGCAGCGTGACGGTCAGAGCGGCACCGCGCGCCTGGGAGCAGCTGTCCCCGGCGACCCGCGTGAGCTGGTTCCCCGCCCGCAAGCGCGTCCAGGCACTCGTCGAGCCGGCGCCCGAGCAGCTCCTCGCCCCGGACGGCGCGATCACCGTCACGTTCTCCCGGCCTGCGCAGGGTGCCCTCGGCACGGCGATGCCGACCATCAGCCCGGCCGTCCCGGGGCACTGGCGACGGCTCGACACCCACACGGTCTCGTTCCAGCCGACCGGCCTGGGCTATCCGCTCGGCACGCACGTCGAGGTGCGGCTGCCGACGACGGTGGACGTCGCCCGGCGCACCGGCACCGAGGCCACGCGGACGCTCAAGTGGGAGGTGCGCCACGGCACGATCCTCCGCCTGCACCAGCTCCTCGCCGAGGTGGGATACCTCCCCGTCGACTGGAGCTCGGCCGCCGATCCCGTCGCCCGCACGGCACATGCGCAGCTCGCCGCCGTCACCGCTCCTCCGGCCGGGCACTTCAGCTGGCCGTATCCGACGAGCACCCCGAAGGAGCTCAAGGGGATCTGGCGGACGAACGAGTGGAACGAGATCACGCGAGGCGCCGTGATGATGTTCGAGCACGACCACGGGCTCGACGTCGACGCCTTCGTCGGCCCCATGGTCTGGCACGCGCTCCTGAGCGATGCGCTGGCAGGCAAGCGACGGACGGCGGGATACAGCTACGTCTACGTGCACCGCAACGTGCCGCAGCTGCTGACGCTCTGGCACGACGGCAAGACCATTCTCACCTCGCCCGGCAACACGGGCGTTCCCGCAGCACCCACGCAGCTCGGCACGTTCCCGGTGTTCGAGCACATCCCGATCGGGACGATGAGCGGCACGAACCCGGACGGCTCCCACTACCACGACCCGGGCATCCGCTGGATCAGCTACTTCAACCACGGCGAGGCTCTCCACGCCTTCAACCGCTCGAGCTTCGGTACCCCGCAGAGCCTCGGCTGTGTCGAGCTCCCGCTCGCGGCTGCCGCGAAGGTCTGGCCCTATACGCCGATCGGCACGCTCGTGACCGTCGAGAACTGAGCGGGGATCAGCCGGCGGCGAGCGCTGTGTTGATCGCCGCGAGGGTCGTCGCGCCGGCGACGCCGTCCTGCGTGAGACCCTTGGCCGCCTGGAACGCGACGACCGCCTGGGTGGTCGCCGCGCCGAACGAGCCGTCAGCCGTCCCCGGCTGATAGCCGAGCTGGGTCAGCGCCTTCTGCAAGGCCGTCACCGACGAGCCTGAGCTACCGGCCTTGAGTGTCGCGTCGGTCGGTACCGAGGTCACCGTCCCTGTCGTCGGGGTCGTGGTCGTGGTCGGGGTCGTCTTCGTCGTGGAGGTGCTCGGGGTCGTGGTCGTCTTCGTCGTGGCGGCGGGCGTCGTCGGCACGGTCGCCGGCGGAGTCGCGCTCGTATTCCCGGAGCCGCTGAACGCGCGCACCACGAGGATCCCGATCGCGACCACCGCGACGATCGCGACCACCGCCAGGACGACGACGACCTGTCGTTGCGCGAGGCCGTCGGGGGCGTAACGGCGCGGCGGCGGCCCGGGCGCCACGTCGTCCTGCCAGGCGACCTCGTCGGTGTCCGCCGGCTGCTCGTGGAAGGGCGTCGCGAACCAGTCGTCCTCTTCCGCGAGAACCTGATCGTGGAGGTCGCCGTCGTGACGGTCGCTCACGTTCCAGAGGTTACTAGTCCGGCAGGAGGACGTCACGTTGCCGCTGGAGGCACGAAGGCGCCCGCCGGGGCTCTCAGCCGCGCGCGAGAGCCGAATCGACGATCGCTGCGTACCCCTCGCGCTGGCCGAGGAGGTTCGGGTGGAACGAGCCCGGGTCGATGCCGAAGCCTGCCGAGCTGAGGACGAGGCCGTTCATCCAGGCGCCCTTCCTGCCACAGACCTCGTGGCCGGCGAACCGGGCCGTGGCGGGCACGTACTCGATCCTGACGCCCGACCGGGCGACCGCCGCAACCGCAGCCCGGATCGTGTCATTCAGGCGCACGCCGAGCCTCCGCACCATGTTCTGCTCCCCCCGGAACGCGGCCAGGGCGCCACACGCCTGCTCGGCCCTCGTCGCCGGGAAGAGCTGCGGGTAGCCGAGGACGAGGATGCGCGCGTGCGGCGCTCTCGCTCCGATCGCCCGGTACACGGCCTCGAGCTTCGGCTTGACGGCGTCGATCATTGCCGCCCGGCTCCGCTCGAAGGCTCGCGTATGACAGTTGGCGAGCCCGCAGGAGACGAGCACTTC
>Ga0302322_100006300_pt1 | contig 10505 bp, 9 predicted proteins | sample Fen_T0_2_FD_203757 | JGI IMG/M metagenome (GOLD analysis project Ga0302322, IMG submission 203757) | Peat permafrost microbial communities from Stordalen Mire near Abisko, Sweden - Fen_T0_2 | ecosystem: Environmental > Terrestrial > Soil > Wetlands > Permafrost | place: Sweden: Abisko... | reverse complement strand
TTTGCACCTCGCTCAGGTGTACGTCAGTACGACTTATTTCTTTCTCTGTATGATTGTGAGCATTCTCTTCGTTCTTTTTGTTTCTTTCAATACCATTCTTGATTGGACACAGATATTAAATGCACGGGGTTCCTCAACTGAAAATCTGAATTTGATTGTGTTGATCACTTTTGCCTTCTTTTGCATGCGATTCGTTATTGGATTGATCGGCACGCTCCTTATTGCAGATCAAAAACCGGCGATCAATAGTATCTTGGAGGTCTCGGGAAACCTTCTCTCTCTGATCATCATATTCCTTCTGGTCCAATACACCACCGGTTCATTGGTGTATCTGAGCATTGCCATGGGAGTTTCGACTACACTTGTTCTCTTCATCGCTTCTCTCTGGCTTTTTTCAGGACACTATAAACACATTCGACCCGTCTGGTCGCATTTTCAGATGAACCATGCGCGGGAGTTAATGACATTAGGCGTACGTTTTTTCATCCTCCAGCTGGGTGCAATTATTATTTTTTCGACTTCCAATATTCTCATTACACAATTATTTACACCTGCCGATGTTGTTCCGTACAATATTGCATTTAAATACTATAACCTCATTTCCATGTTGTTCGCAATCATTCTTACTCCTTTTTGGTCTGCGTATACAGAGGCTTATGCAAAAGGAGATTTTTCATGGATCAGGAGCACCCTGACAGCTTTAAAAAAAGCCTGGTTGGTTGCAGCGGCTGTTGTGCTCCTCATGTCTTTTTTCGCTGATACGTTTTATCATCTCTGGATCGGAAAGAGCATAACCATTCCTCTTGGAATTTCGATTTCGATGGGCGTATATGTTCTCATTTCCGCCTGGTGCAATATATTTGTGAATTTCATTAATGGAACCGGCAAGATACAACTGCAGGTTTTTACGGGTATTGCCATTAGCATCCTGAACATTCCGTTGGCAATTCTATTTGTCAAAATATTTCACTTGGGAGTACCAGGGATTATCCTGGCCCCTTGTGTCTGTTTAATTCCTTTGTGTTTTCTTTGGCCGATTCAAGTAAAGAAAATATTATCCGGTACGGCACACGGTATTTGGATGAAATAGGTCGGCGGACGGAATGTATCATGCACAGCCACTCTTTGACAATATTGAGTTTAAAAGAATCATGAAAATTCTCTACGATCACCAGGCATTTTCCTCTTTCGCGTATGGCGGCGTGTCTCGTATCTATTACGAACTTTTGAATTCCTATGCTCAAGATCCCGAGGTACAATTCAATCTCTCGCTGAAATACTCAGATAATGAATATTTAAAAGGGGCAGAATGGAATACCAGTGTACATCCTTTTTTAAAAAGAAATTCTGAATGGGGCGGGCTTAGATTTCCTGTACACCTCACAAAGAATTTTGTTATCAAACAGATCAACAACTATCGGAAAACCGAGAATAGAAAATCTTCTGAGAAGGCCATTGCAGAAGGAGAATATGATATTTTCCATCCTACGTACTTTGATCCATACTTTTTGGACTATCTCAATCACAAGCCATTTGTATTGACCGTGTACGATATGATTTACGAGCTTTTCTCTGAACTCGTTCCCGTCTCTCAGGAAATCTTAGCCTGGAAGGCACTTCTGGCTCAAGAAGCCACAAAAATCATAGCTATTTCGGAAAACACGAAAAAGGATATAATAAAGTTTTATCATCTCCCAAGCGAAAAAATCGAGGTCATTTATTTAGGAAATTCACTCCATGAGACACCGATTCCACACCAGGGCACCATCGAGGAACTCAAAATTCCGGAACGATACATATTATATGTCGGCAATCGGGCATTCTATAAAAATTTTCTCTTCTTTATAGAATCGATTGCCCCACTTTTCTCACAGGAGAAGAACCTTTCTGTTGTGTGTGCGGGAGGGAAGGATTTTACGCAAGCTGAAAGAAAAATTTTCCGGCAATGGGGTATTGAACAAAGGCTCCACTACATCCCTGTGAATGATACAAGTTTGGCTTTTCTCTATAAGAAGGCAATAGCGTTTGTTTTTCCTTCACTCTATGAAGGATTTGGAATTCCGGTTTTGGAAGCATTCGCCTGCAATTGTCCGGTTCTTATAAGTAATACAAGTTCTCTTCCAGAGATTGCAGGAAATGCCTGTCTGATGTTCGACCCTCGCGATAAAAATTCGATTGTCGATGTTGTGAATCAAGTTTTATCAGATACTGTATTACGCGAAGAGTTAAAATTTAAAGGCAGGGAACGAGAAAAACTATTTTCCTGGCAACGTACTGCACAAGAAACGAAACAACTTTATAAAAATGTTCTCCAATGCTAACGGCTTATATTCTACGATCTTGAAATGCGTATGGTTCTGATAGACACTACGGTATGAATACACTGTACATCATTTTGCCGGTTCACAACCGCAGGGAAATCACACAACGGTTTATTGCCTGCTTGCAGCAACAGACGTTTCAAGATTATCATTTGATCCTCGTCGATGATGGCTCCACCGACGGGACGGCAGAAATGGTTCAACAGCGTATTGTATCCTTAACGATCCTCAGAGGACAGGGAACGTGGTGGTGGGGAGGCTCATTGCACCAAGGGTATCTCTGGTTGAAAGCGCGAACCCATGCAGCGTTGTCCATGATCCTGATGATCAATGATGATGCCATTTTCGATAGATCCTATCTTCAGACTGCAGTGTCTCTTCTCCATGAACGCCGCAAAACGTTACTCATTTCAAATGCGTTTGGGGAAGCGAGCCGGCAACTTTTTGACGGCGGTATTCATGCCGATTGGAAAAGATTAAAATTCGCGCTTGAAACAAATCCTGATAAAATTAACTGTGCCTCGACTCGCGGATTATTTATGTATGTTTCGGATTTCTTGAATATCGGTGGATTTTATCCCCGCCTTCTTCCGCATTATGCATCAGACTATGAATTCACGGTGCGTGCATACAACAAAGGGTATGCCTTGATAACCGATGAAAATCTTAAACTGTACGCAAATGAGTCAGCAACAGGCATTGTTCATTTTAATAATGAAAAAACATACGGTGGTTTTTTAAGGCATTTATTTTCAAAAAAATACACTCTCCATCCTGTCTATTACTCTCATTTTATTTTGCTTGCTTGTCCCTGGCCTTGGAAAATATTTCATCTACTGATATTTTGGTCAAGTACGTTGTGGAAAATTGTAAAATATTTTTTCCTGCTTGTTCTTTTTAAGAAATGATGCTCGCATGGCCAAGACACTCTTTGATACGCCAATTCTTTTTCTCATATTCAATCGTCCTGATACAACGAAAATAGTATTTGAGAAAATCCGTGAAATTCAGCCGCGGCAACTCTTCGTATCCGCAGATGGGCCGCGACCCGATAAAAAGGGGGAACATGACACATGCGAAGAAGCACGGACCATTACTCAAGCCATTGATTGGAAATGTGAATTACACACGAATTATTCGAAAACGAATTTAGGCTGCCGTGTTGCCGTAAGCTCCGGCATCGATTGGTTCTTTAACCATGTCTCGAATGGAATTATTCTTGAGGATGATTGTGTCCCAGATAGATCCTTTTTTCATTTCTGTGCAACTCTCTTAGACCGCTACAGGACAGAGAATAACGTTATGCATATCAGCGGCGTGAACTTTCAGGATGGGCAGCAGTATGGGGCAGGAAGCTATTATTTTTCTGCATTCAATCATGTTTGGGGGTGGGCTACCTGGAAGCGCGCATGGAACCTGTATGATGTAGACATGAAATCGTATCCGGCATGTTTAGAACAAGGGTTATTAGATCAGATCTTTCCCGATCCAGCTCTCCGAAAGTATTGGAAAAAGAATTTCGACCTGGTCTTTGAGCGTAAAAAAGATACATGGGATTTCCAATGGCAATATGCTTCTGCAATGAATCACGGAGTTTCAATCATCCCGAACAAAAATCTGGTCACCAACATCGGATTCGATGCAAATGCAACTCATACTGTTGATCATACCAATTCGCTCGCAAAGATGCCCGTAGAAGCAATAGCTGATATTATTCATCCCACTGCAATACTCCTTGAACAAAAAGCAGACACCTACGCATTCCGTCATTATATTTCTCCGCCGAAATGGAAAAAAGTTTGGTCTTTGATTCGAAGAATATTTTTCTGAGATTTAATGAAAGAACTCACATCGGCCGCGGAGCCGGAAATCTGGGAAGGGACATTCTTTGATTTGCAAAATTTGCGGTAACGCATCGCATCAAATATTCCGTCGGAAGATAATGGAAAAATACGACATCGTATATTTCCAATGTGAGTCATGTCAATTTATCCAGACGGAAGATCCGCATTGGCTTGAGGAAGCTTACCGGCAATCGTTAAACATCGAAGATACAGGAATCATCAAGCGAAATATTCTGTGTGCAAAACGGACGACGGTGGTTCTCTATTCGTACTTCAACCATCAGGGGTGTTTTTTGGATTATGGCGGCGGGACCGGATTATTTGTGCGAATGATGCGTGATGCCGGTTATAACTTCTACTGGAACGATCCGTTCACAACGAATATATTTGCCCGCGGGTACGAATCCGAATTATCTCCATCTCAAGGGTTTGATGCTGTAACGTCGTTTGAGTGTTTTGAACATTTCGTAGATCCGCATACGGAAATCATAAAGATGCTCTCTGTTGCACCTGCCATCATCTTCTCGACAGAAATATTTTCCGGCGGTACGCCTTCACCGGAAACGTGGCAGTACTATTATTTTTCTCATGGTCAGCATGTCTCACTTTATTCCTACCAGTCATTACAGGTGATCGCACAAAGATATCATTTGCAGCTTCTCACAAACAAAAAAAGTTTTCATGTACTGCTGCCAGAGAAGAAATCTTCTGTCGTTTTTCAGACTCTTCTTAAAGCATCTCTTCTTGGATTGCCCTCGTTCATCACTGCCCTTCAAGGGACCAAAACAAAATTAGATTCCGAGGCTCTCAAACAAGAGAAGAAAGCACGTGAGTGAGATGAAGGTCACTTACGACGCTCAAGTATTTTCATTCCAGGAGTACGGGGGAATCTCCCGTTATTACTGTGAGTTGATGAAGCAATTCTCACTCATGGATGGCATTGAGCCTTCGCTCATCATCCGGTATTCAAATAGTCATTATCTGCGGGAGTTTCCTTCCATTCATGCAAAACCTTTCTTTCCTTCGTTTCGTTTCAAAGGAAGGAATGAGATTATCAAGTTATTCAATCGTCGCTATGTACGACATCATATCCACAGGACATTGCAACCGGATATTTTCCACCCCACCTATTACGATCCATATTTTCTTGATTTTCTCAACGAACTCCCTTTTGTTTTGACGATTTATGACATGTCGCATGAATTGTATCCGCAATTCTTCAGCATCTATGATTTTACCGCAGAGAATAAAAAGAAGGTGGCAGCGAAGGCAGCGCGAATCATTGCGATTTCGGAAAACACAAAAAAAGATATTATCACGTTATTGAATATACCAGCCTCCAAAATCGATGTCATTCCGCTTGCCACGACGCTCTCGCCAAACGGCATGCTCCAGACTGCCATGCCGTTGCCAGCGAATTATTTCCTTTACGTCGGTAAAAGAAACACGTATAAAAACTTTCCATTTCTCCTTGATGCATTACACATACTTTCAAAAAGAGAAAATCATTCCTCCTTAATTTGTGCAGGCGGCGGGCCCTTCACAACAGAGGAACGAAAGACCATCCAGAGACTCCAATTAACGGAAAAAGTAATTCAACAGGATATCGATGACCGCGCGTTAGCATCTCTCTATTCCAGCGCACAGGCGCTGGTGTTTCCTTCGCTCTATGAAGGATTCGGGATACCCGTGCTGGAAGCATTTGCATGCGGATGTCCCGTACTGTTAAGCAACCGAAGTTCCTTGCCGGAAGTTGGGGGAGACGCTGCAAATTATTTTGATCCGGAAAATGTTTCAAGTCTTGTAGAGAAATTGTCTGAGGTCCTTGAAGATAAAACGCTGGCCGACGGTTTGCGTTCAAAAGGAATAAACAGACTGAAATTATTTTCATGGACGAGGACTGCACTTAAAACTTTAGAGACCTATCAACAAGCAGTGCATGGAGGTCCATAGGCTTTATTCTTCACACATTTCTAAGAAAGAGTATGAGATATGGCTGCATCAGAAAATAACATCGATTCGAATTATCAGGCACAAGAATCGAATATTATTAATATGGTTCGTGATAAAGAACATGTCCTTTTTCATATAAAAAATCAGAATTGCGCTGCATACAAGTTGTATTCGGAACCATTGAAATTCCTTACACCATTTTTTGATTCAAACAAAACCTGGCTCACGATTGGGGATTACAGCGGTTTAGAGGCAAATTATTTATTGCAGAGAAATCAACATGTCGTTGCGTCTGACTTGTCTGATGCCATACTCAAAGAAGCAGCGTCTGAAGGACTTATCCATGAGTATAGCAAACAAAACGTTGAACGATTGACGTACAACGACAATGCATTTCATTATGTTGTCTGCAAGGAAGCCTTTCACCATTTTCCGCGAGCTTATTTAGGATTATATGAAATGCTGCGTGTCAGCAAAGCCGCGACCGTGCTTGTCACAGAGCCCATTGATATCCTTTCTAAAATGTCACTTCTCGTTTTCGTGAAAAACATCTGTGATACAATCCATCCATCATTCATTAACAAAATCTGGAAAAATCGTTTTTCATGGGAATCGGTTGGAAATTATGTCTTTAAAATATCAGAACGTGAAATCGAAAAGATGGCGATGGGGATGGGGCTGCCCTGTATTGCATTCAAACGATACGATAATTTTAAAAGTCATACAACGATCAATGGATTGATGGATGTTCCTGTCAATCACAGGGTGTTCCGGAAGATAAAAATGAAATTGGCGATGAGGGGTTTTATAAGTTCCTTGGGAATGATTCCCCATGGTTCATTGTGCTGCGTTGTCTTCAAAGAACAACCCGGTGAAAAAGTAATACAGGGGATGAAAAAATTAGGATTCCTTATTCATCCTTTACCAAAGAATCCTTATCTGACGCCATGAGTATTGAGAACACGTGTTCTCAATACTGTTTACTGAGATGATATTCCGTTAAGAAGTTGGGCCAGATTCCTGGAAATATTTTTTCTATCAAATCTTCCCATGCTCTTCAGATCGGTTTGGAAACGCTCGAGCTGCTCAAAAAACTCCACGCCTGTTGATGTCGACGCAAGGATCATCCCTGCCCGAGTCTCTTCCAATATTTTTTGAACTTCTTCATTGCCATCACCAAATGCAAGAATCGGTTTGCCGGATCGAAGATATTCAAACAATTTACCGGGCACGTGACGTTTTTCCGATGTGCACACGAGAAGAACCGATGCCCTGCTTAATTCCTCAATCATATCCTTGTAGGGCAGGAACCCTTTAAATTCTGTTCGGTCGAGCAGCCCTGCAGCACTTAATGATTGTCGAATTCCGGGACCCACCGTCCCGACAAAAATCAACTTAAGATTTCTTCCGTTATCTATTTCCTTCCGTAGCGTTCCCCAAAGGTTTTTTGGATTTTGATGATCGTATATATTCCCGGCGTGCAAAAGAATTTCCTGATCCGCTGAAATCTTGGGACTGTATGACTGAAATGCTTCTTCATCATATCCCCAATAGAGAACTCGGGATTTGTTGGTGATGGAAGGGAATTGACGAATGTAATCATTCTTCATCGTCTCGGTGACAAACACTACTTGCCCGGCCTGTTCGATAACGGAACGCTCCATTCGACGATCGAGAGCAAGCGTGAGTTTGCTTCTCTTGAAATCCCGGTAATACGAAATATCCACCCACGGATCAATAAAAACAGGTATATGAGGAATCCCAGAAAGTTTACTCAACTTCATCCCCACTAGTAAGGTTGTATGCGGCGGCCCAATAGAGACGATCGCTTTGATAGGCTCCGACTGAAGAATTCGTCTTCCTTGGCGGACAGCGTTCCAGTACCATCCAATGCGTGCATCTGGAATAAAAAGATTCATTCGTATCCAGACAGAAAGGCGATGTCTCCAATTCCGGTTGATTGTCGATATTGTTTCCGACGCCGTTAAAGGCGCGTTTTTTTCCTTCCCCAATAAACGGCGGTATACACCGAAGGGTTCTAACGCATGAGCCGTAAAAACGTTAAGGCCGGGATCAACTTCCGTTACAAGTGATTCATCTTTTTGGGAAAAAGTGTCTTCGTCGGCAGTCAGCACAACCGGCTGCCAACCGTATCCTGGAAGATGCTTGATGATCTTCAACGGCCAATGGAGCGTCGCTTTTCCCGATGGGGGCCAAAAATATGTAATGAATAAAACTTTTTGCATAAATAGGTGTGTTAATGTACTCCGATTCTCATGGAATGTCAAAAATCATCGTCACTGAAATAAAAAAATGGCTCCCTTCACTCCTCGTGAAGAAAGCCATGATATCTTCCCTTATGATCCTGTGCTCATCGAGTCATTGGCGGCTGGACAGGTTTACGCGGAAACATCGAATCACGCATAGCTGCGTTGTACGCAAACACTGCCATGATCGTTGCGGCTTGCTTCAGGTCGTCTTCGACAATTCGTTCCACCACATCCATATTTGTATGGTGCGTCCTGATTCCATAATCGATCATATCTTGAATGTACTGGAATCCAGGAAGCCCGACACCATCAAAGGAGAGATGATCTGTACCGCCGGTGTTTGCGATAGTCAGCGTCTGCGCCGAAGGATCTCCATAGACCGTCAACCAGGAACGGAAAATAGAACGCACCGCTTCATTTCCCTGCATATGCACGCCGCGCACTTTCCCACCGCCGTTATCATTATTGAAATAAACATCGAATTTTTCGAACTCCGGTTTCGTGGTCAACGATCCGTTGCCTCCTCCCATCATGTAATTAAGGTCACCCTGGCGCTCTGCGTAATGCTGTTTCACATATGCTCGTGAACCGAGGAGTCCTTCCTCTTCTCCTCCCCAAAGTCCGATACGAATCGTCCGCCGCGGCTGCAATCCTAATGTTTTCAAAATGCGGATCGCTTCCATACAGACGGAAACTCCGCTGCCATTGTCGGTCGCACCGGTGCCCGCATGCCATGTATCGAAGTGTCCGCCAATCATCACAATTTCGTCTTTCAGATCGGTTCCGGGAATTTCAGCAATAATATTAAAGCTGGAGTCAACTTTGGTAAATTCGACATCCAATCTCATTTCAAGTTTCACATGGATTCCTTTTTGGATGGTTCGCAGCATCCGGTTATACTGTTCTGCTGCAACTGTCACCTGAGGAATAAATTGCGGTGCATCTGCATCATATGAATTTGCCCGGCTGTTAAACCCATCGGTAATATCTTGAGATCGAAGAGGAAGACCTGCTGCTGCGACATTTTGAAGTGTTCCGTCATCACCCCGGTTTCCTTCAACGATGACTGCAGCTCCTTCTTTCTGACAAAACTCCATTTTCTTGGAATTAAAAAGAGCTCTCTGCATCGTCGTAGAATCCATTTGAGGACGGCGACCGCGCCTGCCGCGCTCCGATGAGCCGAGATTCGCAAGCTTCAGCAGTGACGAGTCTGCTTCGCGTGAAGCATCTCCTTGAAAATGTGGAGCCACAACAACAAGATCATTCCATAGTACAATGGCGCCTTTGAGTTTCCCCTTATATTTTTGGAGATCCGCTTCATTTTTTGCATCAAGATACACTGCTTCGCCGGCAATAGTTCCCTTTGTTCCCGGGGACCATGCCTTCGGAAACGCGATGATGGGAAACGCACGAGGTTCGGTGACCTGCAGAGAGAACTTTTTTAATGTCCAACCTTTCGCTGCCGGACCGAATGACTCGAAATGGATATTTTCCGCGCCAAATTCCTTCAGCTTTGCAGATGCCCAGACGGCAGATTCACGAAATTCCCGCGACCAATTGAGCCGTGGACCGTAGACATCCGAAAGCCAAGTCTCCAGATTCATCACCTGGGAATGGTTGATCCCTTCATCCTTAATTTTCAAAACCGTTGCGGTATCAATTTTTTCCTGTGCCGCGAGAGGCATGGAACAAAGCAACAGGAGAAGGAACAGCGTGGAAAAATGTTTCATTTGGTTCTATCCTTTCTTGATATTGAAATGAGGCCCACTTTTAAAGGACGAGAGGATTATCAAAATGTTGCGCAATTCATGAGAATAATTTTGGGGATCGATCCCTGTACCATGATTGAATGATTCAAATTTCAACCTACTGGACCATCCCAAACATTTTATTTTTTTCTGTCATCTTTAAAAAATATTGAAGGCGTTGTTCAAATATAGCGGGACGGTGCCGAGCTCCATCAATCCATCCGGTGCGGATACGCTTATATGATTCCGGAAATCGTTTGAAATTCTTCCAGACCAGCGGATCTGATTTCAATTTTTGAAGAATGTCTTCAGGTACGGTAAAACGTTTCAGCTTCGTCGACGGTTTTGATCCGTTCGACCCGGGTTCCA
>Ga0302322_100006299_pt1 | contig 10505 bp, 4 predicted proteins | sample Fen_T0_2_FD_203757 | JGI IMG/M metagenome (GOLD analysis project Ga0302322, IMG submission 203757) | Peat permafrost microbial communities from Stordalen Mire near Abisko, Sweden - Fen_T0_2 | ecosystem: Environmental > Terrestrial > Soil > Wetlands > Permafrost | place: Sweden: Abisko... | reverse complement strand
GGGCCCTCGAGCGCGGGATCGCCGGCGAGGCGCGCCAGCGCTGCCTGGCCGAGCGGGCCCGACTTCCAGCCCGCCTGGCGCAGCACCTGCACCGCCATGCGGCGCGTGTCGAGGTCGGCCTCGGCGGGCAGCGCGAGCAGTTCCAGCAGTTCGACCTCGCCTTGCGTGTCGAAGGCCGAGGCGCGCTCGAGCAGCCGATCGACGGCCTCGGGCTGCCCGAGTGCCTGGCTCGCGGCTGCCAGACGCCAGAGCACGTCCCCGCCGCGGAAGCGCTTGCCGGCCATATCGAGGCGTTGCAACACGCCGCGCGCGAGCGCGGGCTCGCCGTCGAGCAGCAGCCGGTCCGCGAGCGCGAGGAAGCGCGCGCGCTCGGGCTCGAGCTGTGCCAGCGTCGCGGGCGCGCGCTCGCGCAGTTCGGCCGCCTTGTCCGCGCGCATCCCGGCGTCGATCCAGAGTTCGACCGCGCCCGGCTCGCGCGCGAGGTCGGGGCCGAGCGCATAGAGGCGCGTGAAGGCCGCCTCGGCGGCACCCGTTTCGAGCTCGAGGCCCGCCGCGAAGAGCTGCTCCTTGGGGCCGAGGCGCTCCGCTGCTACCTGCAGCACGAAGCGCAGCGCCGTGCGCGCGTCGCCGCGCCGCGCGTAGGAGCGCGCGATCTCGAGGCGGCCCGAACTGTCGGGGTCGGCGTGCACGATGCGGCGCAGGTCCGCGGGCGAGAGCGCGTCCGCGGGCAGTGCGGCGCGCAGCGCGCGCGAGCGCTCGTCGTAGCCGGCCTGCTCCAGGCGCGTGAGGAAGGCCTCGGCGAGCTCGCGCGGCTGGTTGCGTTTCTGGGCCAGAGTCACGCGCAGATCGAGCGCCGGCAGGAAGTTGGGCACGGCCAGCTCGAGCTGCTCGATCAGCGCCTGAGCCTCGGCCGCGCGGCCGGCCTCGATGTAGGCCCGCGCGATCGCATGCAACTCGAAAGGTGCCGCCCCGCTCGAAGGCCGCACCGCGATTCCGTTCTGGACGTCCTGCTGCAGGCCGCGCGGGTCGATGCCGAGCGTGCGCAGCTCGCTCGCGCCGATCTCGAGCCAACGCGGCAGCAGCTCGGCATTCCGTCCAGGCAGCAGCGCCATGCCGCGCGCCCAGCGCAGGTCCGGGCCGCGGAAGCCGCCGCGCGGCGCGGCGAGTTGCAGCTCCGCGAGACGCAGCCAGCTCTCGCCCGGGCCGAGCGGCTCGAACTCGACGGCGCTCTCGAGCACGCTGCGCTCCTCGCCATCGCCCTTGCCGAGCGTACGGCAACACTCGGCCAGCTGGCGCAAGGCCAGCGCGCGCGCGCCGGGCAGCGGTTCGCGGCCCTCCTCGTGCGTGTAGAGCGAGAGGTGCATGTAGGCGTACTCGAGCATCTCGCGCGACTTGAGCGAGTAGAAGGCCTGGCCGAGGTAGAAGTTCGACGTGTTGACGAGCGCCGCCGAGCCGCGCTGGTTCAGCGCCGAGGCCCAGCGGTGGAGCTGCACGGCGTTGGGATTGGGCGTGCCGAGCACGCCGTAAGAGGCGCGGCAGGCGTCCAGCAGGAAGGCGGGGCTGGCCGGATGCGATTGGATCCAGGCCTCGGCGACCTCCGTGGCGTAGCGCCAGCGTCCGCGCTGCACCAGCGCGTGCAGCAGGAAGCTCGTGCCGCGCTCGCTCGCGAGCAACTCCGGGCGGCGCGAAGCTGCCAGGGCCAGATCGAGCGCCTCCTCGCCCAGGCCGGCTTCCTCGAGCAGTTCGGCGAAGAGCGCCAGCGTGTCCGCATCGAAGGCGAGTTCCAGGCTGTGACCGAGCGCTTCGCGCGCGAGTGCCGCGCTGCCGGCCGAGCGATCGCAGAGCCCGAGCACGCGCTCGGCCGAGGACTCCAGACGCGTGCCGTAGAGCGCACGCAGGTCGCGTGCCAGCGCCACGCGCCGCGGATCGGAGGCCGGCCGCGCCGAGAGCTCGCGCACACACACGGCGGCGCGCTGCGCGGGCTCGTTGACCAGCTCGCGGCTGCAGGACTCGAGCGCCTCGTCGCGTGGCGCGGCCGCCTCGATGCGCAAGAGTTCGCCGCACAGCGCGTGGGCGCGCGCGTCCCCCGGATGCGTGCGCAGCCAGCTGCGTGCGAGCACGAGGCCCGCGGCGGCATCGCTGGCGCGCAGTTCGAGCTCGATGCGCAGGAGCTCGAGATCGCGGCGCGGCCCGGCCTCGGATGCGACCGCGGCGAGTTCGCTGCGCGCGCTGGCGAACGATCCGAGTTCGAGCAGCAGCTTGCCGCGCTCGAGCTGCGCACGCAGCGCGAGCTCGTGCTGGCCCTCGAGCTCGGCCTGGGCGCGCGCGAGCTCGAGTTCGCGCAGCATCTGCTCGCGGTGCAGCTTGCCCTCCGCGTAGCGCTTCTCGATCGAGAGCAGGAAGGCTCCGGCGGATGCGTTGCGCTCGTGGCTCACCAGCGCGAGCAGCGCCAGGAGGCCGCCCGCGGCCAGAGCGAGCGAGACTGTGGTGCTCCACTTCATGTGCGGGATCGAGCGCCGGAGTGTACCGTCGGGGCGGGGTGAACTCTCTAGTCCCGATTGTGCGGGAAGGAGAGCAGGTCGTACTTGCGCATCTTGTTGAAGAGCGTCGCGCGGTTCAGCTCGAGCATGCGCGCCGTGTCCTGCCGGCTGCCGCGGTTGAGCTCGAGGGTGCGGCGGATGATCTCGCGCTCGGGCTCCTCGAGCGCCTTGCGCAGCGGCACGCCCAGGCGCAGCGGCAGCAGGGATGCCGGCTCGACCTCGGCCGGGGCCCCACTCTCGGCTCGCAGGCTGCCCGAGGCCCCGAGCGCCGGACCGAGGTCGTCGGCCTCGATGCGCGCACCGGGGGCGAGCAGCACGGCGCGCTCGAGCGCGTGCTCGAGCTCGCGCACGTTGCCGGGCCAGGAGTGGGACGAGAGGCGCGCCAGCGCGGCGGGGGAGAGCGGGCGCTCGGGCCGGGCGTGCTCGCGCGTGAAGCGCTGCAGGAAGTGCTCGGCGAGCAGCGGCACGTCGGCGCTGCGCTCGCGCAGGGGCGGCAGGCGCAGGCCGACCACGTTCAGGCGCCAGAAGAGGTCCTCGCGGAAGCGACCGGCGCGCACCTCGGCCTCGAGCTCGCTGTTCGTGGCCGCCAGCACGCGCACGTCGGTCGTGCGCGTCTTGGTCTCGCCCAGGCGCTCGAAGCTCTTCTCCTGCAGCACGCGCAGGAGCTTGACCTGCAGCTCGGGGGTCGCGACCCCGATCTCGTCGAGGAAGATCGTGCCGCCGTCGGCGGCCTCGAACTTGCCCGGCCGGTCGCGCAGCGCGCCGGTGAAGGCCCCGCGCGCGTGGCCGAAGAGCTCGCTCTCGAGCAGGCCCGAGGGCAGCGCGCCGCAATTGACCTCGACGAACGGGCCGCTGCGGCGGCTGGAGAGCTCGTGGATCGTGCGCGCGAGCAGCGACTTGCCCGTGCCGCTCTCGCCCTGGATCAGGATCGTGGCGCGCGTGTCCGAGAGCGCCTCGACGGTCTGCAGGATGCGCTGCAATGCCGGGTCGCGCGAGACGATGCTGCCGAGCTGGAAGCGCTGGCCCATCGCGGCCAGCAGGCGCCGGTTCTCGTGCTCCAGGCGCCGCTGCTCGAGCGCGCGCTGCACGGTCAGGACCAGTTCCTCGGGCGGGAAGGGCTCGCACAGCCAGGCGAAGGCGCCGAGTTCGAGCGCACGCTGCGCGTCGCTGCCGGTGTCGAAGCCCGAGATCAGCACCAGCACGGGCGGCGCCTCGGTCGAGAACTCGGCGCGCAGCTCGGCCGGATCGAAGAGGTCCGAGCGCAGCACCACGACGGCCGGCGGCTCGCTGCGCAGCGCGCGGCGCGCGCGCGTGGGGGTCTCGCACAGGGCCACGAGCAGGCCCAGGTCCGCCAGGCCGCCGGCGTAGGCGCGCGAGGACGGTCGGTCCTCGTCCAGGACCAGGACGCGCTCGGCTGCGGCGGGCATGTCGCATTCTTTCGACAGGCAAGGCCAGCGGGGTTGAATCCACTCGGCGGGACGTGCTGCCTGCGTTCGACGGGCGGGACTACAGGGCCCGGGGAGGCCGTTCGATAGCCAAGGCGTGCCTACTTCCACGGACAAGGCGGCCGCGCCCGAGCTGGCGGTGATCTTCCCGACCTGCGGGCGGCCCGAGCGCGCGCGGGCGCTCCTCGAAAGTCTTTCCGCACAGACGCTCTCGCCCGAGCGCTTCGAGGTCGTGTGCGTGGACGACGGCAGCCAGCCGCCGCTCGAACTGCCCGCGACGTGGCCCTTCCGCTTCGTGCTGCGTCAGCAGGCGAACGCCGGCCCGGGTGCCGCGCGCAACCGTGCACTCGAGGAAGTGCGCGCGCCTTTGTGCCTGATCCTGAACGACGACGCCGTCGCGGCGCCGGAGCTGCTCGCAGGACACCTCGAGGCGCACGCGCGCTCGCAGGGCAAGCTCGCGATCCTCGGCTCGTTCCACTTCGACGCGCACTCGCGCGCGAGCGCCTTCGTCGAACTGCTCGAGCGCACCGATCTCTTGTTCGAGTTCTCGGGCCTGAAGCACGGCGAGCTGCACGCTTGGCCCTTCTTCTGGACCTGCAACATCAGCCTGCCGACGCGTGCGTTGCGCGAAGCGGGCGGTTTCGATGCCGAGAACTTTCCAGGCGCGGTGCTCGAGGACGTCGAGCTCGGCTGGCGCCTCGAGCGCGCGGGCTACCGCATCCTCTACCGCTGCGACCTCGTGGCCCTGCACGCGCACCGCTACGGGGTGCGAGCCTTCTTCGAGCGCGCCGTGCGCCTGGGCCGCAACCTCGTGCGCATGTACAGGAAGCACGGCGACGCAAGCGTACTGCGCCTGCCCGCTGGCACGCAGCCTGGTGAGCCCTGGCTGCGCGCGCTGCAGTCGACTTTCGAACTGGCGCACGAGCAGTTCGCCCGTGCGCAGGTGCTGCTCGAGAAGTTCGAGCTCGAGAACTCCGGCAAGCCGATCTCCGAAGCGCTCGTGAAGCAGCTCTCGACGCTGGTCGCGCGCGTGCAGGCCGTGCCGCTCGCGCGCGGCATGCTGCACGAGTGGACCGGCTGCGACCCGCAGCAGGCGCTCGAGCACGGCGCGCGCCCCGGGCTCTTGACCAGCGTGATCGTCGTCGCCTGCGGCGAGGGCCGGCGCATCGAGCGCTGCCTCGAGGCGCTCTTGCGCACGCGCGAGCCCGAACATCCGCTCGAGATCCTGGTCGTCGACAACGGCTGCAGCGCGGCGACGCGCAGCTGGCTCGCGGGACAGGCCGGCGTGAGCGTGATCCGCAACGAGAGCAACCTCGGCGCCCCGGCGGCGCGCAACCAGGCGCTGGCGCGTTCGCGCGGCGAGTGGCTCGTGTTCCTCGACGACGACGTGGTCGTGACGCAGCACTGGCTCTCGCGGCTGCTCTGGCACGCCGAGGTCGATCCGCTGGCGGCCTGCATCGGCCCGCGCACCGACCGCGCCGCGCACGGTCAGGCGCTCTCCTACACAGGTGGCGAGGAGACGCAGGCGCTGGAGCTGTTCGCGGCCGGGCTGTTCGCGCGCGAGCGGCGCAAGTTCCGCCACGCGCTGCTGCTCTCGTCCTTCTGCCTGCTCACGCGCCGCAGCGTGATCGACAAGCTCGGCGGTTTCGACACGCGCTTCTCGCCCTGGGGCTTCGAGGACGACGACTTCACGCTGCGCGCAGCCCTGCTCGGGATGCACAACCGTGTCGCCGAGGACGTCTTCGTGCGCCACGTGGCCTATTCCTCGGGCGAGCGCGCCGCGCGCCACGAGCAGCTGCTGGACGAGAACTGGCGCAAGTTCGCCGACAAATGGAGCCTGCCCGGCGACGCCCGGCGCGGCGACTACGCCGGGCTGGAGGCCGCGCTCGCGCGCGTCGGCTGAACCCATGCGCAACCTGCTCGTCCTCGGTTCGGGCCGCAGCGGCACCAGCATGGTCGCCGGCACGCTCAGCGCCTCGGGCTGGTGGGTGGGCGACGCGCCCTACGCCGGCCGCGCCGCCAATCCCAAGGGCTTCTTCGAGACGGCCGAGATCAATGGCGTCAACGAGGAGCTGCTCGCGCGCGTTCTGCCGGCCGATGCGCGTTTCGAGCACGGTCAGCGCTGGCTCTGCACGCTCGCGCCGGACTCGCGCCCGGAGCTGGATGCCAACGCGCGCGCGCGCATCGAGCGCCTCGTCGCGCACACGCCATTCGCCTTCAAGGACCCGCGCCTGTGCTACACGCTTCCGGCCTGGGAGCCGCTCCTGCCGCAGGGCACAGGCCGCGTGTGCGTCTTCCGCGATCCCGCCGCCACGCTCGCGAGCATCGTGAAGGAGTGCCGCGAGGCGGCCTACCTCGCCAGCCTCGCGCTGGACGAGGAGCGCGCGCTCGCCGTCTGGACCTGCATGTACGAGCGCGTGCTCGCGCAGGCCGGGCGCGGCGATTGGCTCTTCGTGCACTACGACCAGATGCTCACGCAGGACGGGCTCGCGCGCCTCGAGAACTTCGCCGGCGCGCCGCTCGACCGACGCTTCCCCGAGGCCAGCCTGCGCCGTACGCGCGAGCACGCGCCCCTCGGCGGACGCGCGGCCGAGCTCTACCGCGAGCTGTGCGCGCGCGCCGGAGTCCACGAGCGCGCGCGCGTGCAGGTCGCCGTCCCCGCGCCGGCGCCCGAACTGTCCGTGATCCTGTGCACCTACCAGCGGCGCGAGATCCTCGAGCGCTCGATCGCGAGCTTCGAGGCGCAGGATGCCGCGCCGGGCAGCTTCGAACTCGTGGTCGTCGACGACGGCTGCAGCGACGGCACGACCGAGTGGCTCGATGCACACGCGTTCACGCTGCCGGCACGCGTGCTGCACAAGCACAACGGCGGGCTCGCCTCGGCGCGCAACGTCGGCATCGCCGCGGCGCGCGGGCGGATCCTGCTCTTCGTCAACGACGACACGCTGGCCTATCCGGACCTGGTGCGCGAGCACCTGCGCGCGCACGCCGAGCTCGCCGCGGGCGGCCTCGAGGCGAGCGTGCTCGGGACCTTCGAGCAGCCCACCAAGCACCTTGCGAGCGCGCTCATGCGCCACCTCGAGGGTTCGGGCGAGGTCTTCCGCTACCACGACATGCGCGCGGGCGAGTTCTACGACCACAACCGCTTCTGGACCTGCAACGTCAGCGTCAGCGCCGCGCGCGTGCGCGAGGCGGGCGCCTTCGACGAGCGCTTCAAGCGCTACGGCTGCGAGGACATCGACCTCGGTCTGCGGCTCGAGCGCCTCGGCCTGCGCGTGTGCTACCACCCCGGTGCGCGCGCGCAGCACGAGCATCTGCTCGACTTCGAGTCGCTGCGCCGCCGGCAGCTCTCGTGCTCGGCCTCGTTCGTGCACCTGTTCGCGAAGCACCCCTCGGAACTCGATCACCCCGACTGGTGCTGGCTCGCCGGCCGTACCAGCGAGTCGATGGGCGCCGAGCTCAGCGCGCGCTCCGAACGCCTGGCGCAGCTCGAGAGCGCCGTGGCGACGCTCGCGCGCGTCGAACTTCCGCCGCTCGAGGCGCTCGGCGAAACCGAGCTCGTGCAGCAGACGCTCGAGCGCCTGCGTGCGCTGCTCGCGGAGCTCAACCCGCTCTGGTGGCAGGCAGGCCTCGTGCAGGGGCTCGGCGAACTCGGCTGCGACTCGTTCGATGAACTGCGCGCGCGCGAGCCCGAGACGGCTTTCGGCGGGCTGCGCGGCGGGTTCACGCTCGAGCACGCGCGCACGCAGCTCGCGCTCGTGCGCGCCGAAGCCGCGGCGGGGGAGAACGCGCTCGCGACCTTGCGCGCGATCGGAATGTGCGCGGCGCTCGCGCAGCGCGTCCCCCTGGAACACGGTCTGCAGCTGGAAGCGCTCTCGGATCTCGCGGTTCTGCGCCACGGCGCCGGCGACCGCGAGGGCGCGCGCGCGCTGCTGGCGCACGCGCTCACCCTTGCTCCGGAACACGAACTCGCGCGCGCCAACCTGGAGGCGATCGAGGCCGCGCCCGCGCCCGCTGCGCCGATCGAGCGCAGCCAGGACCTCGTCGAGGAGGCGCGCAAGTCGGCCAACCTGCTGCGCGCGCGCGTGCTCTGGCTCGGCGACGAAGTGCCCGAGGAGCGCCTGCGCGCACTCGGTGTGCGCAGCCTGTTCACCGTCGGCAGCGGCATCGATGTCGCGGCGCTTGCGCAAGCAGAGGCCAGCTTCGACGTGATCCTGGGCGCGCTGCCGCGCTCGCAGGCCGAGCTCGACGAACTCGCGCGCGTGCTGCGGCCTGGCGGGCGCTGGGTGCTCGCGCGCGACGGCCTCTCGCAGGCCGCGGAGCTGCCCGCGCACGCGCTGCGGCTGCTCGACGAAGGCGAACTGCGCTGGTACCTCGAGCACGTCTGCGCGCCCGCGCGCGCCGGCGCACTGCTCGAGCGTGTGCGTGCCGCGGATCGCCGCGGCGCGACGCAGTGCAAGCGCGCGCTGTGCGAGGCCGGTTTCGACATCGCGGGTCTGAGGTCCGTCACGCCGTCGCTCTCGGCGGCGCTGCGGCGCGAACTGCAACGCGCGCTGCCGGGCGAGAGCGAATTCGCGAGCGAGCGCCTGGAGGGCCTGCTGCTGCGGCGCGGAAGAACCCTTGTGATCGGGGAGTTGGCGGCGAGTGCCGCGGGAGCTTGAGCATGCAGAATGAAACCCAGACGTGCGCCGACCAGGGCGTGGACCCGTTCCTCGAGCTCGACAGCGTGCGCGCACTCGCCGGCAGCGGCGAGATCGAGCTTGCGACCCTGCGTGCGATCCGTCTCGGCTCGGCGCTGGCGGACCTGCGGCAGACGGGCATGCAGGAGCTGCTGCCGCTCGAGGCCGAGGTGCTCTCCGATCTCTCCACGCTGCGCTACGAGCGCGCGGATCTGCGCGGCGCGCGCGCGCTCGCGAGCGCCTGCCTCGAGCTCGCGCCGGGCCACGAGGTCGCGCGCGAGAACCTGCTCGCGCTCGCGCAGCAGCCCATCCTCCCGGCCGAGGACCGCTCGCAGGATCCGCTGGCGAGCAAGCTCAACCCCTGGGTGCGCCAGGCGCTCGACATGGGCCAGCGCGAAGAGGGCTTCGCGGGCAAGGACGTGATCGAGGTCGGCGGTGCGGTGCCCGAGGAGCACGTGCGCGCGACGGGCGCGGCGAGCTGGTCGGGCTTCTACCTCGGCGCGCAGCCGAAGAGCGCGCCGGGCTACGAGATCCGCAACGCGGATGCGCGCGCGATCCCCTGGCCCGACCAGAGCTTCGACCTGGCCTTCTCGAGCTGCGCCTTCGAGCACATCCGCGACCTGCCGGTGGCGCTGGCGGAGATCGCGCGCGTCCTGCGCCCGGGCGGCGTGCTCGTGACTTCCTACGCGCCGATCTGGTCCTGCGCCGTGGGCCACCACCTCTGGGGCCGCCTCGCAGACGGCTCGCGCGCGCAGTTCCTCGATCCGATCGTGCCCTTGTTCGCGCACCTCGTGGTGAACGAGCACGAACTGGGCTGGTTCCTGGCGCACACGCTCGGGGAGCCGACCGGCACGAGCTTCGCCGAGCTCGTCTACCGCAATCCGCACATCAACCGCGTCTTCGAGGAGCAGTTCCTCGAGATGTTCGCAGCAGCCGGCTTCGACGACTCGCGCCTCTCCCAGCAGGGTCCCTGGTTCCCCACGCATGTGCCCACGCGCGCCCTGCGCGCGGAGCTCGAGGCGCGCCACCCGGGGATGGGCAGCTTCGAGTCGCCCGGCTTCGAGGGCGTGCTGCGCCTGGGCAAGAAGCGCAACGGTGAGCGCGCCGCGCGTGCGCGCATCGGGCGCACGATCTTCCTCGGACTGAACCCGTGAGCCGCACGCTCGACCTGCTGCTGGTCTACGAGAAGTTCCCCGAACCGCGCGCCTGCGGCTCGGATCTGCGCCTGTGGCAGCTGCTCGAGGAGCTCGCGCGCGCGGGCCACCGCGTGCACTTCCTCGGCCGCAATCCGGCCGGCGACGAACGCGACCACGCCGAGCTCGAGCAGCTCTGCGAGCGCGTGCACGGGCCGGATGCCGACCGCGTGCACTGGGGCGATCTTGCGGGGCCGGGCCTCGACCTCGGGGCACTGCTCGAGTCGCAGCCCTTCGACCTGGTGCTCTTCGACCAGTTCTTCTGGACCGGACGCTGCGTCACCGAGGCCTACCTGCCGCTCGTGCGCGCGCACCAGCCGCGCACGCCCGTGATCGTGATCTCGGATGACTGCCACTGGCTGCGCGAGGAGCGTCGCGCCGCGCGCGAGCAGTCGCGTTCCGCGCTCGAGCGCGCGCGCGGGCTGCGCGAGAAGGAGCGCTGGACGCTCGAGAGCGCCGACCTCGCGGCCGCGATCACGCCCGAGGACCAGCAGCGCCTGTGCGCGGAGTTCCCGGCCGCACGCCTGCGCCCGCTGGCCTTCTGCCAGGCCGAGATCCCCGACTCGACGCCCGGCTTCGAGCAGCGCTCGGGGCTCGTGTTCCTGGGCTCGGGCTCCAACGAGGCCAACGCGCAGGGCTTGCGCTGGT
>Ga0302322_100006298_pt1 | contig 10505 bp, 8 predicted proteins | sample Fen_T0_2_FD_203757 | JGI IMG/M metagenome (GOLD analysis project Ga0302322, IMG submission 203757) | Peat permafrost microbial communities from Stordalen Mire near Abisko, Sweden - Fen_T0_2 | ecosystem: Environmental > Terrestrial > Soil > Wetlands > Permafrost | place: Sweden: Abisko... | reverse complement strand
CCCAGGCCGCTATGGCCCAAACCACCGAACCCAAGGCCGCCGGGCCTGATGACACCTTGAAGCTCGAACGCCTGGTCGTCACCGGCTCCAACCTGCCGACCGCGGGGGAAACGCCGGTGGCGCCGGTTTCCCTGCTCACGCCCGAGATTATCGAGCAGAGCGGCATCACCAACGACCTGCTGCAGGTCATCCGCAAGACCGCGCCGCAGTTCACCGGCAACGGCAACCTCGGCGGCTCCAATGGCAACATCAGCAGCGGAGCCACCAACGGCGGTTCCGCACTCTCCTTGCGCAACCTGTCCACGCTGGTCCTCGTGAACGGCCGGCGCGTGGCGTCCGCGCCGGTGTCGGCAACGGGCGGCGGGGTGAGCGGCGGGGTGTTCGTGGACGTCAATGCCATCCCCATCGCGGCCATTGCGCGCGTGGAAATCCTGACCGACGGCGCCTCGGCCATCTACGGGACCGACGCGGTCGGCGGCGTGGTCAACATCATCCTGAAATCAGACTTTGAGGGGACCGAACTCGGCGGCCGCTTTGCGTACACCACCAACGACGGCCATTATTCCGAGCGCTCGGCCTACGCGGTGGCGGGCGGCCAGCTCGGCGGCGCCAACGGCCCGAAGATCACCGCTTCCTTCGAGTGGGTGAAAACCGATCCCCTCTACAACTACCAGCGGCCCTTTGCCACCCCGGTCTATGGCACGAACAACTTCGCCGGGGTCATCCAGCTCGGCAGCTACGCCTCCGGCAGCTTTGTCGGCGACCCGAACGGCTTCTATTTTCTCGACCCCAGCCTCAGCGCGCCGAAAGCCGGCGCCACCCTGGCGGATCGTGGTTACACCGGGCCGTTCACCTCGGGTCAGATCAACCGCAAGTTCAACCTGGCGCGCTATGTGACCATGTTGATCAACAACGAAAAAAAGATCGGCACGCTTTCCCTCACAGGCAAGGCCTCGGACAAGGTCTCCTATTTCGCCGATATCCTGTATTCCTCGACCAGCACAACCTCCCAGCTGAATGCGCAGGGCATCACCGTCCGGCTGCCGGCCGGTGCCGTCGGCAACACCCTCGGGCAGGACGTCAGTGTGCGCAACCGGTTCGTCGACCATCCCCGCACCTACGCGTCCGACACGGTCTCGGCCCGCGGTACGTTCGGCCTGAAAGGCCAGCTTTCCGACCAGTGGAACTGGGAAAGTGCCCTGGACTACAGCCAGGGGGTGCAGGACTTCGTCAACGGCGGCCTGATCCGCAAGACAGCGCGCATCGCCGCGGTCGCCGCGGGCAAGATCGGGCTGTTTGATCGCGTGCAGCCGCCGGGAGCCATCGACAGCCTCTTCGGCCAGTCCATCGGCAAGTTCAAGAGCACGCTCATGTCCGCCGACGTGAAGCTGGTCGGTCGCAACCTGTTTGAGCTGCCCGGCGGCGGGGTCAGCCTGGCGGTCGGCGTCGAGGTCCGCCAGGAGAAGCTGACGGCCTCCTCCGACATCGACAGCCAGTCGGCCACCTTCGCCTTCGATTCCGGCACCTCGACCGATCCCTTCGACCAGAAGCGCCACATCAGCTCGGCCTTTGCCGAGGCCAACCTGCCGCTGGTCGGGGCGAAGAACCGGCTGCCCGGGGTCTATTCGGCTGATCTCACCCTGGCGGCCCGTTATGAGCGTTACAGTGACACCGATGACCCCACGGTGCCGAAGGTGGCGCTGCGTTGGCAGCCGGTGGACGATAGTTTTCTCTTCCGCTTCACCTACTCCAAATCGTTCCAGGCGCCGACGCTTTACCAGCTGAATTCGCCCACGGCCATCGGCTTCACCAACTCGCTGGCCGAGTTCGACGCGAACCAGGCGGCCCAGGTCACCACCGCGGTGACCAGCCTGGCCCCGTCGCGGTCGACCAACTACTCCGCCGGCGCCGTGTGGTCGCCGAAGGCGATATCCAACCTCCTGGTCAGCGTGGACTACTTCAACGTGAAGCAAACCGGTGTGATCAACACCTTGGGTGCGGCGGGTGTGGTTGACCAGGTCTTCCACGACGTCGAGGTCAAGGGCACGGCCTCGCCCTATGCCTCGCTCATCCACATCAGCTCGGCCACGGGTCCGACGATCAGCAGTGCCGGGCAGATCTCAGGCCTCGGGCTCGACAATCTGTACTTCGTCATCCCGGCCGCGAGCAATCTCGGCACGCAGCAAATGGCGGGCTTCGACACCCGGTTGGAATACACCTGGAAGCTCGCCGACGGGGGCAAGCTGAAGTTCTCCAGCATGGGCACCTATTACCTGAACTATGACATCCAGATCGCGCCGGGCGCCCCGTTCACCCCGACCGCCGGGCTAGTGACAGGCCTGAGCGGCACGATCCCGCGGTGGCGTCTCTACAACCAGATCAGCTGGCAGCGCGAAGGCTGGACCGTGGATGTCGGGCAGACCTACTATTCCAGCACGACCGACACGACCTGGACACCGGACTCCCTGCCGGATTACCAGCAGCAGGTCCCGTCCTACTCGGTCTACGACCTCAATACCTCGTACAATTGGAAAGCGGGCTGGAAGCACCTGCAGGCGGTGAAGCTCACCCTGGGCGTGAACAATATCGCCAACCGGATGCCCACGAAGTCCGCCACGTTCGATTCATTCTCGAACGCGGACATCACGGAGTTCAATCCCATCGGCCGGCTCTATTACGTGTCGATCGCCACGAAGTTCTGAGCGAAGTGCATGGTGCCCCGCGCTACGTCGCCGGCCCCGGGCAAAACCCCCGGGGCCGGACCGTCGGGCCTCGCCCCATATGAGTCTCCCGAACATAAGTAGGCTAATAGCCTACTTAATTGCCGCCGGGCATGGTCGTCTCTCGGGACCAATGCTCGCACCGTTGCCTGGTCATGCCGTGCATGTGGCCGCCTTTCCCCAACCGTCCAACCCGGGCCGATTGTCTTTGCCTGGAACCGCCCACAGATTTTGCCCATGAAAATATTCTGGCTGCTTTCGGTACTTTTCTTCTCCGCGTTGGGTTTCGCCCAGAACGTCCCGCCCGTGAACCACGACTTCGACTTCTGGGTGGGCGACTGGGAGGTGACGAATCAGGCCAACGGCAAGCTGGCCGGGCGCAATCAGGTCGAGCTGAAGCACGGCGGCCACGTGCTCGTGGAAAACTACACCACGCCCGGCGCCTACACCGGCATGAGCGTCAACGCCTACGATGTCGCGGCGAAGCGCTGGCACCAGTGCTGGGTGGACAACAGTGGCGGTGTGCTCGACCTCTACGGTGGACTGGTCGCTGGGAAGATGGTGCTGACCGGCGAGACCCCGCTGCCCGGCGGCGGTCGCCAGCTGGAGCGCATCATCTGGACGCCGAAGGCCGACGGTTCCGTGCGCCAGCATTGGGAACAATCGGCCGACGCCGGCAAGACCTGGACCACGGCTTTCGACGGGCTTTATCGGAAGAGATCCTCGCCTTCTCCGTGACGGCCCAACACCCCCCGGCTTATGCGCGCCACCCCTCTCCAGAGGGGACCCAAGCCGGCGCCTCGAAATCCCCTCTATTAAGAGGGGGGCCCGAAGGGCGGGGTGTGTGGCTTGGGCTTCTCATCTACTATCTGACTCTGACTGCGGCTTGGACGCAGGAGTCCGCGCCAGCCGGCCCAGCGTCTCCCACGCCTGACCCCATCGAGGGCCGCTGGACCGGCACCATCACCGCGCCACAGGGCGACGTGGCTGAGTTCGGTCTGGATTTTTTCCGCACGCAGAAGGGCGCGCTGATCTTCCGGATGCATTTTCCGGCGATGTTCACCTACAATGCCACGATTGGAATTCCTGTCGAGGCGGACGGGCAGGGGAACTATGCGGTCGCCGAGGCCTTCGCCATCCGGCTACACCGCGAGGGAGACCGGCTCACTGGAACCTTTGGCGCCGGTCTGCTGCCGTTGGCGTTGAAGCGGGGCGGGAAGTTTTCTGAAAAACCGGCCGCGCCCGCGTACCCGCCGGCCCCCGCGCCGCTCTGGTCGTATCCGCTGGGGGCGGGCACCTGGGCTCCACCCGTCGTCGCCGGCGACGTGGTCTATGTCGGCACGAGCGACGGGAAATTCCACGCGGTGAACGCCGCGGACGGCAGCTCCCGCTGGATCTGGCCCGGCCGAGGGTTGGCGATCGATGGCGGCGCGGTGGTGGAGGCGGACCAGGTTTGGTTCCTTGACACACATTTCAACCTCGTCGCGCTCAACCGCGCCGATGGGGCGTTGCGGTGGAGCGTGCCATTGCATGACGAGCGAACTGCGGGCCAACCTGCGCCGGACAATCCCACGTTCAACCATCGCGTCGCCACGCCGTTGCTGCGCGACGGGGTGCTCTACGCCGGATCGAACGACGGTGGCGTGTATGCCGTCTCGGCCGCGAACGGGAATATTCTTTGGCGGCACGAGGCCGGCGCGCCGGTCTATTCGGGCGTCGGAGTACTGGGGCGGGACACGCTCATGTTCGGGACCATGGATGGCTCGGTCGTGTTGCTCGACCGGCGTTCCCGCCGGGAGACCCTGCGGGTCCGCACCGGCGGTGGGGTGGTGACCACGCCCGTGGTGGCGGGGGACAAGCTGGTCGTGGGCAGCCGCGATTTCCTGCTCCATGGATTCAACCTCACCGACGGCACGGTGGCCTGGAAATTCTCGTACTGGTTTTCCTGGATCGAGTCCACGCCGGTGCTGCGGGACGGGCTGCTCTATGTGGGCGGTTCCGACTATGCCCGCGTGGTCGCGCTCGATCCGGCCACCGGACGGGCCCGGTGGGTCACGCCGGTTCACGGCCTGGACTGGGGCTCGCCGCTTGTCACGGCTGATCGCGTCTTCATCGGCACGGCGTCACAAAACATCGGCGGCACGCTCATCGCGCACCAAGGCGGGCTGGTGGCCATGGACCGCCGGACAGGGCAGGTGCTCTGGCAGCTGGTTTCGCCCCCGGGACCGAGGGACGGATTCGGCGGCTATGCCGGTTCCTTGGCCCAGGCGGGCGACAAGGTCATCGCCGCGGGATTCGACGGTATGCTTCACGCCTTTCCAGTGAAGTGATTTGGACCGCAACGGCGATGCCCGCTAAAAGTCGTCACAATTTTTCCGTGCCCTCATCCGCTACTGCGAGCAAAATTCCAATGGGCAAACTTGACGAACAGCACCCTGAACCAATGCGCTCCCCGGCCGTGGTCCGAAACTTAAGGGAAAGTCCAGCATGACCCTGTGTTCTGTCACCCCCTTTGCCGGCCAGGTGGACGCCGGCTGGTTCGTTCAGACTAAACGAAAAGGCCCGGCTTTTGGAGCCGGGCCCTCGGTCAATTAATTGGGCGACAGCTCAAGCCAGTCGGCGGCGGAAAAATGCCATGCTGAGAATGGCCGTGCCGAACAGACAGATCGTCGAACCAGCATCGGGAACCCCTGCGCCTCTCACGTTGGTGAAAACGAAATTCTCGTCATGGTAGTTTAGGTCGCCACCGTAAGGCAGGTCCTCAAAGGCAACATAAGTACCGGGTGGGATGATACCAAGCGGGATGCCATCGCCAGTGACTGAGGTTGCGGTATAGGGCGTCGCATAGACGTGGTTTATGCCATCGTAATTAAGGGACTGCTTGGAATACCAACTGTTGCCGAGGTCGAAAACCTTGAGGACAAATACCAGCGAGTCGCCGGCATTCACGTGACCGAAATTGAGGCTATCTCCGAGGGACGACGCATGATCATCCAAACCATAGATACCTGTATCCACCCCGTTCACGAGCACACCCAATTGGTTATGGTACCCGGCGGTTGACCCGGCAAAATAGGCAATCAAGTCACCATTCGAAGAAGCCGTGAACGAATAGGTGGTGGGATTAACTGTGCCGGAAGTGGGGTAGGGAATCGCATCGGCAAACGCGACTTGAGCGGCAGCTAAGCCTGCGGCGACAGTAGCAATACGGATCATCTTAATTATGTTTTTCATGGCTTCTCGAGTAGGGGTTGGTGGAATGGCCCATCAGAAGATAGCAGACCTCGTACCAGCTGAGGAACGGCGCGAATCATAAAGTTAACCCACATGTGGTTAATTACTATCCTCAAACAGTTTAAAAAACCAATTTAGCGTGGATTTGAATATATGACAGGTTCGCTCTCACGGCGAAAGTGTAAGATATATTGACAGCAAAGCCGCGCTGGCTGGGTCGATCTAACGGAGTCGCCACAAGTGACCTGTGATCACTCCGGCATGAAGGGCACCCTGCCAGGGGATCGTAAGTTTGGGTCGGCGCGGGATTGCGTGGTTAACTTGAGCGAGTCGTTGCTAATCCTTCCCCCCGCCAGTCACCTGGCGGCGACTGTTGCATTGCAATAGGGAAGAGGGAAGGCGACTCACGGCGATATCGCCCGTCAGAAACGGTGCGGCCCGCGGGGAGGTGGGCCCGCGGGCCATTCGTCAGAACAGCGACTTGGCCGCCACGCCGACGGCGGTGATCGGACCCTGGTCCTCGAGGCCGTCGATCATGCGGTCGGCCTTCTTCATCGTGGATTGCACGTTGAGGTAGAGGCTGTCGTCGGAGATCAGCTTCCCGAGGGTGCCTTGGCCGCTGTTGAGCTTGGCCGAGACCTCCTTGAGGTTGTTGAGCGAGACCTTCAGGCTGTTGGAGGTTGGTTCGTCGTAGAGCAGCAGGCCGAGCGTGCCCTTGCCGCTTTTGACATCCGCGACGATGCCCTTGGCGTCGCCCATGAAGGTGCGGGCATCGGTGGCGGCCTGCTTGATCTCGCCGACGGAAGCGAGGAGCTCGTCGTGCAGCTTCGGGTCGTTGATGAGCCGCCCCATCGTGCCCTCGCCGTTCTTGAGCTTGGCCGTGACGTCCTGCAGGTTGCTGATCGTTTCCGTGAGCTTGGGGCCGTTCTCGGTGACGAGCTTGTCGAGGCGCTGGAACAGGCCGCCGCCCTCGGCGCCGCCGCCCATGGACTTGCCGATCTCGCCGACGACCTGCTCGAGCTTGGAGCCGAGGTTGCCGAGCTGGCTGATGACCTCGCTCATGTCCACGGTCGCCTTGGTCTGGATCTCGTCCTGATCCTTCAACAGCGCCCCGCCCGGGGTGCCGAAGGTGATGCCGAGGTAATTGCTGCCGAGGAGGCTGGACTGTTCGATGCTGGCGACGGCGTCGGTCGGGATCTTGACGCCGGGCTCGATGGAGAGGAGGGCCTCGACGCGACGGCCGGCGAGGCGGGTCAATTCGACCGCGCCGACCTTGACGCCGGCCATGCGGATCTCGTCGCCGGTCTTGAGGCCCTTGAGGTTGGCGAAGCCGGCCACGAGGGTGAAGCCCTGCTTCTTGAAGAGGCGCCCGCCGTTGAGCGACTCGAAGGTGATCCAGGCAAGCGCGATCCCGAGGAGGAAGAAGAGACCGACGCGGATGGTTTGGGACGTGTTATTCATGGCTGTTCTCCAGTTGTTTGAAACGGGGATTCTTGAGGTCGATGACCGGGTTGAGGAAGTTGGCGATGACGGGGTCGGTGGGATGCTTGAAGTCGTCACGGGTACCCACGCCTTGGATGCGGCCTTCCATCACAAAGGCCATGCGGTCCGCGATGGCGAAGGCCAGGTCGCGGTCGTGCGTGACCACGACACTGGTGACGGCGGTCTGCTCGCGGAGCGTGGCGATGATCTCGGTCAGGGTGGCCGACATCACCGGGTCGAGCTCGGAGGTGGGCTCGTCGTACAGCAGCAACTGGGGCTCCATCACGAGCGCGCGGGCGATGGCGACGCGCTTTTTCATGCCGCCGGAGAGGTCGGAGGGGAACTTGTGGGCGGCCTTCTCCAGGGACAGGATCGAGAGGGCGTGCATGACACGGTCGCGGATGCCGGCCTCGTTGCACTCGCGGTGTTCGCGCGGATAGAGGGCGAGATTGTCGTAGACCGAGAGCGAGTTGAAAAGGGCGCCGGCCTGGAACACGAGGGCGAGGTGGACCTTGTTGCGCGTGGCGGGGTCGGCGGCGTCGAAATCACCGATCCGCACCTCGCCGCTGGTGGCGGTCTCGAGCCCGGCGATGTGTTTCAGGAGGACGGTCTTGCCCGAGCCGCTGGGGCCCATAATGCAGAAAATCTCGCCGGGCTTGATCTCCAGGTTGATGTCGCTGAGCACGGTGGTGCGGCCGAACTTCTTGGTCAGGTGGCTGACCGTGATGCCGAAGGTCTTGCCGACGAAGGGCGAGGCGGTGAAGGAAACGGGGGTGCTCATGTCATGAGGAGGGCTTTGGTGACGAAGTAATCGAGCACGAGGATGAGGATGAGCGAGGAGACGACGGCCTTGGTGACCGAGGCGCCGATCTCCCGCGGGCCGCCGCGGGTGTTGAGGCCGATGTAGCAGCACACGAGCACGATCACGAAGCCGAAGACCTCGGCCTTGACCAGGCCGTCGGTGATGTCGTGCGGCTTCATGTAGTCCTTCAGGGCGGTGAAGTAGGACTCGGAGTCGACGGAGATGGAGTGGGTGTATTCGCAGATGAGCGCGCCGCCATACCAGCCGCAGAGGTTGGCGATGATGGCGAGCACCGGCATCATGACCAAAATCGCCGCGAGGCGCGGCAGCACCAGCATCCGCTCGGGCGGGATGTTCATGGTCGTGAGGGCGTCGATCTCCTGGTAGACCTTCATCGAGGCCAGTTCGGCGGTGATGGCGGAGCCGACGCGGCCGGCGATCAAAATGGCCACCATGACCGGGCCGAGCTCGCGCGCCATGGTGAGGCCGACGAGCGTGCCGATGAACTGCTTGGCGCCGAAGTTCTCCATGCTATAGCCGCTCTGGAGGGCGAGCACGCTGCCGATGAAGAAGCTGAGGATGGTGACGATGGGCAGGGAGGTGTAGCCGATGAGGTAGCACTGCTCGATGAAGCGCGCCCACTGGCGCGGCAGGGTGCCGATGAATTTCAGCGTGCGCCCCAGCAGGAGGACGGTGCCCCCGATGTGGCCGACGATGGCGGTGAGATGGTTCATGGCGGTGAGTCTTGGCTGGCTTGAAGCTTAGCGGCTTTGGGGCGGAAATCGAACAGGAAGAAACGCCGGCCCTCGCCCGCGAGGCGCTGCCAGCCGAAGACACCGTTGCCGAACGCGACCCGGTGGCGGGAAGCGTCGGTCTGGACGCTGAAGAGGGGGCCGAGGTGGAACTCGCGGGCAAGCGGGGTCTGCCGCCAGGTCACGGCATTCCAGAGCAGCGAAGTGCGGGTGGAAGCATCGGCGTCGCGCTCGTAGCGGTAGAGGGCGAACAGCGGGGACCAAAGCTGGCGCACGGTTTCGTTGTTGGGGAAGAAAACCTCGAAGGGGCTCAGGGCCTGGACCTGCCGGCGGCCGGCGCCGTTGTCCCACGCGCTGAACAGCGGCCAGAGGTGGGTCTTGTGCGCCGGGGCGGCGGCGGGGTTCGCCAGGCTGTGTTGGGTGAGGGACCACCAGAAGAAGTAGAGGACCTGGACCTTTTCCTGGGCGACCCCGTCCGCCGACCAGCGCTGGTCGCGATACAGGGGCCACAGGACCCAGGTCTTGTCGGTGCCCTTGATCACGGAATGCGTGTAGAGCGGCGCCCAGCGGTTGACCATGCGGTCGTCACCCTTGGCCTGCACGAGCAGAGGCCAGAAATAACGCTGCTCGTCGAAGTGGTAGGGCGCGGTGCGGTGCGTGTAGCCGAAAAACGGCCAGCCGTAGGTCTCGCTGATGTAACCCGGGCCGGTGTCGCGCGCGTAGAAGGGCAGGGCGCCGATCTTCACGTCAGGTGTTTCGGCGGAAAGATGGGCGATGGATTTGTAGCCCAGGGGCCAGAGGTAGAACTGGTCGTCGTAGTCGCCGTCATGCGTGCTGCGGCCGAAGAGCGGCCAGAATTCAAAACCGTGGTACCCCGCACCCTGGATGAAGCTCAGGAAGGGCCAGGGTGCGTGGGTGATCTGCCGGCCATTTCTCTGGGTCTGCGCGTAGAGGGGAAAAAGGACAAAGGAAATGCGGTCCTTGGCGAAGCGATGCTTGATCGTCCCGCCGAGGGGAAAGAGGGCGCGGTAACTCTCGGCCGGATCGGCCGCGGTCCGGGAAAAGTACAACGGCCAGATGTCGAAGCGCCCGTCGGGCCGGGCGGCGTTTTCCCGGTCCGTCTTGGAGTTGATCAGTTCGATAAAGCTGAACGACCCGTAGTCGGCTTCCCGCCGCCAGGTGAAAAGAGGGTAGAGGGCGTTGCCCTGCACCACCCCGTCCGTCGTCGATTCCTGAAAAAGGGGGCGCACGCCGTGGGTGGCGCCGGGCCCGGATTGGGCGAAGATGAGGGGCCCGAGGTATTGCGTGGACGCCGCCGTGGTGCCCTCGGCGTCGCGGTGCACATAAAACGGCCAATAGTTCTCCTCGTCACCGAACGCGGTGACGGCCAGGAGAATGGCGGCGCAGAGCAACCGGATTAGACGGCAGGAAAACATGCTTGGTGGACTGGGTAAGGCATTGCCTTTGCGGGAGTGGAAGGCCAGTCAGGTCAGGATGACTTTCCACCACAGAGGA
>Ga0302322_100006297_pt1 | contig 10506 bp, 8 predicted proteins | sample Fen_T0_2_FD_203757 | JGI IMG/M metagenome (GOLD analysis project Ga0302322, IMG submission 203757) | Peat permafrost microbial communities from Stordalen Mire near Abisko, Sweden - Fen_T0_2 | ecosystem: Environmental > Terrestrial > Soil > Wetlands > Permafrost | place: Sweden: Abisko... | reverse complement strand
CCGACAGCATCATTACCGGCCGCACGCTCGTGCGCATGGTCCAGCTGATGGAGCGCAACCCGCGGACCGGCATCCTGCAGAGCGTACCGCGGCTGGCCCGGGGCGAGACGCTGTTCGCCCGCCTGCAGCAGTTCTCCAACCGCCTCTACAGCCCGGTCTTCCTCGCCGGCCTCAATTACTGGCAGCAGGGCGAGGGCAATTTCTGGGGACACAATGCCGTGATCCGCACGGCGCCGTTCATGGAACATTGCAGCCTGCCCGACCTGCCGGGCACCGAGCCCTTCGGCGGCCGCATCCTGAGCCACGATTTTGTCGAAGCCGCCCTGATGATCCGCGCCGGCTGGAGCGTGTGGCTCGCGTACGATCTCGACGGCAGCTACGAGGAAGGACCGCCCTCGGTGATTGACAACGCCAAGCGCGACCGCCGCTGGTGCCAGGGCAATCTCCAGCACACCTGGCTGCTGCCCGCCAAAGGCCTGCGCACCGCGAGCCGGATGCATCTGCTGATGGGGATCATGGGCTACGTCGCGTCTCCGCTGTGGCTGCTGTTCCTCATTTTCAGCTCCATCCACATGTTTCGCGAAGTCACCAGCGGCGCCGCCAGCCGCCCGGTGGACGCCATGCTCTTCGATGTCTTCGGCCGCGCGGTGGAAGTGCCCCAGGCCCTGGCGTTGTTCGGGCTGACATTGATCATGCTCTTCCTGCCCAAGGTGCTCGGCCTGGTGGTGCAGTGGCGCGCGGAAGGCGCCTACCCGGTCTATGGCGGCCGCGTGAGGATGGTGCTCAGCGCCCTGTTGGAGACGGTCGTGTCGTCGCTGCTGGCGCCGATCAACATGATGTTTCACGCCAAGTTCGTCGTTTTCACCCTGCTCGGTCAGGGTGTCGGCTGGGTGACCCAGCGGCGGGGGGTGGACGAAGGCGACTGGCGCGAAGCGATCCTGACCCATTGGGGACAGAGCGCCTTCGGGTTAATCTGGGGCGTCTCCGCGTTTGTGTTGCTGCCGTCGTTCTTCTGGTGGCTGAGTCCCGTGTTGGCCGGACTGGTCGTGGCGATTCCGTTGTCGCTGCTGCTCGGCAGCGCCCGGCTCGGCGCCGCGGCGCGGCGGGTCGGCTTGTTCCTCATGCCCGAGGAAACCGTGCCGCCGTATGAGTTGCGCCGGCTCGAAAAAAACCTTGCCGAGTGCTACCAGCACATGCGGCCGATCCGGGAATTGCGCGATGATTACGGCCTTCTGCAGGCGGTGCTCGATCCCTACATCAACGCCCTGCACGTCTCGCTGTTGCGCCAGCGCCGCCCGGCCCGGGCAGCGCGGGCGTATTTCCTTGGTCTGCGCGAGCGTCTGCTCCGCGAGGGCCCCGGTCCGCTCACCGCCCGCGAGAAGCGCGCGCTGCTCCTCGATCCGGAAAGCGTGGCCTGGCTGCACCGCGAACTCTGGCGCCGTCCGCACGACGAACTCGCCGCGTGGTGGCAGCTCGCGATGCGCCAGTATAACGTCCTCACCACCCAGCCGGTGACCGCACTCTACCGGTAGGAACTGGCGGCCGAGATCCCCGAACGGGGTGAACAGGAGGAAACGGAGGCGACAGAGGCCGGCGCGATCGCGAGGCTCGTTGTCGTAATCATTCTCCTACTCGTTCTCCCGCTCCTGCTCTTGCTCGTTCTCCTCCGAAGATTTGAAACCGCTAAAGCACGCTAATCGACGCTAATGCCCGAACCGTAGCTGCCGCCGTGAGGCGGCGGATCCGAATCGCGGAGCAATATGCGCGCCCCGTAGCTGGGCGGCGGAGCCGCTCAGTCCGTGCTCGGATGGTTCTGCCGTCTGACCTCTGATCTCCGTCTTCTGACGTCTGATCTCCGACTTCTGACATCTGCCGTCTGCCCTCCGACTTCTGCCCTCTGCCCCCCGCCCTCCGTCCTCCTGATTTCCTGAGTTCCTCATTCATCCCTTCGCCGTTCGCCCTCCGTCCTCAGATTTCGGGTTGCCAGCAGTTGAAACCACAGATGAACACAAATGCGCACAGATGACGGGGGGCGTAGCTGCCGCCGTGAGGCGGCGGATCCGAAACGCCATCGGAAACGGAAACCACGGATGGGCATGGATACAGACCGAATTCCTGCTGGAGGCGGACCGACCCGGTCCGCAGCGAACCGGCCCGAGGAATTTGATCGCGAGAGGACCAAGCGGCACCGTGTCGCCGTCGGACCGGTTGATCCGGCTCGCGCCACGCCCGCGGCTCCTCGCCGGTTTTCGGAGGGGAGTATGGGGTCATGTCGTGACTCGTGACAAATGGCCGGAGCACGGGATCATGCTTTTGGGAACACGTCGTGACCCGTGATGGAGCGCAGACACCGGCCGAGGGGATATGCAGGTGGGGTCGGCGACCGGAGGACGGAGGGTAGTCGCGAGATGGCAGAGGACGGCGGGCGGACGCCAGAAAGTACCAGTTGGCCAAGATGATTCTCGACCCGCCGCAATCAGACTGACGGGGGTTCACGGGCCAAACCGTGTTCGTGGGCCTGCTTCGCGTGCAGCACGCGGAAAACGACGATACGCTCGCCGATCACCTGGTAGAACACCTTGTAGGGAAACCGCCGGAGCAAGACGCGGCGGAAGCTGCGGTAGTAGAGACGAGGCCGCTCAGGATCGCGCTCCAGCTCCCGCATCACTCCGGCCAGGTCTTCCAGAAACCGGACACCCAATCCCGTTTGCTTCTGCTCATACCAGTCGCGAGCCGCGGCCAGGTCCCGCTCCGCCTCGGGACGGACGAGCAGCAACCGGCTCATGGACGCCGGCGCAACCGGGCTTCGACTTCGCACCAAGGCGCGCCCGCGGACGGATTGGCTTGGTAGGCCGCCTGCGCCTCATCGAGCAGCATCTTCTCCCGATCCGTCGGGCCGGCGGCTTCCTCGAGGCCCCAGAGGTGTTCGAGAATCTCGCTGCGATCCAGCGCGGACAGCTTCGGCAACTCCGCCAAGATTTCCGCTTTGCGCATGGAGTAACGCTACAGACTCGCGCGCTTGATTCAAGCCGGCAGTCCTGCGCCCGCGGGTTGGCGCACGTCGGAGGGAGCCGACGGGGACAGGTCGTGACTTGTGGCCTCTGCCGAGAATGACCTTTGATCGCAGGCTCGCGCCTGTCGTAGAGTCGAAGCTGTGCTCACCAAGTCACTCATCCTCTGGGCCGCCATCATCCCGATGGCCATCGCCAATGGGGCCTTCCGTGAGGCGTTTTTGGTTCCGCGGATCGGCCCAATCTGGGCGCGAACCGTCAGCGGGCTGTCATTGAGCGCGTTGATCCTGGCGTTCGCAGTGGGGACCATCGGCTGGCTCCCTGCAGCCCGCACCGGAGGGTATCTGTGCACCGGAGCGCTGTGGCTTGGCTGCACGGTCAGCTTCGAGTTTATTGCGGGTCACTTCGTGGCGCGAAAGCCGTGGGCCATTCTTCTAGGAGCGTATACGTTCAAAGGCGGAGAACTCTGGCCGGTGGTGCTGCTGGTCGTCGCCTTCGCTCCCTACGTGGCCGCACGAATCCGCGGACTGGTCTGACGAGCCGGGCACGCCGGATTGGCAGCGGCGATCCGCTTCGATCCACGACGCCACACCGGGGCAGAAGAAAGGCCGGGCACCGCGCCCGGCCTTCGGAGGAGGAACGAAGTTCCTGGCGAACTTCGCTACGGGAAAACGGCGCTCAGGCCAATTTGGCGCCGAGCCGTTGCGCCGCGCGGATGAGTGCGTCGGCCATGTCGGAGGGCGTCACTGCGACTTCGATACCGCAGTCCTGGAAGACCTTGATCTTCGCCGCCGCCGTGTCCTCGGCGCCGCCGACGATCGCGCCGGCATGGCCCATGCGGCGGCCGGCAGGAGCGGTCGCGCCAGCGATAAACCCCGCGACCGGTTTCTTGCAGTTGGCCTTGATCCAGCGGGCGGCCTCGACCTCGGCGTTGCCGCCGATTTCGCCGATCATGATCATGCCCCAGGTTTCCGGATCATCGTTGAACATCTTGATCACATCGAGGTGCGACGTGCCATTGACCGGGTCGCCGCCGATGCCGACGCACGTGCTCTGGCCGATGTTTTTCACCGTCAGCTGGTAGACGGCTTCGTAGGTCAGCGTGCCGGAGCGCGAAACCACACCCACATGGCCTTTCTGGTGAATGTAGCCGGGCGCGATGCCGATGCGGCAGCCGCCATGACTCTTCGGGCCAGTCCCCGGAGTGACGATACCGGGGCAGTTCGGGCCGACGAGGCGTGTCTTGCTGCCGCCCAGGGCCCGCTTCACGCGCACCATGTCGCGGATCGGAATGCCCTCGGTGATCGCCACGACGAGCGCGAGCCCGGCATCGGCCCCCTCGAGGATCGCGTCGGCCGCGAACGGCGGCGGCACGAAGATCGCGGAGGCGGTGGCGCCGGTGGCCTTCACAGCGTCAGCGACCGTATTGAAGATCGGCACCTTGTGGGTGCCGTGTTCGAAGAACTGGCCGCCCTTGCCCGGGGTGACGCCGGCGACGATCTGCGTGCCGTAGTCGAGGGAGAGCTTGGCGTGGCGCCCGCCGAAATCGCCGGTGATGCCCTGGACGAGAACGCGGGTCTGAGGAGTGACGAGAATGGACATGGAAGAAATCGTTTCGAGTTCGAGGTTTCGGGTTTCGCGTTTCTCCCGTTCAGGCCACCAGTTTCACGATCTTCTGGGCGGCGTCGGCCATGGAGTCGCCCGAGACAAGTTTGAGCCCGGACTCGGCGAGCGTCTTTTTGCCGGCCTCGACGTTGTTGCCCTCGAGGCGAACCACGAGCGGGATCGACAGGCCCGTTTCCTTCGCCGCAGCCACGATGCCGGTGGCGATGATGTTGCAGTCCATGATGCCACCGAAAATGTTCACGAGGATCCCTTTCACGTTCTTGTCGGAGAGGATGATCTTGAAGGCCGCGGTCACCTGCTCCTTCGAAGCGCCGCCGCCGACGTCGAGGAAGTTCGCGGGGTTGCCGCCGAAATGCTTGATGATGTCCATCGTGCTCATCGCGAGGCCGGCGCCGTTGACGAGGCAGGCGATGTTGCCGTCGAGCGCGATGTAGTTGAGGTCGTACTTCGAGGCCTCGGTCTCCTTCGGATCCTCCTCGTTGAGATCGCGCAGTTCCTTCAGCTCGGGGTGGCGGAACAGCGCGTTGTCGTCGAACGACACCTTGGCGTCGAGCGCCAGCACGCGGTTGTCGGCGGTGGAAATGAGCGGATTCACCTCGACCATCGAGGCGTCGGACTCCCACCAGCAACGGTAGAGGGCGTCGACTAGTTTCACCGCGGCTTTGAATTCCTCCCCCGTGAAGCCGAGGGCAAACGCAACCTGGCGGGCCTGATACGGCTGGAGCCCGACGGCCGGATCGATGAAGATCTTCGCGATCTTCTCGGGTGTGTCGTGAGCCACCTTCTCGATTTCCACGCCGCCCTCGGTCGAGGCGACAATCACCGGCCGCGACGAGGCGCGGTCGAGGAGGACGGCGAGATAATACTCCTTCTTGATCGCGACGGTTTCGTTGAAGTACACCGTGCCGACCTTGCGGCCGGCGGGGCCGGTCTGGATCGTCACGAGCGTGTTGCCGAGCATGCGGCCGGCGATCTCGACTGCCTCTTCGGCGGTCTTGGCCAGTTTCACCCCGCCCTTGAAGCCATCGACAAAAGTGCCCTTGCCGCGACCACCCGCGTGGATCTGCGCTTTCACCACGCAGGGGCCATTGCCCAAAGTCTGCACGGCGGCGGCAAATTCATCTCGAGACTTGGCTGGTACTCCCCGCGGCACGGCGATGCCGAACTTTTGGAAGAGCGCCTTCGCTTGGAATTCGTGAATATTCATCGGATACGTTGATCATTCCCAGAATCGCCAGCCGCGCAAAAACAAAACCATGCGCGAGCCGGGTGGGAAAACCTCCGACATCGGCCGGCGGCCCGGGAGCTGAAGCCGTCCGACCACTTTTCGAACGAACAGTTCGAGCCGCGCCGACCGGTGGTTGGGGGCTTCCTCGAGCCACCCAGACCGAGGGTCGGCCCGGCTCCAGTCGCTCGACGTCGCGGCGGGCCTCCGTGCCCGCCGAGTCCGTCGCCCACGGCAGGCACGGCCGCCTGCCGCCACGAAGACCCCGAGACCAGCGCGCCGCAGGAGCGTTGCTCCGGCTCCACCTGCTCGATGCTACGGCGCCGCCGAGATCTTGAAGGTCGGGGTCGCCGACTGCCGGCGTTCCTGCTTGTCGAAATATTCCTTCATCACGTCGCGCACGACCGGCGCCGCGTAGACTCCGCCGCCGTATTCCTCGTCCGGCTGGTCGCCCTCGAGCGCCACTGCCACTGCGATTTCCGGATGATCGACCGGCGCAAAGGCGACAAACCAGGCGATGTTGATCTTCTCGATCTTCTGCGTTTTCGGATCGCGCTGCGTGGTTTGCGCCGTGCCGGTCTTGCCCCCGACCCGCACGCCGTCAATGCGGGCATGTTTGCCCGTGCCCAGTTGCACCACGTTCTCCAACCCATCCACGATCGCATCGTAGGCCGAATCCGGCAGGTTCAGCGGTTCCCGCGGCCGCGGGCCGGACGGTGAACGCCCGGGTTGGTGCAGAATCGTCGGAACCGTCAGGCATTCCCGGCGCGCGAACGAGGCGAGCTCGCACGCCGCCTGCAACGGCGAGAACTGCAGGTACCCTTGACCGATCGCCATGTTGGCGGTGTCCCCCAAGCCCCAGCTGGCGTTGTCGCGCTGACGTTTCCAGGCCGGATCGGGCACGATCGACCGCTCGGGCTCGAACGGCAGTTCGATCCCCGTCCGCTCGTGGAGATGAAAACGCCGCGCCTCGGCCGCCAGCACATCCGGACCCGCCTCCAGCCCCACCTGGTAGAAAAAGACATTGCAGCTTTGCTGAATCGCGCTGACGAGCCCGATGGTGCCATGCGCCTTGCGGGCGTGGCACTCGAACAGCCGGTTGCCGACCTGGTAAAAACCGTTGCAGGTAAATTTCTCATCCACGCGAATCGCGCCCGACCGGAGCGCCGCGCAGGAAGTGACGATCTTGAACGTCGAACCCGGCGGATAGAAGCCCTGGATCGCCCGGTTCAGCCAGCCGCCCTCGTCATTGATGCGCTGGTACGTGGCGGTCGCGATGGAGGGGGTGAGCTCGTTCAAGTCGAAGTCCGGCTTGCTGGCCAGCGCCAGCACCTCGCCCGTCGCGATCTCGATCGCCGCGAGGCCGCCGACCCGGCCCTCCATGGCCCGTTCCGCCGCAAGCTGCAGATCGATGTCGAGGCTGGTCATGATGCTGCCGCCCTGCGTCGGTTTCACCTCGGAGATCGGCTTCGCGATCTTGAAGCCGGCGGGGTCGACCCGGTAGATGACGCCGCCGGTCTGGCCCTGCAATTCGTCGTCAAATTTCAACTCCAGGCCGGTCTTGCCGATCGTGCCCTTGAGGTGGAAGGTCCGAAGGTCCTCGCCCTCGATGTCGGCCGCCGGCAGTTCTTCGTTGCCCCCCACATAGCCGAGGACGTGCGCCGCGGCGTTGCGGTAGGGATAGAAGCGCATGCTTGAGCTGTAGACCTGCAGCGGCCCGCGCACGGGCAGCTGTTCGAGCAGCCGCGCGTACTCAGACGGGGTGAGGTCGTCGACCAGGATGAACGGCAGGAGGAGTTGCTGGCCGATGTGCCGGTCGAGCTTGGCCGAGTCCACGCGTTCCTGCCGGCCGAGGATCGTGTTGATCTGGTCGAGGTAGCGCTGGGCCACCGCCGCGCGCGCCAGGCTGGTCAGCTCGCCCAACGACGGGCGGATCTCACGGTCCATCGCGCGGTAGTTGCGCACGATCTGGATGAGTTCGCGCCGGAACTCCGGGCGCAGTTGGGCGGGATCGAGGACGGCGGAGAACCGCGGATGGTTGCCCACCAGCACCCGGCCCTCGCGGTCGGTGATGTTGCCGCGCGGCCCGGGGATCAACACGCGCCGTTGATTCTGCATCTTCTCCGCCTCGGCGTAGGCGTCGGCGCGCACCAACTGCCGGTACCCGAGGCCGACGATGAGCACCAGCAGCAGCAAGCCGAGCGCCCCGTAGAAGAACAGGACGCGCGGATCGTAGCTTTTCTGGCTTTCGACGATCGACATCGCAGGGCCAGCGGAACCATGAACCGCCGCGGGGGCAAACGCAGAACGGAGAAACGCGGTCGCCGCGTCCCTCAGAACCGCCCGCGGGCGATGGCGCGACGCAGCGCCCAACGATAGAGCCGCGGCCACCAGCGCTGCAGCCGCACCGCCCACCGCTCGGGCCCGCCGACGAGGATCTCCTCATCGCCGCGGGCCAGCGCCCGCAGCAACGCCGCGGCACAGACCTCCGCCGGAATCCCGCGGGCCTGGCCGCGGTCCAGGCGCGCGTGCCGGCCGCCGGTGGCGGTCATCGCATTTTCCGAAATCTTCGTCTTCACATAACCAGGACAGACCAGCAGCACCCGGACGCCGGCCGGACGGATTTCCTCCCGCAGTGAATCGAACCAGCCATGCAACGCGTGCTTCGAAGCGGCGTAGGCGGCGCGCAACGGCGTGCCGACGTAGCCCATCACACTGGTGACCGCCACGATCGTGCCGGCGTGTTGCGCCAGCATCACGGGCAGCACGGCTTTCGTCAGCCCGGCGGCGCCGAAGAAATTGACTTCCATGATCGCCCGCTCAACCGCCGGGAGCGTCTCCGCCACGAGGGCGCGCTGGCTCACGCCGCCGTTGTTGATCAGCACGTCGATGCGCCCGAAATGGGTCTGCACCTGCACCGCCGCGGGCGCAAATTCCTGCGGCCGCGTCAGGTCGAGCGGGAGCACCAGCGGCGGCTCCGGACACCCGCGACAGGCCGCCGCGACCCGCTCGAGTTCGCCGGGCCGGCGGCTGGAAAGCACCAGGCGCGCCCCGGCGCGCGCCGCCGCGAGCGCGACGGCTTCGCCGATGCCAGAGGAGGCGCCCGTGATCCAGACCACTTTGCCGGCCAGGGATGATGTCGCCATCGCAGGAGGGCGCCGGCGCGCCTAGGGATTTTCGGGCGCCGCCTGCAGCCCCACCTCGACCAGCACCGGCCGGCCCTTGGTGATCACCGGCACCGCTTGGGCCAGCACCCAGCGCGGCCGCCCGCCGACCACAATCCGCGCCTCGAGCGAATAGTCGCGCTGCGGATCGATGCTCAACGGGTCATACGCCAGACGAAAACGCAGCGGCGGCTGCCCGGGATTGGTATCCGATCGCTCCACCACCACCACCGGCTGCCGCGCCTGCGTGAAATCCACCAGCCGGATCTCCAGCACCGCCCCGTCGGGCAGGCGCACGGGTTGCCGCAGGACGATCGTGCCCACCACCGAAGGCAAGGGCTCGGTCGCGGGCGGCAGGGTGCCGCAACCAGCGAGCAGGATTCCGGCGAGCAACGGAAGAAAGGCGAGAAAGCGGTGCACAGCGTTCAAGGGTAATCGGCGTGCAGCTTGTACGACTGTCGCGGAATTTCAACCCGACACCGGCGGGCGGGGCGGCGCGGCCGGATCGGGCGGACCGTCGTCTTCCGAATCTGGCGACACCCCGGACTCCGCCGGCGGCGGCGCGGCGGGACTGCCCGCGGCCGGCGCCACCGGTCCGGCTGGAGGCGGCAGCGGGTTCTTCAAACCCAACAGATTCGTCGGGCCGGCGACGAAGTACCAGTCCGGTTTGGCGAGCGTCCCGGTCACCCGCACCTCGAGCGCGAACGCGAACGGTTCCAGCACGGCGCCGAGCAGGCTGAACACCGGGAACGAGGCCTCGTGGAAGGGCAGCAGCTTCACGTTAAAATCCAGTCCGCTGTTCGGCATGGTGTAGCGTCCCTTGCCCTCCAGCACCGCCACCGCGCCCGACAGCCGCAGCTTGGTGAAACGCAGCTTGTCCTCCTCGATCGCGAAACTCGCCCGCCCGGTGTTGAAACGCACCGCCAGCGGACCGAACAGCTCGACGCCTCCCAGTTCCGCGTGGCTCACGTCCAACGATCCTTCGCCGTGCAGGGCGAGGAGATTGTCGAGCGGACCGGCCGCATGCAGCCGGAGGTCCATCAGGCTGTCCTTGCCCAGATTGTGCGGCGGTGGAAGCGGCGCGGCGTCGGGCGGGGCTGTCTTCAACCGGTAGTTACGCCAGATGGAGGTGGTCTCCTCGAGATTCGCCCCCAGCAGCTGCCCCTCGACGGTCAACTGCCGTGCCGTGCGCGGCCCCGTCACGGTCGATTTGCCCGTCAACCGCCCGCCCGCCAGCTTCGCGTCGATCTGCGGCACGTCGATCGTCCCTTCCTTCATCGTGAAGGCGATCCGGGGATCCTCGACCGGAAATTGATGGAAATGGAAGACGCCCGGCGCCGTCACCTGCACGGCGACGTCGTCGTGCAGACCCTGGTCGTCCCAGCGCAGGCGACCGGTGGCGTCCACCGTCGGCGGCTCCGCAAAGACAAACGGCTCGACCGTGCGTCGGCCCTCCTCGCCGAAAAGCCGGGCGCCATCG
>Ga0302322_100006296_pt1 | contig 10506 bp, 8 predicted proteins | sample Fen_T0_2_FD_203757 | JGI IMG/M metagenome (GOLD analysis project Ga0302322, IMG submission 203757) | Peat permafrost microbial communities from Stordalen Mire near Abisko, Sweden - Fen_T0_2 | ecosystem: Environmental > Terrestrial > Soil > Wetlands > Permafrost | place: Sweden: Abisko... | reverse complement strand
TATCTCAATGGGTCAAGGGTATCTGAAATTTTAAGAGTAATACCAACTGAAAATCTTGTTATACACCGCCAACAAAATCTTCTTGACAAACCCAATATCCAGAACGCGCCTACCGACGGAAATCCGCTTCTTCCTCACCCCAGCCTGTTTCAGCTCTCCGCGCAAATATCCCAGCGTGTTGGACATATTCATCGCCAGTGGATCGGAGACCATTAGGCGCAGTAAACCTGCGTCGTTCATGCGCTTGTCCAACTGGCGGACTTGTCCCATCGGCTTGTCCATGTCAAAGGGCAGGAATTGTCCCAGCGTGGATTTGTACGCCGTGAACTGCCAATGTGAGGCACCTGCCATGGCGGTTACGTCTTTATAAACTATTCGCCAGTCCCTAGTCTCTGCATAAACTTTTTTATTTTCTTCTTCAGTCTGTCCGAGCGAGAGATTGAATTCGAGGAAGGTTTCCCACGGGATGAATTGTCCTTCTTCAAGCTTCGCATTTTCGCGTGCCCACTTCAAAGTCGATTCGTAGAACTCAGGCGGCGTGCGGAAGGGACGCGCGGTCACCATGCCAACGTTCGGGAATGTTTCGAGAATTTCTACAGAACGCGAAAGCCAATTCGGGGAAAATAAAACATCCGCATCGGTATAGGCAATGATCTCACCGGGCGCGCCCGCCAACATCACATTCCATGCGCCGCCCTTGCCCATGTTCTTTTCGCAGAGGATCAAATATTGTATGCGTCCATCTTCTTTTTCTTTCACGAGGAAGTCGCGCACCTCGGCGCACGAGCCGTTGTCAAAGACCATCAAATCAAACGGCAGACCCGCATCCTTGCGCATGGATTCGAGCGAGACCTTCAACACGTCGAGAGTCTCGGCGTAGAATCCGCTTAGGAAGGGGATGTAATTGAGCAACGCGACCGTGATCCGCTCGGGCTTGGCAACGTCTTTGACGAACTTGGCAGGGTTTTGACCTTTTCGCATGATCGATACTCGTTATTCGGGATTCGATATTCGGAACTCGTCAGCGGGAATCGGTTGATCGATTCTCGAATATCGAATTATCGAAATATCTTCTTTATTCTTTTCTTCCATCTCTTCGGTCTTGCTATATTCTCAATCGCTTTTTCCGGCAAAAAGAAGAAAATCGTCCGCAGAAACAATTCTAACTTCCGTGTGAAGCGCAGCGATGTCATCTTCGGGCGGGTAAGTTTACCATCCTCAAGTTGATGTGTTGAATCCAAAATAGTGTAGCGGATGTTCGCCTGTCCGCCCGCGAGCCGAATATTTTCATTCGTGTCCGGGTGTTCGTAATGCGGCTTCCCGCCCGGCAAATGGCTGTAATCATGGTTCTGATGCACGATCATCACCGACGGCGTACAATCGATCACCGACCACTTCTCCGCGCGCGCCTTGTAGATCATCCAATTATCCCAACCTGCGCGACCGATAATAAAATTCGGAATATCTGCATAACAGGATTTTGGGAAAAGAAAAAAATCGCTTCCCGCTGGACGATGAAGTTGGTTCTGTTTTCTAACAGTTGCTACAAGCTGACGCTGCCACCCATCCCCAAACTCAAGCGGACTCGTAATATCATAGTCCCAGCGTTGACTTAATAACACGAATTTATCTTTCAATTTTGTCGCTTGTTTTGCCGCTTCAACAAAATCGGGCATCAGGATCATATCCGCGTTGATGATGCAGAGTAATTCGCTATGACTATTCTCCCGCGCTAGTTGAAACATGGATGAGATCAACGGCGTGCCAGATTCGTTCCGCGCCACGTTGGGAATATGCTTCACGCCAAGTTCACGCGCTGCTTCAGCGAGACCTGTCTCTTCGCCGAGCAAAATGACTTCAACATCAGGGAGCAGAGTCCACGATTTGATCGCGCTGCGTTGAATCATCGCGATATGAGGGTCGGTGAAGGGTTTGGGGGCAGAGAATAAAGTTATGAGGGGCATGAAATTCGTTTACAAGTTGAAACGTTTGAACGTTCTAACGTTTTAACGCTCTATCATCAATATCTTTCAAAGTCTTGTGCTGTATACCTGCGTTGATCTTCATCAACTCAGGGTTATCGTGAACTACATCTAAAACTTCCTTCCATGTGAAGTCATCGCGCCCATCGAAGCGACTGTAAACCTGGCGCATGAATTCCAAATCTTCGGGAGTGTCGACTGTCCAGCGGTAATCGCCGAAATCGGTGGTGTGATGAAGGAGGGCGATATTATATCCGCGAGGAGAGGTTCCCGTTTCAAGAGTTCGGCTTTGACGAGTCAATTCAACGCCTTCGTAGAAGTAGGGCATCGCATGCTCGCGGTGTTGAGGTTCTTTGGCTTCCTTCCATGCTTTGGCAAGGACTTTGAACGTGCAGGCTTCGACATCTAAGCCGATGGGATAGGTGCGAGTCCATGGCGGAGGCAAACGGTTACAGACGAAGTCGTATTCGTCTTCGAGGAGGGTGTTTACAACATTATCTATTAATTCAGGATCAATAACAGGACAATCCGCTGTGATGCGGACAACGTAATCAGCCTTCGCTTGTTTGGCTGTTTGATAGTAACGATCAAGCACATCATAAAGACTGCCACGTGTAAAGGGGATTCCGCTAAAGTCACAGTATTCGGCAACGGGATCGTCGGAGGGATCGGTTGTCGTGGCGAATAAGGTTTGGGAAACAGAAGCAGACCGCGAGGTCCGCATGAAGACGCGTTGTAACATGGGTTGACCCGCAATGTCTGCAAGGATCTTGCCAGGCAAACGCGATGAGGACATGCGTCCCTGAATGATGGCTACTACGTTTTCAGTCATTGAGTCTGCCCTTCGGACGGGATTGGTTGAGGGGTCACGAATCCCTTTGCTTTAAATTTTTCGACATAATCACGCACGGTTTGATAATCGAGACCGACCTGCTCCGCGATGTCGAAGATTGTGTGCTGACCTTCGAAGCGCATCATGATCTTTTCGATGGCACGGTTGAGCGCCCAGTTGTCGCGCCAATCGACCCAGAGACCGTGACCGCTGAGAAAAACGGGACCGCGGAAAGTGCGTTTGGGGATGTAGTTGCTGGCGTAGATGCGGATGATCTCTTCGGCGGTTTGCGCCGCGCCGACGAGCATATCTTCGTGCATGATGTCGAGATTGTCGTCGGTGGTGTGATACTCGTCGTAGGGGAAACGGTTGAGCGAGATGCACGGCACGTTGACGCCAGGTCCGTTGATGACTCGTTCATCGTTGGCGGGTGCGGCGGCAAAATCACGTTCGTCGTGAGGCGTTTCGCGCAAAACATAATTGGTGATGCGGTCGAGCAGATGATCGTGTTGACGGGTGTGATGCCACGCAATTTGATTTTGATTACCTGTCATCTCCATGAAGATTCCGCCGCGCAGATTTGGGATGAGCAACTCGTTATGTGCGAGCCAAGCGATCGTGCCGATGGTCTCGGGTCCAAACCAAAAGCGGACGCTCATCGAACCAGCCGGAAGTGGATTTTCCGCGAGGCGCCGCGCCAACTCGATGGTGCTGACCACACCAGCGCCATCGTCATTGGCTTGCATGGGGTGACAGGTATGCGCCTGCACAAGGAATTCGCCTGCTTCAGGATTGGGTCCGCCTTGTGGATGAACAACCGCAGTCGCAACTTTGAATCCCTGCTTAGGATCGGTGATGAATTCGGATTTAATAACCGCATGATACTTCTTATCACGCGGAAGTTTGTCGAAAGTGTTCTTCGGAAGACAGAATCCCCAATCGCGTTCGTAGTATTTGAAAACCCACGGCACGGTATGCGGACGTTTCTCGTTGAAATACAAATGCGTCTGGAGTTCTTCAAAACTCAAGAGTTTATCAATGGGTAATGAATACGAAACGATGTGAAGCGGATTTTTTTTGAAATCCACGATGCGCTCGCCATCTTCGGTTTCAAAATACGCTTCATGGACAACGTACCGCTCAGGCACTTTCCACGTCCAGACGGGAGTCAGTGGTGCATAAGTCTCGATGGTGTAATTGGAGGAATCGGGCATGTACGAGCCGACAATCTCCAAGGTTTTGTCTTGATCGTCGGAGGCAAGGGTGCGGTGCAGAGGGAAGAATTCTGCGAGGATGGATTTGAGGGAGGGGTAGGGCTTCATAATATTTTTTGCCACGGATTTCACGAATTATCACGGATAAATCTATTTTGAACCACGGAGACACTAAGGCACGGAGTTTTGAATTTTTTCACTCAGTGTCTCCGTGACCGCGTGGTTAGAGTCTTGAGTCTTTACAGAAACATCAAAGAAAAATCCGTGTAAATCTGTGCTAATCCGTGGCTAAGAATCTTTCTTCTCAACATAATACAACAGATGCGGATCACGCTTCATCTCGCGCGCTGTGAACTCATAGACTTCATTCGCCTTCATCAACTTCACATCCGCATCACCGATCTTCGCAGACTGAATGACGCCAGCCTGCTCCAGCAACGCACCCATTGGGTCGACCATCGTCATCACGCCCTTATCAATGTCACGCACCAGCATCTCAAACGTATCCGTGTACGTGTTGCCGTTCTCATCCGTCACTTCGCCTGTGAACTGTTTCAGGAAACGATAGTCCACGCCTTCCATTTGTTCGATGTGATGAAAGAACGTCATGCTGTTGTTGTACGACAGCCCAATCACCATGATCTTCCCATCCAAATCACGCAACTTCCCAAACACCGAATTGCGTTCATATGCGCTCTTATACCTCAGGCTCCCCAGCATCTCAGCATGCTTCCCCAAGATCGCAAACGAATAGAACGGATGAAACACCCGCTTCGCCCGCGGGTCCATCCGCACCACTTCCGTCAACGCACCCATCTTCGAGCGAGTCTTCCGTACATCCCATGGCTTGCCTTGATTGAAATCAAAATTGAACGTCGGCATGATCAGCGTCCCCTCCGCGCCAAGCGCCGCCTCCAACGCCCGCACCACCGTCTGCGGTCCGCCGTCCACTTCGCCCAACGACTTATACGAACTATGGACGAGTAACGTATCGCCATCCATTACACCCAACTCCCGAAACCCCTCGACCAATTCTTCAAACGTGAACATAATTTACTCTCCAGAATTCCAACACTTCAAACTTTATCTACACTGACGCACGCTTCGTTTTTACCCGAGGCTTGATCCACATCAACAATCCTTTTCCACACCTCAATTTTTTCTCCATGGTTCAAGCATTTCTTATCTGCTCATACGCCTCAAGAAGTTTACCAAAATTCTTTGACCAATCTGCCTTCTCTTCCGCTGTCTTCCTCGCCGCCTCACCGATCTTCTTAAACGACCGACGAATCTTTATCGCATTCAGAATCTTCTCCACCAACTCATCCACATCGCCATCGCGGAATAACCACCCATTGACTCCCTCCTCGACCCATTCCCTGTTCCCTGCGATATCCGATACCAAACACGGCATTCCACATGCCAACGCCTCCATCAACGTCACGGACGAACCATCTACATGCGAGGGCGAGATATAAATATCCGCCATGTGATACCAGCGCGGCAGATCACGTTGTCCCACCTGTCCGCCAAAATGGACTCGTTCCATCACACTACCGCTCATCAAGATCTGACGGATCTTCGGTCCCAGCGAACCTCCTCCTAACAAAATCAAATCCACATTAGGGTTCACGCTCGCCACTTTGACAAATGCCTTTGCCAACACATCCACACCATAATTCGATTCCCATGAACGGCTGCAAAAGAGTGTGATCGTTTTTGACTGTGGACGACGGACAGTAGTTGAAGGTTTACCTTTCTTGGTCTTTTGTTTTTTGTTTTGCTTTGGCACAAAATGCTTAATATCTGTTCCCCATGGAAAGATAACTGTCTTATCTGGATCCATCCCAAATGCAACAGCTTTATCCCGTGTGAATTGAGCATCACTGGTGAAGTACGCACTACGCCGTAAAGTATATTTTGTAATTCGCTTCATCCATCCGCTTGTATCAGAATCCTTTGCCAGATCAAAGCCCCACGACATCGTCAGAAGCGGATCGAATCCGCTCAAAGCCGCGATGAATGCACACGTCTGAATCGGTCCCGCATGGACAATATCAGGCTTGATCTTTTTCACCACGCGTCGAAAATCAAGCACCAAACGCGGAAGGTCGCGCCAGCGAAACTCGCTTTGCCCGCCTGCCCACAAGATCTGTTGAACATTTTCAGGGACAGGGCGGTCTTCCACCTGTCGTTGATTCGTTTCCAGTTTTAGATAATAAATCTCATGTTCTGTTTGTGATAACGAAAACAGGAATCGATAATCGTGTGGTGTGTAATTTTTTGAAAAATAAAGAATTTTCATAAGAGGTGCCCCGCTTTCACTTTGATCATATCCAAACCTGAAAATTGATCCATAATCAAACCCTTCAGTAATTGTTGTCTTCGCAGAAATCCCAACAGGTTGAATCTGGTTATTAAATTATACAACTGAAAGTAAATGATATTTGTTGGAGATCCGGCAATAAGCATTTCGCTTGCTTAATCCGCCCTAACCTTTTCCTAGACAAAAGCATGTGGGCATGGGAAAATCTGTAAAGCAAAATATTTGTATCGAAGGAGTTCTTATGACCGAAGAGAAAGTAAGTAAACGCCAGGAACGGCGTGAGAAAGCACAACAAAAAGAACGAGCCAACCGCTTGCGGACTATGGCATTGATCGTGGTGGGCGTGGCGATATTGGTCTTTTTGTTTATTTCACAACAACTAAAACCAATTGCTGGTATTGTTCCAGCCACTCCAGCCTCCCGCTCATCCGTAGATCGCAATTCTCAAGGCGACCCAAAGGCGCGCGTCCAGATCGTTGAGTTTTCAGATTTCCAGTGCCCCTATTGTAAACAATTCTATACAGGTACTGAACCTGCCCTGGAAGAATATTTTGTCAAAACCGGCAAAATTTTATTTACCTATCGTTCAGCGGGTAACTGGGTCAGCCGTAACATCGGTGGCGTTGATACTGAATCGCAAGATTCCGCCCTCGCCGCTTATTGTGCCGGCGATCAAAACAAATTCTGGGAAATGCATGACGCACTCTTTGCCAACAACCGTGATGTCGAAGCTCAAGGCTCTTTTAGTGCAAAACGTCTCACTGCCATTGCCGAAAGTATCAAACTTGACATAACAGCATATCAAAGTTGCTACGATAGCGGCAAATATAAAGATCAGGTTCAAAAAGATTTTGATGATGCTACTGCCGCTAAAATCACGGGTACACCCTACTTCGTTATGACTTATAAAGTCAATGGCGAGACCAAGACCGAAACTATTGAAGGTGCGCAACCCATCACTGTATTCCAACAAAAGATCGAAGCGGCGTTACTCGTCGCAGATAAGTAATCAGACAACAATCAAAAAAGACACGGAAGTTTCCGTGTCTTTTTTGATTCCAACCCTGTGTATAATCATTGCTAATGATTGGAGTCAGCATGTCAAAAAATCAAACTTATCTCTTGGTTGGCGGCGGTTGTTTGGTAGTTTTATGTGCCGTAGTTGCACTGGTCGTTGGAGTTTTATTTGCCGCTCCCAGGGTTGCCAATCAACTCAATTCGGTTAAAAAAACTTCCACAATTAATCCAGCCGCTGATCTCAACACCAATCGTAATTCATTGGGCGATCCGAACGCGCCTATCCATATTATTGAATTTGGTGATTTTCAATGTCCCTTCTGCAAACAATTCCACGCCGAAACTGAACCCTTGTTAATCAGCACCTATATCAAAACAGGCAAGGTCTATTTCACGTATCGCTCGGCTGGTAATTGGGTGAGCAGGAATATTGGGGGCGGTAAAACCGAATCGCAGGATGCCGCGCTGGCAGCTTATTGCGCCGGCGACCAAAATAAATTTTGGGAAATGCACGCTGCCCTTTTTAGTAATAATCATGATGTGGAAGACCAGGGTTCATTTGCGAGTGATCAGCTTACATCGATCGCCAAAAATGCCGGCTTGGAAATGACTGCTTATCAGAGTTGCTACAATAGCGGTAAATATGCAAGCCAGGTGCAACAGGATTATTCTGATGCTATCGCTGCTAACATACAAGGCACACCGTCTTTTATCGTCATTTACAAAGTAAACGGTGTCTCCAGCAGTTCGTTCATCCAAGGTGCGCAGCCTTTCGGCGCCTTTCAGCAAATTATCGATACAATATTAAATCAGTTGAGGCTGGCAAGCTAAACCACAATGACGGGGAGCCAACAAGTGTATAATGACTTTGGATACTTCTCATTATTCGAGGGCTTATGACGACGCGTCGCTTCTTTCTCACTCTGAATTGTCTCATCCTTATTAGTCTGCTTCTGGCTGCATGTGCTGGCGCTCCGAACATTCCCATCCCGAAATTCATTGCACCCGCACCTACTACAACACCCTCAACGACAAACATTGCCCAACAAGCACAGGTGGCATTTCCACCCGCGCTTGTTGAAACCTATCCATCGCTCAATAGTGTGCTTGGGCATCTTTCTCCGATCATTTTTTATTTCAATCAAGATATGAACAAGCCGACGGTTGAATCAGCCTTCAGCGGACTCCCTGCCGGAATCTTTGCCTGGACCAACGCAGCCACCCTCGTCTTTACCCCCACAAAACCTTATCAACCCAATTCAAATTTAACAATAACCATCGCAAGCTCCATTCAATCTGCCAGCGGATTTGGAATCAAAGAACCGATAGAACTCGCTTATACCGTTTCAGATTACCTGCGCGCTACCAATCTATTACCCCAAGCCAATACCACCGATGTGGATGTGTCTGCGGCGATCGCGGTTTCATTTAATCAACCGGTTGTGCCCTTCGGCGCGGATGCTGCTTCGTTGCCCTCGGCGTTCACACTGGTTCCTTCTGTGCAGGGACATGGCGAATGGATCAACACCAGTACGTATGTCTTTTATCCAGAACCAGCCATGGCAGGCGGGACAGAATACGCTGTCAGCCTGAGTCAGGATTTGAAATCAGTAACCGGCGTCGGCTTTGAAAGCAGCGATGGTAACGCGTGGAAGTTTGTCACAGCCAAACCGCAAGTCGTTTCATTGAGTCCGTCTGCTGATAATCCTATCCCGTTGAATCCTGAAATCAAATTGACGTTCAATCAGCCGATGGATATAAAAAGTGTCGAAACGAATTTCTCGTTGAGTGGTACAGCTGGTGTAGTGAATGGTGCATTCAAATGGAATGACACCAACACCGAAGTTACCTTCACGCCTGAAAAGAATTTGGATCGCAATGTCGGCTTCACTTTGAATGTGGGCGCAGCGGCGAAATCAAGTGGCGGCATAAGATTGGGCTCGGCATACGGCGCGGTGTTGAAGACCTTTGATAATTTTGCAGTTGCTAAAACAGATTTTAATTACGGCACAATAACGTTCACGTTTAGTGCGCCGCTTGCCAAGGATAAATACGAGGACGCGATCACAGTCACGCCTGCAGTAGATAACATAAATGCATCCGTATCTGATGATGGTTTGAGTTTGTTGGTGAATGGGAATTTTGTGCCAGATACAAATTATTTGATCGAAGTAGCTGGGCGTCTCAAAGATCAATGGGGACAATCTTTGGGCGACTCATTTAATTACAATGTCCATACTCCGCCTTTGCCCGCTTCATTGACCGTGCAATCCAGCGGATTAACGGCGGTCTTTGTGCGCCCCGACGAACCGGTGTTGTATGCCAGTGCGATCAACATTCAAAAAACGGAACTACTGGTTGCGCCCTTATCTTTGTTGGACTTTTTTGCGCTTCAAGATTCTTATGATAAACAACAGGCATATGTTCCGACAGCGGCTCACACTTATTTACAATCTTTCACTTCATCGCCAAGCATTGCTCAGAACGTGAAGCTTGATCTGGCTCCAGCAAAAAGCCAGTTGCCAACAGGTTTGTATTATGTCAATACCAACTCACCTCAGATCCAATCGCAGGCAAAAAATTTAAATTTTGCAGTATCGAGTCAGGTCAACCTCACTTTCAAACGTGGCGCGACCGAAGCCTTTGTATGGGCAGTGGACTTGCCATCGCAGACTCCGATAGCCAATGTCCCCGTTGTGGTCTATGACAATGCGGGCAATCAACTTGCGGCTGGTACCACCGATGCCAGCGGAATATGGAAGGGTGCGCTCAGCGATTACGATGGACAGTTATATGCTGTGCTTGCCAAACCCGGCGATAATAACTTTGGGTTGGCGATCAACAATTGGAACATGGGCTTTAACGCGTATGATTTCGGATATGGACAAAACGTTCAAAAGCCGCACACTGAAATTTATATGTATACCGATCGCCCCATTTATCGTTCGGGGCAAACAGTCTATTTCCGTGGCGCGGCGCGTGAAGCCTTCAATGGACGTTATCAACTGCCGAGCGTTAACAATATTCCGATCAGTATCGTTGATGCGAATGGCACCCAGCTCTCAACCTTCAATGCCCAACTTTCGCCGTATGGTACGTTCAATGGCGTGTTTAAAATTCCCGGTGGTGCCGCGC
>Ga0302322_100006295_pt1 | contig 10507 bp, 10 predicted proteins | sample Fen_T0_2_FD_203757 | JGI IMG/M metagenome (GOLD analysis project Ga0302322, IMG submission 203757) | Peat permafrost microbial communities from Stordalen Mire near Abisko, Sweden - Fen_T0_2 | ecosystem: Environmental > Terrestrial > Soil > Wetlands > Permafrost | place: Sweden: Abisko... | reverse complement strand
GGCAGTAGCGAGCGCCGCGATTTCCTGGTCACTTCAAGCACCACCCCGACCCAGCTGGCCGCGTACCGGGTGTTCGACCTGACGGCCAGCTACGCCTTCGACCAGCACTGGTCGCTGGCAGCACGGGTGGAAAATGCCTTCGACCAGAAATACCAATTGGCGCAGGGTTTCAACACTGCGCCCACCGGCGTGTTCATGACCCTGGCCTACCGGCAATAGGAGCCCCATGCCGCGCCGCGCCCTGATCCTCCTGCTCGCCCTTACAGCCCTGGCCTGCTGCGCCATGGCGTGGGCGCTGCTGGCGGGCAGCGCGCGCATCGCGCCGGGCGAGGTGTGGGCGGCGCTGGCGGGCGGCACTGGATTGGACCCGGCGACGACGGGCGCGGCGCACGCCACCTCGGGCGCCGAGATCGTGCTTAAGCTGCGCCTGCCGCGCGCGCTGGCGGCCTTCGGCGTGGGGGCCCTGCTGGCCTTGTCCGGCGCGCTGATGCAGATATTGCTGCGCAATCCGCTCGCTGAACCCTATCTGCTAGGCATTTCCGGCGGCGCCGCGGTCGGCGCCTTGTCGGCAATGCTGATCGAGGCCAGCCTGTGGGTGGTCAATGCCGGCGCGATGGCGGGCGCGGGGGTGGCGATCTTCCTGGTGCTGGGCCTGGCGCGGCGCGATTTCGCCGCCGCCCTGCAGGAGGACGACTCGGCGCGCCTGCTGCTCACCGGGGTGATCGTCGCCGCCGGTTGCGGCGCGCTGGTGACCCTGATCCTGGCGCTGGCGCCGGACAACAAATTGCGCGGCATGCTGTTCTGGCTGATGGGCGATTTCAACGGCGTCGACCGCTGGCAGCCGGTAGCCCTGGGCCTGGGTGTTGCGATTGCGCTGATCCTGCCGCAGGCACGCGCCCTGAACGCGATGGCGCGCGGCGGGCTGACCGCGCAGATGCTGGGCGTGAACGTGGGCCGCCTGCGCCTGTTGATTTATGCCGTCGCCTCTTGTGCCACCGCGCTGGCGGTGACCACTGCCGGCAGCATAGGCTTCATCGGCCTGATCGTCCCGCATGCCTTGCGCCTGATGGCCGGCAACGACCAACGCATCCTGCTGCCCGCCGCCGCGCTGGGCGGCGGCGCCCTGCTGCTGGCGGCCGATACCCTGGCGCGCACCGTTGCCGCTCCGGTGCAATTGCCGGTGGGCGCGATGATGGCCCTGCTCGGGGTGCCCTCTTTTCTTTACCTGCTGCTGCGCCGCCATGGCCAGGTCTGAAAATCCCATGCTCGCCACCCGCACCCTTAGCCTGCAGGCTGGCCCGCGCATCCTGGTCGAGCGCCTGGACTGGAGCGCCGCGGCCGGCGAGTTCTGGTGCCTGCTTGGCCCGAATGGGGTGGGCAAGACCACTTTGCTGCGCGCCCTGGCGGGCGTGCCGCCGCGCGCCGAGGTGCTGTTGCGGGGACAGGCGCTGTCCGACTGGGAGCCGCGCGAATTGGCGCGGATGCGCGGGCTGATGCCGCAGCAGGCGCACGACGCCTTCAGCGCCAGTGTGCTCGAAACCGCGCTGCTCGGCCGTCACCCTTATCTGGACGCATGGGCCTGGGAAAGCGCCGCCGATGTGGCGCTGGCCCGCGCCAACCTGGCGCGCGCCGGCCTGGAGGCATTCGCGGCGCGCGACGTGCTCACCCTCTCCGGCGGCGAGCGCCAGCGTTTGGCGCTGGCGCAACTCCTGACCCAGGACCCGGCCGTCATGTTGCTGGATGAGCCTTCCAGCCACCAGGACCTGCACCAGCAGATTACGGTGTTCGACCTGCTGCGCGAGCTGGCCGGCGCCGGCAAGACCCTGGTCGCCGCGGTACACGACATCAACCTGGCGGCCCGCTACGCCACCCACGCCCTGCTGCTCAATGGCACAGGTGGGGCGACCGCGGGACCGGTCGCCGAGGTATTGACCCCCGCGCACCTGACGCGCATATTCGGCCACCCGGTGCGCAAGATCGAGGATGCCGGCGGCTCGGCCTTCGTCCCGGCCTGACCCCCACACACGACACGAGGCACCATGAACGAAAGTCCGAACGACAACCCGATGGGCAACCCGAACAACAATACTAGCGACAAGCCGAGCGACCCGCAGGCCTCGGCCATCGACCCAGGCCTGGAAGAACGCCACAAGGCGCGCATGCAGCGCAAGAAGGAAGTGGTCGACGCCAAGATCGACGCCGCCCAGGACGCGCGCGGGGTGATCGTCGTGACCACCGGCAACGGCAAGGGCAAGTCCAGTTCCGGCTTCGGCATGGTCGCGCGGGCGCTGGGCCACGGCATGAAGGTGGGCGTGGTGCAGTTCATCAAGGGGGCGTTCGCCACCGGCGAGGAGCGCTTTTTCCGCCGCTTTCCCGATGAGGTTCAATACCACGTGATGGGCGAGGGCTACACCTGGGAAACCCAGGACCGCAGCCGCGACATCGAAAAGGCGCAGGCGGCGTGGGAGAAGGCCAAGGGTTTGCTGTCCGATCCCGGCATCGGCCTGGTGCTGCTCGATGAACTGAACATCGCGCTGAAAATGCATTACCTGGATGTCAATACGGTGGTCGCCGATCTGCAGGCGCGTCCAGCCATGCAGCACGTGGTGATCACCGGGCGCGGCGCGCCGCCCGAGTTGATAGAGGCGGCTGACACGGTGACCGACATGGGCCTGCTCAAGCATGCCTTCAAGGCCGGCATCAAGGCGCAGGCCGGAGTGGAATTTTGAGCGCTGTTTCCAGTACTGTCTCCTGCCCCGCGCTGCTGCTGGCCGGCATTGCCTCCGGCCAGGGCAAGACCACGGTCACCGCGGCGCTGGCGCGCTATCACGCGCGCGCCGGAAGGCAGGTGCGGGTGTTCAAGGTCGGCCCGGATTTTCTCGACCCGATGATCCTGGCGGCGGCCAGCGGCCAGATGGTCGAAAACCTCGACCTGTGGATGGTCGGACTGGAACGCAGCCGCGCCCTGCTGGCGCAGGCGGCGCGCGAAGCCGACCTGATCCTGATCGAAGGCGCGATGGGCCTGTACGACGGCGACCCCTCGGCGGCCGACCTGGCCAGCGCCTTCGGCGTGCCGGTGGCAGCGGTGATCGATGCCGGCGCGATGGCGCAGACTTTCGGCGCGGTGGCGCTCGGCTTGAAGACCTATCGGCAGATACCCTTCGCCGGCGTGATTGCCAACCGGGTGGCCAGCGTCGGTCACGGCGAAATGGTCCGCAACAGCCTGCCCGCCGACATTCCCATGCTCGCGCTGGTGGGCCGTGCGGCCGCGCCCTTGCCGGAGCGTCATTTGGGGCTGGTGCAGGCCAGTGAACTGGCAGACATCACCCAGCGCCTGGACGCGCTGGCGGACCTGATCGAAGCCAGCGGCCTGACCGCGCTGCCGCCCGCCGTCGCCTTTGCGCCGCAGGAGCAGGCCGCGCCGCCACCGCTGCTCGCCGGCAAGACCGTCGCCGTGGCGCGCGACGCGGCCTTTTCCTTCATCTATCCGGCCAACCTGGATACCTTGCGGGGACTGGGCGCGGAACTGGTGTTCTTCTCCCCGCTGGCCGACGAGCCGGTGCCGCCTGCCGATGCACTCTGGCTGCCCGGCGGCTATCCGGAACTGCATGCGACGCAGTTATCCGCCAACGGCAACTGGCGCCAATCGCTGCACGAGTTCCGCGCGGCGGACAAACCCCTGTTGGCCGAATGCGGCGGCATGATGGTGTTGTTCGACTCCCTCACCACCGTGGAGGACGTGTCGCATGCGATGGCAGGCCTGCTGAGGGGGCACGTCAGCATGGGCAAGCGCCTGGCCGCCCTGGGCATGCAGGAACTGGCCTGGCCCGGGCATGCCGGCACCCTGCGCGGCCACGCCTTCCACTACTCGCGTTGCGAGACGCCGCTGCAGCCGGCGCTGCGGGCGACGCGCGCCAAGGGCGGCGACGGCGAGCCGGTGTATCGCCTTGGCAATCTGACAGCCTCCTATTTCCACGCCTACTTCGCCTCCAACCCGCCAGCGGCGGCGGCGATTTTCGGTGCATGATGCACCCATGAACCCATCCGACCACGCCTACACCGCGCCGGAAGTGGCGGCAGTCTATCGCGCCATCGAGGAGCGGCGCGACATGCGGCATTTCACTGCCGAGCCGTTGGCGCCGGAATTACTGGTGCGCCTGTTGCACGCGGCGCATCACGCGCCCAGCGTGGGCTACATGCAGCCCTGGCGCTTCATTCGCGTCACCGATCCGGACATGCGCCAGACCCTGCACGCGCTCGTCGAGGAGGAGCGTATCGCCACCGCCCGTGCCCTGGGCGAGCGTGAAGATGAGTTCATGCGCCTGAAGGTGGAGGGGCTGCGCGAATGCGCCGAGGTGATGGTGGTGGCGCTGATGGAGAGGCGCGAGGCCCATGTGTTCGGCCGTCGCACCCTGCCGGAGATGGACCTGGCCTCGGTGGCCTGCGCGATTCAGAACATGTGGCTGGCCGCCCGTGCCGAAGGCATAGGCATGGGCTGGGTGTCGATTTTCGATCCCGCCAAATTGGCGGTCTTGTTCGGCCTGCCCGAGGGCGCCAAGGCGGTGGCCATCTTATGCATCGGCCATGTGGCGGCGTTCTACGACAAGCCGATGCTGGAGCAGGAGAAGTGGGCCAAGCGGGCCCAGTTGGCATCGCTGGTGTACGGCGACACCTGGGGGCAGGGAAGCGGGCTGGACCTGTAGCACGCCGGGGCCTGGCAATCACGGGCCTAGTGGGATTGTGGCCTGGACTGCCCGTGCACTCGGGCCCGACGGCCTACGCAAGCGGGCTCGACGGCCGATACACGGGGGCCGAAGGCCCGTGCATGCGGGCCCGAAGGCCCTTGCACACAACACCAGTCTGCCTTTGCATGTGTGCGCCAGGCCCGACACCGCGCGGCGAACACGACCCGGCAAAACCTCAGGCGGGCTGGCGCGCCGCCCAGTCCTCGAACAATTGCGTCAATTGCGTGAGGCCATGGGTGATGGCGATAGCCCCCGGCGCGAGAATGTCGGCGGACTTGATCTCGTGCAGCTCGTTGTCGCGCACGGCCGGCACGGACTCCCAGCCCGGGCGGGCGCGCACGTGGTCGGGGACGAACTTCTTGCCGCACCAGGAGCCGATGATGATCTCCGGCGCGCGTTCGATGACTTCTTCGGCGCTGACCACCCGCTGCTTGGCGCCCTGCGCACGGGCGCGGTCGGTGAACACGTCGCTGCCGCCGGCGATGCCTATCAGCTCCGAGACCCAGCCGATGCCCGAGATCATCGGGTCGTGCCATTCCTCGAAGTAGACCTTAGGCGCCCGCGGCAAGGACGCCGCGGCGGCGCGCGCGTCGGCCAGGTGCGCCGACAAGCCCTGCACCAGAATTTCAGCCTCGGCGGCCTTGCCCACCAGCGCGCCCAGGTTGCCGACCATGCGCAGGATGCCGGCGATGTCGCGGTGGTTGAACACGTGCACCTCTATGCCTTCGCGTATCAGGTCGCGCGCCATCTCGGCCTGCAGGTCGGAAAAGGCGATCACGAGGTCGGGCTTTACCTCGAGTATGCGTTCCAGCTTGCCGGAAGTGAAGCCGCTGATCTTGGGCTTTTCCTGGCGCGCCCGCGGCGGATAGACCGTGAACCCGGAAATCCCGGCGATGCAGTCTTCCGCACCCAGTGCGTACAGGGTCTCGACCGCTTCAGTCGACAGGCAGGCAATGCGCTGATAGCTCACGGTGCCTTGCTCCCTTGCGCCGGGCGCTTGGCGCGCGCCTGCTCGAGTTCCTCGCACAGCCTTTCGGTGCCTTGCAGAATGCGCGGCCCGTGGCGGTTGATCAGGTTGCCGTCCAGGGTATACAGGTTGCCGCGCGCCACCGCGGTCATGCGCGGCCATTTGTCCCACAGCGCCAGGCCGTCCGGGCCGTTCTTGCCCAGACTGGTCGAGATGATCACCTCCGGGTCCGCCGCAAGTACTGCTTCCGTGTTGACGGTAGGCGCCATCGGTTCGAGTTCGGCGAAGGGATTGACGCCGCCGCACAGGCGGATCGCATCGGCCACCAGGTGCCTGCCGTTCAAGGTCATCAGCGGCTTGCTCCACACCTGATAGAACAGCTTCACCGGCGGCCGGTCGCTGTAGCGATTTTTCAGGCTTTCCATCCTGGCCCGAAAGTCGGCGGCGGCGGTCTGGGCAACCGCTTCGGTGCCGGCCAACTGGCCGAAGGCCTCCAGCGCCAGAGGAATATCGGCAAAGTGCTTGGGCTCGTTGTAGTACATGGGGATGCCGAGTGCCGCCAGGCTCTCGATCTGGCGCTGTGCATTGCCGTGGCGCCAGACCACGATCAGGTCGGGCTTGAGGGCAACGATGCGCTCCAGGTCGAGCGCCTTGTTGTCGCCGACGCGGGGGATCTTGTTGGCCGCTTCCGGGTAGTCGCTGAACTCGACCGCGCCGACGATTTTGTCGCCCGCGCCGGCCGCGTACAACAGCTCGGTCACGTGCGGCGCCAGACTGATGATGCGCTTGGCCGGCGCCGCCAGGGTGACGGTCTTGCCGGCATCGTCGATGCGGGTGATCGCCGGGTACGCCGGGCTGGCACACAGGGTGATCAGCAGGCACAGCGTAGCGGCGCCAGATGCGGGTAAACGATTCATCGAAAACTTTCCAGCGCGCGGCTTAAGCGCGCCAATTGTGTGGCGTCGGCCGGCAAACCGATGCGCAGGCTGGGCAGCGAATTGACGGGTGTAGCTTGAAACAGGCGCACCAGGACGGCCGCTCTTGCAAGGTGGGCATGCAGGGCTTCGGCGCGTGAGTGCTCGAACCAGCGGAACAGCGGGGTGCCGCTGGGTTCGAGCGCCAGGGTGCGGCGCAGCAGCTGATCCAGCGCGCCCGCCATATCGGCAAGAAACCCGCGCGAATTCCGTTGCCACGTGCTGTCGGCAAGTGCACATGTAGCGACGGCACGCGCGGGGCCGGCAATCGGCCACGGGCCCAACTCCTCGCCAAGCGACTGGAGCAGCGGCGCCTCGGCAATCGCGAAGCCGATGCGCGCGCCGGCCAGGCCGAAGAATTTGCCGATCGAGCGCAGGACGATCGCCTGTTGCCAGCCATGTTGTTCGAAGGCTGGGATCACGCTGCCAGCCGGCTCGGCATCCGCATACGCTTCATCGATCAGCAGCCAGCCATTGCGCGTGGCCAGGGTGTCGCGCATGCGCAGGAGCGTTGCAGGTGCCAGCGTTTCGCCGGTAGGATTGTTGGGGTTGCAGGCGATCACCACGTCGGCTTGCGCGGCGGCCTCCGGCAAGGCAGTGCAGGCATGGGTGCTGACGCCATGACCGGCACGCTTCCAGGCGTGGACGTATTCGTTATAGGTCAGGCCGGCCAGCGCTACGCGCAGCGCACGTTCCCGGCCGAGCACGCGCGGCAGTCCCTGGATCGCGGCCTGCGAGCCGGCGATCGGCAACAGTTGCGCCGCGTCGCTCACGCCGTAGCAGGCGGCCGCACGGACCGCCAGTTCATCATCGTCCTCGGGCAGGCGCTGCCACGCTGCCGCGGACACGGCCGGCACCGGATAGCCGCGCGGATTGATCCCGGTCGACAGGTCCAGCCAGTCGCCCACCGGAATGCCGTATTGCCGCGCCGCCTGCGCGATGCGTCCGCCGTGCTCAGGCATGGTCCAGGCCCCAGGCGGCAACCGCACCCAGCGAGAACAGCGCCAGCCAGAGCCAGAGCCCGCGCTCGACCATCCGCAGGGCGCGAAAAATGTCCTGCGCGCCCGGGGCCGCTCCGGCGCCCAGGGGCGGGCGGGATTCGAGCATGCCGTGGTACATCGCCGGTCCGCCCAGCGACAGGCGCAGGGCGCCGGCGCCTGCAGCCATCACCGGCCCGGCGTTCGGGCTTTCCCAGGCGCTCGCCTGGGTGCGCCAGCAGGTCAGCGCCGCGCCGGTGCTGCCGAGCAGCGCGTAAGTCAGCGCGGTGAGCCGGGCGGGCACCAGATTGAGCAGATCGTCGATGCGCGCAGCAGCCCAGCCGAAGCGGAGGAAGCGCGCGGTCTTGTAGCCCCACATCGCATCGAGCGTGTTGGCCAGGCGGAACAGCAGGGCGCCGGGCGCGCCCGCCACCATGAACCAGAACAGGGTCGCGAAGATCGCATCATTGCCGTTTTCCAGTGCCGATTCAACCGCCGCCCGCGCAATCCCGCCAGCGTCGAGCTCGCGGGTATCGCGGCTGACGATGCGCGCCGTTAGTGCGCGCGCCTGGTCCAGTTGTCCCGCCGCCATGCTGCGGCCTATCGGGGCGATATGCTCGGCCAGGCTGCGTGCCCCGAGGGCGAACGCCAGGACCAGCGCGTGGATCGCATAGGCGCCCCAGGCCGGCGCATGCCCGGCCAGCCAGGCGAGGCCCAGCACCGGCGGCAGCACGGCTAGTAACCACGCCAGCACCCCGGTCAAACGCATCCATTGCCTTGAGGGCGCCATGTTGAACCTACGCTCGATTTGCGCCGCCCATAGTCCGAAGCCCACCAATGGGTGCCAGCTGCTGGGCTCCCCAAACAGGCGGTCGAGCAATACGCCGGCCACCAGCAGGGCGGCGAGGTCGACGGCACTGAGCCCGACAAGCATCTCAGGGCGCGCCCACGGGGAACCGGCAAGCCATGACGGCGGGCATATCGCACCGGCCATGCAGAAGGGCCGCGGCAGGGCGACGGAGCATCGGATTGCGGGCAGCGTATCCCGACCACGCACCTTGCCGATTCAGGATGAGAGCCATGGCCCGATTATCGCATTTAGCCACTGGCGCGATGCGATAATCGGCGTTTTCGGAACGGATACGCCGGTGAGTCTCACGCAACCGAGTTCGCAGCTACGCGGCACGCTGATGGTCCAGGGCACCACCTCGGATGCCGGCAAGAGCACCCTGGTGACCGGCCTGGCGCGGGTGCTGGCACGGCGCGGCGTCAAGGTGGCGCCGTTCAAGCCGCAGAACATGGCGCTCAACAGCGCGGTGACCGTGGACGGCGGCGAGATCGGCCGTGCCCAGGCGCTGCAGGCGCAGGCGGCCGGGGTGGAGCCACACACCGACTTCAACCCCGTGTTGCTCAAGCCCAGCTCGGACATCGGCGCCCAGGTGATCATCCACGGCGTAGTGCGCAGCGACATGGACGCGCGCGCCTATCACGCCTACAAGCCGGTGGCGATGGCGGCGGTGCTCGAATCCTACCGCCGCCTGCAGGCGGAATACGAGGTGATCCTGGTCGAGGGCGCCGGCAGCCCGGCCGAGGTCAACCTGCGCGACCGCGACATCGCCAACATGGGCTTTGCCGAAGCGGTCGATTGCCCGGTGGTGCTGGTGGCCGACATCGACCGCGGCGGGGTGTTCGCCCACCTGACCGGGACCCTCGCCTGCCTGTCCGATTCCGAAGTGGCGCGCACCCGCGGCTTCATCATCAACCGCTTTCGCGGCGACAAATCGTTGCTGGCCCCGGGCCTGGACTGGCTCAGCGAACGCACCCGCAAGCCGGTCTACGGCGTGCTGCCCTATCTGCATGGCCTGCACCTGGACGCGGAAGACGCGATCCAGACCCAGCAGGCGCCGGGCACCGGCTCGTTCAAGGTGATCGTGCCAGCGCTGCCACGCATTTCCAATCACACCGACTTCGACGCCTTGCGCGCGCATCCGCAGGTGGATCTGCAATTCATCGGCCCGGGCGCGGCCATCCCGCCAGCCGACCTGATCATCCTGCCGGGCAGCAAGGCGACCCTGCGCGATCTTGGGTGGCTGCGCAGTAACTACTGGGAAGCGGCGATCGCGCGCCATCTGCGCTATGGCGGCAAGCTGTTCGGGATCTGCGGCGGCCTGCAGATGCTCGGGCGCGCGGTGCATGATCCCCAGGGACTGGAGGGGCCACGGGATTCTTCCGACCCCGGCCTGGGGCTGCTCGATATTGAGACCGAACTGGTGCCGCACAAGCAACTGCGGCGTATCGCCGGGCACCTGCATCTGCTAGGCAAGCCGCGTTTCGAAGGCTATGAAATCCACATGGGTGTGACCCGTGGGAGCGGACTGGCCAGCCCGCTCGCGGCCATCGACGATGGCCGCATGGACGGCGTCCTCTCGGCGGACGGCCAGATCGCTGCGACCTACGCGCACGGCATCTTCGACGCCCCGGGTGCCTGCCAGGCATTGCTGCGTTGGGCAGGGTTGGCCGATGCGGCGGAACTGGACCTGAACGCCCTGCGCGAGGCCAGCATCGAGCGCTTGGCCGATACCCTGGAGCAACATCTTGATCTGACGGCCCTGCTCAAGGAAATCCGGCAGGGTGAGGGCACCACGCGCCAAGGTCCGTGAGGCCTTGGTCCCTGCAAGCGAACTACGCGGCCCGGAAATGACAAAGGCCTACCCGAAGGCAGGCCTTTGATAAAACTGGTGGCCAAGGGCGGAATCGAACCACCGACACAAGGATTTTCAATCCTCTGCTCTACCGACTGAGCTACTTGGCCGAAGCCCTCAATTATAGCGGGAAATGAATATT
>Ga0302322_100006294_pt1 | contig 10507 bp, 7 predicted proteins | sample Fen_T0_2_FD_203757 | JGI IMG/M metagenome (GOLD analysis project Ga0302322, IMG submission 203757) | Peat permafrost microbial communities from Stordalen Mire near Abisko, Sweden - Fen_T0_2 | ecosystem: Environmental > Terrestrial > Soil > Wetlands > Permafrost | place: Sweden: Abisko... | reverse complement strand
GCCTTTGCAAAAAATTTTGATATTTTTTTTCCTCTTCAGCTGGAATGTGCGGTTTTTGTTTTGATTTTAAAGTTTTTATCCAAGATTCTTCCAAAGCAATTTGATCTTGTTGGTTTTTTTTCTGTGCTTGTTCTTTTTTGATGAGTTCAATGTTGGCTTCGGAACGGGCCAAAAAAAAACCCTTTTTTTCCCGAAAAAAATAAGGCTCTTGCCAAAGTTTTAAAAATAAAGCAGCTTTTTTCCATATGCTTTCCCCTTCTTTCAAGCAAAGCTCCGCTAAGTCATTAAAAAAATAGGGAGTTTCTTTTTCTAGGATTTCATATAAATTGCCAAGATCGAAATTCTTTGAAAAAGCCTGCATTTCTGCTTTTTTCAAACGGCAATATTCGAAAAGATCAGTTGTGGGTTGAAAATTTGGATCAAACCAGCTATAGAGGGTTTGGTTGTGATTGATTTTTAAGGGAGCCCCTGTTTCGGGGAGGATGCTGAACTTTCCTTTTTCAATGTTTTCCACCCAACCGATGAGGGGGCGGTTGTTTCTTAAAAAAAAACAAAAATTAATCTCCATTGTTTCTTTAAAAATTGCCGTGCATTGGCCTTAAAATTAAGACTATAACTTTCATAAAAAAAATTGATGGTTCCACCCAATCCTGTCAATCCACCTATTTCTATCAAAGTGAAGTTTGTTCACCCCAATGCCAAGCTTCCTTCACAAACCTATGCTCACGATTCGGGCTGGGATCTTACCATTTGTGAAGTGATTGAAAAAGGGGGCGATGTTTTTTTTCTGAACACCGGGATTGCCCTTGAGCCTCCAACTGGTTTTTATGTTGAAGTTTACCCGCGATCCAGCATTTTTAAAACAAATTTTATTTTTGCCAATTCAGTTGGAATTATTGATGAAGATTATCGAGGCCCGATTATGCTGCCTGTGCGGTATTTTGGCTCAAAAAATGGGCAAGAAGAAGCCTTGCAATTGGTTGGGCAAAAATTTGGGCAAATCATTATCCGAAAAAGAGTTGAAGCGAGTTTTTACCAGGTGGAAGAATTAAAAAGAAGCGAAAGGGATCAAGGTGGTTTTGGCAGCACAGGAAAGGGGGAGAAGAACCCGAAATTCAGCTTGCCAGATAGACGCGAACCCTTAGCAGATGCAATTGAAAAGTTTGAAAATTTGGTGAGAGAAAAATTTATCAAAGAAAGCATCAGCCCCTTAGAAAGACGAGCGTTCAAATTTCACAACCAGAGCAGTGGTGCAGGCCCTGTGGAAAACAAAAAAATAGTAAGGAAGGCAAACCAACAGAGGATTTACAAAAAATCACCCTCCCCCAAAAAGAAGCCGTAAGCTAAAAAAAAGAGAAACCAAAAAAAGCGAATGAGCCTTTATAGACAGGGCGGTAGAAAGAGAAGAAATTGCAGGCCACACAAAAAAATCCAAAAGCGAATTTTCAGTCGGAAAAGAAAAATAAAATCTTTCTCAAAAACCTTCCCCCAAAAAGCCTAAGCCAAAAAAGGGAAAAGTAAGAGAGGGGAAAAAGTAAGAGAGGGGAAAGTTAGTCCAAATGCTTCATCATCAAGTCCACCACTTCGGGAATTTCCAAAAAACTGACGTCAATTTCCATTGCATCTTCTGCTTTTCTTAAAGGGGCAAGGGTGCGATTTTTATCCTTTGCATCGCGATTTTCAATCGTTTGGAATAAACGGTTAAAAGGTTCCGAAGGAAAGGGGATGCCCATTTCTTTTGCCTTCCTTTGAGCACGGATCACAGGTGCGGCTGTTAAAAAGAATTTCTTCCAGGCGTCCGGGAAAACTTCTGTTCCTATATCTCGGCCTTCTACCACAATGTCATGGCGAAAAGCGGCGCGAATTAAGAGTTTGTTGATAAAGCTGCGGCAAAAAGCATTTTCAGCCACGGCATGAACCAATTGGGTTACTTCTTCACTGCGAATTTCTTCTGGGGCTGGTTTTCCCATCAACAAAGCAATGGATTGGTTGCCTTGCCATTCTATTTGCAAGGTGTGGGGGTGCTCATGAAGATAACGCAACAAAAGTTCCATTTTTAAATTTAGATCCTTCCCAATGTTTTTCAATCCGTAATAGGTCAAAGAACGGTACAAAGATCCGGAATCTAAAGCTCGAAAATTTATTTTTTTTGCTAAAAATTTGGCCACCGAACTTTTTCCTGAGCTCGATGCCCCATCAATAGCAATGGTCTTTTTTTTCATAAAAACAAGAATCAAAAATTATCCTTTCACGCGGATTTCGTTGCTTTTTTCACCTCAACATAGCTCCCGTTCCCACCCGGGACAGAACCCACAATGTAAAGCAAATGATTTTCAGCGTCCACGCGGTTGATCAAAATGTTTTGGATTGTTTTTCGCACATTTCCCATGTGCCCAGGCATTCTTTTGTTTTTAAACACTCGGCCTGGAAATTTTCTTTGCCCAATGGATCCTCCCGTTCGGTGAAATCTGTGGCCGTGCGAAGCGGGGCCACCAGCAAAATTATGCCTTTTCATCACCCCTTGAAAACCACGCCCTTTTGAAATGCCAGCAACATCCACCAGTTCACCAGCTTGGAACAAACTGACGTTAAATTCTTGCCCAAGGGTGATTTTTGAAATATCTTCTGCGGCAAATTCTTTTAAAAATTTTTGCGCCGGAACCTCTTTAAATTGGCCGCGTAAAGGTTTGCTGATTTTTTTTGCACGGTTGGCAGGCAAAGCATCAAAACCAAGCTGCACAGCAGCGTAGCCATCCTTAGCTTCATTTTTAATTTGCACCACAAATCCAGGTTTCACTTGTAAAACCGTTACTGGTTTTCTTGTTCCGTTTTCTTCAAACATTTGGCTCATGCCAATTTTTTTTCCTAGCAATCCTTTAACCATAATATTCGCCGAGTAAAAGAAAACAAAAACTGTTTTCTAGTAAAAAAATTTAAATACTAAATATACATAAGTGGCGGATTCTATTTTTGAATCATCCAAATGTAAAGCGGAAATTTTTTGAAAAAAGAAATTCATATTGATCACAAACAGGTAAAAAAAAAATTTTGCTTTTTAAAAAATTTTGTGTTATCTTGGCTAAGGTCTGAATTTTTTTGTTTATTCTTACTTCCTTTTAGAAGATCATGTTGAAATCAATTTTCTTATTTTTTTTCACCAGTGTCATTTTGTTTGCTTTGTTGGCTTGTGAAGACACAAAAAAAACATCTTCCCTTGCGTGCATTGATCCAGTGCCTGATTATCGTTCCAAAGCTTGGTATTTAGAGGATGGAACAAACAGTGTGGATGCTTCTGTTTTATTAAGCAAGGCGAATGGCACCAATGTCAACATCGCTTTGGTTACAGATGGCATGGATGCTCGCCACTGCGCTTTAAAGGATCAATATGACAAGGTGAATAGCTATAACTTTTACACCAAAATGGCCAACCCGCAACTTGCAGATGAGTATATTGTGAGAGGAACAGCCATGGCAGGTCTTTTAGTTTCTGGTTTTACGAACAAAGGGATCCAGGCCTTGGCGCCTAAAGCCAAACTTTGGGTGATGGCGTTAAAGCAAAATATAACCGCAGAAAATATTGCCCAAGCGGCTTATCCTTCTGGTTTAAGTAACGCCACTGGGGATGCTCAATTTAACATCTCCATCAATTCTTGGTATGATTCCCCGAAGGATAAAAGTTTCATCATCCCCGCTTCTTCCACCACAGCCAATGAAGAAGCGAAGGATTGGGCGAAGAATGTGGATCGGGGAATAGGCTTGCAAAATTCTGGGAAGGTCCCAAAAGGGATCAGTTATTTGTGGTTTGCCGGTGATGGTGGGGATTCCCCACAATTTCGAGACAGCAATTTGAATGGTTACGCCAATTTTTATGGTGTGATGGCAATTTGCGCCATGGGCGGGGATGTGAAGGCTAATTTTTCGGAAACAGGTTCCAATTTATTCCTTTGTGCACCTTCTTTTGATAAAGCAATTTATACAACGGATGTTTTGGGTTCAGAGGGTTTAAATGGGGATTATACCAACAACGATTTTACGGATCGATTTGGGGATAAAAAATATCGTGGGGACATTCCCACAGCAATTGCCGGTGGGGTTTTAGGTTTGCTGCAAAGCTATGCCAAGGCCAAGGCTTCCAGTTCCACCACGGGTTGGGAGGTTCCAAATTGGTGGAAGTGGCGCATTATTTTGGCAGAAAGTGCAAAAAAGGTGGATGCGTCTGATTCTAGTTGGGTTTTGACCCGCCCCACCTATTCTGATCCCAATGTGAAATTTCATCATTCTGAAAAATATGGCTTTGGGTTAATTTCCGCTGCCAAGGCCATGCAAGTGGTTGATAGCAATGCTTGGGATGCTAACGGACCCACCGGAACAGCAACCTATAAAATCGGACCTGCTGCCAGTAACTTAATGCGCGATTCCACCGGTGCTTATTCCGAAATTCAATTTTCATCTGGGTTGAGCTTTCTTCTTTTTACGGAAGTGTTTGTTTCCGCCAATATGAGCAATGTGAGCCTGACCCTTGTTTCTCCAGCAGGCATTGAAAGCCATTTGATCCCTCAAGATTCAGCGAATGGGGTGCAGTTCGTTTCCAACACTAAAATTCGCCTTGGGTCTGTCCGTGATTTTGGCTCAACCACAGGTGGAAATTATGAAACCGGCAAATGGAGGCTTTATTTAAAACCTACCAACCCGAGTGATGCCACCCCGGATTTTAAAGAATGGTCCTTACGCTTGGTAGGTTATTAACGATGATGGGAACAGCAACTTAAAATTCAAGCTGAAAACGGGAGTAAGCCTTTTCAAACACCTGTTCAGCAATGGGGTTCGCTTTTTTTGCCCCTTGCGTTAAGATTTCTTTTGCTGTTTCTAAATTTGCTTCTTTTGAAAAGTAGCGGGCTCGAAAGGGATCAAGGAAAGCAATCACCTGTTTGGCTAGTTCTTTTTTTAGCTCCCCGTAAAATTTTCTTTGCCCGCTTTCAAACATTTGCCAAAATTTTTGATAAACTTCTTCTGAAGCGACTAAGTGTAACAGGTAAAACAAATTTTCCAAAGGTTGGCTGGGTTTATTGTTTTCTCCATCCCCGGAATCAGTCACGGCAGCCTGCACTTTTTTTTCGATTATCTTTGGGTCTTCAAACAAACCGATAAAATTTTGGTCTGATTTTCCCATTTTCCCCTTCCCATCCAACCCGGGCACTCGAAGGGCTTTCATTTTGATGGCTTCAGGCAAAAGAAGTGAGCCTTGATAATTGGCATTAAATTTTTGGGCAATGTCCCGCACCATTTCCAAATGCTGCAATTGATCATGCCCCACGGGAACCAAATTGGCGTTCATAATCAAAATATCCGCCGCCATCAAAACAGGGTAACCCAACAAACCGAAAGAAACAATTTCCTGTTTTTCTGCCTTTTCTTTAAAGGTGGTGCATTTTCTTAGCCAAGATTCCGAAGTAAACATCCCAAGCAACAAAGCAAGACAAGGAATTTTAGCAATGGAGCTCTGTTTATAAATGGCGGAAAGGTTAGGGTTTAACCCGCATGCCAAATACCCCCTTGTGATTTCCAAGGTGGCCTGGTTTACAGCTTCAGGAAAAGATTGAGTGGTAAGAGCGTGCAGATCAGCCACAAAATAAAACCTCTCACAATCTTGTTTTTGGAAGGCTAAAAATTGTTGGATGGCACCGAAATAATTACCCAAATGGAGCATGCCCGTTGGCCGCATGCCGGAAAGAATACGCAAAGCCATGATTAAAACAAAAGGTCAATTATCATAAAAACTGCGTAAAGATTTTGCGCGGGTTGGATGCCTTAATTTTCTTAAAGCCTTCGCTTCAATTTGCCTGATCCTTTCGCGGGTCACGTCAAAATCCTGCCCCACCTCTTCTAAGGTGTGGTCTTTTTTCTCATCAATTCCAAAGCGCATTCTGAGCACCTTTTCTTCTCTTGGGGTGAGGGTGGAAAGAATTTTGCGCGTAACTTCTGCTAAATGATTGTTCACAACAGTTTCACTGGGCAAAGCATTGTTAACATCCGCAATGAAATCACCAAGATGGGAATCATCATCCCCAATGGGTGTTTCTAAGGAAATGGGCTCTTTTGAAATTTTTTGGATTTTTCTAATTTTATCCACATGGATGTTCATTTTCGCCGAAATTTCTTCTGGGGTGGCCTCACGGCCAAGATCCTGCAAAAGCATGCGGGAAGTGTGCATAATTTTGTTGATCGTTTCGATCATATGCACAGGGATACGAATGGTTCTAGCTTGATCTGCAATAGCTCTGGTTATGGATTGGCGAATCCACCAAGTGGCGTAAGTCGAAAATTTATACCCACGGCGATATTCAAATTTATCCACAGCCTTCATCAAACCTATGTTTCCTTCTTGGATCAAATCTAAAAACTGCAAGCCTCGGTTGGTATATTTTTTAGCAATGGAAATCACCAAACGCAAATTTGCTTCCACCAACTGAGATTTCGCTTTGTCCACACGGGTGTTGACGTGCTTTAATTTGTTATATTCTTCGCGCAACTTATCCAATCGAGTTCGGGTTTCGTAAATCATCCTTGAAACACGATCTCGAGATAGGTTAATTTTTTCTGTTAAGCGCAAGGCTATGCGAAAAGTTTGCTGGGTTAAGCCAAAAATTTCTTTATCCACCGCTGCTTTTTGTGCCTCATCTTGAGCTTGTGTTCTTTTTTCTAACAGCACTTCTACTTTATGCACCGGGGCTTTCAGCTCCCTTTGGTAACGGCTTAATTGGTTATAGGTCAGATCAATTTTATTGTTATGGCTAACAATCAAACGGTACATCACCCCAATTTGTTTGGTGTTGAAGTTGATCAATTTTAAAGATTCCAACAGCATGTGCTGCGCTTCTTCCCACCTTTCTTGCAGTTTTGCATGTAGGCTCGGCTCCGATTTTTCAAATTTGGCTTGGATTAAATTCCGTTCGATAAAATGCTGCTTGGCAACGGCCAATTTTTTAAGCAGTTGTTCTTTTGCTTCGTTTTCTTCTTCAATTACGTTGTCATCATCGTCCAACCCGCCTACAATATCCCTTGGGCGAACTTTGTTGGATTTTAATTTTTCTTCTAAATCAATCAGATAATTAATAATTAACTCCGAACACAAAAGGATTCCCAGCATTTCTTTTTGCCCTTCTTCAATCCGTTTTGCGATTTTTACCTCCCCATCTCGAGTCAACAAACGTATGCGCCCCATTTCTTTCAGATACATGCGCACATGGTCATCTAAATTTTGTTCGCTTCCCCCTGTGGTTGTATCTTTTTCGTAATCATCTGCAGCTTCAATGCGATTGATGGGGATTTCCTCGCTCATATCATAATCAAAGTTCCCTTCTACTTCGATGATATCTTCTTCTAAATCCGCGACATTGGATTTTTCAACTATGTCGATGTTCATTTCGGAAAGAGTTTTATAGATATACTCTCCCAGATCATCACTTTGTTCTTCTCCCATCAAAAGGTCAATTTCCGTGCTATCCACATAACCTCTTGCCTTTCCTTTTTCGACAATTTTTTTGAACGCTTTTTCAAAAACTGCTTTTTGATGGCCTTCCATAAAAGGCTTGCCATCTTTTTTGGATTTTTTTCTGGAAATTTTTTCATCCAAATCGTCGTCCATCAAGTCTTCATCGATATCTTTCCTTTTTTCTATCTTAAAGCGGGTGGGGGGGGGCAGGCGCTTCGCTTGGATGCCTGCTTTTTTGTTGGCCTTGATGCCGTGGCTGATTTTTTTTGCTTGATCCAGAACGTTATCCAAAATTTTATCATCCAAGGCCTGATCAAGATCAGAAAGGCCTGCGTTTTTCAAAGAAGGTTTCGTTTTTTTGGAGTTGGCCAAAGAATGTAAGGCCTGCATACGTTTTTTCTGCGCAAGAGGCAGAACGCTGTTTTGCGTTTTGGCGGGGCGCCCTCTTTTTTTTAAAGGAGCAACACTGGGTTGATCGATCAGGGAGACTATTTTTTTCTCTTCTTTTTTGGGGCGCCCCGCCTTCTTTTTTTTGACGGGGGCTTCCTTCAAGCTGGCAGACAAAGACTGAGCTTGCGCTTTTAATTTTGTTTTTCGCGCGCTTTGCTGCAAGGCAGAAGAAGATAATTTTTCTGCCTTTAAGATTTTTTTAGAATTTTTTCTTAAGTCATTCTTAAAGCTAGAGTTTAGGACTTTATTTTTTTTTTTACGCCCTCAACACTGGTTTTCTTTTTTGCGCTCTGCGTTGATTTCGCTGGTTTTTTTATTTTTTCGGTTTTTGCTTTCCCAGTAACTTTTGCTGGTTTTTCAGTAGCTTTTTTCAAGCTCAGCCCTGTTTTCTTCTTTGCTTTTTCGGGTTTTGTTTTTTTCGATAGGGCGGACTTCCCATCTTTCAGCATTTTTTCTGCTTTTTTTACAATTTTTTTGGTTATTTGTTTAGCCTGTTTCTCCATTTTCAAGGCTTTTTTGGGCAAAGATTTTTCAGCATCTGCCACTTTTTTCTTCACCGATTTGCTAACTTTTTTTGCCACTTTTTTCACTTCCACTGCTTGTTCTTTTAAATTTTCCGTTGCAGTGGAAAGGGTGTTTTTTGCGGAAATTTTGGCTTCCGCTGCTTTATGTTTTACGCTCGCTACTTTTTGGGCAACAAAATCGCTCTCCATCAATTTTTTTTGTTCTTTTTGAACTTCTCCCAAAGCGCTTTTAGCCACTTGAAGCATCTTGTCTTGCACCCCTCTTAAAGAGTTTTGCAAGGCCTTAAAAAAACCATTTTTTTTCGCTGGTGAAGAACCTGTTTTCCCAGCATTCATCCTTCCTTTTTCTTGCATGTCAAGTTTGTGAAGTTAAGTTTTTTGACGGATAATTTTGTTAATTTTATCTCCGAATAGAAAATCCCCTCTCAGTTTAGATCACTGGAAAAAAATAATGTCAAAAGAGAAATGCAAATTTTTTTTAAAAATAAACTTTTTTTTTTAAAAAAATATTTTTATTTTTCAAAGAACTCATAAAAATCAACCCTCAAACACTTTTTTTGCCCCTTGCATCGCATCGTGAAAAATTCGCAAGGCCTGCTCTCGTTCTTGTAAGGAGGAAGCTTTTTCTTCTTGCGCTTGGAATTGTTTTTTATGATATTTTTTCAGCATTCGAAAAATTAAGTGTTGAATTTCTTCTTTTTCCTGTTCTGCATTTCCTTGAAACCTTTTATAGGCAGTAAATCCCATCGGTTTGAGCAAAAAAACAAGCAATTCCTTTTCGTTCAAAAAATCCGGCGCGTCAGTGTTTTCCAAAGCAGCTTGCAACTCTTCTTCAGAAGGGTAAGAAAAAATTTTAGTGCATAATTCTTTTAAAAATTGATTTTCAAAAGCTGCTGGCAAAAGGTGGGTCTTAAAAAAAGAAAAATAAGCCGGCAAAGAAAACAGCACCTGTAAAATTTCCTTTTCTTTAGGGAAACTATGGTCAATTTTTCTTATTTCTGTTGGCCAATAGATTTTTTTTGACGCCTGTGGTTTTGGGAAATCTTGTGGCTTTGGCAAGGCTTGCGGCCCTGAAAAATAAGGGGCTGGTTTTTCTGTCGGATGGGAAGGTGAGGCAAGAAAATTGAGCACGGAACTGCGTTCAATTTGAAATTTTTGGGCAATTTTTTGAAATAAAATATCCCTTTGAGCCTTGTCTGTAGAGTTTTTAAAAACAAGGACTAATTTTTTAATATTTTCCGCCTGGGTGAGGGCATCTTGGTTTTGAGAAATTTCAAATTGGTGCTGAATAAAAAAATCCTCAAAAAAAAGAGCCCTTGCCAATTCTTCTTCTAAACTTTCTTTGGGGTGGGAAAGGAGGTAAGCATCTGGGTCTTTTTCGTTGGAAAGCCTAACCACCTTGCATTTGATCTGATTTAAAAATACCAACTCCCCGGCTTTTAAACTTGCATTCCTGCCTGCTTCATCTTGATCGAACAGTAAAATGCACTCTTGCAAATAGGAAGATTTCAAAGCCTGCACTGAAAAATTCTGCAAGGCTGTGCCACATAAGGCCAAGGTTTCTGAAAAACCCTGTTCATGCATGCGAATTAAATCCATGTACCCTTCTACCAAAATTGCTCGCTTTTTTTTCAAAATCGCCGGCAAGGCCAAATGCCAACCATAAAGAACTTGGCTTTTGTGATACAGTGGGGAATCGGAAGAATTGATATATTTCGCGGGGTGATCTTTCAAAGTTCGCCCTCCAAAAGCGATGGTGCTCCCTTTTTTATCAGCTATGGGAAAAATAAAACGATCCCGAAAAAAATCGTAAATTTGGCCCTTCTCATTTTTTTTCACCAAGCCAAGCAAAATTTGCACTTCTAAGGGGATATTGTTTTGGGTTAAAAATTCGTGCAAATTGCTTTGCCCATTTGAACTTAAACCCAATTGGAAGATCATGATGAGATCTTTTTTTAACCTTCTTTTTTTTACAAAATTTTGCACCAAAGGTTGATTCCATTCCTTTTTTAAATTTTCTTGAAAAAAGCTTAAAGCCATG